>Ga0182090_1544932_pt1 | contig 22675 bp, 8 predicted proteins | sample 041ome_24_FD_127767 | JGI IMG/M metagenome (GOLD analysis project Ga0182090, IMG submission 127767) | Metatranscriptome of coastal salt marsh microbial communities from the Groves Creek Marsh, Georgia, USA - 041408BS metaT (Metagenome... | ecosystem: Environmental > Aquatic > Marine > Intertidal... | reverse complement strand
CTCAACTTGAAGAAGTCAAAAGTTACCTTTCTGATGCGTTTCTTTTCACAGCTGTTATGTAGCGTTGGTGGATTACTCGCTGATGCAATTCCAATCGATAAGCTTCCTGAAAAGCAGAGAAATGCGGAAATTTTGCGACGAGGAATAACGCGACCCTCTACGTTTAAGTACGATGTATCGCTATCCCAAGCCGAGATTGTTCTGCCAAAATCTACTTCATCGCAGGAAGCGTTACGCCTTGACGCAAAAAATGTTTCCATTGGCAACAGTTTGGAATGGAAATACGGTGATAGTCATCTGACTCGAGGCGCTGTACTGATGAATAGAATGTCAATTCAGCTGAAGGATTTTGCGATGTTTATAAAGAATGGGAAAGGTGAGTGTGGCTCTTACCCGGCATTATTTTGTGCCAAAGGCGAGAGAAATGATCCAGCTCAAACTTTCAGTCTTGATTTGATATCCCCATCCTGGGATCCAACAGAAAAGATGTGCGCGAGTGATATTCGTCTCGGCGCGGATGGTGCGATCACCTTAGAACTTGATGACGTCGAATACAATATATTATTAGCCGTTTTGAGTGGAAATTTCTCTGAGACGGGATTCCTCCAGGAACCACTTTTTGAGTATGCGGAAATTGAAGTTCCGAAAGAGAACGACGTAGCAGAAGGCGAAATCGATACTTTGCCTTCTCTTAAGAGCATGATTACGGTAAATCTGCCAGAGGTGTGCTTGTCTATGTTCAATTCTCCTCGGCTCAATGCGAAAATATCGCCGTTAGCGAGGCTAGTACTCCGTCGCCTCTGGGTTTGCTACGAAACGTTACGGAATGACGAGGAAGCGTACAGTGTTCACTTGAGCTTACCTGCTTTGAGTGTCCAGGATGTAAGAAACGGGACCGCACCAGCTGCTGCAGAGATAGTCGACCACACTGATGAATCTTTGACTCTTTTGACGCTGGATTTAATATCTAGAGCCGATAAATTTGATCTTGGAGTAAATCTGCAGTCTTGCCGGCTAAAAGTTGATCCTCAATTTCTGAGAGAAGTTTTGTACTTTTTTAATCTTAAAGACGACGAGTTGAGACGACAAATGCTCGAGCGGCGTTTGAAGAATGACATCAATTTCTTAAACAAGGATTTTATATCCCTGGCCTCACAAAATGCGGATGAAGTTGACGATGCTGAGATTATCATGCTTTCCCCAGCGAAACGAATTTTGTGTGACGGATTACATGCACCTCCACGGTGCACCCTGGATGGGAACGGGAGGAAAATTGTGCTACCATGTTCCCTGACGAAGCATTTACCACCGCTAATATGTGTAGGTAATTTTCGAAGGCTCACGATTAGGAATGCTGTTATCGAAGGCGATGTGGAAAGCTTTCTCAGTCTCGGTACACGTTCAAGTATAATCTACGAGAATGTTACCTTCGAAAAACGCAAGGAAGATGGACCAATCACGAGCGAGTTTTCGAAAGCATCGGCAAATAAAGAGTTGGAAAAATCAAATGCTACAGATTGTGTTACAACATGTTCCGTTCTAGCAAGAAACGTGGAGCTATTGATTCTTGACTCTGATACTACGATGAAGCGCGGGAAAACGGTGAGTGTAACCACTCCTGGCACGAACGCGTTATCAGTACAACTGTACGCATCGGTTGACTACAAGTCAATGCCAAGCGAGCTTTTAAGTTCTAACACAAGAACAGAATTGAATGCTGTTGTGAACGGTGTGACCATAAATCTCTGCCGCAGCACCACTTTTCCCACGAAAACAAAGTTTGTGCCGAAAGTGAGCTTTCTGGAACCTACCGATTTCGATGTAAAACTTGTAACCGATGCCAATGGTTATCAAGTGCGGCTGATATCTTCTGACATGTGTTCAAGTTTTGATTCTGTAAGTCTTCGCGTGGCGAAAAACTGTTTATCGCAACTTAGTAACGTCTTTGAAAAAAAAGTGGCGTTGTCTACTCTGGTCTCAACATGCAACTCCTATGTGCCAATAAGTGCCTCTCGGTACACAAACTTGAAATTCTGGCGCCCGGTGCCACCAAAAGGATTTTCATTTCTCGGTGACGTGTGCTTATCAACAGATGCTGATGCACCCGCAAGTCCAGTCATGTCAATCAATGACGCAGCTGATGTAACCACTTTACCAATTGGTTTCAGTTTGGTATGGAGTTCGCCCTCGAACGATTGTTTCATATGGGCTCCGGTACCTCCTAGTGAAGATTACGTAAGTCTTGGATGTATTGCAACAGAATCTGAAAGCACGCCAGATGTTGCGAAGGTTGGGTGCAAAGTTGTCAGACGAGAAGTAGTGAAAGAGTGCGAAATATTGGATTGCGTTTATGACGGTGGTGAAAATCAACTTAAATTGTGGAGAGTGGAGAATAGCTGCGGGACTTTTGTCCTTTCAGAGAAGAAAGAGTCTGCGAGATCGAGATGTGCGGCACAACTTCGCATTCCCTTGCTCCCAGAGGTATTCATCGAGAAGACGCGTGAAAGTACCACGCAAGAAGTTGTGAGTGTAAGCGAATCAGTTGGTGCCGGGAGAACCATCAAACCTAGAGACGAAACTTCTGTACAAGTTTCCCTTCCAAGAATTGCGCTCACTTTGTGCGAGCCTGGTAAACGAGACCCTTTTATTTCTCTTGGTATCAATGACGTTGCGGTCGTAGTTCGTGGAAATGAAGAAAACGCTGAAAATAATGCGTCAAGGGACGGTTCTGCCAGTACAAAGATAGATGTAGCGTTCTTTAATCCTCGCGTTGCATCTTGGGAACCCCTAATTGAACCATTCGACGTGTGTGCTCGTTTTGACCGCTCGCCGTTAATGACAGACAATATTTATTCAGAAGACAGCGTGAAATTTTCAGTTGCAAATGCGATTGGTGTAAATATCTCGAGCTCTCTTGGTGATGCGATCGTCAAATATCAGCGAGCAGATCAGAAACTTCTGTCTCAAGAAATAATTCCGTCTTCTGAGTCAGCACCACCTTTGTCATCACGGTGGAAGCAGACTCTTCGGGGTATATCGATTTCAGACGATGAAATTAATCTCTCCAATTCAATCTCTCCATTACTTAAGAATGAACTTCGAAGATCGATATATGTTAGGTATCAACGCTCCACCAAAGATGATGTGGTTGAAGTAAAACCACAGAAATGTATCACATTGGACTCATTAACGGCTACGGGCACTAAAATTGTACCTACTTTAGATAAAAATCTTGAGCCGCCCGATTCAAGGTTCAGAAATGGAGCCACGGATGGATATTTAGATCCGAACATCTCGCCATATGCGCATGGACGCGTGAAAACACTCCAATTACAGTCAACTTTCGTACTTACGTTTACAAAGTGTCGGATTGAAATTGGAGCACATAATCGTGATTTGGTGGATGTTAGTGAATCTGCACTGTATGCTCGAATAAACGTTGATGAGAATCTGATGAGGACACGCGCTTCTGCGTTGTTGAAAGTCACTTCATCGTCGTCCTCGATGGATGATTCAGTGCTTGAGTGCATCTGGTCTGATAAGTTCATTGCAAGAGTTGCCTCTGAGAAGATCCATAATTGCTCTGTGAGCATTTCAGTAATAGATGCACACGGGAATGGTGGTCGAGGTAAGGTCATTTCATTCTTGAATGATATGACTATGTCACATTTGATCAATATGTATGGCCGGCCTTCTGATTCGAACACCATAAAGTTGCCGAATGATGTTGAAATTCAAGTTGCTTTCGAAGGTTACGGCTCGCATAGAACTTCCGGAGGGGAAAGTGATGCCCAAAAGTCACTACTATCTTCAAAGACTGAGCAAATTTACAGCATCGATTCAAAAGCTGGTTTTGCAACATCTGTTCTCCCGAGGAAGAATTCTGAAGATGTTTCATCTTCTGCGCCATTATATTATTTGAGTTTGCATCCTAAGGGACCGTGGACGAAACTTGTGTGTGAGGAGCTAACCCTTTCAGAATCGTCCGATGCGATTGATTTAAGCGAGTTTCTCAATTACAGTGATGCCGCAATGTCTAATTATTGCGGAGAAAAAGATGTTCTTAAAGCTGTCGTGGCACGTACAATTGACCCTATAACTCAGAGAATTGAACGAACTATACGTGAACTTTCCCGAGTCCGGAACGAAACGGATCGGTCAATTGAAATTTTTGTCGTTCCAGCGAGGATGACACCTGAAAAAACTGAATTTTTGGAAAAGAAGGCAAACAATGACGACAGAAAAAGTTGGGAATGCAATTCCATCGAGAGCAGTGTTAATGATCAGGCGCACTCTGGAAAAGTTCGGCGCGTCGTTGAAGAAGCTTTCGAAAACGAGCGCTTTCTTCCTTTCCGAGGATGGCGATCTACACATCTTCTGCTTACGGAGCGCAAAGCGTGGTCCACGCGCACCGGTTCCAATTCCATGTCTTCGAAAGAAGACTTTTTATCCGCTATAGAATCGAACAAGCCAGCTAACTGGACGTGGGAGGAAGACGAATGGGAAATTGATACATCGCATCCTCATTGCGATGAAGATGGTTTTGCGTACGCGGGAAGTTTTCCGGAGTTAAAATATCCCTTCCGTAGGGGACAGGAGATAAAAAGCACCCTCAGCTTTGTGAGGATGCGAAGATGGATACGAACCCGCAGATACGTCGTACCATTCGGTGCACAGTCAAAAGATAGCGATCGCATGTCATCAATCAACGAAGAAAGTTTCTTAGACGACGTTAATCATCACGTGACGTACCGTACCATTATAGAAGCAGGATGTGAAAAATCGCTTCCAAGCGCTGTCTTAGGACCGGATGCGTCCTCGCACGTGTATTTTCGTGTTCTTGGTACAGACAACGCGAGTTACGGCGAATCATTTTCCTCGTGGGCCAAGCCTGTTAAATCTGGCTTTTTTGACGAAAACTTTGACGACCGGCTGAATAGCGAATCATCCACGATAGAAGACGCTATGTTGAAGCGTGCAATCAAACGTGGGGGATTGGCGCTGGCGGACGGCGTGGAAGAATCTGCAGTACACGTTTGCGAAGATGTCGATGGTTTGAAAGGAAAGAACTGGTTTGTATCCGTTCGTTGTGAACGTTTTCCGCTCGGAAACAGCACGTCAACGAGCAGAAAACCATCGCGTAAAACAAACACCGATTCTCAACGTGCAGTTGCGTTAAGTAGTGAGTGGATTGTGACTCTATCTGCGCCCTGGTGTTTGAAGAATGCGTTGCCCGTTACAGCTGAAATTTCTCTCAACTCCTATGCACAGCAGCGCGAGAATGAAGCGTATTTCTTTGAAAAGAAGTATTCAAAAATTCTTGGTCCGGGCGAAATTGCAAAGACATACTATGTTGACCCAGGAGCAAAGTGCATAGCTCGTGTAGAATCCATTAGTGGTGGGTGGGAACCGAGTCAGCGCATAGACTATGGGACACCGCTGGATAAAAATTTTGATTACTTTAATTACGGAGTTCCGGTTTCGCCGGCAAGTTGTGAAGATGCCGCGAAGAAGAAAAAAGATTCGTCAATCTTGAATTCTGGTGGAAGTTTCACATTCGGAACCGAGTTTACAGACTCCTTCAGCGGTGGATCTTCGGCTAAAAGCCGTGTTAAATCTCTGGACGCCTTTGAAGTAGTGAAAGTGAGCCCCTCCAGTAAGTCTACCTCTGGAAATAAGATTTCCATGAAATCTTCGGTTAAGATTACGTGTTCAAAATTGGACGAAACTGACGTTGCTTCGACAAGGGTCTTGATCTTGTGTTCGCCCCTAGTTTTAATCAATAGAACTGGTGACGATATCGTATTTCGCTCATCTGCCATACCTGCTGGCGTAAATCAAAACAAGAAAATTGAAACTTCGAGTAATCCTTCGATGTCTGATGTGGCAATGTCTTTAATAGATGACACATCGGAAATGCAAATCGGGGACGAGAACAGTGATGGCGTTTCTTCGAGGCGACTATCGTCGCAGACAACTTATATTGGAAAGACGCTGCCAACAAACAATTCAGATATGAGTGAAGTGTACGTGCTCAAAGGCGGAACTGGTGGACGTCCCGAAGATAGAATAACGTTCCTCGGTGCCGAAAGCGCGAACGAACTACATGAGAAGACCGCGGCTAGACTGGTATCAAAAAATGAGCGTTTAGAGATTGGATGCTCCAAGAAATCTTTGTCGGAACCGTTACCAATTGCGGACCGAGATTTCATTTCAGAGCGTATTGTCGTCGTGGAGTGTTTAACAAGAGATGGTCAAACGTGCTATCCAATCAGCATCCGCTCGGAGGAACAGCCTCATCTCGCAAATATTGGAGATGGACTAGAGCACACGAGAGGCATGTTCACTGAATGTCTCGCCATCATTCTCGAACCTGCCTTCAGCCTTATCAACAATACCGGTGAAACCATTCATCTTACCCAAGTCGACCCAAATAAAGAACTTGTCTTCGATGAAAAAAAGGATGTCATTACTTTGCACTCTAAACGCGAGAATAAGCGTGGCGTTCCTCTAAGATGGTCTGATACGAATTTGCCAAGAGTATTATACGCTAAACGAGAACGGGATGAAGAATGGATGATTCCTTTTGTGCTTAAATCGACACACACTGGCGATACACTGCTACCCATAAACAAAAGAGACGCTGATTCGTTAGAGGATGTGGATGACTTTTTACACGTCCACATCGCGAAAACAGAGTTGACACGCGGTTCTTCTCGAGTGCACTTTTCTTCGAGAGTAGGAAATGATGTTTTGGAAGAGCAGGCACTCGGATCGCCGCCGAGTAAAGAAGTGAAATTGAAGAAGAAAATGCAACTCGATCAGGAAGCGAGTAAAAGAGAGAAATCAATTTCTTTTGAGAAGAACAACATCGTCTCCAGAAAAGTTTTTCTCTCTATACCTGAGTTTGTCCTATCAACGATTGATTCTAACGTTGAAGAAATATTTGTGGTGACATTGAATGGCATAGATTTAGAATACAATCAAGCGCTTGTTGGTGCGTCTGCTGCCTCAATCAGATTTGTATTACACTCACTGCAAATTGATGACATGAGTCCCTTGACGCAGTATCCAGTTTTGCTTCGCGTCATGCACGATGCAAAGGAACTTGTGGTACCACCAATGTTGAATTTTGTTGTGCGATCACATCTAGAAACAGACGGTAAAACGAGTGCATACGAAGAAATATTGATTAACTTTTCGAATGCACCAATACATATTGCAGCGTACGAACCTTCATTGTGGCGCGCTCTTGAATTTTATGATCATTTTGTTGATGGTTCAAAACAGAGCATAGTATCTCCAGCGGCGGAAGATAAAGCAAGTCAGCAAGCGGATCCTCAGATATTCATTGAATTGATGAAAATTTCGAAGTTAAGAATCGTAATATCATTTCGCGCCTCGGAACAAAAAAGGCCGAAACGTGTTAGAAAAGTTTTCCCGGGCATTGTCACAGTTGTCAACTTGGATGAAGCTACGCTCGACCTACGTCCCATGCGTCTCGAAAAGCAATGCGCAAAGAAATCAACGTTTCAGGATACTTTAACAAAAGCATACGTTAAACAAGTCAAATTACAGATTATTCGACTGTTAACTGGCTTTGATGCGTTAGATTCCGTAGCTCTGGCATTAAATCGTGCTTCAATCGGTCTGTCAAAATTGTCCGGTGGGCGCACGCTAGACCTTTTGGTGTTTCGCAAGAAGGTAAGAAGCCAACAATGCTCTCATCTGCACTTCGCGAAAAATTGTTCATCGGTTCAAAAGACATTCGCAATGATGCTTTAGTGGATGAATCCACTAACTCAGCCGTAAAAACTGGCGCTGCGGTCGTTGGACTCATGGATGGAACTGAAACTTTAGCCAGAGGTGTTTTAAGTGGGGTCACCGGTGTCTTCATGCAACCGGTCAAAGGGGCGATGAAATCTGGTACCAAAGGATTCGTGAAAGGTTTTGGTAAAGGTTTGGTTGGTGCCGTGGCACAGCCAGTATCAGGTGCTGTTGGGATGATTAGTCATGTGGCTGCTGGAGCATCGGGAGGTGTCCGTGAGGCAAAAGAACTCGTAGGATTATCTCATGGTGCTCAATTCGCGAAAAGAATCAGACCGGCGAGAGCTCCTTCCGCTGATGGAATATTGCGGCCTTTCAGTAAAGAGCTACTGAATTGCGAAAAATTATGGAGAGCCGTATCGGGCTCGAAAGCGAAGATCATATCTAGAAGGGCATTTGGTAACGAGCACTTTGCGTGGCAGATTAATGTCGGAAGGAACATGGACATATCTCAAATTCTAGGGGCTGATGAGAAAAACAAAAATTTACCTGCGAATGCGCATTTTACTCTCTTCTCTACGAATTATCGATTGATGCTCATGATGACGGACTCAAATTCAACGCGTTCGCTCGATAACAAAACAAGAAAGAACGTCACGTTGATTTGCTGGGACATTTCGTGGTGCAACATTGAAATGGCGTATATTAAAAGTGCTGAAGAAAATAAAAGGGTGGGTGACGCCCTTTGTATCAAACTGAAGCGTCCGAGTCTTTTAGAACGGCAGATAAAAAGCAAGGCTAAGAGGTTGAAGCGTGAGAAAAAGATGAGGCAAAAACGACCAGAAAGGTTTCTGTTCAGAGAAGATGATTTGACCAGATTAGTTCCTTTGGGTAAACAAACCGCAGGAGATGGGGATGTTGAAAGTTTCCACAGGTGGGTGTGTGACCAGATTTTACTTCACTCTCGAACGTTTGGAAAAGTGTATATCGTATCAAGAGGAAAGGACGGTCCAGACACCTCAAAAGAACGGCGCCGTTTGGATACGCTGAGTGAAGGAAGTTCTGAAAGCGAGAGCGATTTGGTTTTATTTTCTGATAGTGACAGCTTAAGCGCACAACGAATTTTTCGAGATGGGGGTGATTTTACTTCCGAGAGCGAAGATCTTGATGGCGATTTTGATGAGGATGATTTTGACGAGGATTTAAAAGAAGATGGAGAAGAAAGTCAAAAACATGGTTTAGATTGGGAATTGGAAGAGGATAGAAATTTACTCAAATAAAGGTTGTTTTTTCATCATCAGACGGATGGGTTATACTTGTACATTACTACTAGGTATTACTTTCTATTACTGCTAAATCGCGCTGATAGTAAAGCTATTGAGCAAGCGGTGGCCACTCCAAGCATTGCTATTTCTGCCGTCGTCCAATCAGAAAAATATTGCTTAATGCTGCTTGTTTCTGATGATGTGCTCGTTTTATTTTTACTTGTCGTCGTCTTCGATGTCCTTTTTATTTTTGTCTTGTTACTCTTTGCGACGCTCACTAAATCTTGTCCCAACATTTCTTCGATGTCTCGAATGCCCGGGATGCTCTCTTCGCCGTCTTCGTCTTCGTCGAGCGTCTTTTCCTTCTCCATCGACGAAAGTTTCTTCCCTTTGACGGAAATTGCCAACTGCCCGCAAGCACCGGCAATATCTGATCCCATCTCTTGTCTCACCGTCGTCGTCATCCCGTAATCTTCCCTTAATATCGTGTTCATAGCTTGTATGTCCTCCATATCCGGCCTTTCGTGTCCAGCGATAACGTCCGTGGGATTATACGGAATGAAATTCAGAACAACCTTCTTCCCTCCCAACAACTCCCCGAGCAACCTTGCGCACTCTTTTGTATCGTTAATACCTTTCAAAACACAGTATTCCACCAGCATAGAATTCTTCTCGCTCTTTGCTAAGTAATCGTCCAAGCATCGCATCAACTCGTCCAAAGGATAGGCTGTCGCCGTCGGGACAATTTTTTTCCGAATTTCTTGCGTCGGCGCGTGCAAACTCAGTGCAATCGACACCGTCGGACAATCTTCACTAAACCTGTAAATGTTTGGAATCACCCCAACTGTACTCACGCAAATCTTCGGACACGGAATGTTGAATCCCATCTGATTTTCGTTTTGCGACACGCACCGAATCGCGTCGACGACGGCGTCGTAATTATTCAGAGGTTCCCCCATCCCCATGAACACGATATTCCTCACCCTCGGTTCGATCCTTCTCGCGTGAGCGACTTGTTCCACAATCTCCCCCGTCGTTAAATTCCCGAGCTCCCCCATCGTTCCGGTCGCGCAAAAAGTGCATCCCATCTTACATCCAACCTGGCTCGATATGCACAACGTCGCTCCCATGCCCTTCTTCCCTTCCGCTCGCCTCCCCTTCAAGTGCCGAATAATCACCGCTTCCACTCTGTGCCCGTCTTGCAGCTCCACGATTAACTTTGTCGTCGAGCCATCTCCGGACGTTTCTTCCACCGCGATCCGCGTCGTCAGTAAACAAAACCGCTCCGGCGCTCGATTGCGAACCCAAAGTGGAATCTCCTCGCACCGATGCAAATCGAGTTCTACGCGCACCGCGCGCCTTTTTTTACAACTCCTTTTTTCACCTTCTGCAAGTCCACCACCTTCAAGGCTCTGCGCTTGTGGAAGAAATTTCGCCTCGCACACGAGTCTCTGCGCTTCCTTGAGCATCACCTGGTAAAACCGCTCCGCTTTTTTCCGCTCTCTCTCTTTGATCAAAACGCTCCTCCCCCCGCGCGATGTCGTCGTCTTTGTTTTCTCCTCGCCGTCGTTTTCTTTCTCCGAGTCGTCGTCGTCGTCGTCGACAACATCGTCTCTTCCTCCTCCTCCTCCTCCACCGTGGGCACCGCCGTCAAAACCGTCCTCGTCTCTGTCATCATCGTCCCGTCCTCTCCCCGCGCCGTGCGGGCCTCGAAGAAGAAACTCTAAAACTTTCTCGCGGTCAAACACGGAGAGCTTTTGTTCGTCTTCAAAGTCTTCTTCGTTTCCTCCTCCTCCGTCGTTTCTTCCCGTTGGTCTTCCTCGTCGCGTTGGTCGCATCGCGCAGCAGAATTGGATTTTTATTTTTTAGTTTTTTTACGAGAGAGAGAAGAGAAAAAAGAGTTCGTAGAATTTCAACACGAAACCCTAAATATTAAAAAAATGGAGACGAAAGGTCGTCGTCCGTCCAAGGTCCCCAAAGCGAACGAACGCCAATACGGTGAAGGCGGGTTCAAACGCCGGATAAAAAGAGACTCTGAGAATTGCCTCTCGCACTCTCTCTCTCGGTTCATTTTCTTTTCTTCTTCGGAGAGAAAGAGCGAGAGGAAATCTTCGCGAGAGAGTTACATTCTCGCGCGGTTTGGCAAATTTTCCGCCCTTCACGCGTCGTTTGGGAAGTTTCACCGGATACGGATAACGACCTTTGAGAGAAGAAGGGAAGCGAGGGGGTTAGGACGAGATTAAACCGCGCAGATTTATATATAAACTCGCGGAAGAAAAAAGAATGGGGTCCGTCCGCGCGTTGAAGAGCATGGGCAACGACCACGTGGAAGAGAAGACGTTCGAGCAAGCGTGCGACGCGTGGTGGGCGTCGCAACGAGAGCAAATGCGAGAAGAAGAAGGAGGCACGTTATTAGACGACGGTTCCGAGAATAGCGACGCTCAATCCGCCACCGCTGCTACCAATGTCATCTTCGAATGGACGAATGAGGAACGGTACGCCACCGGCATCGATGTAGAGGAGACGTCTTTGAACGCGACCGAAAGCGAAAGCGGAGGAGGCGTCGTGAAGAGATATTGTCCGTGCGAACTGAACACGTGGAAAGGTTTTAGCGAAGATACGCTGAAAAAATGGGAGTGCGCGGTGAGCGATCGCGAGAAGAACTCGTCACCTTTTGAGACATCGGTGATGTTGACCGCGACGATGATTATAATGTGTTGCGTTTTGACGTTTCGTCTGTGGCGGAAAAAATGGCTGAGTAGGAGACGGGAACTCCAGGAGCAGGAGGACTTGGAAGCGTCGGTGCGATCGGAGAACGAGATTAAGTTCAGGACGCAAGATGAGATGTACGAGCATTGGAGATCGTGCGTTCAACCGGACGGGACAAAAGTTATCTGCGTGGAAATTGAGCCCGGGAGAAAGAAGAAATTCAAGGATGACGATTTAGCGATACCGCTCGATGCAAACGGAAACGTCGTCATCGCGGTTGTTGATAGCGAAAATAGCAGTAGTTTTAGTGTGCTTCCGCCTTTAGTGCCTCCCGTCGTTCGTGCGAGACCGACGACCGTACTACAACATCATCTCTCGGGCGGTGGCGATGGAGGAGAAGCAGAGGAGGGAAGACCAGGTTACGACGTCGAAGCGGCAACAGGCACTGCTGCGTTTCCCGAGTTACAGAACCACGGACCAGAACATACCGTAGGCCGAAGAAGAAGAAGACGTAATTCTTCTTCCGTAGATTGTGCCATCCCTGCGGCTTGTGACTTTTCAGATTTAGTGTACGAAGAAATTGAGCACGATGAGCAGGCCAATCCAAACGATGAGACGTGAAAATAAAGATTTTTAAAAGTTGACATAGGTATTTTTACATGCATTGTAATTACAAGAATAAAAGTAGCATTTTTAGTTAGCAACAGCATCAAAAGAAGCAGTATAATTCGAGCTCACACGCACGAGCTTGCCGGACCGGTGATGGCATTTGTGCATGAAAATTTAGCCTGGAAAGCAGTCGCACCTTCAAACATAGAAGTTTCTATTCTTATATAAATATCAGCGACGTTGACGACGACAGAGAAGTATCTGCGTCTCTACGGCGTCCCAGAATTCTTTTCCAGCCGCTTTGGTTTCTGGAGAGGAGGAGGCGAAAGAGGACGGAGCCGAGCCGGCGGCGGGGTATTCTTTGGAAGCGATGACTTCGAATCTGCTGTCCTTTCGGTAGGCTACTTCTTCCAAGGAGACTTTCATCAGCTCAGATTCTTCTCCTTTACTGCACTCTTCAAACGCAGGGATGACCCAGGTTTTGTCGGAGACGCGAACGACGGCTTTGGCGCGAACGATGCGGAAAATTTCATTCTCTTCGTCTTTGTTTTTCGTCGGTCGAGGTGCGCACCGGCTCTGAAAAAATTCGAGCAGTTTATCGCGACGAAAGATATCGTCCGGGTGGAACAAGAAACCTCGACTCGCGTACTCTTTGGTATCGTGTGCGGATACGAGTGGTTTCGCGCCGGGCTCAACGGGCGGCTTCAACGCGAGAAGTTGAAAAGGACGCGTGACGCTTCCTCCTCCGGTTCCTCCCGTTTCAACCGAGGATTTCGACGATGCGTGCGAATCGCGCAACGACGACGTCGCTTCTCGATCGATCGCATCAAAAGGCGACGTCTCGGCGTTCTCGTCCAACAAATCCATCGTAAATTTTACCACGCGCTTCTCGGGATACAGACCCGCCGCCCACTCTCGAAATTTGCGTCTCGCAAAGTTTTCCTTTTCTTCTTTTCCTTCCGTCTCTGTTTCTCCCGCACACAAATCCAACTTCGATCCGACCAAAACTTCGCTCATGGACACTTGGTCCCGAAACATTTCGCTCTCTCGCAAGCGTTTCGCCTCCTCCTCCTCTTCTTCCTTTCCAAATGACGAACGAACGACCACTCTAGCGTCCACGACGCACACCATACCTCTCAAATCGACGTGATCTTTCAAATGTTCGTTCTTCGTGAACAAATCGTACAACCCGCTCGGGTGCGCCAACCCGCTCGGCTCTATCACTAATCTATCCGGTTTCACTTTTTGCAGCACGTGTTTGATGGCGACGAGGAACGGTACCGACCCGCTCGCCGCGCAGCACACGCATCCGCCCGGGATTTCCTTCACGTAGATATCCTCCTCCTCCTCTTCTTCTTCTTTGGAAACGTTCTCGTTGTTGTTGATATTGTTGTTGTTGTTGTTGTTGTTGTTGTTGTTGTTCTTCTTCTTTTCGGCTCTCGCGGCTTCTAAAACCGCGCCATCGATGCCCAAACTCCCAAACTCGTTCACCAAAATCGCGATCTTCTCTTTCTTCTTCTCTCTCTCGCCGCCGCGACGACCGGAGAGCAGCAAGACGTTGCGAATGAAAGTTGTCTTCCCGGCTCCGAGCACGCCAGTGACAATCGTCACCGGTACTTTTTCCTTCTTCGTCTTCTCCTCCTCCTCCACCATTTTTTATCGTCGACGCCGCGACCTGACGCTACCACGACTACGACTACTGCTCTCGCTTTTGTTCTTCGCGTTGCTACCGCGCATCCTGTTCTTACTAACGCACGCAACAGAAACAACAACGACAACAACAACAAACAAACCTTTTTACGCGGGAAACACTAAACCCTAAATACCACAATTTTATTTAGGGTTTCAGAAAATTTTCAAAAATCCCCTACAAAAAACCACGCAACGCAACAAAAAGCGCAGCGCGCACGCCACGGCGTTTGGTTAGAAGATTTAAGAAGAAAGAAGAAGCGACGCAGACAGACAGAGAGAGAGAGAGAACAGAAGCGCTTTTCTTTTTCCTCCTTCGCAAAAGCACACGTTCAGGCGCGTTCAAAATCGAAAGAGAAAATGTCCCGCATCGTCGTCTTTCGTCTCGTTTAGGGGTGTGTGTGCGTTGATTTTCTCTCTCTCTCTCTCTCTCTCTTGCGCGGCGGAACCATGACGTCTTCTTCCAACGACGACGGGAAAGGAAGAAGCGAATTCGAGAGAAACGAGGAGGGATCGAGAAAGGCTCCTTCGCTTTTTGCGCGACGACAACAACAACAACAACAACACCAACAACTTTTGTTGGTGCCTCCGGCTCCGCTTCCAGCCTCTCGGATGCGAAACGACGCGCTTTCGACCGGATGTTCAAATTTGGACCGGATATTGAGAGGTGGGGTGAAAACGAAATCGATGACGGAGTTTGTCGGGGAGAATGGGAGCGGGAAGACGCAGTTGTGTTTGCAGTTGTTATTGGAGACGGTGGCGTCGGGCGGGCGTCGGCGGTTCGGAGGAGAGGAGGAAGACGGGGACGGGGAAGACGGGGACGGGGAAGACGAGGAGGAGGAGGAAGATGCGAACGAAGGTTTCAGCGCGGTGTACGTGACGACGGAGGGACAGTTCCCGGTGGAACGGTTGCGAGAGATGTGGCGAGAGCGGCGTAAGATACAGCGGAGGAGGCATCGTGAGAAGGAAAAAAGTAGAAACATCGACGTTCGGTCGGACGCGCGAGAGGAGGACGCAGAAAGGAGGAGGAGAAGAGAAGAAGAAGAAGAAGAAGAAGAAGAAGAAGAACGAAGGGAAGACGAGGAAGACGAGAAGAGAGCGCTGGATTCAATTTACGTGTTCCAAGCGATGGGAAACGCGGAGAATTGTTGGGAGGTTTTGCGATCTATTTCGACGGTTTTGAGTAGCACGGAGAGTAGTAATAGCGATAGTATTAATAGGAGGGGCAAAAAGAAGAAGAGGAAAAAGAAGGAGAGGAATGGTGGTGAAATGGTCGAAGACGACGATGACGATGAAACAGAGATTCGTCGGAAACCGGTCAAATTGATCGTCATCGACTCGCTCACCGCGCCGTTTAGGGAGGATTTAGAGGAAGGCGACGTAGGCAAAAGCGAAAAGCATCGAAACATGCAACGCGTTATTCTTCGAGCGCAGTTTTTATACAGGTTTACGCACTTGTTGAAAGAGTTCGCGTGGAAGCACAATTTAGCCGTCGTCGTGACCAATCACGTGGTAGATTCTTTCGACGATGACGACGACGACAATTACAACATCAGAAACAACATCAACGCGCCCCCGAGAAAGCAGGAAAACAACTCGGGCGCGTTCCGCGCTTCTAACGACGACTACTTGCGAGAACGCGCGAAAGGAGAAGAAAAGGACGCATTAGGAGAGGAAGAAACCGATTGCTACGGCAAACGCGCTTTCCCAAAACGCTTCTACACCTCCAATCGTTTCGTCAAGCCTGGTTTAGGTTTAGCGTGGGCAAACTGTCCAAACTCGAGTATCTTTCTCACCCGCGACGACGACGACGCCGACGCGGATGGAGGAGGAGGAGGAGGAGGATTTGGAAGAGCCGAAGGAGACAATAATAGTCTTCGCCGCCGCCGTCGCCGCCGCTGGGCAGACGCTTTCCGTTCGCCTTTTGCCGAGGCGCAATCCTGCGCGTTTCGCATCGAAACGGAAGGCATCGTAGACGACGAAGTTGACGAGTAAAGTGTAAATTTATAAGTTAGATAGACAAATTCGCGCCGCACAAAAACAACGCGCGAAAGATCGTACGAAAAATATGTCGACGTCCAACGCTTTCTCCCTTTCCCCAGGCCGAGTTCCTTTGACGTTCGCCTCTTCTCGGAAGAGCAGCAACGCGACCACTTCCTCCTCCTTTCGGAATTGTTTTCCTTCTCCGAAGACGCGGGGAAAAACGTGCCTTTCATCATTCTCAACCGACGCGGAAAAAGGATCAACGCAGCAGAGGGAGAACGACGATGGTAATGAACGCAAGTCCGTTCAACTTATCCGCGCGATAAACGATGCGAAGAAGCGGAACAGCGGCGGCGACGGCGGCGGCGACGACGACGAAAAAATATTTGCGCTCATGGATGAGCTCGAGAAAGAAGCAGAAACAATCGAAAAGGATATGGCTTTAATCGATGGGAAATTTTCCTTACTCTTCACCGGAGGCGCGACGAAAGCGAAAGAAGAGGAACGCGAGAAGAAAGAGGGAGCGATTGGTAGTTTCGTGACGAGAGTGACCGGCTCTTCTTCTTCTTCTTCTTCTTCTTCTTCTTCTTCTTCTTCTTCTTCTGCGCGGATGAAGAAGACGAAATCCTCGTCGTCTTCGGATTCGTCGAAAAACTTTCAAATAATCGACCTCGCGAACGAGATGGTGGAAAATCGGGCAGAGTTGCTCCTGTTTAATTGCATTCCGGTTTCGGTGAGAATATTCGGAAGTTGCGTGAGAAGCGCAGAGAGTCCCTCGACGCGTCCGAGATTCTCGGTCTGTTTCACGCACGCGAAGATAGAAGTCGCCGGGAAGGAAAGAATTCAGATTCCGCTAACACGTTTCAACGCTCGAGGTTGGATCGACGTCACTTACGTCGACGAGTTGATCAGGTTAGGCGTAGGCGATAAAGGAAGTCGCTTTGTGACCGCTCGCTTACGACAGAATAGCGATTGAAAATGTAAAAAGTTTGTAGTAGACTTTTAGCGCTCGGCGAGACAAAGACGGCGAGCATACACATAGAAGTAGATGGATAGATAGATAGAAGATAGATAGAGAAACATATCACAGAAAGAGAGAGAGACTTTTTTCTTTTTCCTCGTTCGTCATTGTTATTATTTACCTTTCGCGCCCGCCGGCCGCGCGTTTCGTCGCGGTCCACAAAGTCAACAAAGTAAAGAGTTCGTTGTGCTTCATCAAAAAAATTCTCACATCTCTCTCCGAGAAAAAGACGATATGGACGAGGGTCTCGAACCAACCGTCGACGTCGACGACGTTTTCGACGACGACCCGAGCGTTTTCGAAGAGCGATGGGCGGACGTCGCCGCGCTGTGCGCTCGAGACGGTTCGAAACTTTTCACGCACTCCTCAGTCGCGGACGAGGACGACGACGACGACGCGGGAGCGCGTTTTACCCCGGACCCGTCGCTCTTGCCTCTCGTTCGGGAGAACATAAGAGTCCTGGTCGTCGGCGCCGGCGGTCTCGGGTGCGAGTTACTGAAAGATTTAACGCTGTTGGGTTTTAAACACATCGACGTGATCGATATGGACACGATTGACGTGAGCAACTTGAATCGACAGTTTTTGTTTTCGGAGGAGGATGTTGGGGAGCCGAAAGCGATATGCGCGGCGCGCGCGGTGAATCAAAGAGTTCGAGGGGCGAAAGTAGTCGGGCATTACAAACGGATCGAGGATATGGAAGATAATTGGTATCGACAGTTTCACGTGGTCGTGATGGGTTTAGATTCGATCGAAGCGAGGAGGTACATAAATAAGGTGTACTGTTCGTTCTTAGAGTTTGAGAGAGAATCCGTCGAGGCGAGGGAAGGGACGTGGACGCCTTTGATCGATGGAGGGACGGAAGGGTTTAAAGGGCACGCGAGGGTCATCATCCCGGGTAAAACGCCGTGTTTTGAGTGCACGACGTGGTTGTTTCCACCGCAGACGACGTTTCCGTTGTGTACGATTGCCGAGACGCCGAGGAGCGCGGCGCATTGCATAGAGCACGCAAAGATTGTGCAGTTTCCGAAAGAGTACACCGAAGAAGGGGAAGGAGGAGAAAATGAAGGAGTAGCGTTCGATGGCGATAATCCAGATCACGTCACGTGGGTGTATAAGCGCGCGTTAAAACGCGCGGAATCGTTCGGGATTCCCGGCGTGACGTACAATCACACGTTGGGCGTGGTGAAAAATATCGTACCCGCGATTCCGAGCACAAACGCCATCATTTCCGCGTACTGCGCGTTCGAGGCGTTTAAAATCGCCACCGGGTGTTTGAAACCCATGGACAATTACGTCATGTACGCTGGATCGGACAAAGTTTATCAAAACTTGATGAAATTGTACAAAGACGAGGGATGTTCGCAATGCGGTCGAGGTTTGTTCGTTCAGCGCGTGTTTGATTTAGAAAAGGCAACTTTAGCAGACGTTTTGGACGCGATCGAAAGCGAACACGAAACCACGTTCGGAAAACGAGAAAAGGAAGGAGAGAAAGACAAAACAGCAGGACAGAAAGAGGAGGCAAAAGACGGCATGGACACGGCCCGAGGCATCACCGGCGTCTCGAGCGACGGCGCCACGGTTTGGATGGGTGGCGTTTTAGCCTCTCACTACGAAGAGAACCTCTCAAAACTCGCCGCGGACGCGCTCTCAGTCGCGACTGTACCCGACGACGAAAGCGGCGGCGACAGCGGTAACGAAACCATCGTCGAAAAAACAATTCACGTCAACGCCGCGAAGCTTCCCTCGCCTGTCCGCGTCGGTTTAGTTTTCTCCTCCTCCTCCTCCGCCGCGAGGGCCGACGAGACAAAGTGAGAGAGAAGAAGAAGAAAAGGAGGAGGAGAAGAGGTGTACAAATAAACAAAAAGCAAGCTTTCTATCGCTCTCTCTCTCTCTCTCTCTTGAACGCGCGAGAGAGTAAGATTTAGAGAGACAACAAAAGCGCAGAGTCGCGGTATAAAGTCGAGCGTGTATAGCAAAATAGTTTTTGTAGCATCGGTGTGCGATGAAAAATTTCTAGATTTCGACACTCTTCACAAGAAGGACGCGGCTCTCTCTCTCACATTAAAAAAAAAGAAAGAAATGCAAATGCGCGCAGCGATGACGAGTCTGTCTCTGCGCGATGAGCTCTTTTTGCGCGCATCAAAGTAACACGCGCGCGCACAGGCAACCATGCGCGGTGCTTCTGGCGCATCTTCGTCGTCGATTCCTTTTAAAGAGGACGGAGGGAAGAAAGAGACGGACGCGTTGGTTGTGGCGCACAATCGAGCGAACGCGTCGCGGGAGGATGGTGGTTTTGACAGTCCGCAACACGCGCCGAAAGCGCTGAGATATTACGCGGACGAGGAGAAAGCGGCTGAGAAGGAAGTTGAAGAAGAGAGGAGTCCTTTTTATTATAAGGTACCGCTATCGCCTCGAAACTTGGGCGTGAACGACCGACGCTTTGACGAGAAAGATTGGCGGAGAAACGGGGTGTTGCACTTGTTGGCGTGCGCTATGGTGAACGTGATCGCTTTAGGCGCGTACGGGGTGCTGCAGCAACGAATAATGACCATTCCATACGGTGGGTTCGTGGATGAAGAAGGAAACGAAGTGAGCGCCGTGTTTACGAGCTCGATCTTTTTGGTGTTTAGCAACAGACTGTTTTCGCTCCTCTTCGGCATGGTCGCGTTGGCGTATACGAAACCGGAGAGAGTGAGTTTGTTTAGTCGAGAGTGGTGGTGGCCGCACTCGAGTTTGCAGAATTACGCGTACGTGGCGAGTTCGAATTTGGTGAGCACTTTGTGTCAGTACGAGGTTTTGAAGTATTTAACTTTCGCGATTAGTACGTTGGCGAAAGCGGCAAAGATTTTACCGACCATGGTGTGGGGTTACGTTTTACACGGGACAAAGTTTCGATTGGACCAGTATGTGTCGGCAATGATTGTAACCGTGGGGTGCTTTGTGTTTGTCTTCAATTCAAAGATTACGGCGCACCAAGTGGTGCCGAATTCCGCGATGACTTCGTTATTATTGCCATCGCCGACGACGCAGCGTTCGTTAGCACGTTTAGAGGAAGCGGACTTGAGGAGTTTTACGCTGATGGAACCAACACGGATAATGAGAACAGCTTCCGGCAGCGAGGAAGAAGTAGGGTCGTCCTATATTCTGGACAGTACATCCTCACTTGTAGGCTCTTTAGGTGCGACGCTTCTTTCGCGCGCGCAAGAGTCGATCTACATCGGCGTGTGCATATTGCTCGTCTATCTCGCCGCGGACGGTTTTACGAGCTCGTATCAGCAAAGGCTCTTTCGAGTGAAGAAAACGTCCATATTCGATCAGATGTTTTGGATGTGTGTTTTTGGCACCTTACTTAGCGGCATTTGGTTGATTTGTTGCGGGCAATTAAGTTACTGCCTCACGTTTCTGCGGCGGTACCCGAAAATCAACCGGGACATCGTGTATCTATCCTTATCTTCCGCGTTCTCGCAAGTTGCAATCACGTACACCATTCATGCGTTTGGTGCGGTGACCTTAGCGTCCATAATGACTATTCGTCAAGTCGTCTCGATAGCGTTGAACTCGGTTGTGTTTCGCGAGTCGTTGAATACTTTACAGTGGCTGGGCTTGGGTTTTATCGTCCTTCCCGCCGTGCTCAGTGGAGATTGGTTCAAGAAAGAGTTGGAGAGCGGTCCGAGTTCCTTTTCTCATTGGGATTTGAAGAAACTCTCCACGGATTCGATAGTTTCGGAGAAGAAACCGGACGGAAGAGAACACTTTCGTCGCGTCCCGAGTATTTTTAGTTTCTCTTCGACGCCTCCTCTCTCGAGGGAGAGACGAGAAGAAGGAGGGTAAAACTCCCCCCTCCCCCACCCTTTCTTTCTCCTGCGGACGGCAGATAGAAGGACGCGGTAAACGCTTTTTTAAGTCGACTTTTTTAGCGCTCGTCGTAATTCAACGATTTTGATGCGACTTATTTTCAGAGCAAAAAGAGTACTCTGTTGTTTATTAGTAGTCGTAGTAGAGTTTAGCGGTAGCGTTAGAGTGGTAGTTGTAACACTAAATACCTGTATATAACCTTTTGTACCAAAAAGCAAAGAACTTAATAGACTGCATCTGCATTTTTATTCCATTTTATATCCCCAAAAAAACCAGTCCCTCCCACTAAACGATACACGATGACGACACCTTCAAAGCTCCTCTTTTCGAACTTCCTCCTCCTCGTCGCGATCCTCCTCTCGTTCTTCGCTTTCCCTTCCTCTCGCTTCGGCGGCGGCGTCGACGCGTCCTCGGTGCACGCTGTTTCAAAATTTCTGCGACGAGGCATCATCGCGGAAAAGTCGTCGACCACAAAAGCTTCTTTTTCTTTGAAAAGATGGGAAGGCACGGAGGAGTACGCGAGAGCGGAGAAGCGGGCGAAACTGCTCGTGGAACGCGTCGTGGCCTCGCCGACGACGACGACGAGCGCTTCGAAAAAGAACAACGACAAGCGCGAATCGAAAGCGGCGGCGACGATTGCCACGCACTCCAACACGTGCGTTGCCGTGAGGGAACAACAGTTGTGCAACGCGACGGGGACGACCCAAGACGCTTGCGACGCGTTGGTGCAGTGCACCTGGAATACTTGGCCGACGGATGCGTGTACGAATGAGCAGGCTGATAGTGTACGATTTGCAATCAGTTTTGGCTATGGATTGAGCTTACTCTTGCCTACGCTTACGTGCAGTATGGCGTCCTTCGGCGGAGAAAGCGTGTGTAACGACGTCGATATGGGTTGCACGTGGAAGGAAGCGGACAACACGTGCGAATTTGACTTGACGGACGAAAGCACGCTGACTACTATGTTTGGCGATTCATTTCTCTCGAAGCTTATGGCGCAAAGTTCTTTATGCGATAAGTATACGAGCGCAGATCTGTGCACTGCTGATTCATCTTGCGCTTGGGACGACACGTACAGTTGGTGCGAATCGCGAGACGATTTGGACACTTCCTTGTACAGCTCGTATTGCGACGAGAACACGAAAACGCAGGCTCAAAACACCGATTTTTGCGACGTGCTCGACGTGCAAAAAACGTGCTCGGCGGCGACGAGCGAGAACACGTGTTCGGCGAACTCGGAGTGCATGTATGGCGACGAAGACGGCTGCTCGTCAAATTTATCTGAGGCGTTCAAAATGTTGGGTCTTACGATAGGCGCCACACTCGATTTGAACGTCGACGTACTGACGTGCGCTGATGTCGAAAGCGAAGCCGAGTGCACGAGCACATCGACGTGCGAAGTTTGGAACTCGAGTGGCGAACCGTCGTCGTGCGTACCAACGGACGCGGCGTTTGACGCCGCGTTGCCTTCCAATCCGTTTTTAGCCGACGTGACGAAAAACGGTTTGTTATGCGACAAGTACGACTCCGAGACCTCGTGTCAAAGCGACAGCACGTGCGCGTGGGACTGCGAAGACTCCACGTGCGTCGCAAATCCAAACATGGTCGAAGCGACGTGCACCGGCTTGACGAAACCGTACGTGAGCGAAGAGGACGTGGTTCCGGTTTGCCCCGCCGAGTCTGTTTTTGTCGCAGGTAGCGCCGCCGCCAAAGGTTCTATGAAAATCGTCTTCTCCGCCGTCGTGCTCGTCGTGACCGCGCTTTCCGGTTTGTTATT
>Ga0182090_1120101_pt1 | contig 23545 bp, 13 predicted proteins | sample 041ome_24_FD_127767 | JGI IMG/M metagenome (GOLD analysis project Ga0182090, IMG submission 127767) | Metatranscriptome of coastal salt marsh microbial communities from the Groves Creek Marsh, Georgia, USA - 041408BS metaT (Metagenome... | ecosystem: Environmental > Aquatic > Marine > Intertidal... | reverse complement strand
GTCGCTTTCTCGATGGTCGTAATGCTCGTCGTTTCCTCCGGTGCGTCGACGTCGGCATCAGATATGTTTTTTTCCCCGTCGCTCTGCTGCTGCTGCGCGCGAACGACGACGACGACTTTGGCGCCGAGGCTCTTGTTCTTCTTCGCGCATTTCCTGCCTAGGGAAGCGGTGGCGATGTTCTTCTTCGTAGGCGCGATCGCTCTCGAGGATGTCAGAGAAAAGGAGGACATTGTGTATATTTTCAAAAGTTTTCCGCGCGGTGTTTGTGACAGACGCGTGTGCTTTTCCACATTATTTCTACGCGCAAAACTCTCTTCCCACCACACGAACAAGCCTAAAAAGAAAGAAAACTCCTCAAAGCTAACATGAAAGAATACCCACCGGCTCCTCCTCCTTCGCTCGAATCGTTCCTCTCGAACTCGTTCGAGGAGAACGAAATCGCGCTCGCCAAACTTTCCGTTCGTAAACACTTCTCGTCTCGATTGGATCTGATTTTAGACGACGAATCGTCAACGGTTTTCGAGCGATTGCGAATGAATGAACGCGCGATGTTGCTGAAGTGCGCGGTCGATTTTGCCAGAGACGGCGTCGCGAAGGACGACGAGGAAGAGGAGGAAGAGGAAGAGGAAGAGGAGGAGGAAGAGGAAGAGGAAGAGAAGAAAAAAAAAAGCGAACGCGCCGGTGCGACGAACAAGAAGAAAACGTCGCAGACGAAAATTAGCAACAGAAAGAAGGCGACGGATTTTTTCGGCCGAGAAAGAAAGAGCGGCGAAGATGAGGACGACGGGAGCGCGTCGTTGGTGACGCGGAAGATTCCAGAGAAGGACGCGGTAAAATTTCTCGAGTTGGCGGAGAAGTGCGTGCTTTTTGCGAAGGAGGAGGAATACGACGTGCATCTGGCCAACGCTTCGGCGCGAGCGAAGAAAGCCTTCGCGGTGGTCGCGCGGTCGTACGTGAAGACGCTGCGCGAGGTGAAAGGTTTAGAACGAGCGTTTGAGCCGTTGAAGTACGCTTTGAGAGCGTATTCGACCGCGGTATCGAGAGGTAAGGTGACGTTTTTGCACGCGTTGTGTTACGAAACGTGCGCGGAATTGAACAGAGAGCAGGAGGCGTACGAGGGAGAACTTCTCTTCGCCGTGGAAGATCCGTCGGATACTGGATTCATGGCGAAAGATTTTGCAAACTATTGCTACTACGCCGGTTTATCGTGTTTGAGCGCGGAGAAGTACGACCGAGCGATTTCGTTCTTTTCGAACTGCGTTTCGATGCCGACGAAAGAAAAGTGCGGACAAGTCCAGATCGAGAGTTATAAAAAATTACTCTTGGCATCGATCATTCGAACGGGAGAAACGTCGGCGTTTTTGTCTGAAAAGAACGGGATTCCCGCGAAGACGTCGCACGCGGTGAGACAGATGTTAATGTCACAAACGCCATTCATGGGTGTCGGCGGTAAACGAGTGGGTAGAAGTTTTGGAAACGAGTTGGCGGATGCGGGTTTGGAGGACATTTTAGCCTCCGGTGATTTTGGAGACGGCGTGGAAGATCCAAACAGAAAACATCAATCGAACGATTCATCTCAGGACGACGAGATGAAAAACGGAGACGAAGATGAACATCATCGACAACAACACGAAAGAAAAGGGGATGAAACGCCGGAGAAGATGAAGATGAAGTTTGAAGTGGAAGGAGGCGCTTTCGACGACGACATTGATTCATCGCTGCCGCCGGCACCGAGAGGCGAAGGCGAAGAAGACGCGATAGAAGACGCGGAAAAGAAACAGCAACAACAGAACAAAAGCCCCTATCAGCTACTCGTGGATGCACTTTCGAGCAAGAGTGTTCGAGGTGACAAACAATCGTCAACGCCATTACAACGTTTCACGGAGACGATGAAGAAGTATTCCGCCATTTTTGAAAATGACAAAAACGCAGACTTGGTCTTGCTGGCGCACAAATCCGTCCAACTCGCCCAAGTTCGCAAAGTGGCGGAAACATATTCCTCGTTAAGCTTGGAAGCTATCGCGCGTGAGATGCAATTGGAAGGTGGCGAAAGCGAAGCGAAGATGTTGGTGAACGAAATGGTTGCTCGCTCGAATATCAGCGGCGGCGTTTCGGCGGCAATTGACGACCAAAACATGGTGACATTTCACGACCAAGTCGAAGACGCGGCGACGAAGCAAAAAAAGTTGGAGACGACGATGGCGGACGTCGAAGAAATGACGAATTTGATCAAGGAGTTTGACGAATCGATGCTAACAGACGAGAAGTACTTTGCCAAGTTTTACGAAAGGCAGATGCAGCACAAAAGGAACGGGTCGGCAAAAGGTGGCGAAATAGGAGGACGAAGGGCGCCGTTATCTGCATTAATGACGGGAATGACGACGGCGACTCCCATTGAAGGTGGCGGAGATGAAGACATAGCAATGTTTTAAAATAGACATTAGTAGATTCTTTTTTTTGTAATAGACAAAGAAGAGAGCGGAGAGAGAGACGCAAACGCACGGCGCAAATACACTATAAAATAGCCTCCACGAGTATCGGGCCTTCGCCATTCTTTTCCATTGCTTCTTGGAAGACCATTTCGAAATTTTCAATCGTGTCGCATCGAGTTGCCAGGCGGAAACCGAACGATTTCGCCATGGCGACCCAATCGATGGTTGGTTCCCCGAGACTCGTTAATGATTTCGACACGTTTGTCTTGTTCGCATCTTCGACTCCTTGGACCGCGTTCTCTATGTTCAAAATGTTGTAACTCGCGTTGTTGCAAATGACTACGCATACGTTTAAGTTGTAACGAGCCATAGACCAAAGCGCTTGACAATCGTACAAGCCCGATCCATCGGCTTGAAACGCGATTACTTTTCGCGAACGATTCGCAACCGCCGCACCAACTGCGGCTGAAAGACCAAAACCAATGGCTCCACCGGTGAGAGTTAAGTGGGTAAATTGAGGAGAAAAGGCATCGGTTGCCTCCCAATAAGAAGTACCTGAAGTAAGGCTTTCATCAACAACAACGCAGTTCGCAGGTTGCGATTTCGCAATTGCTCCGCACATTGCAGCTGGAGTCAACTTGCCGCTCTTTTCACGCGACGCATTTTCTTTCGCCGTGCGTTTGACTCGTTCGTGATGCTTCTCGTTCTTAGCGTCTGCAATATCCGTTTTCCACGCGTTCGTTTTTTTCTCTAGCGCGGCTTCTATCGCTCCAAACGCGTCGGTCAGTTTACCACCCGGCGGCGCTTCGATTTCCCAAACATCGTCCTCGCTTTGGCGAATGAGCGAGGAGAAGTTTTGGTCTTTGTAACCAAACATCGCGACTGGTTTCTTCGCATCCACGAGAACGAGCGTTTCAAACCCAGCCAACGTTGCGATCGCATCGCGGGGAAAGTACGGACATCTTTTCACCATAAGATCACCACCACGATCTATGCGCGAAAATGCGTTTTCAACGTAAATCGAGTCTTCGGAGATGCCAAGTTTGCGACAGATGTCACAGACGCGTTGCAAATTTTCGCGGATTCCAGCGTCACCTCCCAAGTAAACGCCTACTTTTCCGGGTTCGGACTTCAAAATCTTCTTTACGAACGACTTACCAAACGCGTTGATGGCTTTTTGCACCGGTTCACTCAAATCATGTGAAGGAGGAGAAGCATTTTTTACCACATCCAAGTTCTCACGCGGTGGTGAAAAAGACGCAGGAGAGAAACCACCCTCCCCGATGTTTTTGTTCTTAATCGCCAAGCGATCTTCTATGAATAAAACCAAGTCCCAAACCAAACTGTAGTCATACATGACCGTCGGTTGTATTTCCAATTGAAATTCTTCGCGCAACATCGCCGCGTAGCGTATGCTCGATTGAGATGTTAATCCGATGGAACGGAACGTAGTATTGGTCGTAAATGGTGGTGGAATATCATTTTCATCGAGCAGCTCCGCGAGTTTTGCGTGCATGCGCTCGGCGACGACATTTTCTTTCGTCTTCGCTTGTTCAGACGACTGCATAGGATGACTTTTCTCATCTTCGCATCCTTGTGTCACTGAGGAGACGTTTCCACGAAGTGCATCATCGATGGATATTTTCGAAATTCGTTCCCAACTTCGATCGTGCGGCACAACCAAGGTGACTACTCTCGACTCCCCTGGAGAAGTTGAACTTCTCGTCGCGGTCACAAAAGCGTCGTTTGCATCCGACGCAATAGCTCCAGGAACTTTGGACGAAACAACCAAGCCGTTGATCTTTGCGATATCAGCGATGTTGCTCTCGAGAATCGGATCCGTTCCGGAATGCCACGTGGACATGTCGCCGACGACATTTACCAGCGATGAGCCAGCGCGACGGGCGTTGTGAAGATTTGCCGAAGCGTTCATCAACCCAGGACCGAGGTGCAGCAACGTAACGCCAGGAACTATCGTATTCGAGCTTTTCTTCATTCTAGCATACCCATCTGCAGCTCCCGAGGCAACGGTCTCGTGCAAAGTCAGAATTGGTTCGATTTTACGAACCGACTCAAACGCGCCGACAAAATGCATCTCGGTCGTGCCTGGATTGGCAAAAACATGCGTGACGCCATGACTTTCCGCGACTTTCCATACCGCAGCCGCGCCAGTGATGGTTTCTTCTTTGTTGTTTTCTTCTCCGCCCATTTTGTGACGAGAAATATTTTTATTCTCCTTTTTTTATATTCGTCAGTTACGCCTCGAAACCATCGAGTAGGTTTGCCTCTCAAATCTTCTTCTCGAACACTCCACAAAAATCAGTCATAGACATCTTCTCTCGCTTCTCGATCAATTTAATCAATCTGTTGACTTTCTCTGCGGAAAGTAAATAATCGTTCCGAAACATTTCAATCACTTTTGCTTCCTCGGGATCCGTGGCCTCGAAGCGTAAATCCCCCAACGCTACGCCTTCTTCGGGGTTGCGACCGTTGGCTTTGATGTACAACCTCTCCAACTCTGCGCCCAAACTTTCCTTCACTTCCCTCAACACGCCCATCGCCTCTTCATATCTTTCACCGGGCATATGCTCCAGCGATTGCGCTTTCCTAAACATCGCCTTTACCTGTTGCGGTTTCGTCAGCCAACACGAATCTTCCTCCTTCTTGCGAAAATCGCAACACCGCTTCGCGGCGTCTCCCCAAACGCCTTCGCCTCTCGCCAAATCGCAATACTTGATGCACAACGCGTACTCTTTCATCCCTAAATAACACCCAGCCATGTTCAATCTCAACGTCGCTCTTAAACCTTCCGCTAAATCTACGTGTTTCGGCAACATTAACTGTTGCATCAAATCCTCCGTGATGTACGACAAACCGCTCTCGTATAAACGCGTCGCCGCTTTCTTCGATCCTCCCCGAAACTTCTCGTTCCCTTTCTGCTTCAAATTTTCGCACCGTTCCATCCGTTTCTCAAATGTCAATTCCGTCCGAACGGTATCTGGACACTCCGCCGTCCCTTCCGCGTGCAACAGCTCAATCTCGACCAGTAACTCGCTCTTTGGCGGTATCGAAGGGAAGGAGACGTTCCCGGCGTCCCCGTACCCAAGCGAGGGAGGCAGAACGAAAGACGCGCGCTCGCCGACGTTTTCCATCATCCTCAAGCACTTATCCACGCCTACGCTCGCCACGTGCCTCGCGTTCGGTTGTCCTATAAACAACGCCAGCGGGAGTTGTTCGTCCTCGCCGTCGTCTCTCGTGCTAAACCGTAACGAAGATTTCTTCGTTCCATTTTCGTACAAATACACGGAATAGTGCGCGTAACACGTCGTGCAATGCTCCGAGAGGGATACTTTGGTACTCTCGAGCGTCTCGTCGACGTCTAGGTTTACCGAAGAGTTGAGTTTGCGCGGTTTTGGGGCGTCGGTATCCGACATTTGGAGCGGACCCTCCGCTTTTTTTTGTTGATTTTCCCTTCGATGTAGGGGAAAAAATGCTCCACTTTTATAAAAACGATCGAAAACAGCACCGTCCGTGGCCAAAAAACAAAGAACAATGAGCGACGACCGAAGCGCCTCGAACGCGCCTGTCGTCGTTCCGCAGCTTCCATCGGCGGCGCAACCGGATTTAGTTCGAGCGCAACAGAAGGACGACTACTACAGAAAGGTAAAAATTGGGAAAATAAATCCCCTAACACTGATGGGGAAATTTCCTCTTCGAGCGCGCGCGCGGTGTATTGTAATCTTCATGAGACTGACACTCTTCTCTCTTCTCTCCCTTAAACATCACGTGACAATACACAGCTCGTATCTGAATCCGTCTCTGATACCGTCAGGCTCGTGTTCGGACCGCAATTTTGGAACGATAAACTGGATGCGATTGAATCTCTCGGTGACTTTTTGTACTTTGCAGCCACCACCGGGAGCAACTCGCAAACGCTCGGAGAAGGTAGGACGGGTTTCTTCTCTCTCTCTCTCTCTGTGTACATGCACAAATTTAACGATTTATTTTGATTGCTCACTGTCACTTTCTGTTTATTTTCACGTTTCTGCGCGTGCACAGAATACACGGATCTTTTCACCGCGGACGCGAGAGGGGACATCCCGAGCGCTTCGCGAAGGTGGGCGTTGGTGGCGTTGGAGGCGTTGGCGAAACCGATCGGGAGACGGTTGAGAAATGCGTCCAGGAACGCAGTTTCTGGGATTGGGTCGATGGAGCGACGAGGTGCGTCGATTAGTGGTAGAAGTAGCGATAGAAAGAGAGATGGGGACGATGATAAGGAGAAGAAGAGGAACAAAAGCGACGCTCTGAAAAAACAGTTCTTGCAAGCGTACGCGTGGATGTTTGGAAACGCGCCGCAGAGTGCAACCTCGAGTAATCCAGCGCTAAAGCGAGTCAACGATCGAGGAGGATTCGGTCCTTTGACTCAGTTGATGCTCTTTTACGCGTTCGGGAAGTACGTTTCGTGGACGAACTGGGCGACCGGGGTGGAGAGGGTGTTTGTGAACCCGAATCCAGGAGAGCCGAGGGCGAAGTATTCTTTGTTGTCGAAACTAATCGCGTTACAAATCGCGTACGCAATATTTAACGAAGGACAGCGCAGATATAGGTTACACTTGAGCGGGAAAGCGGCGAAAGGAAATCGTCCTAAAGCGGCGGAGGAATTTGGCTTCTTCGAGGCGGACGGCGTGACGAGATGTGGGGACAGATCGAGCGAGGAGAGACAGAAAGGAAGCGTGAATCCAGTTTCCGTCATGGACGATGCAAATATGCTTCCAAGTTTCGGTGTTGGCGGCGGATTGTCAAACGACTTCGATCAAGCTAACGACGAAGATGCCAAACGATACACTTGGCACGATATACCGTGTCCATTGTGTTTGAATCCCACGAAATACCCAACCGCGTTGAAGTGCGGACACTGTTTGTGTTGGGAGTGCGCGGTGGAGTGTTGCCAACAGAAGCCAGAGTGTCCTTTATGCCGCGCGCCTTGTAAACCGCAAGAACTGATAACGATAGCGAATCCATAGACATTTAGATTAATTAGGCAATAGTAAACATTTGTAGTAACAACTCGATCTAAAGCAAGTACAGCGCGAAGAAATGACTTGATAAATAATACATTCGCGATTTTTTCTTAAGCTTTCAACATCGTAAACTGCGCTTTCCAATCTGTCTTACCCGTCTCGTTCGACGTCGCGATTTCGAAAGCAATCGCGTCGGCACCTTTCTTTGGCGGTTGTGCTAAAGCTCTTACCGCGCACACGGCGACATCCTCGATCGAAATCGTTCCGCTCAATCGTCCGTCTTCCTTGGAAAACGCCATCGCTTTTCCTCTCGTGGGTTCATCCACCACGTTTACTGGTCGAATAATCGTCAACGGGATTCCCAAACTCTTCGCGAGTTGTTCTCTTTTCTCCTCTTTTCTCGCTCTCGTGCCTTCATCGTCCAAAATCATGCTCAGCACGTTTCCTCTGCACGATTGTGCCGTCGATAACAACACGATGTGCTTTACCCCGCTCTCTTTACACAATTTCGCGAACGACTCGTCAAACTTCCCCGAGGGAACAATCACCGACCGCACCCCAGACAACGACCGTCGCAACGCCTTCACGTCTCCTAAATCCGCGACATCAACGTACGGCCCGTACCTCGCGCTCTCAGCCTCCACGTTTTCGCACGCCACCTTCACGTCCAACTTTGCCAGCACGAGTTGCATGACCACCGCGTCGCCGAGCTTCGATCCAGAATCGAGCACGTAAATAGCTCTCTTCGGAGAAGCACTCATCTCTCCCTCGTCGTACGCGTCCTTCTCTTCCGCTTCCATTTTCATTTGTTCCTCTTTCCGTAAACTTTCCTCCTTTTCTTCTCGCTCTCGTTTCACTTCGCCATCTTTCCCGACCGAGGAATCTTCCCCGTACCACTTGCGCAGCTTCGGTCCGCCTTCCATCACGTCGAGCATTTTGTTCGCCTCGTCTGCGATTTTATCGAAAATGTTACCGCCGCTCTCCTTCTCTCCTTTCGCTCTCGTCGTCAATGACATCGCGCGGTGGCGACGAGGAGGAGGATGAGCGTCTGTACGCATCGTTAATCCATTTTTTCCCGAAGACGATAAAAACGCGCGGCGCGATTGTTGTTGTTGTTGCTGCTGCTGACGCGAGCACGCTCGCAGAGCAGCGTTCGGTGCAATAGTGCTCATATTTACGCGCGCGCGCGCGAGTTCGATGGTCTTATCGTATCGTTTGGCGCCTAAAAAGAGTGACGTTTTTTTGTTATCCAAAAAGCATCGACACAAAAACTTACGCGCAAAGAGAAAGCGCGCGACGGATGAACGAGCGCGCGCACACACAACGCGGTGCCCAAATGCCACTCGACGCGACTCGGTGAGAAGAGATAGTAAATTTTTTGAAGCTCGCGCGAAGCGAGGAATAAAATAAGGAGATGCACGCGCGCGAACAACAACACCTTTTCCTCGTTTCCAATTGGACTCCAACTCCCCTAATAGATTCGCGAAGAGGAAGAAGGAGAATAAACAGAGTCGGACGACGACGAGCAGAGGCTAAACCTTCTTCTGGAAAGGAGAGCGATGCTTCGCGTCTTTTCGGCATTAATCGTTTTGAAGATTTCTTCGCGGCGAACTACGTTCGTCTGCTCGCAAAGCTCGACGCGTTGGATGACGAGAAGAATGATATCGAGAGAGGTGATGAAGAGGACGACGCGGCGAAGAAGATGAACATCTACGGGCACGTGGCGACGATTGATTTGAGCGACGATGGGAGCATTTTGGATGAAGGTTTTCTTCGTCGGTTACACGAACCGGTGCTGATTCGGAACGCGTTTGAGAAAACGCGAGGTCGAGGAGGCGGCGGCGGCGGCGCGGCTTCGTCTTCGTGGACGATTCGCAAGTTGTTGGAAGCGCACGAGGAGGAAGAGAAGAGGACGGGAGGGGCGTTCCAGACCACGGTGAGAGTACGCACGAGTATTAACAGCGATAGAAGGAAAAATGAGAAGTCGTTCGTGTATGCGGAACAATCGCACGAAGCAATACGCAATCGGAAGTTTCAACCGCCCTCGCTTACGCAACGAATGCCTTTCGCGCTCGGATTATCGCGCGTGTTGGAGTTATCAGGGGACGGGGCGTATATACAATCCGAGTTGCCGGAGTCGCTGAAAGATGATATGGAACGTGACTATTTAAGAGTGTTTTCGGCGTTTGAAAAGAGTGATGAGTTCGTGGAGTCCCAACCTCTGAGGCTTTGGTTGTCAAAAAGAGGTAGCGTTTCGCCTTTGCATTTCGACGCTTCAATTTCAACTCTTACGCAGCTGAAGGGCGAGAAGACGTTTTTATTATTTGCGCCATTTTCTGGGCTTTCGCGCTGTAATCTCTACCCAGATTGGCACCCGTTGAGAAGACGGTCGCGCCTATCAATCGATGATGAGCGGATTAGGACAGGATTACGTGCGTATCAAGCGACACTTTCTGAGGGCGACGTTTTGATTTTCCCGCCGCGATGGTTACATCACGTTGAGTCGTCGAATAAAACGAACACGTCGGTATCAATCACGCGTCGTTACATTCATAACGGTTCGGATATGGACACATCATACGCGTCTCGATTCGCTAGATGGGCAAAAATTAGAGACAAAGGCACTAAGGCGCTGAGTCGATTGTACTCCTCTCGACTGGTTGATAGGGATTTCCCTACGCGATTTAATCTTGCCGTTATCGATTTAGATAATGAGGGCAAGTGTCCAAAACTCTGCGAAACTAGATCGTTCGAAAAAGACGTGCAAGAGAAGTGGCGTTTATGCACACAAACATTGTCTGATTGTATCTTCGCTCGAATGAAAAATGTATCGTCGATTTGCGTACGTGGCTCTATCGCTCGGGGCGCGGCGGTTGATTTCGAATCTGATTGCGACATGATTGTCATTTTTGAGAGCAAACGACCAAGTGCGGAGGAATTGGAAGCTCTGCGCTCGGAATTAGAAGATATTCGCTCTAAAGACTTTCCTTTTGCGAAGAAAATTGACGTGCGCTTTGAAGTACGCGGTAAAGTGAACGCGGAGCAACTGTTTACTTTGGCCACCTCTTCGCTTTGCGTGAGCGGTGAGGATATTCCAAAGTCGTTATCGCGAATGCCACCTGTGCGAACTTGTTTCCCAACGTTGTGCCAAGATGTCGATGTAGCGCTCGAGAACGGAAGTGAAAAAGCAATATCTTGGGCGTGTAAGCGTTGTTTGCGCGCCGCATTCGAAAGTCAGAAGAGGACCAGGTTTACGCGAGAGATATCGAGATGTTGCGAGATTGTTTGCAAGGAAGATTATCCTGAAAAGAAATACGAAGTCGGTGACTTGGAAACTGCTTTAGTTATAGCCATTAAAGGACCCAAAATGGTCTTCGGCGATGCGCACTGGTTAGAAATGAGCAAGGCGCTTCTCAATCGTTTGAGTAATTGTATTTCGCTCGCTAGTATCTAGACTGATTGTTTATTAAAGACATATTCTATACCGCAGAAGACGCGCTAAATGTCATCGGAACGAAGCTCGTAGCGCCGTCTCCCCACGATACCGCTAATATTCTATCCACAATGGCCCGGTCGTTCAGTCGGCGCATAGCGGCCGAGTCACCGGACGAAAATTGTAAACAAGCGGCGATATCTTTCACCTCGATAGGTTTTTCCTCCTCATCCGCGAGCGCATCTTCATCGTCCTCTTTCTCTCTGTAAAATGTACCGATTGCTCTGACGGTCAACACCGGGTGAACTATAGTCGCGTACACTCGAACTTTCCCATCGGCGTGTCCAAACACCAATCGAGACGCCGTGTCATCCCATGCGCACGATGTGATCGCAGCTACTTCAGATGAATCACCTTCACCTGGAATTTTTGGAAAGGTGATAGGAAGCGCCGCTCGCGTCGACCCGTTTGGAGCAACTTGTAAAGCCGCGCACGAGATGTGCCTCTTGTCCGTGCTCTTCGAAGCACCAGTCCCCAACGCGGTTTCGACGCAGCACAATCCAATTTCATTTTCGTCGTACTCGCGAACTCTCTTGTTTCCACGAATTGCCGCAGCTTTCGGCGACGGGCCCCACGCGAACGCGGTCACTTTGCCAGTCGATGAGAAGCCGTTCTCCGACCAAACGCCTGATTTCTTCGTCCAAATGGTCAACGCGCCATCTTTCGAAATCGCGGCGAGGTGTCGACCAGACCGACTAAACGCCAACGAGATAATTCCGTTCCGCTTCGTATTGATTTCAATCGGCACGAGCGTTTCCTTGAACGAACCAATCGACGAGAACGCTTTCATAATTTCGATTTTCGATTTCGGCACGTGAAACGTCTTTCTTCGCTTAATCGATCGAACAATTGAGGACAAACCGCTCGTGTTCCCGGAAGACATTGCAGTACTCTTCTTCGAATCCACATCCCAAATACGAATGGTAGACCCTCTTGAACTCGACATCGCTAATAATGACCCATCCGGCGACCACGCAAGTTTATCGAGAACGCGAACGCCAACCACGTCCGACACCGCCGAGTCCAACAACGCCTCCGTCTCATCATTCGGCAATCGTTCCATCTTCCACGTCGTCGTTCCGGCACTACTGCTATTACTGCTCTTGTTATTATTATTCGACGCGGAAACCTTCGTAAACACCCGCACTCCACCGCTTTCTCTCGTTGTCATTACAATCTCGTTCGGATGATCCGGCCGAAACGCCATCGCCACCGTCGTCTCGTTCGCCACGCGCGGCGTTGAGCACGGCGCGGAAATCAAACTCGCCGGAGCGGCGCCTCTTTTCTTGGACACTTTCGACGACGGCGAGAACGGCGCCGAAGGAACCGCACCTGCGGATGCCATCGTCGTCGCAGGTTGTCCTATTTCCCCTAAAACCTCAAAAATGCTCGACGACGACGAAGAGCCTTTCCCGCTTCGATCAAACACTGAAATTTTCGTCCCTTTCCGGTCGTTGTGTGCGATGCCAAACGTCGTTTTACAATTCGCATGCCACGACAACGGCGATGGACGCATCGTGCTCTCCAACGAGTTATCCTCGTCGTCGTCCTCTCCGTTGCTTCCATCTAATACGCGTCCACCGTTCGCGAGCGAAGCGACGACTTTCAGCGCTCTCTTGGCGAGCGCGTGCAATGGTTTGTTCGCGCCCGATTTCATTTCCAACTCTTCCTCGTCCGCCCTATTTCCCCCATCCCCGGGAAAATCAACGTTTGTCTTGTTTTTACCATCCTCGCTCCACTCTTCCGGCGCGGCGATGGTCACCGGACACGACGACGCCGATCGTCTTTTCGCGCTTCGTTTGATGACGGCGTTGGAGCGCGCGTCCGAGGAGGAGTTTATCAGCTCGTGGTTGATTTCTCGAAGCATTACTCTTTTGTTTTTTGAATTATTTATGAGGAAATTGGGGGAAGAGAAGGAAAAATTGAAGACTCGCGGCGGCGAGAGCGTCCCCGAGCAAACTACCATACGAACAGCGAAGCGAGTAATTACAACTAATGCGCGCGAATGAAAAAACAGAAAACTCGTTCGTTTTACGCGATGTGGTTGGTGCATTTTTTCTAAGTGATTTAAAAATCTTCTTCGAGTCGTTTTACATCGTCAATCTTCTATTCTTTTTGTTCTTGTTTTTGTTCTTCTTTTTCTTTTTCTTCTTCTCGTCGCTGTTTCCGGAATGCTTCGCGCTGCTATTCTTCTTAATGCCAAGAATCATGTGGTCCTCGCGTTGGTCGTCGTCGCTGTCTTCTTCGTTGAAGTCAGACGGGGCGTACATAGACTGTGGCCTTCGTTGCAACGGCGCCGAGGTTGGCGGGCCGGGGAAGTATTTCGATTTGACAAACGTCGAGGGGGAGCCTTTACCAATCGCGTGGATTGGTTTGAGTAATCCTTTCGTCGGTGTGGATGTTTTGATGTTTTGAACACCTTTGGAAGTATCAATGGCGCCGGATGGGAAGGACCGGGTGATACCTTTGAGGTTCCAGGAGAGTCTTTTCGACGGTGAGGCCGACGGCGAGGAAGGTGAATCGATGTTTCCATTTTCTTGGTACTTCTTTGGCTTGAAGTTCAGCGCGCGTCGCGCAGAGACGACGTGTCCATTGAGCGGAGGATGCTTTTCGTCATCCTCTCCATCGTCTTCCTCCGCTGTCGTCGCTGCTTTTGCCGCCAACAACGCGTTTTTCTCTCGCTGCGCCTTCTCGAATGGGTTTTCCTCGACTATTTTTTCAGCTTTCTTCTTTTGCTTCTTTTGCTTCTTCTTCTCCGGTTGTTCGTCCTCATCTGCGTCGTCGATGACGCGAATTTCTGCGCGCTTCTTCTTCTTCTTTTTGTTGCTGCTAGTAACCTTTTCCTCTTCTTCTTCTTCTTCCTCCGACGACGATGACGAACTTGACGACGACGAAGATTTCTCCTCGCTCATGATTCTATTTGCCACTTTAATCGTTAATTTTTGATCCTTTTTCAACTCAATCGAAGGCGCTTTCTCTGCCACAACGGCGGCTTTCTTTAAGTCTGTGTGTAGCTCGTACAGCGCTTCCCTCGACGTCTCGGGGCAACCGTTCCCTGCGCCGAGCTCAATCGCGACCCTCGCCAAGTCTTTAATGTACGTCGCATTCAACACCCAACCATTTTTGTTCCTCGGCGCGTTCCTCGTATCCACGTTCGTCGGACAAAACACGTCGAACACATCGCTCGCGCATCTTTTGAGGAAACTAAACGACGTTTCGTGACGCATGCCGTGCATAAACGCGACGAGAAGCATTTTGATGATTTCCTGCGGCGGCGCCTCCCCAGCCTCCTTCTCCTGTTCGTCGTCGTCTGAATCCTCCTCATCATCGGTCACGTCCACGTTCTCTTTATCTTCGTCTCCGTCCGAGTCGATGTCTCCATCATCGCTACTGCGTTTGCTCTTCTTGCTCTTTTTTTTCTTCTTTTTCTTCTTCTCTTCCTTCTCCTTCACGTCGAGCCTTCGAATTTCCTCTCCAAACGCCTCCGCTACGTGTAACTTAATCCCAACATCGATCGCAGTGATGTTATCATCCTCGCCAAACAAAGCATCTCTATACACTCTATTCGCCACGTTCTGACTCACGTTCGTCTCCCAATCTCTTCGTTGTAAATACTGAAACACGTGCTTCTGCATCTGCCTCGCCAAAACGCAATACTTGTCCAACCGGTGCTTATCGATGCCGGCCCACTCGTTTCGCATCGTCCAAAAGAACACCGAGGCGTACAAAATAGCCATTTGCGGTTTCAGCGAATGCATCACGGACGCGATGGATATCGCCAACTCTCTCTGCACCTCTCTCCCATCCGAGTGCCACATGGCGTAAAACAAAGCCTTCCACACTTTCTTCATGGACAAATGGTCGAGCGATTTTTGCGAGCAGAGCCACTTCCGCAACCGCTCGAAAGTTTTATCGCGCGTGTGCCGATCGGAGGAGACGAGCGCTTTCGCGAACTTCGTGTTCTTCATCTCTCCGTATCTCTCTCTCTCTCTCTGGCGCGTTTTTACGACAAAAAATCCCTTCTCGAATCAATCTCTCGCGACTATTGTATTGAAAGTTCTCTCTGCGCGAGGAAAAAAAACGGCGGCGGAGTTGCGCGTGGGTTGCCTTTTTCCAATTCGCTCTTCGCGGCTTAAACGACGGAGAAAGAGAGACAAAGTTCTAAAAAAAACCACTCCTCGCGCCGAAGAAATCGAACCGCGGCGGTGAAAGAGTGTCGACGATGCCGCGCTTTTGCGTCCGTCTCTCTGTCTCTTTCGAGCAGCAGCAGCGCGAAGGAAGTGGGGGTAAAATCTGAATTTTGGAAAGAGAGAAAATCGAAAAAAAAAGACAAGACTTGTGAAAAAAGTACAAAAAAAATAAATACGCGCGTTCTCATTTTTTGGTCGTACTTTTTAAAAAATGTCTCTCTTCTTCTTCTTCATCATCAAAACCAAAACGATGATGCAGAGACCGCGCCGAGGACGACATCGTCATCTCTCGAACTCAGGCCTAGAGCGGCGCGGTGCGCTTGAACGGCGCGCTCGAAGGCGCACGTGGCGCCGCAGTATGTCGACCAGGCGGTTTTGACGTTTTCGTCGCAAGAGGAGGCGGACTTGTTGGCGGCGGCGGAGGATGCGGTGGTCCCCGGAGCGAAGGGAGAGGACGATGCGGTGCTGCGGGTGGTGCCTCGGGAGAGCGCTCGAGCTGCGCGGAGCGCGTAGGACATCGTGCGGCGGAGTTTCTCGGCGCGCTCGAAGAGTTCGTCGACGTCTCGACGTTTTCGAGGGTCCGCCGGTTGGGCTTTGAAGAGCGCGAAGGTTGTCGAGGAGGACGATGTGGAAGAGGGACGACCGGTCGAAGCACCAACGAGGACGTCATCGCCAATGAAGTTGGTTTCTGCGCGAGAAGCGAGCGTTTTATCGATGAACGCTTCGGTTTTGTTCCACGCGTACGCGAGTGCGTCCAGGGAGAGCACGACTTCGATGGATGCCGCTTGCGCGGCGCTTGTCGCGGCGGGTGCCATTGCCACCGACGATGGTGAGTTTTCCTCGCTATTTTGCGAGAGAGTACTGATGTGTTCGTTTCTTGTTGTCAGCTGATCGTTGTCAGTGCTGTTGGATGGCATAGTTTCGTTACTTTCGTCTTTGGAGTTGTTTTCGTTGGAAGTGTCATTGAGGCATATACCGGGGACGATTTCGCTCGCGCACTTCGCAAAGACATCTTTCGACAGCACACCCATTTCGAGGTTCAATTCCGCACCTACGTCTTTTCCATTTGTATTTTTGATATTATTGTTACGTTTTTTTAATATCATCCGTTTCGTTTCTTCGTGACACGCTTCGAAGACTGTCGCGGCGAGCGAGTCGGCTTCCTCGCCGCTCGCGCCAGCTTCCTTGAGTAAAGTTCTCACGATGGGCCGATGCATGAGAGGTTTGGAAACTCTGTGTCGAAAAGCTACATCGAAGGTTTCGGTAAATTTAGCTCTGGCGATCTTTTTAAGTTGATTGAGCTCAGTCAATGCGAGATCCAACGCTATTCCCACGTCAACCGCGTATCGATCGTCGTTTGACCCGGCGAAATATTTTTGTTGGAAATCCTGAAACGTATATCCATCGCTCGATACCGAGTGGTTTCGCAACGCACTTCGAAGCTGTGTTGGTATCTTATTCCGTCGAAACGCATATTGAATACCTCGCTCGGCTTCGTCGAGGAAAACCATCGGCGTTTGTGTCTTTTTACAGAGTGGTACTTTCAACGCGCTTCGTTCTGGAGGTAACATCGCAGAAAAGGCAGTCATTACAAACGCTCGTTCGTCCCTGCGCAAAGGCTGACAACATCCCAACAAACGCGAAAATATTCTTGCGAGTGGCGTGTGGCTTGTTGCTATGGAAGATGTCGAAGCGTTATTTATATTGATTTTTCGAAGTTTTCGCAACGTTGCCGCGAATGCCCGCAAGTGCCATGTGGCGAGTTCGTGAGATCCGTGGGACGTGATGAACCACGATTTCACGAACCTTAACAAGTCGTACTGAATCGATGGCGAAGCGTTTGCAGAGTTCAACTCTCCTTGCCTGTGAAAAAATGTCGACCGTTTATAAATGCCACCACCGATGCTCGGTTTACTATCGTAAATAGTCGAGATGCGCCTATTCGCGCTCACAGCGTTACTACTACTTCGCGTGTGTATCGACGAACGCGAGATTACCGGGGAATTCATTCTCGAGAATCTTCTCGAATCCATAAAAGACACGCGGTTTATTGTGCTGCGCTCGATGGATTTATTCGTTGGGTCCTCGCTCTCCACATATTCGTCGTCGAACGGCAAGGATTCCATTCGTAAGAATCTCACGATCTCGCACATGAGCAACAAAATGTGGATCGCGCAATCGCTCGAGCGCATTGGTTCAATTTCCATCACATCTCGTCCACCAAGTAAACATCTCTCGTCGTCGTCTAGATCTCTGTATACTTCATTCTCATATTCAGCATCCGATTCAAGAATCTTATTTTGTTCGACTTGTTGCACTCTTTCGGAAGAGGGGAAATCCGCGTCATCGTTGTCGTCGTCGTTCTCGCGCGTTCCCAATCCTTCCTCTCGCGCGGAAACGACAACAAATCGATCGCGCCCGGGTCGACTATCTTCATCGCTCGCGTTATCGTTCGCATGTACTGACCAAGTTGCGATACCTTTTCTGTCTTCGAGAACAACCAGTGCCTCTTCTTTCTCTTTCTCCTCGTCGCCTTCGCCTCGCGTATCGCCGCCGCCGCACAAAGATACGTCGTCCTCGTCTTCATCGCTCACCATCACCAACGCCAACTTCTCCGCCACCGCGCTCTCGCACGCCTCGTCGCGACCCCTTCCTTCCTCCTCCCCATTTGCACCGTCTCTCTCCCAATCGTTCCTTCTCATTCGAAGCGCCCTTTTCGCCCGCAAAACTTCCCACCTTAATCGCTCGCACTCCTCGCTCTCCTCGACCAAAACGCGCTCTATTTTCTCCCTTCGTTTCTTCTCTCTCTCGGCTTTTTGTTCCCATCTTCGCGCGAGTTTTCGCGCCCAAACGAGGTCGAACGACGACGGGGAAACTTCATCGTTTTTATTATCGGTGCTCGCGCTTTTTTTACGTTCGTTCGTCGATGCCATTCGTCGACGCAGAGAGTAAGAGAGAGAGAGAGAACCAGCGAGCTGGTCAACGCGTGTGGAGAAGAGGACTTCAGATCCGGAAAACAAGGCGTTTTATTTGACCTAAACCCTAAATCAAAAGAAAAAGGCGTTGAAGTCACAAAAAGGACGACGATATACGATATAATACTAACGACGATGACGACGACGACGCGCGCGGCGCACTCGTCGCCGCTGCTCGTCGCCGCTCCAAAAAAGAAGAAGATTACCGCGATGAGAACGACGACGACGAGGACGACGACGCGGAGTGAGTTCGGCAACGTCAACGAGCGCGCGCTAATAAAACCATCTAACACGAGTTGTCTCTCAAGAAGCTCTAGGGGATGTTTGTCAACTGTCGCATCTCCTCCGCTCGCCTTTTCGCGCGCATCCACCACCATCCGCGCGAAATGCGAGGACGAGAGCGGTCTCGCGGTCTCGCGAAGGAAAATTGCGATCGGGTTGTTGAGTTTTTTATCGCTTTCGGACGGTTTTTTGGACGCGAAATCGGTCGAAGCCTCGGGAGAAGGAGAGGGAGATTTGGGAGAAGACGTGAACGATTTTACTTTTAAAACCTTCACGTTGCGAGCGCCTTCGTTTTACAAGGAGGTGGACGTCGATTACGACAAAGGACGGTTGTCCGGTGCGAATGGCTTAGAACTTTTAATCAGAGACTCTCGGTTCGGTTTAGCCGGGAATACGATCACGCTGAGCAAACAGACGAGTCCAATCGATCCGGAGACGAAGCAACCGCTCTTCTCGAGGACGGAAGATTTGGGCCAAGTAGAAGAAGTCGCGGAGAAGTTGGTAGCGGGAGAAAATCAGAGGAGCAGGGGCGCAAACGCGACGTTGAAAGAATCGAAGAAAGGAACTGTGGACGGGACGACGTATTACGACGTCAGCTACACGAAAAAGGTGAAGTTTGTGGATAGGATCGTGAGGACGAGAGTGTGCGTGCACGACAACGTGTTGTTTACTTTGACAGTGGAGACCGATTTGGAGAGAGGCACCGGCGAAGAGGCGCAATCGTTGGACGATATCGTGACGAGCTTTAAAGTTCTCTGATTCTTTTGTAGTGTACACGCATAAAAATACATCATGTAGAAGCGCCTAAAACAAACAAATCCACGTTTAATGTGAGTATATGTGTAAATCAGGCCGCTGGTGGTGGCGGAGGAGGAACTGGCGGTGGTGGTAAGGAAGGCGGCGTGAACGCAACGATGACGTTTGCAAACTCGGCACCTAAGTACGCCGACCCACCTGCGATGGCGCACAATGCCGCCAAACCAATCACTCCTCTCGTCCTTACCCAATTGTCCGGGTTCCCGGCTTGTTTGCCGAACAAATACGTCACTGTAATCTCTAATCCTAAGGAAATTCCAGGTTCTATGACGCCGTAATTTCTGAATGCCCATTTCAACGTGCTCCAATAGGGAAACCGACGTCGAAAGTTTCTCTCGACTTCGTCCAATCGAAGCAATCGCGCGTCGTCCCCTAACAATTGCTCAAATTCGCTCGGGTTTCCCACGATTGGTTTTTCCGTCGCTTGCTCCGAACGCAAAAGACTCACAAACTGTCGATTCAAGTTCCCCAAAGAAGCGACGTTTAACACGCGCTCAAAGTTTCTGTAATCGACAAATACAGGCGTCAATTTTCTGTTGTTAATTTTTGCAAACTTGTGGTTGAGCTCGAGCATGGTCATAATTTCCGGACCGACCGCGTCGTACATTCGCAACGTATAATGCCTCTGATTATTGGTGACGAGCTGCTTCCAAGAATCTTTGTTCCACATTTTATTCATACCGTCGTCCGCATCGTACGTTGCGGTACTGTTACTACTGCTACTGTTATCGCTGCTACTATTTGCCGTTACGTCTCCCGTAGCGGTGTTGATGCTCCCGACTCTCACCGTCGTCGTAGTGCTTTTCATGGGCCCCCATCCACCGCTTGGCATTCGCCTCAAATCGTAGCGTTGCGTCGCTCTCGAACTAAATTCTGTCAAACACAAAAAAGCAATCCTATTCGCCGCGTCTGTCACTTCCAACGGTTGCAACGGTGCCGTTCCATTTCCCATAATTGGCGTCAACGGCAATAAAGTTAAATCCGTCATGTTCAACAAATCCCCTCTCTGTCCGACTGCGCCGCTCTTCGAACTATACAACAATCCTAAACTCGTGATGGATACCGGTAACTTCTCCAATCTAGCCAGCGAATAATCCGTCATCGATTTCCATCTCGAATACGGCACTTGCCCGGCTCTCTCTGCTTTCGTCGCCTGCGTCGAGCTTTGCACGAAGTGCCCGAATCCCAACGCCTCGCACGCTCTCGCAGCGGCTACGGGCGCCCGATAATTCACGGCCATCATCGAATCCGGCTTTCCTGGCACTGGACCGGCTAAACCGGCTAAATTTGCAAACACCGCGTTGCATCCACCCAACCCGAGCGAACCGAGCTGATCGTGCCACGAATCCACGTCGTGTTGATGATAATAATCCACCCGCGTCGCTCTCACCGTCTTCAACCTTTGACTTCCCAACTGACTGGTTAATCTCGCCATCAGTGTCCCTGGACTCGAGGACAACAGCAACAATTCCCCCGGATCTAACCCGTTCGCGCGTCTGAATTCATGCGCGTCCAAAATAGAATCCACGACGTTGCTCCCTAAAAAACCAGCCGGACCGCTCAGCGCAATCGTCTTCGGTCGCGAATACAACAGTTGCTCCCCGGCGTGTTTAATTAAAGGGTTGTTAAACGCCTGTTGCGCGTAATCCACGTCCGCGGTCGGTGGAGGAGGAGAAGTTCCAACCCCGGCGAACGCCGAACCGCTAAACCATCGCCCGGAAGAAGAAGAAGAAGAAGAAGAACGCAAACACCGAAGACGCGCAATCGCGCTCATCATCATATCTTTTTTCATGCGCTCAACTCCTCTCAACTGTAATTGCCCCCGTTTCCCGCTCTCTCTCTCTCTCGCAAAGCGCAACAACAACAACGATAGAAAATAAGACGCGCGCGTCACACACGCACACACAAAAAAAAGCGAAAACTTTTCTTTCGGCCTCGCGCTTTGTTTGTGTTTTATGTGTATGTGTCGATGCCGCGCGCGCGAAGAAAAGAGCGCTCGCTGCTTTGTATTTAATGCTGACGAGGATACTTTTTTTCCCCGAAAAACTCACTTTTTGACTTTTTGTGAACTTTTTTTGCGTGTTTTTTTGGGGAAACAACACTCTTCTCGCGCACGCAAAATACCAAATGCTTCTCCTTCGAGCGGTGCGAGCGCGAGTGCCTCGATTCGAGTTTGAGTTTCGGAGAGGCGATGGCAGCAGCTACGATGACGACGACGACGATTATGATGATGATTACGACGATCATTACGACGAGGACGACGACGACGACGAAGCAAAGCGAGGTGGAGAAGAAGAAGATGATTACAACAAATCCGGTGAGAGGGACAGCGAGGAGAAGATGTTCACGACGCCGCCGAAGAAGCAAACCGGGATGGAGAAACCGACGAGTGAGAGGGAGAAGAAGAAGAAGAAGACGTCGAGAGTGTCGTTTGACGATGGGACGGTGTTTAGCGACGACGAGGAAGATGGTGAGGAGGAAAACGAAGAAGAGATGCTTCTGTTTGGAACGATTGGAAGCAGAGAAAAATCCATCGAGATAGACTTGACGAGGTGTGCGGAGCAAATCGGTTTAGGTTTGGAGAGGTGCAAACGGACGAGCATTTCTATCTTTGAGTGCGTTAGAGAGTTAGGAAGTAGTGATAGAAAACGGGGGGGTAGTAGAAGTAGGAACGGCAGTGCGTCGTCTTTCGCGTCGGTGTACGGGAGAGGAGGAAGATACGGGGATACCGCTTCGGATATGAAAAGTTACTACGTCGAGTCCAGGAAGAAAATGAAACGGGGAAGGAGAAGGCGATTGATTGTGCCGAGGGTGATTGTGAGCGTCGTCTTGTTTTGTATCGTTATGTTTTTGTGGCGTAAGAGAAGGAGTGCGATGAGTATTGACGGATTAGGTGATGACGTGGGAAAGAGAGGAAGAGTCGAAAGCGAGTCGATGAAACACGCTCGAATGGAAGTTGACGCGGCGAAAAGAGGCGATTATAGCAGTCACGAAAAGTACCACCCATTGAATCGTCAGACGACGTTTTCGGGCGGCATTTTCCCGTCGCACGAACGCGTCGGTTCCGCCGAGTATGAGAAAGAGACCGAAAGATTGATGGAAGCGCTCGCGAAAAGAATCGCGACGGGACAGCACCATTCCGCAGATTTTAATGATGCGAGAAGACACGTTCGCGAACATCGAATGAGAATAAATGGCGGTAATCAGCGCAACAGTAACTTATTTCACATGGATAACGCTGAAGTGATGAGGCTAAGAGAAGCCAAGCGCCAACTCCGCGACGATTTTTTACAAATGGGTCCGAAGTGTGAATTCGACACGTCTGGAATGTCCCGCGAAAGCATCAAAGACATGAAAGAAGAGTGCAGAGAATTCTTCCGCAAAGAAGAGAAACGAATCGGAAAGATTCCTCTGTTGGATGACACTAAGTTCAGAATCCACGGAGAAAACCAGCTCGATCGCGAGCACTTTCGAGGGCATCGTCAAAAACTACCCACAGTGGCAGATATACGAGCGATGGACATGGTGCCCCACTAAACGCACGTATTTTAGATTTATAGTATTAATAGTTTTATATTTCACAATAACTTCATTAGAAAGTAGATTGGCTAGTTGTAATAAATGCATCGCAGAAATTAGTAGCGTCTGTAACCGCCACCACCGCCATGGTGTCTCTTACCACCGCCGCGACCGCCGCCTCTTTTCTCTGGTCTATATTCGCTCTTGCTCGCGGTGCTTTTGTCCCAACCGGGAAAGCACCCTTCCACGCACTTCCTGTACGAAAAATCTGAAATCGTTCCGTCGTTCCTCATCACGCAGTAACACTTTGAATCGTGCTCCAAGTGCCACAACACTTGGATGGATTTAATCCCGCTCTCGCCGATTTTTCTCTCCGCGTCCTCGTGCCCTTTTCTCAACATCGCTTCAACCACCATGCGTTCGTAATCGTTCAAATCTTGCTTCATGGTGACCGTGTTTAACAACCACGAGATGTACTTGATGGCATCTTCGGGAGAATCGAACGTTTTCGGGCCGAGTTTCACCGGCGTCCACGAGGACGGCTTCTTCGCCGAAGCAGGCGCTTCCTCCTTCTTCTCTTCTTCTGCTTCTTCTTCTTTCGGGGCGTCGTCGCCGCCATTCGATTCTACTTTTGCTTTTTTCTCCTCTTCTTTCGCTGGTTCTTCCTCTTCCTCTCGTTCTCTTTTGTCGCCAACTTCGGCGGTCGGTTGTTCTTTTTCTTCCTCTTTCGAAGCTTCGGCGGCGGCGGCGGCGGCGGCTTTCTTCGCCGCGGCGGCTCTTCTCGGTGGCATTATTGGTTTTTTGCTCGAAAATGCGT
>Ga0182090_1515241_pt1 | contig 23935 bp, 16 predicted proteins | sample 041ome_24_FD_127767 | JGI IMG/M metagenome (GOLD analysis project Ga0182090, IMG submission 127767) | Metatranscriptome of coastal salt marsh microbial communities from the Groves Creek Marsh, Georgia, USA - 041408BS metaT (Metagenome... | ecosystem: Environmental > Aquatic > Marine > Intertidal... | reverse complement strand
GGCGGCGGCGGCGGCGGCGGCGGCGGCGGAGGTAAAGAAGGAACAACCGACTGGGGACGTCCTCAAGACGGAGAACGGCACTGCAACCGCGGACGCCAACGGAGAAGCAGCCAAAGCGACGCCAATGGAAGTAGAAGGAGAAGATCTCGAAGATGGCGACGACGATGACGACGACGACGACGAGGGCCCGGCAAATCCGGACGACGAGTTAAACGTCCAAATCGTTCTCGACACCTACGACGACGCCGCCAAAAAGAAATGGATGGAAGCGCAAGTCGAAGAAGTGCTTGAAATGAAGCAAAAAATGCGCAACCAATCCACTATCGTCATCGAGCAACAAACAAAAATCGCTAACCTCGAGCAAAACTTGAAAAACGCGATACAAGACCTTGACGTCGCCTCACTCAAACGAGGCTCCAAAGGCTCCAAAAAGCAAGTCGATGCTGCAAACAGTCACATCGTGAACCAGTTGGCAGAAGCGCGACAACAAATCATCGACCAACGCCTGCGCATCCAAAAACTCCAAAAAGCGGCGCAAGTCAGAAACGGCAACACGTTAAACCAAGCCATTCAACCGGTCCCAGCTGGTCTCGAAAATCTCGCCAAGCAAGGCGAACAAAACCAGATCATTCGCATGGACGACGCCAACATCGGCGTCGAGCAAAAAGAGCTCCTCCAAGCGTTGCACGCCGCCACGGACAAGTTGGAAAAGCAATACACTTTGCTACAGTTGGAAAGACAACGCGCCAAAGGATTGGAAGAAAAATTGAAAGAGGAGCACGAGAAGGCGCAGCAAATTCAACGGTTGATCGGGAATAGCGGCGCCAATTGAGATGAGAGAGAAAGATCCGAGAGGACGACGACGATATACGATACGAGAGTACATTTTAATAACAACCAACGCATACTATAAACGAACACGCTGAAGAGAAATTTTTGGATTCGGTTTTACCCACCCCAAAATTTTTACACGCGAGGATGAAACACGAAGACACAGACGATGATGCGCGCAGGCAGTCTTCTTCCACCTCCACCACCACCTCCTCCTCCTCCTCCTCTATCCCGTTCGCTCACTTATCCTTCTTCAAATCTCTTTCGAAGAACACCAACGCGACACAAATTGGAAACGACAACGACGGCGGGGAAAAGAAGAATCAACAACAACAACGACAGCAGCAACAACAAACGCAAGAGAACTGCTACCAGTGCAGAGTAGTTGGCACGAGCGCGTGCGCCGTAGCCGCGAGTGTCGTGGCGTACGATCGAATTTTAGGAACGACGAAACGGCCTCTCGCGCATTCTCTTTTGTACGGCGCGTTTGGCCTTGGATTTGCCGGATTAGGTGTGTTGCGTTGGAACGATTTGACGTTCGAGGACGCCGAGGAAATGTGGCGGAAGCTTTTTTAGTCCACGCGTAGCGCGCGCGCCATTTAGAGAGGACAGATAGATTGCAACGCGAGTAGTGTAATTTAAATTAAAAGTAGTAAAAGATCTCTCGTCGTCGTCGATTGCGAAGACGCCCGGGTGTGTTACGTTTTTACTCGTACTTTGATAAATCCATATATTTAATCGGCGCAAATGTCATGCGGTGGTACTCGCACGGCCCGTATTTTTCGATCGCTTGGCAGTGCGCTTTCGTACCGTACCCTTTGTGGTCTTTGAACCCGTACTGCGGATATTTCGTATCGATTTCGCGCATCATCCTATCTCTCGTGACTTTCGCGACGATCGAAGCCGTGGCGATGCACTGCGATTTCGCGTCCCCTTTTACGATTGCTTCCGCTTTATCCTCTAACCCTTTCGGTATTTTATTCCCATCAATCAACGCCCAATCGACTGGACCACCCGGTAACATTTCCGTACTTTTCCTCATGCACTCCATCGTCGCTTCCAAAATGTTAATCTGGTCTATCCTCTTCTCGTCGCAGATCCAATACGCCGTCTCGATCCGTTTATCCTCCATAATCGCTTCGTATAAAAGCTCTCGCTCTTCCTCCGAGTTGATCTTCTTGGAATCATCCACCCCTTCTATTTGCACGCCTTCAGGTAAAATACACGCCGCGGCAATAACTGGCCCAGCCAACGGCCCTCGTCCGGCTTCGTCCACGCCGCACACGCGTTTATATCCTTTCTCGCGTCGGCTGTTTTCGTGATACTTGGTCGGTCCCGCCGCTTTCGGTTTCTTCTTCGGAGAGGAAACGTCCAATTTCTCCGGCTTCTCCCGTTTCCGAGCCGACTGTCTCGACGGCGTCGTCTTCGTCGTCTCTTTCTTTGAAGTCTTATTCTTAGTCCGTTTCTGCGCACCTTCTTGGTCTTCTTTGTCTTCACCCTCAATCCTGGGGAGGGAACTTCCTTTCAAAGTCGTCGTTTCCGCCGAAATCGTCTTCTTCGGCGGCGTCGTCGTCCCTTCCCCTTTCGCTTGCGTCGCGATGTTCACCCCTCGCTGCAAAAACATCCCCATGCCTCTCTGTTTCGGATCCGGTTTGATTGGTTTCTTATTCATCGCGCTGGTGCTAAAACAACTATTTTTGACGCGCAGTCCAAGAAATGCGCGAGTATTCTGATGATGACGACGATGAAAACCAGATAGAGGAGCAAATGGAACTCTTTTCGAAGAAGTAAACGTGTTATGCGTAGTATGGCGTAGTAGTATCACGGAAGAGAGTCTTCCTAAGCGCATATGTGGTCTGACGAATTTTGAATTTTTCCCAAAGGGCAGCTTGTTTTAAAAAGAGACAGAAACGAAAACGCGCGAGCGAAACATGCTCAGTAGTACGGCGGCTGGCTCTCTTCGCGAAGAAGAAGAGAAAAGCTTCGAGCGAAGAGCCTCTGTGCGTCGTGTGTTACATTTGGACGATTCGCATCGTGGCTTTTTCGGCGAGGTGCTTTTAAAAATGGTGTGTTATATATAACAGAGTAACGCGATGTGCGTATTTTAACAACACGACAACTTTCCTCTCCTATGACTGTTTTTATGCGCACTTTTATGCGCTTTCTCGCTCATTCTCTCTTTCTCTGAGGTAGTGGGGTGCCGTAGGATGGCGCCGACTCTCTTGTTACGTCTGCGCCCTGGCCGCTTGGACGTTCATCATCACCAACCAGCTCGTCGCGACGACGGCAAACGTACTCCACCCAAGCATCGAATAGTAAAACGCGTCCGGATCCTCCTGTTCCCCGCCTTCTCTACTCCCACCACCCCCACCGTTACCACCATTACCACCACCTGAATGCGCTCTCTCGTACTGTTGCGCCGCCTCTTGCGCTCTTTGCTGCGCCGCCAGCTGATTCTGCAACTCCGCGTGTAAACTCGGCGCTTTCTCCGTCATCTCCAACGCTTTCTTATAAATCTCATTCTCCGGCTCTTCCGCCACCGCGCGTTCAAAGCACCTCTTCGCCTCGTCGAAATACTCCCCAGCTTTCTCCGCCTCCGCGAACAAAAACCCTTGGCTCGTCAGCGCGTTCCCTAAGCACCAAAGCGCGTCGTGTTTCCTCGCGTCGATCTTCAACGCGCTGTTAAATTTCGTCACCGCGAGTTCGATCATCTCCACCGCTTCCACGCCCTGGCGGAAGTGCGCGAGCTCTAACAACGCCCCGCCCCATCGGGTTAACACGTGCGCGTCTTCTGGGTTTATCGCGTGGTCGGCTTCCGCGCGTTGGCGCGCTTCTTCGAAGAAGAGCATGCGCTCGAGTTCTTCTCGGTGCAGTTGCGACTGCTGGTGCTGCTGCTGTTCCAGTTCAGACATTTTACTTCTTACTTATGCGATGACGATGCTTTCGTCTCTGTCGAGCGGTCTGTTGTGCGCGTTCGGGCAAATATATATCTCTCTCTCTCTGTCGCAGGTACAGAAGCAGCAGGAGCAGCAGCGATTGATGTTACGTTGCGTAAGAGAATGAATGAATTGGAAAAGTGACGCGAGACGGAAAGAAATCCAATCCCCCACAACAACACTACTGGGACGAAAGAGGCACTTTGAAACGAGAAGAAAGCCGCGATGTCGGTGCTCGTGGAAACGTCCAAAGGCGAGCTCGTGATCGACCTGTTCGCGACGGAATCCCCGATCGCTTCGATGAACTTTCTCAAACTGTGCAAGTTGAAGCAGTACAACGACTGCAAATTCTTCTCCGTGCAGAAAGATTTCGCGGTGCAAACCGGGGATCCGTCGAATACCGGGGAAGGCGGGAAATCGATCTATTCTTTTTTGTCGAGAGATGAAACGGACGGGAAGGAGGAGAGCGAGCATTTCGGACGGTTTTTTAAGGACGAGATTCACGTGGATAAGGAACAAAACGTTCGATTAAAACACGACCACATCGGGACGGTTTCCTGTGCGAATTTCGGGAGAGAAGATACCAACCAATCGCAGTTTTTAATCACCACTCGGGATTGTGTTCCGGATTTAGACGGGAAACACACGATTTTCGGCAGAGTGATGGAAGGATTAGACGTTTTACAACGAATAAACGAGGCGTATTGCGACGAGAATGGGAGACCGTGGCAAAATATTCGGATTAAACGCACGACGGTTTTGGACGATCCGTTCGAGGATCCCGAAGGCATGCCGAAAGCGCCGGATGAAAGTCCATTGGTGGACAGGTCGGTACCGGACGATCGGTTGGAGGATGATTTCGACGCAGAGGCTGCGCAAGAGATGGACGAGATCGAGCTGGAGAAGAAGTCGAGAGAGCAAGAGGCGAGATCCAGGGCGGTGGTTTTGGAGATGATTGGGGATTTGCCGGACGTGGACGCGAAGCCGCCGGATGAGAGTTTGTTCGTCTGTAAACTGAATCCAGTGACCACGGACGAGGATTTGGAGATTATTTTTAGTCGGTTCGGAAAGGTGACGAGTTGCGACGTGATCAGAGATCGACGAACTGGGGACTCCCTGTGTTACGCGTTTATCAATTTCGAAACGAAGGAGATGTGCGAGGCGGCGTATTTCAAGATGGACAACGCGTTAATCGACGATAGACGAATACACGTGGATTTTAGTCAAAGCATGCACGGTTTGTGGAAGAATTTTAGAAAGTTTGGGAAGAAAGGAGGGACGGAGGACGACATGGCGAACGCGGCGAACGCGAAGAGAGGCGGAGGAAGTTCGGATTGGAAATCGAACAACAAGACGTTGGAGGTGAAAGGCGGCGGGAGCGGTAGAGGCTATCAATATCAAACTCATCATCATCCCAACAATAACAATAATAATAATAATAGAAAGTCGTACGACCACGTCGACCATCATAATCGTCGCGGTAGAGACGACGACGAGGACGACGATCGCGAGAGACGACGACGGAAAGAAAAGAAAAAAAGAGATAGATCCCGGAGTCGGTCGCGAGATCGCAAAGAACGAAGAAAGGAGAAAGATCACCATAAACGACGGGATCGAAGTCGCTCGAGAGATAGGGAAAATAGGAAGCATAGCAGACGATATTAGAAATTTATTACACGTTTTGAATAGTACAAGGCGCGGCATCGCATATACATTTTTAAAACAAGTAGTATACTCGTACCTAAAACAACATACGCATCACAATCGAGAGACGAGCGACGGAGTGCTCTTCGTAAATTTACTACTTTCGTCGTTTCCATTGTCGTCTCCTTCGAAATCATTTTCTCGCATCACGCGATCGCAAATTGCATCCGCTAACGCATACACGTCTTCCCAACAGCTGTCCCACGCATCGATTTTGTTATACTTCCCGTCCCGATCCTCTTTATACTTTTGGATCTGTCTCCGAATGCTTTCGCAAATAGACGCCTCGCGAATCGACCGAGCCGAGTTTTGTTTCAAAAAGCCCGAAAACGCGTCCCGGGCTAACTTTTGCGATAGAATCCTCGAATCGCCTTCGGCAAATTTGCAACACTGCAAAAAGTCGCTGTTCTTAAAACTCGCCTCGTCCATCAACGCGTACGATCCAACCTCTTGCTTCAATCGAAACGTCAACTCGATGGCGGTTTCAACCGCGCGAATTTTACAGACCGCGATGGCCGTTTGCAACTCAACCGATGGCGTTTCGCGAACCTTCAAAACCCGCGACAGACGCTTCTTACAAAAAGTTACGAACCTATCAACATCTTTCAATCTCTTTTCGGATTCCTCGTACAACGCTTTCAACTGCGGCACATGCGACAACGTCTTATTCGACCCTCGCATGGCGCATAATTTCGCGTCCGAATATTTTTTCGTATGTTTAAACACTTCCTCGCAAAACGTCAACGCCGCTTTCGCTACAGCAATTCTTCCGGTAAACAAACGCTGCCCGATCGCGCTCATTTGATTCACGTCTCCTCCTTTTCTCGCGTACGCGCCGTCGCTCTCTCGCACGTCCGCGTACCGGTTCAACAAACACCCTCTTCCACACCGAAACCCATCGAATTGTATCCACGCGTTATCTAAATCGTTCCCAATCGTCTTTCGCCCCATATCCCCGAAAACAATCCCACGCTTCACTTCCTTCGTCCCTTCCTCTCTCACTCTGCACAAAAACGCGTGCGGTCCCATATCTTTCCCGTACATATTCAACCGAGCGACGATAACCGCCCAATCCGCGACTAACCCTTGCGATATCCAGTTCTTCTTCGCCCCGTCTGAACTCGTCTGGAAAACAAACTCGCGCGTTTTCTCGTCGTATTCCGCGGTCGTTTCCACCACTAAACCTGAGTTCACCCCGGCGTATTTCTCCGTCAAGGCGAAACACCCAATCTCTCCTCTTTTGCTCGCTTCCTCCAGCGTTTCGAAATGCTCTTTCGACCCTAACGCGACCACCGTTCCGGCGAATAAGTTGAAGTGCACGGTAAACCGTATCCAAAACCCGGGGCCGAGCTCTGGAGATCTCTTTGCGAGAAGTTCGTGCGCGAGGAAAAACTTTTCCGGGTTGTTTTGTATGTCGTTCCAGTGGACGCCGAAGGTGTGTGGATTGGAAATCAATCTCGAAAGCGCGTTTGCGGAACGCTCGTACGAGGAAGAAGACTCAGGTACATCGTTTCGGACAAAGTTGGAAAACTTCGCTCGCCAATTTGAATCGGTCGTCATCTTAAACTCGTGCACTAGTACTCAAGGGTTTGCCGCTCAAAGTTCCTCTTCTCGCGCAGCTCTCGTGAAGGTTTTTAACGAACTCTTGAGTACGAACTCTTAAACCCTAAACTGATGTGTCTCGTCGTTTCTCGTTCAATTTTTCTCTTCATTCTTCTCCCTTTCTTGAGCGCGCGCGTGTGTGTGTTTCACTCTTATTACGCCGCTTTCTGAAACGCTGTTCTCACGAAAGGACGACGGTTTTTCTCGAGCGCGAAAACAGAGGCGAGAGAGAGAGAGAGAGAGAGAAAGAGAGAGATCGTCTCCGAATTAGAATTATATTCGCTTTGTTGGCGTTTCGGTTTCTTCTCTCTCGTTGTGCAAGACGCATGAGTGCCTCCTCGCCCTGCTGCGCGTGGTCTTCTCGCGTTGGTCTCGTCGAAAGAAGGAGAGAGAGTGCGCAGAGGAGGAGGAGAACGATTTCAAAAACAAACGCGATGATACCGAACATCGACTTTGACTTCCCGGACAGCGCGTACGTGAATTCGTTCAGGAACGAAAACTACCACCAAGTAAAAGGCGAAAGCTTGAAGAACAAAACGAAGCGAGGGGAGGTGTCGATTAATTTTCCGAAAAATATCTTAGAAAATGATAAAGCGGATGGCACGAGCGAGGAGAATAGCATCTTCGAGGGAAGGGGAGTGTTGCCGGAAATTCCTTTCGAGAGTTTACCGGAGATTGGATTCGCGCTCGGGTTGTCCGTTTTCTCGGGCTTTTGGGCGCTGTGGGAAGCGTTCGGGAAGAAGGCAGTGTTTGGAGATCAAGAAGAGGAAGAGGAAGAGGTATTATTCTTAGAAGGTGATGAGTACGACGACGACGACGAGAGTAGTAGCGATATCAGAAAGATATCTGCGAAACGAAAACGCGAACGACACGTCGTCCAAGGCGTGGACGTGACGCTGTTCCCCATATTCAAAGACGAAGTCGTCTTGAAAGCGGTCAAGTTTGCCGAGGAGAAGCACAAAGGGCAAAGTCGGAAAACGGGCGAACCGTACGTGACGCATTTAGTGGAAGCGGCGAGAATATTAGCTGCGGCGTTACCTGAACCCAGAGATCAGAACAAATTCGGCTCGACAACGCGAGAGAAATTGCGAGAAACTATCAGCGCGTGCCTGTTAGTGGCGACCCTGGACGATCCAAACTCGAAGAGCAGCAATTTATTGAAAGGCGAAACGAACGATAGGATAAAAGATGAGCTGAAGGAAAATTTTGGAGACGCGACGGCTGAGCTCGTTCTGCAAGCGGCGAGGATGGGTAAATTGATGGCGGGTGTCCGAAGACGACAGCGGAGGAAAAGAAGAGAAAATAACATGATGAGTAGCAGCGCGAATAATAGCACCACATCATCATCGGAAGAAGAAATAGAAGCACAAAAGGAAGAACAGGAAGAAGAAATCGACGATAACGAAAAGTTGGAAGAGTTACTCTTGGACGTCGTGAAAGATCCGAGAGTATTTTTGATTAAAATCGCAGAGAGATTGCACAACATGCGAACGTTGTACGCCTTGGACCCGCGAAAGGCGGAGACCGTCGCGGATGAAACTCTGCGCGTTTGGTGTTCATTTGCTGAAAAATTGGGCATTTGGACCGTGAAATCTGAATTGGAGGACATGTGTTTCGCAGTTTTGGAACCGGAACGGTTCGAGGAAATCGTGCAAAGCAGAGACGACTTTTGGTTAGAGGAATCGAAGCGGGGACGGTTTCGCGGGAAGAATTTTAGAGGCACGATTGCTCCAGAGTTACAAGAAGAGAGAAACGAGAAAGAAAAGGCGGAGAAGGAGGCTTTGGCATTCAAAACGAACCAAAACAAAAATAATTACGTGATGATGGATGCTTTAGACGAAACCGAACGTGACCCTTCTTGGACGAGATTGAACGAAACGCAAAGAGCTTTACGAAGGCGTTTGCAGTGCGTGCAGCCGTTTGAAGCGTTGACGACGCGGGACGGAGGAGCCATGCGTATCGACGAAAAGGTTTTACGTGAGTCGCCGATGCGTCCAGCGACGAAAAAATCCTTAGAAGCACTCGCCCAATGGCAGAATAAGATGTTTCAAGCGTTGCGGCTGGACGGCGTCGTTTTGAACGTGAACGTGCGAATGTCTTCTCGACTGAAGAGTTTATTCTCGACGAGCGAGAAGATGAAGAGAAAGAACGTTCCGTTCAGCGAAGTGTACGACGGACGCGCGACGAGAATCATAATTGGCGATCCAGTATCGGCGTCAACGATGACTTCTGACGGTGAAGGTAGTGCATCGGAATTTTTCGATAAAGATAAACTCGATTCTGGTTTACCGAGCGAAATTGAAGCGTGCTACGCACTATTGAACGCGGTACATAAGATTAACCGTCCCATCAATGGTGAGTACGATGATTACATCACAAAGCCAAAAAAGTCTGGGTATAAAAGTTTGCACACGGCAGTTTTAGGCGACGATGGAAAACCGCTAGAGGTTCAAATTCGGACGCGAGGTATGCACGATGCCGCGGAGTGGGGCGTCGCCGCGCACTGGCTTTACAAAACGAGAACGGAGAATAAGTCCTCAAAAAAATCATCAAAGAAAGGTCAAAAGAACGAGGGCAACGAGGGAGAAAAAGATACGACGCCACGACTTGGGCAGGTCGTGCAACTTATTTCACCGACCAGTCGCGCCGGCGGCGGCGTTGTTGTCGGTGTCGAATCGGCTGGTCGGTGCACGGTTGCGAAACCGACTTCGTCTCGACGGGGCGCTCATACGCCAGACGCGTCCGAATGGGCGCTCGAGTTGAACGGGCACGAAAACTTACTTAATGAAGTGAATAAGAAGAAGTTAAAAGGTGCACGTCAAGAAACAAAAGAATACTACATTCTTGAATTTTGTTTATACGAAGACGGTCGATGGCACGAGCAAGATCAACTCGGGAAGGCTGGAATGATTACCATGGAACTGTTGGACATTTTCGCTCAATTGGACGATGAAAAAGGAGAGAAAAAGATTGAGAGCCGAGACAAACAGATAGTCAAGAAACAGAAACAGGCGCCCGATCGTATGAAACGCATAATTATGAAATGGCAGAAAACAAATCAGCCTCTTGGTATCATACGGTCCCAAGGTTTACGCGATGAGTTTGATGAGAAAATGAGCAACACCGATATCGACAAAGAAGCTTATTTATCCGGATCGCAAGGATGGAATCAAGCGCTCGCAAGGTCGCAGCCGCCGGCTCCGGGACCTTATTTTGATCCACAACAACCTACTTCTCCTAGTGAAGTGCAATTCACGCGAGCGGAAGCCGCGAAACTCGAAGCTGAACTCGCGCTTTCCACCAAACGCAACGGCAAAAGCGGAGCGCTCCAATCCGCCACGGTCGATTTAACCTCCAAAGGTTTGCTCGTCGTCACGTGGGACGATTCCACTCCAGCGCTTCGCGCGTTCCAACCCGGTACCACAGCCGGTACAGTTCGTAACCAAATGGCTTTGGAAGCCTCCTCCTCCTCCTCTTCCTCCTCATCCTCCTCCTCCTCCGGCGACGATGAGAAGAAAGCGAAAAAAGGACTCGTCGTCGACTCCAAATACGTCAACGTGAATTCAGTGATGGTCAGCGCGGACACGCAACTCCAAGACGCCGATTGCGTCTTCTTGGACGATTTGGCCGTGTATTAGGAAATACTGAAAATTGTATATCAGATCAGAAAGAAAGAGAGAAAGAGAGAGAACAAACATTGTTGCACACATGTTAGATCGTGAGTTTAATCAGACCTTTCTTCACTTTGAAGCGCATCATGCTTTTACACGCGAAAAACTCACCAATACCTAATCCAAACGCGCACATCATTCAACGCAGACTCTCGTCTTCATCTTCGCGCGTTTGCTCCTCCACGAGCCAAAACATAGTCGAATGGATATCTTCGGTCACGTCCGACCCGTGCGAGAGCAGAGTAAACATCGAAACGAATGCGTTTGGGGTGAGAGGTCTCGTCTCGCAAAAACAACTCTCCCCCGGGGAAGTTATCTTCGAGATTCCATTTCGGTATTGTTTCCAGGACGATTACGAGAACGAGTCCTCTTTAAGTTGGTCGGCGAGGATGGGGATGAAGTTATTGGAGGAGAGAGCGAAAGGAGAAAAGTCGGAGAGGTATGAAAAATGGATCGAGAGTTTACCGGTGCGAGCACCGTTTCTACCCGGGCTTGCAATGACAGAGGAGGAGATTCAGAGACTGATTCGATACCCTCCGTGCGTGATGAACGCTTTGAAGGATAAAGAGCGACACGAAGAGAGTAAGCGGCTCTTGAACGAGCGATTAGCGAACATAGGGTGTAGTGAGGCAGATTTAGATTGGGCGGCTGGGTTGATGGAATCGAGATGTTTCAAACAGGGCGGCGTTCGTGTGACTGCTCCCGGCATCGATTTGTGTAACCACGCGGGGGATAAAGCGAACTGTATCGTCCGGTTCGTCTCGGAGGTTCCTAAAGATAACGACGACTTGGCAAAAAAGGAAACGAAAATGAAATTGCAAGTGTCGCCAGATCGATTTAAACCAATCGAGAAAGGAGAGGAGATTACCATTTCGTACGGATATCAATCGAACGACATCTACTTTTCGTATTTCGGCTTTGTTCCTTTCGACAACGATAACGACACCGCGGTGCTATTTGAATCCGTGGAGGATTTATCCGAGTTCTTAAAGCTCGCCGGTGAAGAGATCCAAAGCGATCTGTGTCGAAACGAAACCACCGACAATTTAGCCGCTCGCATCCTCTCGTCCACCTCCTCCTCATCCTCTTCGCAATCCTTCTCCATCGCGGCCAACGGGAAAATCGAATCGAACCTCTCCAAAGCGTTCGACGCGTGCGAGTTGAACCAATCGCAACGAGCGATCGTCATCCAAAAGCGATGCCACGAAATATTAACCAACGGGCCATTCGTTGGCACGACGGTGAGGGAAGATTTACGCATAGCCGAATCGGAGGAGGAAGAGGAGAAGCACAGAGTCTGCGCGCGATATCGCGTCGCGAAGAAAGAGATTTACGCGTTTCCTTTGAAGAAGAAACGCTAATAGATTAGTAGTAGCGGTAGCTCGTCGCAGAAATGATTTTGCGTTTAGTTTTACACAGATTGCCTTGAAGTTTCATACGTGTCATCTCTCATTTGTCTATATGTCTTACAGTCTTAGCGCTCACATCCTCACAACTTACGTAGTGGAAATACGACGGTTTTACAACAAGAATACGTAAACATCACAACATCAATGCCAAACAGACCGAAGAATAAGTTCAATCGCATACCGAAACTTACCAAAGATGGTAAACTCGACCCGTCTGAGTTTCAACCGCACGCCTTCATGCCGCTTTGGTCGCTCACATTGAGCGTGTTATTCCTCTCTTTGGTGATTGGATTTTACGCGCGAAATCCCCCAATCGCGCAAGAGAGTTTACCGCTCGAACGCGTGTTAGCGAAAGCGCATCAATACTTATCGGATCCCGAGGGAGTTATCATCGGTAGGAAACTTGGTGGAAATCAGAACAGATTCGACGTTGGCGTGGTCTTAGGCGCGCGATTAAACGAGACGGATTTTCAGCCTTCTTTGCGCTTGCAGTCACGAGTGAGACACGCGGTTGATGGTTTCTGCTACGGTGAAGTGGAACATTTGATATTTAGCGGCGCTTCTGGAAAGAAAGTCGTCGGGGATGGTAGAAAAAGGCCGAGTGAAGCGGCTGCGATGTTTGAATTTGCTTTGGCAACGGTCGAAAGAGCGCCGAAAATGAGTGGAAGGAAAGCGGAAGAGTATCGCTGTCCGATTGAACGCGAACGGTTTAGCGAGGCGAAAAGAGACGAAAACGGGAACGCGTATTACGTCGGTGAAGATAAAAACGGGGATCAGTTCACGTGGGTGTTGGAAGAGAAGAGTTTCTCGACGAAGGAAAACGCAGAGTTGAGTTTGAATGCGATTTTGACGAGAGAATGGAACTCTGTCGCGGTGAGTACGAGTCACTTTCATCAGTTTCGATCGAAACGCGTCTTCCTAAAAGCCATCGAGACGAGGAGATTGAGCAAAGTAAAGGTGAAAATGTTGAAGCAAGTGCAAGAATCGAGTTACTCGAGGCATAAGGATGGGAGAGAGCGAACGAGAGAGTTTGCGATTGGACAGTTTGATTTTGTGAGAGAGTTGCTCGCCATTTGCTATTACAAAATAAGGCGATGGATTTAAGAAAATGACATGTTACCTAAACCTTTGATTAATCTGCCGCCGTGTGCTTCGTAGTACATTCCTAATACTATTACTCTTACGATGCGAGATTCTTAATCCGTAATTGATTGAACCTCGATATTTCCGTCTCTTTCACCGTCGCTTCGGCGATAACGCCGCTATCGTTCCAATCGCACGCCTCGGGAACCGATATCGAACACAGGATGAGTTTCTTGTTCACTTGGACGCACAATCGACTGAGCGACTGCAACTCGTACCATTTCGGAAACGATTTCGTGAGTTCGCCTCTGTTGTTTTCTTTCAAGGATGACTCCGACGCGTTACCCTCACTAAACACATCGAACGATTTTCTCGCGCCGTTGTTTTCTGGCAAAACTAACGCGCAGCAATCCGAGTGCACCAACGACGGATGTCGACGATACAAAACTAAATCCGCGCCGTATTGCAAACCGGATCTCGGCAACCATCCTTGCAACCGAAAGTGACACGTAGCTACGCACTTTAAACCGAACGCAGCACCGGCGGTCTCGCGCAACAGCGTCCAAAACTGCTCACGAGAAAGCTCCACGTGTCGTCCACCTTTGTTATTGTTGTTGTTGTTGTTGTCGTTGTTATCATTCTTGTCGTCGCTATTGCTATTTACTATGCTCTCCTCGTACGCGTACACGACCAAACACCCAACCACGGCGTGTAAATAAAACGCATCTTCTGGTGATAATCTCAACGCCACTACATCTCGATGCACAAAAGGCACGTCCCTCGCGACGCACTCTCGCACTCTTCTCCCTATGTTCAACTGATCGAACAAACTCGCCACGCGTCTCGGGCACGAAACCCACACGCTCTCTCGATGAAACGCGCCGCGAAAGACGCAGTTCGCGAGTTCAGAAATTATAGACTCTGGATTTCGACTCTCTCGCGCTTGTCGGTGCTTCCCTCGTTTCCATTTGATTCGCGCGTTCAAGTTTATCGATGGCATACTATTTGTCGTCGCTGTCGTTGTTTTGCTCTTTAATTGTATACCAACTCTACACGCTTTAGGAGCCTCCTTTGCTCTTCTTCGTCCTCCTCCTCTCTCCTTCCTCGAGAGCCTCTGCCGATGATGTCACTCTCTCCTGCAACGCTCGCTCTTCGATTTTCAGCTCGTTCACTTTGTTCTGCAAAAACTCTCGCAACTCTCGCAGACTTTTTATTCTCGTCCTGAGTAACAAAAGGATCCGGTCTTTGGTTTTCCCCGTGGTGGAACTCCTCGACGTTAACGGGAGTAAACCTTCTTTACGTTTCTTTGTGTCTTGGTCTTCTTTAACTGCGTCGTCGATATCGAAATCGAGGTTCCCGCGAGGAGGGAAAGAGGTTTTCTCGGTTCTGGTGGTGCGCTTCTTTTGCACGCGCGTCATGTATGATTCCTAAATGTGGGGGATTGAAACGAAGGAAGAGGAGACCAATTGAAGAAAAGAACAGAAGCGCTCGTCGATGAACGTATTGATTCTTGTGGTTCGTAGTAGTATTAAAAATGGTTTACTGTTTGCGTGTTTATCTTGTTGTTTATGTTGTTTTTATTATTCGTCGTCGTCGTCGTCGTCGTCGTCGTCGTCGTCTTCCTCGTCTTCGTACTCTTCGTCGTCGTTCGCTCCTCTTCCTCCTCCTCCTCCTCCTACGGCTGCCGCGCTCCCGCCGAAGGAGATCGAGCTGCTCCCACTACTCCCGAGTCTCCTCGCAGGTTCCTCCCCTGGAAAGTACCCGTATTTATTTTTAAAAGCCTTCTCGTACCGCGCGCGTTGCTGGTCGATTTTCGTTTGCGGGTTCAAACTCCCGCCCGGTCTTTTGTATTCCCACAACGCCCAGGCGCCGGCGACGAGGAGGATGCCGAGACCCATCGTGCTCGGTTCGCCTTCGCCTCCTGGATTCCACCCGTCGTCGTAGTCGCCGTCCTCGCCGTCATCGCCGTCGTCACCGTTACCACCTCCGCCCATGCCGCCGTCGTCGCCGCCGTACCCGAGTTTTCGTTGCTCCTGCGTTTCCATCCGGAGCGGCGCCGAACCGGGGCCGCGACCTTTGTCGGACGAGGAACCGCCGCCGCCGCTGTTGTTATCATCATCGTACGAAGAAGGAACGAAAAACGAAGGTCAGTAAAAAAGATCGAAAGAGAGAGAAAAGAAAACAGTCGTCGTCGTCCTCTCGCTCTCTCACGAACAAACAAACAAACAAATGGACGCATCGTCCTCTCGAGTCGCTTCGAAGGCATCACACGGAGGTTTTGGGGGAAACGAACGCATTTTGTCTCTCAATCTCATCTCCGAGAAGAAGTCACAGCAGAAGAAGAAGGAATAGAATCGCACCTCTTGGGAAACCCGAACCCTTCCGGTGCGTCGTTGTTCGAGCCGCTCTTTCCTCCTTTCTTCGCCATCGCTTTTATACTCATCGTTTGTGTCCTCTTCTTGTTGGTCGTTCGTTGGTGTTTCCTCGACTGCTTTTTGTCTTGCCCGTTGTGTCTTTGCGGGCAAAGACTGACTTTTGTGGTGGTGTTGCGACTCGTCGTAAACATCATCTCTCTTGTTCTCTCTCTCCTTCTCTCTCTCTCTCTCTGTCTGTGTGTATCTGTGACTTTTAACGGAAGACAGAAGTTGTTTCTCTCTCTTTCCGAAAGCACAAGTCACTCTCCCGGTGACTCTTTCTTTCTCTTTGAGGTTTTTTCCATTTTATCCGAAATTTCCTCATTGAGAAACACACGACAACGAGTATGTTTACGATATCAGCCGCATCGTCGATGGTCTCCTCGTCTGGTGCGTCTCATTCGAGCGAGAGTAATACGAGCACGAGCAGAGGTACTGCTCGTGGGAGTCTTCTTCTTCGAGGAGGACGACGACCAAGAAGAAAGGAAAAGAGCAAAAGCCTTTGCACGACGGCAACACGCGCACCAACGAGAGAAGAAGAACGAGACGAGTTTGAAGAGGAGAGGAAGATAAAGAAGGGAGAACAACAACGACGAATAATTGGAAACGAGATGATGACATCACTGTCAACGGCTGCGGCGTTTTGGATGACGACACAAAACATCGCGATGGCAAACGCGGCGGAAACGTTTGATGACGCAGAGGCGGCGAGAGCATCATCAAATCTCGTGGAAACGATGATGATGGAAACGACGACGAGTTCATCCGGCAACGCGGGGTTAGAATCTGTCCGCCTCGTCGTCGCGGTGAGCGCCATCGCGCTGATTCTCTTCCAAGGCCCAAAAGGGGACGGGGTGGTGAACAAGCTGAGCGAGAAGCGAGTGTTTTCCTCCGCGAAGAACGCGAAGAGCGCGGTGGATTACGTGACGTACGCGTTGATTGGAGGGTTTATAGTGTTGAGCGCGGTGTTAGCGGTGGGATGATGAGAGGTTTATGTACGCCGCGCGTGTGCTTTAGAGCGCTTTGAAACGTATTTGATGTTTACTATTTTTGTTATCCGCAAGAGCGGGCGCGCCCGCGCGCGATTCGCTTGGTTTTCACCAGCGTTTTTGCGCGTTTGTCTATTTACTACTCTATTTACTATTATTGTTTCTTCTTCTGTTTCTTCTTGGCCACCGTTTTCTTCTTAGGGGCGAGTGCCAAAGCTTTCTCGTTTGTCTTCTTCGGCGCCGCGGCGGTTTTCTTCTTCCTCTTCGGCGGCGCGGCGGCGAGTTGTAACGGCGACGGGACCGGTTCTGTTACTGCATTTTCGTCGTCACTCTCTTCTTCTTCTTTGTCTTCTTCACCTTCCCTATTCTCGTCTACCGCGGTCTCCTTTTTCTTTACATTCTTCTTTCTTGTCGTCGTCGACTTCTTCGATCCGGGTTGTTTATCCGGAAACACGATGCTCGCGTCAAAATCTTCTCCTTTTAAATCCGCGACTGCCAGCGCCAAACGCTTACTCTTAATTTTCGTAAAACCGTCGGACTTTTGCACCAAACTCTCGTAGTAATCCTGCATCGTCCTTTGCTTGTACTTTTCGTTGCGTTCTTTGATTTTATCGTACATCGGCTTGAGCGTATCTGAGGTGAAATCCTCGGGCCAGTTTAACCGCTCGCGAAAGAAATCGAGAATGTCGCGTTCCAAAGGCGTTTGGTCCCAAACGAATTTTTCCTCGGACGGATCGACTTTAGGTTCAGCGTATGCCGCTCGAACCGCGTCGTCCGGAAAAGATGGTGGAAACTTCCACGTTGTTTTCTTCGTTTGGTGTTCTTGGTAGAAGCGCTTGCGCGCCGCGCTGGCAGTTTCGGGGGCGGTTTCCGCCGGATTGTCGTCTTGCTTCTTCTTCTCTGCTTCGCATTCATCATCGTCTGGGACGACGACGAGAGCGACTGAATCTCCGTTGTCATCGATCTGCATCTTCACCTTCTCTTCCTCGATTTTAATCTTCTCTAAGTGCTTCCTCACTTTCGCGCCTTTCGCGCCCGGTAAACTCAGCGTCTGATTTTCCGTCCACTTCTTGAACTGTTTCAATCCTTCTAAACTTTCCGCGCCGTTTTCTTTGTCCGCGTCTGAAAACCCGGCCAAAACTTCCATCGCGTTGACGATACCAATACCATCGATACCAACGGTGTAATCCGATCCCAGCAACATCGCTAATTGAATCATTCGTTCGCGATTCAATCCTAACTGTTTCTCGATGCGCGAAGATTTGTACATTTGAATCGCTTTCGTATTCTCGAAGGCGTTGCGAAAGACTAAAGTGGCGCCGAATAAGAAAACGTCACTATCGTTCGTGAAGACGCCGTCGACTTTACCAGTTCTGTTGAGATGCGCGCACTCGGCTTCAGCTTCTTCCGGAGCAACCACGTATGGAATGCCCAAGAGCATCAAGAGTTCTTGCACCTCGCGATACATCTGCGGCGTCGGTTGTTCGCCGTAGATTTTTTGCGCTTTCTTCCGCTTCTCTTCTAGAATCTGCCGTTCCTTCTCGTTCTCTTCAATCATGGTGTTGATTTTTTTCCTTCGCTCGTGGTCTTCCATCTCCTTTGCAGCGTTCGCAAATAGTTCGTCATCTTGCGCCATTTCTCGTTCGATTTCATCTTCCACGTCCGATTTGATGCGGAAATTTTTGAAAAACTCATTCTCCGGAGTATCGGTTTGGAACGAGGACGGTTGGTACGAGGTCGGCGGCGGAGGCGGAGGCGGGGGCGGAGCCGACGATGGTTTTTGAAGAATCTTTTCTTCTTCTACCACTTCTTCTCCTTCCTCTTCCAAAAACGTCACCATCTTTTGCTTCTCCTTTTTCTTCCCCTCGGCTTTTTCCCGAGACGCCTTTTCAGCAGCCTCTTCGTCTTCCTTTTTCTCTTCGCTTAGAATCTTTGCCTCGTCCGCCGCTTTCTTCATGTCTTCGTACGTGTCGCGTTCATCGTCGTTACCTTTTGGACGGTTCCGCAATCCTCGACCGACGCGACCGGGGTTGTCTCGTTCGAGCGAAAGGAAAATTGCGCGTTGTAAAGCGCCCTCATCGTCTTCGCTATCGACGTCGATGTTGTTGTATTCTTCGTCGTCGTCGTCGTCGTCGTCGTCGTCGCTCAAATATTTCGCTTCGTACGCTTTTTTTATATCGACGTTGTCGACTTTATCCTCGTCGTCCGACGACGATGACGACAATGGAATTTTGATGCGCTCTTCTTCTTTGTCTTTTTCTTCCCGTTTCTCCTCTTCTTCTCTCGCGTTTACATCCATCGTTGGTGGTGCCGGTAATGCTTTCGTGCGTTCCTCTTCTTCTTCTTCTTCTTCTTCACCTTCTTCTCCTTCTTCTTTCTCTTCGTCGCTTTGCCACTCTTCTAAGCTTTTCCCGCGAACGAATCCGTGCGTCATGGAGTACACATCTTTCCTCGATTTCATCGCGCTTCCTCCTCCTCCATCGCCGCTGGCGGGTGCTTCTTCTTCAACGTCTTCGCACTCTTCTTCGCCTTTGAACACTTTCTTCTTCTGCTCGGACTTTTCTTCGAGCACGCGCTCGACAATTTTCAAGTGTCTCGCATCTTCGTCGTCTTCGACATCTTCCCACTCCTCCTCCTCCTCCTCCTCTTCTTCTTCTTCTTCTTTGATTACTTCGCCTTCCTCCGCAAACAGTGGGTCGACCGTTTTTATATCCTCGAGCTCTTTTTTCGATATCTGGATCCGCACTTCCGATGATAAGTGTTCCTGTTTACTCGAATCTTGATTCTTACTATTTCTGTGCGGCATTTCCGCCACCGATCTCGCAATCGTCGGTCCCGGCAAGTGTTCGTTCAACGCCGAGGAAATGATTAAATCCGATCGAGGCGCGGATAAATCTTGTTGCCCTTTCCGACGCTTCTTCTCTTGGAAAAACGATTGCACCTGCGGACGGTTGTTGAGCAGTGTCGTCTGGCCCGCTTGGAACGAGGCGAAGCCTCGGTAGGAATCCTCCAGCATATCTCTCGTTTGGCCGTTTGGGAAGATCTTATTGCCAGTAGTGTTTCCTCCTCCTCCTCCTCCTCCTCCTCCTGACTTGCTGTGAGTACCCAAGCCACTTCCTTTACCGCCACCATCACTTTCTCCTTTATGGTACACGTACTCCAAACCGTCGTGCGCGGCAATCTTCTTGGACACGTCCCCTGCGTTATTGTTCCCGCTACTCTTCGCCCCGTTCTGCCTCATGGTCCGATCCATTTCTTTCCTCAACTTTGTGCTCTCTAAATACTTCTCTATTTGTAACTGCGAAAAGCTCATCGAATCTTTCTCTACCGCTTGAAACTGCGACCGATTCTTCCCTACGTTTTCGTCTCGGATCCGTTTCATCATCTCCAGTTGCATCGAAACCGGCAACGCGCCGAGCACGGTCGGGTCAATCTTACCGTCTTCATCCGTCGGGAGTTCCACATCCCAGGCGGAGAAATCCTCGTCCGGGTCCGTCTCGCTCTCTTCCGTCTCTTTGTTTTCTTTTGCGTGTTCTTCTGCTTGTTCATCATCATCATCATCATCATCATCCGGATCGATTATAAACTTCCGCTTCTTCTTCTTCTTCTCCTTTCCCGCGTCGTCGTCGTCGTCAAACATCATCATCTCCCCGAACATTTTCTCCTTAAAAAACCGTTCATCTTTATCCATATCTCTCTCCACGCGCTTTTCTAGTTGTTTCTCCAAAATCTCCCTCTCGATCGCGTTCATCAAGATCGTTTCCGCCGCTTTCCTCAGCGTCAACTTCGCCTCCAAACTCTTCCTCTTCCTTTCCCGCACGCACGCTCGTTTAATCCCCGGCGTTTTCCCGTCGAACACGAACACCGGAAACACTCGTAAATGGAGTAACTTTATGATTCTTTTCAGAAAGCCTAATATGTGTGCGTTTGCGATCGGTTCCCCTCGGTCGTCTCGCATCGCTTTCAGGAATTGCATCATCCAGATGGATGCGTCCACGGCGATGGTTTTCCCGGTTAAGGCGTCTAAATTGACGCGCTCCGCGGACGGTTCCAGGATCGTCCACAGGTCTTTCACGCCCATTTTTTTACTTTAAATGCTTCACGTTATTATTCAAGTGTCTCGCATCTTCTTCTTCTTTTAAGTCCACTCGCACATGGTGGTTTTTATCAAAGCTTTAACGTTGTTCTTTCTCTGCGCTTTTTCTAAAACGTCAGTCTTGTGGAGATTTCTTCTGACTCATCACACTTCTGCGTAGCAGTAGTATTTATACTACTCTTTTCGTAGACAGAGATGAAGACGCAAACGAGCAGTAAAAATGTCGTCCAACACGAACGAACGGACTCGTACCAGCGAATGAAACGCGCGATGGAAAGTTTCAACATCGAAGAGAGCATGGTAAGCGTGGTTTTTTACTCTCGCATTGGAAATGTAACGCGTTGTGCTGTTAAAAATGTGCTCATCATTTCGCGCTCTTTTGATGCTCTTCAGAGAGCACGCGCCACCGTCAGAGAACGAAGAACAGAGCTTTATTGGTGGTTTTTACGTTTCGCGTCTTCTTTTACTTCTTCTTGGTTTCTCGCGACGAACGCGCGAATGGAATAAAAACCAACTCTCAATCTCTTCTTTTCTCCGACGATGGAAAAAATACGAAAGATGTTGAGATGTGACTTTGAGTAAAGGAGCGGACATTTTGCAGGCGCTGACATGTTTCTCTCTCTCTCTCTCTCTCCTTTAATAAATTCTCTCAAACAATAACAGCACTCGACGTCTTCACCACTCCACGACGCGGCAGAGGAAGACGACGTGGAAACGATCGTCGCGTTGATCACGATTGGAGCGAACGTGAACGAGACGGACGATTCCGGGATGACGCCGTTGACGTACGCCGCGACTTGGGGGAACGCGAATGCGATGGCAATTTTGTTAGAGAACGGAGCAGACGTGAACCATAAGGATAAAGTTGGAGACACGGCGTTGCACGAGGTGTGCAGGGGAGACGTGACGGAGAACGAGAGGTACATCGAGTGCGCGAGAGTTTTGTTGGAGGATAAGAATTGCGACGTGGATGCAAAAAACGAGTTGGGGGCGACGGCGTTACACGTGGCCAGTCACGGGGGGAATACGGAGATGATTGAGCTGTTGTGCGATTGGGGGGCATCGGTGACTGGAGAGAAAGCGGAGATGAAAGGTGGGTATTCCGCGTTACATTTAGCCGCGAAGAATGGGAGTTCGAGCTCGTTGAGCGCGTTGGTCGATCACGGCGCGGATATTCGGTTGGAATCGAAAGAGCCGATGGTCGGCGCCGGCGGTGGCGAAGGCGGGTTGAGAAGAAACGATTCTGCCACGGCTTTAGATATTGCCGAGCAGAACGGGCAAACAGAAGCGGCTGGGATGTTGAAGACGGCCAGTGAACGGGAGTTCGAAAGAGGCGGTCTTTTTGGCGAAGGAAACGCGCCAAGGAAACAACCGAGTTTTTCGGGGAGGAGTAAACAAAGCGAACAGCGGAGTAAAGATTCAAGCAACGGGGAAGATTCGACGAGAGATGGAAAGAAAATCATTCGGCCTTCTTCGAGATTGAGTCAGAAGAATATCACGAGGAAAAGGGGCGATCCAGATCCCGATTATTATTAAGATATTTATTATATTGAAGACCGTAGTACTATGATGCGTGTGTGTGTGAACTGGAAGAGTATAGTGTAAAATTTCATAGATGTTGTGAAGTAGGAATCAAAAATGCGTGTAACATAATCTAATCTCATCAAATGGACATACTTTTTGGCGGTTTCATTCTCGGCGGTTGCGGCTTCCAGTTTGCTTGATCCTCCGGTTTCCCGAGCTGCCCGCACGCCGCCATTTCTTCGTCTCCTCTGGATTTTCGTATCGTCGCTAAAACTCCATTCTCGAGTAAATAGTTTCGAAACGCCAAGATGTGCTCTTGATTGGAACACGTGAATTCGCTGCCGTCGTGCGTGTTGAAGTAAATCAAATTGATTTTGCACGGGATCGTTTTGGAGATTTCTATGATTCGATCGGCGTCTTCGAACGAATCGTTGACGTTCGCGAGCATGATGTACTCGAAGAAGACTCTTTGCTGTCGTCGAGATCTTTTCGCGCGCTCGTCGCTACTACTACTACTACTACTACTACTACTACCACCACCACCACCACTACTATTATTGCTAAATCTTTCCCGGATCACCCCTAACAAATCTTCCAACGGGTATTTCCGATTAATCGGCATGATCCAATTCCTAATTTCGTTCGTCGTCGCATTCAACGATACGGCTAACATGCAATCGGACTCGTCCAAAAATCGCTCAATCCCAGGGATCAATCCGCTCGTGGATACCGTTACTCTGTTCTTACTAAAATTCAACCCTTTCGGATCGGTCATGATTTTCACCGCTTTCAGAACATTTTCTGTGTTGTGCAACGGCTCGCCCATCCCCATGAACACGACGTTCGTGACGTCTTCTCCGGCGATATCTCTCGCGTTGACGACTTGTTGCACGATTTGATTCGCGTTTAGATTTTTTCTCAGACCCATTTTCGCGGTAAAACAAAACTGACAGTTCATCGCGCACCCTAACTGCGAAGAGACGCACACCGTCGTTCGTCCCTTTTTCCCGTCCTCCTCTGCTTCGCCTGGTAACGGCGGTATGATGACCGATTCGACGATCCCGCCGTCGCTCAGAGCGTAAGTGACTTTCCTCGTCCCGTCCTTCGCGACGTTGATGGAATCTAAAGTTAAATCCCCACCAAACGACGCCAACTCGTGCATTTTCGCTCGAAATTTCGCAGATATCTCCGACGACATGTCTTCGACGTCGTTGCAGTAATTGGAAACAGAAGAATTCCCGTCGTCGTCTTTCTCCTCCTCTCCCGCTGCTGCTTTCGTTGGCGAAAGTTGTCTTCTCCTGTACATGGATTCAATCAACTGTTCCACTCTCGATGGCTTCTCGTCGATGGATACCAGCCAATCTTTCATCTCATCTCTCGTCATTGATTTCAGCGCAATCTTATCCGGCTTTGCGATCGTTTTTGGCCTCGACATCGATTGATAATACGCCTCGGAGGACGGGAAGAGTTCGTTGAGTTTCGCTAAATCCGGCGGCGAAGACGAGTGCATTTGTTGTTGTTGTTGTTGTTGTTGAGCAACTTTTATCACCATCGCGCCTCGCCCGTGTCGTTTACCTCGTCCGAAAAGAAGATGAGACCGACGTGGGAGCGAGGACGTTTCTTTGACGACGACCGCTTGAAACGCGACGAGCGTTCGCATGATTGTGTGTCGTATT
>Ga0182090_1348072_pt1 | contig 24079 bp, 13 predicted proteins | sample 041ome_24_FD_127767 | JGI IMG/M metagenome (GOLD analysis project Ga0182090, IMG submission 127767) | Metatranscriptome of coastal salt marsh microbial communities from the Groves Creek Marsh, Georgia, USA - 041408BS metaT (Metagenome... | ecosystem: Environmental > Aquatic > Marine > Intertidal... | reverse complement strand
GTCTCTCGCAAATCTCTCTCGTCGTCTGCACCTTCGTCGTCCGTGGTCAACCACAACCCCGCTTGCTCGCACGCCAAAGCGCCTTCGCTCAGAAACAGTTTCGCGAACACGTTCGCCACCGCTTCAGCTCCTCCGAATCCTCCTCTGTTCTCGTCGTCTGAATAATCGTCGAGAAAGATTCCGAACACGCCGTTCAGAGGTACACCGCCGCCGAGCACGTCGTCTAAATCCTGCGTGCCGGTGGAAATTACTCGACTGCCGCCAACGCCTACCCCGTGCGCTCCCGGTCGAGTGCCGTTCAGCGCTTTAGTCGTCGTTTCCTCGTTTTCGAACTCGCTTTTTAGTTTCCTCTTTTCGTGTTCTTCTTTACAGATCTTCGCGTCTTCGCGTCGCGCGCGTCGTCGTCCTTCGTCGTCGTCCACTTCAGTCGTTGCGCGTAAAGTCGTCTCTCGCTCCGATTGGTGTTGGTTCTGTTGTTGTTGTTGAAACCGTCGTCCTCGTCGGACGAACGACGACGACATCTCTGTGCGTGCACGCGTATACTATCGCACAGAAAAGGAGCGCATGATGTGCGCAGAGAGAGCAGTCGTCGCGTGATTCTTGCAGTCGACACGTGCACACAACTTTTGGGGGAATCCAATCCGGAATTGGTCAAACGTTTGACGCTTTACGTTGCACTTTATTATGCGCGCGATGATGCCAACGAAACCTGGTGTCGCTGGTTTTAAGAGCACGAGTGCTGCGCAAAAGAGTGATACCACCACCACCGCGCGGGATCGAGATCGTAAGCATCAAAGACCGTACGATTTAATCGTGTTCGGCGCGACTGGCTTTACCGGCGCCTTAGCGGCGAAGTACTTGGCGAAGAAAGACGACAACGTTCGATACGCGCTCGCCGGTCGAGACTTGGAGAAGCTGCAAAAAATCGCGAACAAAAGTACGAGCGAGGAGAGCGAACGTCGTTCCGTCGATGTGTACGCCGGTTCTACGCCGGAAGAACTGCGAGAAATAACCGAGAAAGCGAACGTCGTTTTATCCTTCGCCGGCCCGTTCGCCAAGTTTGGCTTCGCTTTGACCGAAGCGTGCGTGGCGACGAAAACGCACTATTGCGACATCACGGGAGAACCACCGTTTATACGGAAATGCGTGGAACAGTTACACGAGAAAGCGAAGAGAGAGAAGACGTGCGTGGTGAATTGCGTCGGGTACGACTCGATACCGTGGGATTTAGGCGCGTGGGCGGTGGCGGAGTCGTTCAAAGCGGACGGGTTCGAGTGCGTGAGAGCGGAAGCGCACGCGGGGAAAAGTAAAGGCGGGGTGAGCGGGGGGACGATTGCGAGCGCGGCTGGAGTCATCGCGGAGAACTCAATGGCGGATTTGAAGAAGATGGGGGATCCGTTTTATTGCGTTCCGGAGCTGTGTCGAGACGGAGAGAGACCGTTGAAGAGAGAGATCAAAGAGAATTGGCGTTTGCAAGGCGACGCGAGGTTGGACGAGGCGACGGGGAAGTACACGATGCCGTCGATTATGGCCGGAATTAACTCGAAAGTCGTCGCGAGGAGTTACTCGTTACTCCGCGATAAGGATAAAGAGAACGCGTGTTTCGCGGAGGATTTCAGTTACGGCGAAAGCGATTTTTGTAAAGACGAATCCAAAGCGAATTGGGGCGCGAGAGGGATTAAAACGTTCGGAGTTCTCTTCGCCATTCCGCCGACGAGGTGGTTGCTGAGAAAAACGGTGTTACCTGCGCCGGGCCAAGGACCGAACGAGGATATTTTAGAGAACGGGTACTCCAACGTTTACGTCGTTGGACACGGACGAGATAAGAACGACGCGAGCAGCAAAGTCGAGCCGAGGGTGGCGCACTTTGAATTTAAAAACGCGGACCCGGGGTATAAAGGTACCGCCGCGCTCGCGGTTGAAGCCGCCTTGTGTTTGAGCTTATCCGATAAAGCGCCGGGGTTGAAAATGGGCGGATGTTTAACGCCGAGCGTAGCGTTGGGGGAAACTTTGATCGAGCGGTTACGCGACGCGCCGAATTTCTCCTTCTCCGTATCCGCTTTGAAGGGAAAAGAGTTGAAAGTTTAATCGTAATACGTCGGGTAGAAATGAATGAAATACAAAAAGAGAGCAGAGCAGAGCGCGCGCACGAGTTAGAAATCAAAACGCATATTTGAAGTTTTAAATCATATACAAACAAAACAATCCCGCTAAATCCTCCAAATCTTAATGATATGGGTAGTAATAATATAGTAACAATAAATCCCGTCCGTGATTGAATCACCGGGCAACATTCGTATCCGCTAACATCGTCGCCGATTCGACCGAGTCGCCGATGGATAACTCCCCGACCGCGATTCGCCCGTGGCCTTTCTTCCCCCAATTCAACCACGAGTTGATAATTTTCCACGAGTACGTCCCGTCTGATTCTTTGTGCCAACCGATGACCTCAATCACGTGCCCACCGTGTGATCGACCTCTTGTCTCTGAATCCGCGCTCGTTCTGTACGCCCCGTCTTTATACGCGTAAAACTCGTCGTAAATTGTCCCGGCATACGAGGACACAGGTCCGCTGTTATAAATCTCCCTCGCCATGCAATCGTAATCACCGTCTGGACAGTGGATCAACTTATCGATGTGCTGCGCGACTTCATTTCTAGTGTGTTCGTCCAAATCGCCTTGGCACTGTGCCGTGTCCGATTTCAGCGGGCACGCCGGCGTCGGTTGCACGTGACACGGGTGATGACACGGCGGGAACGGGTACGCCGCGCACCCTTTCTCGTCCCCGTACTTTCCACCACTAGCGACACCAAACTCTTTCGCGAACTCGTACGCGTCGTCCGGCATCCCACCTTCGCACGACCCGAATGAAAACTCCGACACCAACTGACCGCACGACAAAATCTCCGACGCCGCCAATCGCTCTTGCACTTTGCCTCCGCTCGCGATGCACAACCTATCGCTCATCACCTTGGTCGGCGCAATCGCCCAACACGATCCGCACTCGCCTTGATCCCACGCTTCGCCGATAAATTCCGAGCACTCCGGCCATTTCTCTCTCGCGTCAAAACTTTCCGGTAAATCCGAGGGCGGTTCCCACGCGTATTCGTTCGACGACATGCCTAAATAATCGACGTTGTTGTTGTTGTTGCTTTTCTTCTCTCCCTTTTGAGGAGGAGAAAGAGTAGTAGGAGTACTACTACCGCTGCTACCACTCCTCGCCGTTGGTATTCTCTGCTCTCGCCTCTTTGGCTTTTCGTACTCTTTATCCTCGTTGACGATTTGATTCTCTTTCAGAACCTCGACTAAATTCGCCTGTTTTTGTTTCCTTTCGCTCTCTTGCTTCCCGTCTTTCGAGGCGTACTCGGAGAGTTCCCAGCGCACTTTGTTTCCTCCTCCTCCTCCTCCTCTCGAGTTGCTCTTCTTCGATATCAAATCTTTACTCGAGGACGACGAAACAGAAGAACTGCTCGAACTCGTCGCCACAGAAGAAGAACCGGACGCGATTTGAGACGAATCTTTCTTCTTCGACCGTCTCCCACCCGGGTTGGTCACGCGTTCGACCGCGTCCATCTTCTCGTCCGCGCTCCAGGAGAGATTCTTCTCGTTGATGCGTTTCCCTAACCCGTTGGATGTTTTCCCGGACGAGTTCGTGTTGTTCAGCGACGCCAGGGAGACGCACGCCAAAAACCCGAGCACGCATATGCACAGGGTTATCAGGAGGACTTTTTTAATCGCGTGCGCGGGTTTACTCGCGCTTTGAGTCGTCGTGTTTCTGTCGTCTCCTCCGGGCGTTTGGTGATGTTTCCCCGTCGTTGCATTTAAATCATCACCATCCGCGTCCTCTCTGACGATGCCAACGACGGGGAGCAACAAAGGCTGCCGCTCGTCGATCGGTGTCATCATTTTTCTTTACTCTCTCTTTTGAGACAGAAAGAACAAAGAGAGAGAGAGAGAGGACGGCGATGCGAGGAGAGACAAAAAGGCGACGAGGTACGCCCCGCGCGCGCGCGTTTAAGTGTCGATGTGATTTTTTTAAAGGCGCGGTCGAAGGAAGACCATTTGCTTTAGGGTTTCTCTTATTTAGGGTTCTAAACCCTAATTGGCTTAGTGCAAGCTCTTTCTCTCTTCTCTAGAACAGTTCTTTGGCAAACTGGGTGTCTTTTTTTCGCCTAAAATGCCGAGTCGTCGTTTCCTTCTCGTCGTCGCGATCAAAGTTCGAAAGGCTGGTCACGATGCCGAGCTCTTTGGCGAACGCGGACGGTTTGAACGAAGACGATGGTTTCGAATTTTCGTCTTCTTTTTCTTCTAAAATCGACGACGACGGTTCGCCGCCGCCGCGGTGTGATTGTTGTTTCGAACTCGATGGTTTTGGCGCGAACCCGGCGAAGCCGCTGAAGACGCCCGCGCCGCCTTTCGGGGGCGGTTTTTTGTTCTCGTCGTCTTTGAAGTTGGCGAGGCCTGGGAAAAGCGCCAGGCCTGGTCGGTCTTTGTTTTCGCTCTTTTGTCGTTGTTGTTGTTGTTGTTGTTCTCGCGCGAGTTTGGCGGCTTCGGGCGAAGGAGAACCTTTCTTTGTCTTGTCCTCCTCTCCTCCTCCTTTCTTACTCAAACGGCTAAAAACGCTCCCTTTTTGCGGACTCTCTTCTTTCTTACTCTCGTCAACCGCTTTCTTCACGCCTCCGGAGACTAAGCTCGCGAACGCGTTCGGCGTCTTCGCTTCGTTTCCGTCCTCCTTGCCATCATTCTTAGACATCCCCCCCGGCCGTTTCGCTCGAACGACTTTCCTTCTCACCACGTCCCCTCCTTTTCCTCCTTCCTCTCCTTCCCCTGCTTTCGCTCTCGGCACGTATTTCAACCCTCGATTCTCCGCCGCTAAACGTTCCTTCTCTCGTTCCTCAAATTCGATCTTCTCTCGTTCTTTCCGTTGCATTTCCGTTTGCCTTTTCGCGTCTTCGATCATTTTTTTGATATCCTCTTTGGTATCACTCGCAAACGTTTTGGTCGCGAACGGGTTCGTCCCCGGTGGTGCTTTCCCTTCCTTCGCGAGCGAGCCGAAATACCTTTCGCCGTGTTCCTTCTCGTCTTTGTCTCCGTTGGACACTTTGACGACATCATTTTCGTCGTCATCTTCGCCGTCGTTAATGGTGTTTCTGTTGTTGTTTTCGTCGTGCGCTCCGTTTGCGAGGTGGACGACTTCGCCTTCTTCTTCCTCGTCGTCTTCTGCGGCTCCTGCTTCGACCATTGCGTGTGTATATCGTTGTTATTAATAAGATTAAAGTGCGGACATTTCCTTCACTTTTAAAAGGAACCAATTGGAAAGAAGAGAGAGAGAGAGAGAGAGAAGAGTTTACGCTCGAGCGCCTGTTACGGTAAAAAGCGTTTGATACGCGCGGTAGCGTCGAGGGGAAAGCGTATTCTCGTTTCACGTCTGTAAAACCCGTTCCGACTGTCTTCAGAGAGAGAGAGAGAGAGAGAAAGAGCGAGAGAGAATTCAAAATCCTTCCCCCGTGGGGAAATCTCTTCGTCGTAAGTTATGGCGGGAATACCACCGCCTCAAGTCTCTCGCCTGGACTTTCTGAAACAAAAACCACCCGCAAACTACGTCGCCGGCATCGGCCGAGGCGCGACTGGGTTTACCACTCGGTCTGACATAGGTGGCGCGGTGAAACAAACCGCCGCTGGGAAAGTGACTTTGGTGAGTGGTGGAGGAGCAGGTGGAGGAGGAGGAGGAGGAGAGGAAGAAGACGAAGGCGATGATACCGACCAAAAGAATAGAAGGAGAGGTACGAACGACGACGCGGGTTTGTTCGCCAAGGATAAAAACGATGGCTCGTACGACGAGGACGACGAGGAAGCGGATCGGATATGGGCCGCCGTCGACGCGTTTTGCGAGCCGGACGAGAGGACGCGAGCGAAGAAGGAAAAGATGCGACGCGAACGGCGAGAGGAGAAGAACGATAGGGTGAAAGATAAGACGATTAAAGATCAGTTCGCGGATTTGAAGAGGAAACTGAGCGAAGTGAGCGAGGAAGAGTGGGATCAGATTCCAGAGATTGGAGATTATAGCGTTAAGAAGTCAAAGGCGTACGAACGTTTCACGCCGGCGCCGGATACGTTGTTATCGGCGGCGTTGAAAGAACGAGAGACGGTAAATACGGACGAAGATCACGAGCGAGGAGGTGATGGAACGAGCACGGATTTAACCGCGGTCGGGGAGGCGAGAGGTTTAGGATTGGGATTGAAATTAGACGGTTTGCAACAACAATCGCAAGATAGTCAAAACGGGTCATCTACGGTCGATCCGAGAGGGTATTTAACCTCTCTGTCGTCGTTGAAAATTAACTCGGCGGCGGAAATTTCGGATATTAAGAAAGCGCGCTTGCTTTTAAAGTCGGTGATAAACACGAACCCAAAGCACGCGCCCGGGTGGATCGCAGCAGCTCGGTTGGAAGAGATTGCCGGGAAATTGAAAGCGGCGAAAGATCTCGCGAGGAAAGCGTGCGAGGCGTGCCCGAAAAGCGAAGACGCGTGGATCGAAGCCGCTCGTTTACACGGCACGGAATCTGATCAAGGGAAAGCGATATTAGCATCGGCGGTTGAATCGTTGCCAAACTCTGTCGCGATTTGGATGCGAGCGGCGCAAGCGGAAAAAGACGAGGATCGCAAGAGAAGAGTTTTAAGGAAAGCGTTAGAAAACGTTCCGAATTCTGTCCGATTGTGGAAAGCGTTGGTAGATTTATCCGAAGAAAACGACGCGAGAGCGTTATTGCAAAGAGCCACGGAGTGCTGTCCACAACACATCGAGTTATGGCTCGCACTAGCTCGATTAGAGTCTTACGACAACGCGAGGAAAGTTTTGAACAAAGCGAGAGAAACGTTACCGACGGAACGCGCGATTTGGGTCACCGCGTCGCGGTTAGAAGAAGCCAACGGGAACGGCAAAATGTGTCAAAAAATTATCGACCGGGCCATCAAGTCTTTGCGAGGTAAAAACGTGAAAATTGACCGAGAGTTATGGATGAAAGAAGCCGAGACGTGCGAGAAGAGCGAGCCGCAATCGCTGGAAACGTGTCGCGCGATTGTCCACGCGGTCATTGGCGAAAACGTGGACGAATTAGATCAAAAGCTCACGTACGCGGCAGATGCGTCCGAGTTTGAAAAGAATGGCTCGTTTGAAGTCGCGCGAACGATTCGTAAGAAACTCATCGAGGTTTTTCCGGAAGACGTGGAAATCTGGATCGACGCCGCGACGCTGGAGAAGAATTGCAAAAATTTCAAAGGCATGGACCAAGTCTTACGAGAGGCGACGACGAAACTTCCGAACGAGGAAATTTTGTGGCTCATGGCGGCAAAAGAGCGATGGTTACAAGGCGACGTGACGGGCGCGCGAACGGTATTAGAGGAGGCGTTTTCTGCAAACCCAGAAAACGAGGACATTTGGTTGGCGGCGTTCAAGTTAGAATTTGAAAACGAAGAGTTGGAACGCGCGAGTTTACTCTTAAAAAACGCGCGCAATCGAGAAGGCGGTGACAAGACGAATTCCGCTCGCGTGTGGATGAAATCTGCGGTGTGCGCTCGACAAATGAACGACGCCGAGGAAGAACGCGAGGTGTTGAAGAAAGGCCGGGCGTTGCACCCGAAGTTTTGGAAACTCTGGATCATGTCCGGTCAACTCGAAGAGAGAGAAAAGAAGTACGCCGAGGCGAGAAAAATATACGATTTAGGATTAAAGAAATGTCCAGACTCTTCGCCGATGTGGATCGCTAAAGCGCGATTGGACGTGTTGGAAAAGAAGTTTGGTTTAGCGCGAGCGACGTTGGAGCAGGCGCGATTGAAGAACCCGAAAATTCCAGAGGTTTGGCTCGAAGCCGTCGCGGTGGAGAAACAGCTCGGCGAACACACCGCCGCGTCCGCGTTATTAGCGAGAGCCCTTCGCGAGTGTCCGAAGTCCGGTATTCTCCACGCCGAAGCCATCAAATCTGCGCCTCGCCCGCAGCGCAAAGCTCGTTCTGTGGATGCACTCAAAGCGTGCGACGACGACCCAGACGTCGTCTGCGCCGTCGCGCGCCTCTTCTGGAACGACCGCAAATTAGACAAAGCCCGCGCCTGGTTCAACAGAGCCGCCACGTTACGCCCAGAAGACGGCGACGTGTGGGTCCGCTACTACGCCTTTGAAAAGTCTTTAGAAGACGACGCTGCTGAGGGTAATCTCAACGCCGTCGCCAAAAAAGCCTCCTCGAAGAAAGCATCATTCGCCGACGCGAAAAGCTCGCCCAAAGAAGACGTCCTCGCTCGCGCCGCCAAAGCGAATCCGAACCGAGGTCGATACTGGGCGCCCGCGCGTAAAGATTTCCAAAATTGGCGCGACTCTGTCGAAGAAACCACACTCAAAGTGTTGGCGAAGATGGAAAGCGAGGGTGAGTTTTCGAGTTAGAGATTTGTTGTAAAAAGAACAACCCGAAAACATCTCTCGATATCTCTCGTCGATACGACGATACCAGTCAACACCACTCTCAACGAGTCACTCGTCCCCTTGAATTCGTCATTTTTTTACGCACAAAACTCCTTTTCCTACGCTACAATAACACATGCCGGTCAAACCGGGCCCACCGCCTCCGATCCCACCTCTCCGTCCTCCCGAAACCATTTGCATCCCGTCTCGTTCAAAGACATCAGAAGGAATATCGAAAATAACCTTCACGCAATACACGGACGAGGACAAACAACTTCCCGAAATTTCCCTTCTGATTAAACAGCAACTCAGCGAACCGTATTCGATATTCACGTACCGATACTTCTTAAACCAGTGGCCACAGCTGACGTTTCTCGCGTACGATTCTGAAGAGAATAAGTGCATCGGGACGGTGGTGTGTAAGTTGGACGACCACCGAGGGTCGTTTCGAGGGTACGTGGCGATGTTGGTGGTTGCACCAGAGATGAGAAAAGTTGGACTCGGGTCTATGCTCGTGGAGAGAGCGCTGGAAGTGATGCACGAGATGGGCGCGGACGAGTGCGTGTTAGAGGCGGAGAGCACGAACGCAGGGGCGCTGAGGTTGTACGAGAACTTGGGGTTTATTCGGGATAAACGGTTGCGACGGTATTATTTGAGCGGAACGGATGCGTTTCGGTTAAAGTTGTGCTTCCCGATGCCGCCGGAGGGAGAAGAGGAGGAGTTTATATGAGAGACCGGACGCGTTCGGTCACAGTATAATAGTATACGAGTAGAGAATAGAGCTTTCGCGCGAAGCAGATAGAATAATAGAAAAACATCAGATTGTTGTTGTAAATTGTGTAATAATGCTAAATAGTTGTGTAGGAATCTACTACAAATAAGTCTAAGTCGAGAAGCGCGCTTCTCTCGCTCGCATCTTCTCTCTGTATTTCTCTCTCTAAGTCTTGACTACGAAAAAAAGTTCACCTTTTACTTGCCCAACTTCCCTCTTCTCCCGGTCGTCTTCGTGTGTTGGCCTCTCACCTTGATCCCCCAGTAGTGTCTCAAACCTCTGTGGTTTCTCATCTTCTTCAACCTCTCGATGTCGTCTCTCAACTTGGTATCCAACTGGTTCGACGTCAATTGCGAATATTTACCGTCCTTTACGTCCTTCTTTCTGTTCAAAAACCAATCCGGCACGCGAAACTGTCTCGGGTTGGAGACGATAACCATCAACGATTCGAGTTCAGCCGCGGAGAGTTCCCCGGCTCTTTTCCCCATGTCGATTTCCGCCTTCTTGCAGATGATGTTGGCAAATCGACGCCCGATGCCTTTGATTTTCGTGAGAGAGTACATGACCTGTTTTATGTGTGAGAAAGGCAAGCGTGTGAGTAACAATAGTAAACGGCATAAACACCAGGGAGAGCGCAAAAGAGAGAGAAAAAGAGAACTCGGTGATCGAAAACCACGCGAGGAACGGAGAGGAAAATTGGTCTCTCTGGACCCTTTTTCGCTCTTCGTGTTTGGTGGTGCTCGAAATGTCGAGGAAATTTCGTTGCCATCTCGGCGCCGCAACACACCACGCGAACGCGCCACTCGCTCCAAAAGCACGCATTCGCGCGCGGAAATACTTTCTGAACGCGACGCGAACGATTTTACTCGCGAGTTTGTTTCTCCAAACAGCGTCGTCCATTCAAACACAAATGCGCAGGTTTTGGATCTCTCTCAAAAGGGAGGAAACGAGGGCTAAAAAATGTGAAAGCGGGGCTTGAATTTCAATCTCGCGCGCGCGCAAACACGCACGACGCGAACGAGAAAAACAAATTCTCTTTCACGTACCTTCTCGCGTACATCGACGTTCGTGTTTAAAACGCGCAAAGTGTGCTGGAAATCGTCGCCGACAATCAAAGCCATGATGATGCGATAGATGTTTTGCTTCTTTTGACGCTTCTTTTCCTTCCTCTCTTTGTCTCCTTTCTTGCAAAAAAAGGGAGGACTTGCTCCAATTAGGGTTTAAAGCCCTAAATTTAGTGCAACACAAAAGAGTTCTCGAAAAGTGTTGCGTTTTATCCACAAAATCATCCAACCATGACTGCCGGTGTTTCCTTCTGTTCGTCGTCGTCGGTCCTCCGGACCGCGTCCTCCTCGCAATGCACGAGCAGCAGCAGCAACAGTAGGAGCAGTCGAGGATGTCTTTTTTTTCGCAGCTCTTCTTCTTTATCTTCTTCTCAAAGCGTTGTTGAGCGTGATGGCAGCAGAAGGATTGGAAGAGGAAAAAAGTTCGTCGCGTTTGCGTCGTCGTCGTCGAACGACGACAACAAAACCTCGGAGTCGCTCCAGTCTTCCTCGGTATTCCTCCTCGGTCTCATGGGGACCGGGAAAACCACGGTGGGTAAAAAACTCGCCGACGCTTTAGGGTACGGCTACTTCGATACCGATCAGTTGATTGAACAAATATGCAAGCAAAAAGTGCACGAGATATTCGAGGAAGACGGCGAGGAGGGGTTTCGAGAGACAGAGAGCGCGATATTAGCGGAAGTGGCGTCGTATAAAAGAGTGGTGGTATCCACTGGCGGGGGCATCGTGACGGTGAGGAATAACTGGATGCACTTGCACAACGGCGTGACGGTGTGTTTACAAGGCGACCACAGGACGTTGGCGAGGCGGGTGCATAAAGACGGCGTCGGCGCGAGGCCTTTGTTGAAGGAGTGTCTTTCCGAGGAGGACGAAGAGGCGCAGATTACGAAAATTGAAGAGAAGATACAGTCATTGTGGCGAGATAGGGGAAAGATGTACGCGGAGTGCGACATTGCGGTTTCGGTGAATGGGGAAGAGGACGAGGCGTACGGCGCGAGCGTGGAGACGATCGTGGAGAGGATTTGTAAATCTATAGACAAGCGTTTGCGCGAGGACGGCAAACAGGAAAAGTTGAGAAAGGGACCAGAAGTCGGCGACATAGAGGTGAAAGATTTGAAAACAGGAGAGAGAATAGATAAGATTGATTGAGCTTATTTTTGGCATCGATTGATTGATTATTTGTGTGAGTTGTTTTATTAGTATTCTTTAAATCACTCGTTCGAGCCTAACTGCGTTCATACACATCGTCATCGTAAAAAATCTATATATACCAACAACTCTCGCGCGCGCTTGCGTATTATACGTGCGTATTACTGCGCATATTATATTATCTTAATTATTTCGTTTTTTCCTATTCTCTCGTTCTCTCGTGTTAAACCATTTCTCTGTCGAGAACACCTTCCGAGTCGCGAACGGCGTCTTCGGTCAACTCCGGAGGGCCAATGAAAGATAATATCGCCGGGAGCGTCACGAGAGCGTTGAACAAGCCAACAAATAAAATCATCGCGTACATAGAAAAGAAATATTTCTGGAAGTACTCGTAATCTGCGCCGACGAGCGGGAGTACCGCCAAGAACGTCGTGAACGCAGACGCGAAAATAGCCGGTCCCATTTCCGAGAGCGCCTGAGCGGCGCGCTCGGGTCTCGTGCCTTTCGCTTCCGCGAAAGCGCGAGCTTCGTGAATGACAAACTCGATCGAAATACCAACCGTCATGATCAAATTCACCATAGTCACCGCGTTTAATTTTAAGTCAATCCAATGAATTAAACCATACAGCTCGATTTGAATCACCGCGATCACAAAGGTCAAAATAACATCCAGCCATAGGGAGGTCACAAACGGATACATGACGACAAAGGCAATCGCCACGGAAATGCCTAAACCGCGCAGAGTGTTTCTTTCTATGTTCAGATACTGTTCGTTCAAAGCGTACAAAGCGTAGTCGAATGGAAATACCGTCGCACCATCTTCAGTGGCGAGCTTAGAATTTTCGGCAATCTTTCGCGCCTTGCGCATGTGATTTAACTTGTCTTCCAACGAGAACACATCCTCCACGTAAAAGAGGGCGCGCACGTCGCTAATGGTCGTGTGCCCAACACTCGTTGGCGTAGAGTTGGTGATCATCAGCGATTGCGAAATTTGACCTCTCTCGCCTCCGTCGAGAAAAGTTTGCAAGTTTGTATTGTACAACGTTGGGTTATACACTTGACGCCACGGGCACACGCAGTGATTGTTCGTCGCGTTGTACGAACACCTGTACGTCTGCGAAGCACTCGTAACGGTTGGATTGTGGGTCGTCGGTGCGTACGCCATTTGCGGCTCTGCGTTCATGCACGTTCGAATGCACTTCTTCTTTTTATCGGAATCACTTAAAATCGCGTCTGCGTTGATAGACGCGCACCTCTCCAACGATTCGTCGCTGAGGTTGATGTAATCGTACAGCCAAACTGTATTCTCGCTGCAGACTTCCCCTGCGTTAACTCTCCCCGTCGTTTCGTCCGCAAGATATCGCAGGTAGTTTACCGAGCCGTAGTCGGCGTTTACGTTCGGCGCCGTGACAAAATCGTGCTCGAGCAACGCTTGATTTTCTGTCGTGGTCGCAAAGTCAATACCCGACGAGACGAGCGACACTTGGTAGGTCGCGAAATAGTTTCTCGTATTCAAAGCGTAATCGTAAATGTACGACGAGGAAGGCACGACATCTTCGAGATCTAAGCCTAAATTGACTTTGTCGATTCCAGAGGCACAAAATGCGAAAAATCCAGCCGAGAGTAAAACGCACGTCATCCGAAAGACGATGCTCGCTAGCGCGCCCATACATCTGATGCACGAAAACCCGTCTTTACCGCTCGATTCTTCACTCTTCGCTGTTAAACGTGCACGCTGACCGACGGCGTCGGGATTCGCGTTCACGTGCCTTTCAAGATCGAAGAGCAAAAGGCACGGAAAAATGACCACGGCGGCGATGTAGTTACACACGACAGTCATGGCGACTTGAATGGAAAACGCGCGAACGGCTGGAATCGGCGTGATCGCGCCGAGACAAAACGCTGCAAAATTTGTCACTGAACTCGCCGTGATGCTCGCACCCGCCTTTCTGTACGCCTTCCTGATTATGTATCGCGCGGACGACCCTTTTGGGCTTTCACCGTGGCATATCCCAACGTATTTCGCAAACACGAAATAATCATTCATGCCGAGACCGAGCGCGAGGAACGGCACGACTTGCAACGTGATGGCGTTGAACTTCAACCCAGCTTCGACGTAAAACGCGGCAAATCCAAGAGAAGCTGCCGTGCTCAGAATGCACACGATGGTGGCTAAAATCGCCGGCACAGGTCCCGGGGGTTTCCCGCTTTGCGCAGAGAGACCTCTGATGAAGAAGAAGAAGCAAAACACAACCACCAAAGCGTAGCCGATGGCGATGAATCCGTACGCCGACTTCGAGGCGTCGCTAATGACATCTTCGAGAGAACGAGAGGCGTACCACGACACCTCGATGTGTTCAAAATCTTTCGTCGCATCTTCGATGCCATCCAGCCACGTTTTTTCCCATCCTTCTAAGATGGATTCCGCTTCGGATTCGTCCACCGCGTGTCTCGTCGAGCTCGGTAGCGTATACTTCGGGTCGCCCGGTGGCGGCGACGGCGGCGGCGACGGCGGCGAGTTGCAGGTGTACGTATTCGCAGTAAAAGCAGCACCGAGTGCGGCCACGCAACCGCTTACTGGTGTGTTAAGAATAAAGTCAAGTCGGATGTCAGTCGTCGAAGCGATGGACCTGTCGACGCCGTATCCGTCCTCCACATTGACGCACGGACATGCATGAAGCGCCATGACGTTCGCGGCGGTGCAGCAAGCAAAGACTTCCGCCTCTGTCGGATTAATTTTTAGCGCCATTTTTCCAATCACAACGTAGCACTTGCCTTGGTAATCGTCGTAATTACTCGCGCACGTCAAGTGTTGCGTTTTTTGATCGGGGGTATGCGCTCGAACGGCGATACCTCCCGTAGCACAATTAGCGGATACTCCAGCGTTAATGGCACTACTAGTAGCAGCTCCATAAAGTGCTGGGTTTGTAGCAACGGTTGCTATAACAGTAGGGTCATCCATGCAATAATTCCCGTAATACCCTTGCGCTAAACCACACATCGCGATAGCATTTTCCACATTCGTTACATCCGCCTGCGCCAATGCCAAAGCAAGTAAAAACGGTTCCATGTTGGCAATACAAGTGTACCCCACGCCCGGTGGAGGTGGCGACGGCGGTGGTGACACGTTCGGACACGCCTCGTACGATTCGTTGTCCCTGAGACATTTTCCCGCGTACGTCTCAAAGTCTTCTCCAAACGTAGTGAAATAGGCCTGCACCGGCGCGTCCAAGTAGCGGCAGTGGCACATCTGTTTGGACGCGTCGTACACCATCGCGCAACACTTTGTCGCGCTTTCGTACGAATTATCGAAATCGTTGCACGCCGCGGTCAATTCTGCATCTTCCATGATAACTTGACACTCGGTCGCCGTCGGCGTCGCGTACCCGGTGTACGGCTGTAGATACTTTGTTGTCCCATCCGGTTGTAAATTACAGCTCGAGGTGCCCATATCGATCGCCGGTAATTGACACGATTCGAGAACCGACCTTCCAATAGCCCCCGCGGACGGGTTTATTTGGAACAAATATTTCGCGCACGGGTGCGTGGAAAATGGCTTCATGAAACCATCGCAGCACGAAGCGGGTTGATTTGAGCCACTCGGAATGCACCCGTACGACGTCACGGACGTGATGGCGAACGAATCAACGCAAGAGCAATCATTGGCGGTCACGTCCAACGTACAACCTAAGATATCCGTCTCCACGGAGCCACTGTCAAGCCACTCCGTCGTTAACACGCCTTTCTCGGCGAGATTCTTCGCCGACCGCGTGGCAAACACGTTGCGCATGCCGCCGATGCCGGTCACAAGCGCCGATTCCCCTTCCCCTTCGTGCGTCGTGCCACCAAAAATCATCTTCAAAGGCGTTTGCAAGTTATACCACTCCTTGCACGCATCGTCGATGAATGCCTTGGTAAAATCAGTTCCAAAATCAAACTGCGTCTGGTCCGAAAAATCCGGTCTCGCCGAGTACGACGGCAAAAACTCGGTGTTATTCTCAACCCCCGGGACGCTTTGCATCCCTTGCTTAAAACAATCCAACGGCGTTAAATGGAAACACGGCGTCTCGTCCGCCGTATCCACCACTTTATAGCACAAATTTTCATATTTCACCTTTCCGGAATATTTCGCGCCGTCGTGGTCGTACTCCACCGAAACGAACCATTTTTCCAACCGCTCCATCTCCGCGAACGCTTCTTTCGACGCCAGTGTCTTCCCTTCTTTCGCGGTTAATATCAACGATTGAACGCGCGCAAAACCGTACGCGTCCTCGAAATAGTCCATTTGATCGTGGATGTCCGTGCTGTCGTCAACCTGTTTATACACACACGCGCGCGCGCGCAGGAGAGAGAAAGAGAGAAAAAGGTACATGTCATCAGTGTTTTCTTCAATCTGAAGAAAAAATCAAGAAAAGCTTCCTTCAAAGTACGGAAAGATGAGGGGAAAAAGGAGGGGAAATTGATTCCCTCTTCCTCCTCCGTTTTGAATGAGAGAAGGAAAGAACGAGAGAACGCGTCGAACGAACTCTTTCCTCTGTCTCGTGTGCGCGCGTTTTTGTTTCTGTCGCGCGCGTTTTTTTTCCGACGATCGAGAGAAAGAGGAGAGAAAAACATCATCATCATCGCGACGAGAAAAATATCTCATTCGAGACGCGATGATAACGAGAACGAAACCGTACCCAAAGCTTGAACACGTCGTGTTCGATCTCGACCAAAACTATACCAACCGCGAGTAAGCCAAACGCGCACAAGCAGACGAGCACGTGCACCTTGGGCGTTTTCGAAATCGAGTCGCCGAGAAAGGCGGAAAACGCAATCAGGAGACGCTCTAAGGAGAACATCTTCGTTGGTCTTCTGTTGGCGGTGGGGTTGTTCTTATGCCGTGAATCACGTCGTTGTTATTTTTTGCACCCGGTGTCTTATTTTCCCCCTCCTCTGTTATACTCTCTCGTTATATAATTTTATGCAGTATACGATCGAGAAGAACACACAGAAGAGACAAAAAAGAACAACTCCGTCGTTCGCGCGCGAGAGACAGACAGACAGAGCTCCTCAAAGCCTTTCGGTGGTTCGATGACGACGCGTGAATAAATAACTGGGTATATATCTACAGCAGTGTGGGTAGATGCAGTGGCGAAATGTATCAATTTTGCGGAGAGAAAGAAAGCAGAAGACGCTGACTTGGCAAAATTAAAATGTTGCGGCTAAGACCCTAAACATTACGTTTCTGAAAAGGGACCTCTCGGTGTTTTTTTTCTTTCCCTCTTCTTCAGAGAATCACTATATCGCTTGGTCTCTTTCTTTGCTCTGCTTTTGTTGCGAATAAATCACCACACGCAGGGAGGGGCGGTCAAAATGCAACAACATTACGTCGATGAGAACGCGCCGGTACGCTTTGTGGCTTTTCTTTTTTCTCTTTTCTTTTGAGACTCTCTTTTTCTCTTCTCGTTTAATGTTCTTCTTTCTTGGGAAGAATGAATGTCTCTCTCGGGGGCCCGCGGAATGGAATTTTACATCAACAACAACAACAACAACAACAACAACGTCATCATCTCTCTCTCTCTCTCTCTTACTCTCTCTCTCTCTTCGACCTGCTTTGCTCGTTTTCCTCTTTCAAATAAACTGACCGCGCTTCTTTCAAACAACACCAACAGTTGCTCTTTCCTTCCGGAGGAGACGTCGAATCAAACAGAGGAGGAGGGAGAAACAACAACAACAACAACAACAACAACAACAACGCGTTCGCAGTCTTGAACGAAGAGCTCCGCCGAGACGTTTTAATCGCCTCCGTATCTAACGCGGACCACTTATCGGAAACGTTAGAGCAGGCACACAAAATCGCCACCGAAACCGACGACGCCGGGGAGACGATTTTAAAATCGCTCTCGCAACAGAAAAACAGACTCTTGTCCGCGCGCGCCGCCGCGACGAGCATGGAACGGGACATGGAAAGTTCGGAGAGGAAACTACGAAGGATGGGATACGAAAAGTGCGTGCAGAAATGGATGTGGCACGTGGTCGCTTTGTGTTTTATAGGCGCGTTGGGGACGTTTGTGTATTTTAAAATCACCAACCCGGACGCGCACCACAAGAACGGACACCGCTTGTCGGATTACAAAATACTCGACGAGGACGAGGACACCGGGAAGTTTGTGTAGTAATAAATAGCAGTTTCGCGAAGAACTTATATTCTTTGGGCGACGTAGATGTAGAGATAGAAAGAGAGTGAGAACATGGTGACGTGTTATGTAAAAATGTATACTAAACTCAAACGAACAACAACTCGCCTCTTACGCGTTGAAAACGCTTCACAAATCAAACCTCGAGAGGAAGACGAAGAAGACAAAGATAAAAATGAGCGGAATACACGTGGAGAACGAAGATCTGCGCGCGTTGGTCCTCCTCGCGTCTTCCTCGGATTCGTTTGGAAATCTTCGAGAGGAAATCGAACAAGAAACAAGAGACGACGCGACGACGGAAATCCTCCATCGAATCCAATCGAACGCCGTCTGCGTCGTGGAGTTGTTACAAAAGATGGACGCGATATTAACGAGCGAAAACACCACGGTGAGAGCGAGAGCGACGGAAGTTCTGGCGAAATGCGTTCGGTCTGTGAGCGTTAAAACCACGGAGCAGCAGAAAGAAGAACAACAACAACGCGTGAGAGAGAGTTTACTGTTGACGCAGTTTTTCGCGAGCAAGTTGAGAGAGTTGTGCACGTTAACGCACGGGTTGGACGGGATGTCGCACAGTTTGAGATGTTTGAAACGGGCGATGACGTTTGATGACGAGGAGGAGGAGAGAGTCGTGAACAGTCGCGTGAACGACGAGGGCGGCAGTAGTAGTAGAAGAAGGAGATATAAAGATGCGGCGATGATTAACCAATGCATCGATGGCTCGATAAAAGAGCTTTTCGAGCACGTGCACGCGCCGAGTTTAGCGCACAGAGATCGACAGAAAGTATACGCGGTTTTAGAGGAGTTGTTGAGGGAGTTTCCGCGAGCGACCGTGCTTGGCGGCGACTTCGACGACGACGACGACGGAGGGTCGAAAAATAAGAATAACATTAGCGCGAACGAAAGAGACGAAAAGAAGAAGAAGGCCGTCGGGAGATTGGAGAGCATCGTGGCGAATTGCGACGGGGAGAGAGATCCGAGGAACGTGTTAGCTTTGTGTAGATTGTGGCGAGAGCTGCCGAAAGCGTTCAACGAAGCTGAAGAAGATGTCGTAGACGCCGCGGATAGTACGACCACGACAACGAGCGCGCAAGCGTTCGTGGCCAACTGCGAGGAAGTCTACGATGTTGTCGCGGCGTATTTTCCTATTTCTTTCAAACCGCCGCAAAACGATAGCGTGAAAATAACGAGGGAAGAGTTAGCGAGTGGTTTAAGAATTGCGATGACCGCGACGAACTGTTACGCGCCTTTTGCGATACCGCACGTGTTGGAAAGCGTTGTGAGCGGCGGCGAAAATGAAGGCGCTGCTACTGCAGTCTCGGGCGAAGCTTGCGCAGATGCCATCGATTGTCTCGAAACTATGGGTTCGAGTTGGCCAGACGAGGACATCGCGACGGATGAAATCTGTAAAAATGTTTGGTCCCGGTTGCGTCTGTGCGTCATTTCTCCGAGAGATTTGGAGTGGTCGAAACCGGTGCGAAGAGCGACGGCGAGGTTGTTTGCGAACGAAAATTCGACGTTTTCCAGGAAGATTTTGAAATTAGCATTAGACGATCAAAGTATAAACGCATGCGAGCAAGCGTTCAAAGCGTATAAAGCGCACAAGAAGGAACGAAGCAAAGATGCGCCGACGGCGATGGAGTGCGGTGGTGACAGTGACACAGAACAAAACGCGATGGAGGTGGACGGAGAAAAAGAGAACGAAGGCAACGGGTGTTGTGGGGGAGGGTGCAACAAAACGCAACACCAAGAACATTCAAGAAGCGACGAGATTGAAACAACCGCGAGAGTTGCAGCGGCTGTCGCGGGACGGTGTCTCGGTGCCGCCGCCGCGGCGAACGTCGCCGCGGCGAAGGTTGCCGCGAGCGAAAAACTGAAAAAGTTATTAGGCGCCATTCGAGACGATGAAGAGGATGCGAAAAATAATTCCATGCCGCATTGGCGTTCGATTGCAATGGTTCTAATCACGCCAACGATTGGTGGTGCGCTCGACGCCGCGCTCCTGTCCTCCTCATCATCATCCTCATCAAAGAGTTCCGTAGAAGAAATATTAGGAAGCGAATTGCGCGATATTCTTCGCGATACGCTCGTTTCTGGACTCCGCTCGTTTACGTGTAAAACGAAAGACCACGACGGCGTCGTGTTATCCATCGCGTGCGCTTCAGCGTTCCTCCAGTTCCCAGAGTTTTCGAAAGTTGAGGATGCGAACGCGAAGAAAGCATATGCGGATGTCTTGGAAGCTTTGTTTTGGGTTGCCACGACGGCATCGAATGAAGAAATTGTGTTTAGTAATAAGGAGGAGAAGAACAAAGATGACAGCTCGTCGCCAACGCTCGCCGACGAAGCCGACGACCGAAGATTACGCGTCAACGACGCTCTCGTCGTCGCCATAAACTCCGAGGAATCGAACGGAATACTCGCTGGCCAAACGATATCGAATTTAATCGAGAAAGCGCTTTTCGATGAATCCAATGGACACGCCGATCGCCGCCGCCGCGCTTTGGAACTTTGTCTCGCGATCGTGACCACAAACAAGAAAGACACGAACATCAACGGACGACGATCGTTTCGTGAGAATATTGTCGGTGGGCTTGCAAAATTAATCGCGGAAAACCCCGCGTTGCGTTTACGCACGACCACCGCTTCGGACTGTTTACTCGCCTGTTTGCGCGGACGAGCGTTGGAGAAGGAAATCATCCTCGCGCCGGGCGAACCCCCCCAAGACGTGAAGATGAGCGAAGACGCGCTTTCGGCGGAGCTGTGCGCTAGACTCGTGCTCGGTGGGCTTGGTTTCGGTATACCCGAAATGAACTCCAACTTCGCGTGCGCTACGATGGCGTGTTCCTCCTCCGAAGCGCAAATCGCGTTGGTTGGTTTGTGCGCGTCCATCGTACTCGGCCAAGCGAAAGGGAACTTCGAAAACGCGTGCGCAAGTCTGTGCGGCGCGCGTGCGGTCATTTTATCGGACGAGAATAACGAGCTGTTGAAATTGACCGCGCAAAGATTAGTCGATGTCGCGTGCGCGACGAAGCCGTACGATACGTATTCGAGTCTGAAGAGACGAGCGGCTTTGCACTCGCTCGCGTCCATGGTGCACAAAAGAGGCCTCGATCGATTCTTCCCGAATGAAGAGAAGACAATGTTTTCTAAACATAACGTTCAAAAGATGGTTTTTGAGAACGAAGAAACGAGCGGGGTATTGCTCAGAGCGCTTCTATTTTCACCGAGCGCGAAAACGGCTTTGAATACGGCTAAACTTGAACTCGTCTCGGCATCGTTTCTTGAGTTGTTACTCAAAGGCGACGAGGACGCGAGAGCGAAACACGTCGCCGGAGCCTTTTATCGAGCCATCGAAGAGGAAGAGATGAAAAATCGCGGAGATGCGTTCGAAGAGGAAGATGAGATAGGGCACTTCGCGCATTTGCTCTGCAGTTCTTCTTCTTCACCACTCGTTTCACTTTCAACATCTCTTCTTGGATTCCGATCGTTCGACCACGGCTTTCGCAAACCGGTGCGGGCGCAACGGTACGTCATGGAAACGACGAAAGGAATTCGCGAACTCGCTCAGAACAAGATGTCTCTTCACATCGCTTCCGCCATAGTTGCTCTCGCTTCCAGCTCATCCGCCCTCGTCGCTTCCTCTTTAGAGAGCGGTGAGAACTGCGACGTCCTCCTCTCCTGCGCGGCGACGGTGTTAACGAGGACGACTTCTACGAAAGAGACAACATCCGACACGATCCCGACCGGAGCCTCGGTCATCGCCTCCGCCTTCTTCAACGCTCCGTCCACCTACGACAGAGACACGCATCTCACGGAAAAGCACGCGAGCAAACTCCTCCTCGCCTTATGCACCGCGTGCAAATCCCCGTCCGCCTCGGTCGATTTCAAAGTTCGCGCGTTGCGCACGCTCGCCAAGTGCGGTACAACCTTACCGTTCAACGCCATCTACCCGTGTCGGTTTGAAGTCCTCGAGAACTGTCGCGCGTTTTTAGACGATCCCAGAAGGAGAGTCCGACGGAGCGCGGCGAAAAGCTGCGCCAGTTGGGCGCCGTTGTGTACTAAAATCTAGTATTTAGTAGAGTTGTCAACCACAACCACACTTTTATTCACACGCGAGACGATTTTTAATGCCGGAAAAGAGAACACGGAAAAGGACGACAGACGTTACTAAAGAAAAAAGGGAAGACGAGGAAGCGAAAGCGTCGCTTTTGTTGCAGTGGCGAAGTTTCTTCGAGGCAAAACAGCATCATCATCGACGACGTAAACGATGCGGTTTGCATCCGCACTGGGAGGAAAAAGAATGGAAACCGTTAAGGATAAAATCCTCTGAGGAAGAAGAAGACGACGAACAGCTCCCGTCGCGAGAGGAAATCATCTCTCAATTTGGCCTGTTTGGAGGATCGAAGTGTGAGGATTCGAGCGAAAGATACTGCGAGATAGATTTCACCACGGGCACGTGCGCGAACGGAGAGAAATGCGAACGGTGCGAACGATGGAAACGTTTCCTGGACGGTGTGGGAGGAGACGCGGCGAAGAAGAAGAAGAAGAAGCATTACGAGGTATTTACGAGAGATTTGGTCAGAGGCGTGGTGCAACACGTCAATGAGAGATGCATGGAAAAGGAGATCGGGAAAACGAGAGTGGTGGTCGTTTTAGAGCTCGGCGCGAGGGATGGGACGTTCGCTCGGGCCTTCGTGCGAGAATGGACGGATGAACGAACGAGATTGGAATACTTCGCGTGCGATTCGGCACCGAAAGACGCGTCGGTGACGAAACGCGACGCGAGCGAGGCGATAAGAGAGATTGGAAAGAAGTATGAAGGAAGAGATTCTGATACGTTATGCATCGCTCTCGTATCGTGGATGCCATTTCAGATCGATTGGACGAGGGAGATTCGTAAACACGCCGCGTTTGACGAGTACATTTTGATTGGAGAAGGAGAAGGAGGGATATGCGGCAGTAAGCAAACGTTTGGTCGAGAGGATGAAAGTGATGATCAAAGCGACGGCGACGACGAAAAGGAGGGAGAGGAAGACGATGTTCCAGCACTCTACGAACGCGAAGGTTTCGTCATGCGCGAATTGGAAAAAGTCAAAAATTTGGGCAAATCGGACACGACGTACGAACGCGAGGGCACGCACTCGAAAACGATTTCGTTTCGTCGGCGGGTAGATATACAGTAGATATAGATTAGATCATTCAGCAGCAGCATCAGCAGCAGTAGTAGTAAGTATCGCATTAATATTCAAAATTCCTATCGTTTGTTACTTTCGATACTACACGAGTCGCATCCAACATCGCAGCTAAGTCTAATCGTTCTTTTTGTTTCCTATTATTCGGACTCGTTCTATCGACGACAATGCAGTCCTCGTCCGTGCCAAAGGATTTTCGCGCGCGGTGCAAGACGTCTTTGCGCACTCGCACGACTTCCGGACGCGCCGGATCTTGAATTATAAAAGAGTCGCCTTTAACGCCGACGACGCAAACGTAATGCCCGACAAATCCATTGTGAGAACGATGATGATCGCGAAACTCATCATTCGCGCCATGTTCATCGTCGTACCCGTTCTCTAACACTATCTTATCCACCAGAACGATCAACATCTTCTCGCTCTTCTCCCCAACCTCTCGTTCCATCCATTCGTCTTTCATCCCGCCTTCTACCAATCGCACTTCGATCCCGCTCTCCTTCTCTCTCGCAATCGCAAACGCCCTCTTCACCCTCTTCGCGTCCATCTCGAACGTCTTTTCGTAAAACCGTTCGTTTTTATATTGCCTCTTCGCGCCTATTTCCGTGGTGTAAAAATGCACTCTCTTCGCTCCGAACGCGCGCAACGCTAAAGCGATATCGATCGACCACACCGACTCTTCACCCTTCAAAAACGCCTTCAAATCTCTCAGGTGCACTTTTTTAACCGCGTTCTTCTCTTCTTCAAAGCCTTTCGAAAGTTCTCTTAAAATCATTAAAGCGCACGCTAAGCCGCAATCCCAGGAGCGTTTCTGTTGCACGAACGGGAGACGTAATCGTCTCGCCGTGTGTGCGATACTCGCGCTGTTCACGCATCGCTGCTGACTCGACAATTCTACGCAATCACATTCGTCTTCTTCTTCTTCTTCTTCTTCTTCCGTCTCTCGGTTTCGTTCTTCGACGTCGTCATCCGTTCTTCGACAAAATGTAAAGTCTTCTCCTTCCTTCTTCTCGTTCGAAAACTTTGCCGGGTTTTGTGCGCTTTCGCGTTGTCTTCTTCTCTCTCGTCGTCTGACCATTATAGACGAGCTCTTTGTGGGGAAATGTGAGAGAGCGCAACACTTAAAAAGGGGGAAAAAAATGCATTGTTTAGGGTTTAAGTAGTCCAGTCAGAAAAAAAAGCGTATTTTCTCTTTCCAGCTGTCCTTTGTCTCACTCTTCGTCACATCATAGGTTTACATATATCTCTCTCATCACGCGAGGTAAAAACAACGCGAC
>Ga0182090_1066785_pt1 | contig 24301 bp, 12 predicted proteins | sample 041ome_24_FD_127767 | JGI IMG/M metagenome (GOLD analysis project Ga0182090, IMG submission 127767) | Metatranscriptome of coastal salt marsh microbial communities from the Groves Creek Marsh, Georgia, USA - 041408BS metaT (Metagenome... | ecosystem: Environmental > Aquatic > Marine > Intertidal... | reverse complement strand
GGACGAGAAAGAAGCAATCAATAATAAGAATAGAGGAGAAGAGGCGATGATGGTTTAATAGTTCAATCGAGTATTTCGTGCTTTTTTTTTTCTTCTTCTTCTTCACAGATTTGCAAAGAGGAGCTTCACTTAAGAGAGCAAGAGGCGGGTCTCACATCTCACAAATACACATAATAAAGACGACATGCTCGCACAATCTCGATTCTTCTGTGCGCCATCGACGTCTTCTTCCTCTTCCTCTCATCGCACTCAACACACTTTATCGAGCAGAGGAGGAAGACGTTCTGGCCTTCGAGATGAACAAAAACGTCACCCGAAAGTCCATCAAAGAAAAAAGAAATGTACCCACGCGGCGTTGGCAAACGCAGACATTGAACGCGCTCGAGGAGGTGATTTTCGCGAAGCTGCAGAGTGCTTCGTTGACGCGTTCTTCGTCGACGGTAAATCGAATCCAGACGACCGAGAAATCGGCTCTTTAGAACGCGCCCAGGCGTCTGATTTATCCAAAAGATACTCAAATGCGAAGAAAGGGGCGATGTTCATCGTGCGAGACGACGAGACGTGCGATTTGATGGCGTGCGCTGGGGTAGAGTATCGACGATATTTGGGCGATTACGACTACGAAAACGTTCCGGAAGACGTTGATAGATTCGCGCTCGGGTCTTCGATAACGGTACCGATTATTGCAAACCTGGCCACCTCTCGAAAGGCTCGAGGGAAAGGCTACGCCAAGGCGTTGGTGAGAGAGTGTGAAAAGGAGGCGAAGAATAACGGTTTCGAAGAGTGCGCTTTAATTGTAGAAAGCACGAATAGTAAAGCTCGTTCGTTGTATAAAAAAATGGGCTATAGAGTTGCGAAAACGCTGAAAGATCAAAATGCGTTGAAGATGCAGAGCGACGGAAAAGCGAGAGTCGTGAAGGTGACCACGTTGCTAATGAGAAAGAGTTTACTCAATCAAAGACAGAGCATCGATTTGGAGAGTCTCGTTGTTCCAATCGGTGCAGTGGTAGCTTTATACGCGCTCAGTGCTAACGACGACCTTCGAGACGCCATCTTTGGCTTTCTCGGCACTTCGTAAAATAGTGTCATGAGAGGAACAACATCGCGACGACGAACTTGAGATAATAAGAAAGTGTGCGTACACTGTGGTGATTTTCATCTGTTTCAATATTTATAATTACGTTGTTAATATATTAATCTTTCCGGAGGCAATAATTCCCCGGAGTAGCTGCCTCTAAAGAGCTAAATTTATCCTTTACTTTAGTTTACTGTACGTACGTTAATCGTCGTCTATTTTCTTTTTATTTGTTTATTTTCTTTCGTGCTGCGGCTTATAGCGTATTTTACTCGTTCATCGCCATCATCACACCTCAATTTTCTTCTTTGCTCTTTCTCTCTTAAAGTCCTCCAACGTTTTGAACTTGGTTTCCATGATCTCTTTCAAGTCGTCTCTCATGGTTGGTTTCTCTGGGCCTTTGTAGTAAAAATGGAAAGCCCAAAACTTTTCCAAGCCGTAGAGCGATCCACTTTCGTAATCTCTTAACGCATACTCTTCAAAATCACGATATATCGCAGTTCGAAAACGTGCTTCTAAACCGTACGAATAGAATCTGAACAAGCATTGCAACCCGTAGTGGTGGTTTGCTCGGGCGTCTTCCTCTGCGAGGCGGCAGAACTCTTTGTACATCTTCACGTTGAAAGTTTGCCTCAAAAAGTAACTCCAAAATCGAAACAAAGTGTTCATTTCTTCTGATTGACCACAACCAACTCGCTTACGTTCCTCGATGCAACGCTCGTGGAAAGCTTTATACTTTTGCTGCTTAAAGCCATTCTCTTCTAACAAAGCGTGCGACACATGAGAAGGCGAGTCTGCTGATCTTCTTTGCTGCGCAGCTTGATGCATTTGAGAGCCAATTTTTGGAGAAAACGAACCCATCAACCAGCCAATGTCTTCGCGTTGCGACTGTCCATCTTTAGGAAGCGATGAAGGGAAAAAGTTCGCCGTATCTTTCTTCCACGAGCCAGTGACAGAATTTTTCACCGGTGTCGACATTGCCGGCGTCGCGCCTGACCCAGTAATCGGTCTCGCTGCAGAACTCCCCGCGGTACTTCCCGGCCCGTGACGGGCTCCCTTCTGAGTGACAATCATAAGTCGGCCAACATCAGCGTCGTTCATATCATCCTCTTCGTATTCGTCGTCGGTATTTTCGTCGTCGGACTCGTTGTTATTGTTATCGCCAAAGTCTTCGTCCATCTCGAAATCGTCCGCCTTTGTCGGTGCTGAAGTCGCAGATTCTACTGCTGCCGCGTTGCTATCTGCTGATTGCGGCACGCTCGCTGATCCATCGGCAGATAACAACCAGTTTCGCCATTGATTGCCACCGACTCGAATCGCATCCTTAGCCTCGTTAAATTCAATCACCGTCGACCCTTGCAACGCTTCCGATAACGCAGTCGGATCAGGAGTAAGCATGCGCACTCTGTTGAAGGCGCCAATCACAGAGAGAGCAATCCAACCTTCCGTCGGGTCCATTTTTTGTCTAAGGAATAAGTCGCGGCATAAGTTATCGACCGAGAAGTAGTATTCAACTTGTCGCTTCAACGCCGCCAAAACCTGAGCTCTAGTCGCTACCGGGGCTGCCATATTCTGTGGATAATATCCATAACTTTGCGGCGGCATACCCCTTCCCCGCAAGGGATACCCTTGGGGCATGTAGCCAACGTTGTATGGCTGTTGGTTAAATCCTCTTCCACCGTTGTTAATACTTCCTCGCCCTCTGCCGCCTCTTCCTCTACCAGAGTTATCGTTGTCGCCGCCTCCTCTGCCTCCTCCTCCTCTTCCTCTACCCCCGCTACCGTATGCATATTCGCCGCTGTGATCTGACCCGATGGATCCTACAGAACCGTTTCGACTGTGTCTACCACCACCTCCAGTTCGTCCTCGTCCTCGGGCTTTAATGTTCGTATCCACACCGCCGCCTCTGCCTGGGCCGGTTCTTCCGCCCGGGCCGGTTCTTCCGCCCGCGGGCGCATTCGCCGGTCGATTGTTGTTATTGGTGTTGTTGTTGCTGTTCGCATTCGGATTGGTATTATTGTTATTGTTATTGCTGTTGTTATTGCTGTTGCTTTGGTTGTTTTTGTTTTTGTTTTTGTTTTTGTTTGCTTCGCTATTTTCGCTGTTGCTGTTATTATTTGCATCTTTCGGCATCGCATTCGCGCCGTCCTCGGTTGATTTCTGATTCTTTTTCGAATTCGAGTTTGAAGCGCCTTTCGTTCCGTTCTCCGCCGCTGCTGCTCTCAATAACTCGCTCTCTGCGCCAGTAGGCACCGCGGTTTCATCTCCTAATGACGGCCACACCACAGTTTCCGCGACCGCCGCAGTCGGACTCGACCCGGGCGTCCCTCCCCCGAGTTTCGCTCCTCCCCACGCCGGTTTTGAAGGGGCTTCCGCCGGCACTAAGTTCACCGGTTTCTCCTTCTTATCTCCGCCTTCTTTCTTGTTCTCGGAGGAGTCTTTATTATTAGCGCTATTGCTATCGTTGTTATTTTTATTCTTCTTCTTTTTGCCCGAAGATTTATTGTTATTGTTATTGTTTGAACCCCCCGAGGAAGCTTTGTTGGAATTGTTGTTGTTGGAATTGTTGTTGTTGTTGTTGTCTTGTTGCGAGGACGTTGTTTCAATCGTATCATTTAACGTATCCTCAACTTTCTTCTTCCCGCCGCCGAACAAGGACGCGAACGATGTCACGGCCGCAGCCGCCATGCTCCCAACAGTCGTCGCGGTCGATTGGCCTTCGTTCGAACCCGATTCTTTTTGCTTCTCTTCCTCTGGTTTCCTTTCCGCTGCGCTCAGCGAGACAGCTTGTCCTCCGACGATGTTGTTATCATCTTTCTCTTTTTTCGTCCCTTGTTGCTCTTGGTTGTGTTTTGTTTGATGAGCGGAATTTTGAGCAGCTTGTCCCGAATTCTTTTTCTCGTCTCCTGCACTTGCCGGCGAGCCGGAGGACTGCTTGAGGACGTTAGCCCACGGGGCGGACATTTTTCTATATCAATCGAACACTTTGTCGCGAGAATCTACTCTTTCTCGATGCAATTATCCCTCGCTTCGAGGCGCTTTCCTCGTTTGGATTTACGTTTTCTGTTACGCGAATTTGCAAAAACACCGGGAACAAAATTTTGTCTGTGTTGCAATTTGCGCTTGCTCTCTCTCTTCGCGAAAGGAGAAAAAAAAAAATGAAACGCTCTTTTCTGCCTAAACGGGCGTCTCGCGAACCGTCTTCCTAAGATAACTTTACTCAAACGCGTTCGAAAGTATTCAACGTCTGCGTTTTAGAGAGAGGTACTCGGGATATTTCTACGCGCTCAACACAAAAGCACCCCGATAAAAGTAAAGAAATGTACTTGTTCAAGGAAAAAAAAGGAGGAAGAGAAAAAAGTTGCTTCGAGCTTTTTGTGTTTTTTTCTTCTTTTCCTTTTGGATTTTATGATTTGGTGTGGATGTGCAAAGAAGAACAATACGAGTAAAACAAACAAAACTATTCAAACTATTCAATATTTCTTTTTACTCTTTCTCTTCCTCCTCGATCGCTTCGCTCTTTTTCGTCTTTTTCATCTTCGTCGCGTCTGCTGCTGCTACTGCGTCGTTCTCCTTGGACGGAACGACTCTTTTTACGCGCTTGACGACTTTTCGAGCCTTGGGAGAACCGCCCTCGTCGGTTGGCGCTTCGACTTTTCGAGAGCCCAACTTTTCGGCTAAGCGTTTAGATTCTGCATCGGAAAGGGATGACGCATTCTTTGTCACTGATGATGCGACTCTTCGAGGGGACTTTGCAGACACTCGGCGAGTACCTGGAGCGACTGGTTGTATCACTCGAGAGGAGGAGGAGGAAGAGGAGGGGGAGGAGGAAGAAGTAGACGGTTTCTTGATACGACCACTCGTCGTCGCACGAAGCGCGCCTGTTGGATCACTTTTCTTCCGTTCCGGAGCCGAAGACGCCAAAGAACGCGAGAAAGATGGAGGAGAAGAAGAAGAAGGAGAAGAAGAAGAAGAAGAAGAAGGTTTCTCGAAATCCATACCATACGGGCTGAACGTAGTTGACGACGGCTTTGTGTCAGGGGTGTTGAGTTCCGACATGAAAACGTCCGCTCCCAAATCTCTCAGAGACGCTTGTTCTCGCGCTCCAGCAGTCAACTGCTTCATGGTTAAACCAGCGTGCTCGTAGAGAAGATTCGCTATGTACTCGCGTCTGTCTCTTTCTGGTGCCGCCTGCCAAGTGAACCACGGTATTTGAATGACCGTCCATCCTTGCTTTGTCAAGATAGCCTCTCTCAAGTTATCGCCACCGATCCGAACAGTTGGACGGTTTATCGAGTAATGGGTCGGCCCATCGGCTTCGATACAAATTTTACGACCTTTCAACGCAATATCTAACGAATACAAGCCACCTTCGGTGAGGAATTCGAGCTCGTGAGGGACACCCATTTCCGACAGTGTCGAAGAGACTTCTTGATGAAACCCAGAAATCGTCACGCACGTTCTCGTGACTTCCATCCAACTCTTCTTCGCCTCGCTTTCCAACTCCGGGTATATTAATTTCCCGAACGGGGAAAGGATCTCGTACGCAAAATGAGCCTGATAAATTTGATTTAAGGACATTTCCCCCTTGCTCCCTCCTCCCGTCACGAAACGATAAGGATGATCCTTATCGGAATATTTGTTAAACTGTTCAATGTCAATCGTCGCTATCTTTTTACGAAACACATCAAAGATATCTTTTTCCTCGATAAATCCCATATTTGCAACTGCCCAAATACAAGTCGTTAACGATTGGGTGGTGGCTTGATCCATCTGCCGTATCATCGCTTGCATGAGTGCATACACCACGTCTTGCGGAATATTTAAACCTAAAATCGACCACGACCATAACATTTGCGAGATCCCCTGGACTGTAAATTGGTCATTTTCGGCTTCCATTTTTGCTCTTTTACTCATTATTTCCACGAAATCATCGTTTGGTAAATACGTTAAGAGCGCCAAGCTTCGCATGTAATTGACAATTGGTTGCGTGCAATTTTTATTCTTCTGGTGTGGATCGTACGTCACTTTAAGCCATTCGGTCATTTCGCTCAACACGTGTTCGAAGTACCTTCCTTTGTCGTTCGGATAGGCACCAATTTCCGCCATTCCGTAGAATGTATTCACGAATACCATGATCGTAAGCGTATCCTCTGTGTATTCATTTTTGAATTTCGTGGACTCGGATGTATCGTCTGCGTTCCACTTTTCTTTTACCATAGTACATCGCGTTTGTAGTCCCGCGAGATAATCCACAAATTTCTGACTCGGTCGAAAATTTCTAAACTTTGTGTACGCCCAGAATGCGTTGCAATTTTCCACCGTCGAGCGGTTATGTAAATCATCGTCCCATCTGCTAGTCATTCGTCGTAAAAACTCGTGGTCTGGTTCGTATTCCAAGCAAGCGTAGGCCCAAAGAGTATTTGAAATGCCTTGAATAAACATCGTCTCAATTTTTGGTTCGATCATATCTTCGATTCGCTTGAGTAAACCGTGCGGTAGTGTGTAAACTTCACCGAGGCCTTGCTCTCTTAACGTTGCGAGAGCCCAGAGTATATTCGTGAGCGACTGAACCGACCACACTCTTGGATCGTTGAATAGGTTCTCTGTCATGCTGTGAAGGAACATGCTCGCAAGATCTTTTCCCATGTCAAATCTGAGTTGCGCACACGCCCACAAAATATTGGAAGTTTCTTGCGTCTTAAAGTTTCCAGCACCAAAACCATACGCTGAAGTCGTGCGAGGTTGCCCTAAATGCATCGCTATACCTTTTCTAAACGCTGCTTCAGTTTCCGGCCGAAGCTTATAACCAAGTGTGCCGTACGACCACAGACAGTTGGCGACACCTTGGGGAACGTAGCCTTCCATGACGTTCAAGTTCAATCTTTCGATGGCATCCAAAAACTCAGCTCTGATACTCTGCGGAACTTGCTCCGGAGGAATACCCGAAAACAAGTCTTCCACGTTATGATCATCGCGTTCAAAATAAAGCACCTTTTCATCGTCGACAGCATCTTCGTATTTACCCGAAGGGCTCATGATCGTGAATGCCCAAAGCACGTTCGAAACGTTTTGTGCGGCAAATTTCGCGTAATTGTTCTCTTTTGCGCAGTTTATGTACTGTCGCAACAAAAGTGTGGTAAATTCGTTTGCCTGCAACCGAGTTTGCACGCCGCAGTGCGCTAGCCCCCAAAGTAGATTCGAGTATTCGCGGCTCGAAGGCGTTCCGTACTCGAGTGCAAGTTCTCTCAAGTCGTTTGGATCGTTCGATCTCGGTAGCAACTCTTCAATACGCCGAATCAACTTTTGAAAGTGTTTGTTCGCCAAAATGTTCTGGCACGTGCGGATGAGGGTTTCGTTCGTTGCAAACTCGTCCTCGCCTTCGTCGCCACCTTTCTCCACTAAACTTCTCGAGTTTGGATTTACTTCTGTTAACGAAATCGGTTTTTTGTCGCTAGATTTTCGAAGATATTTGCTATCGCGAACAAAAGTCCCACATTTGTGAGCAGCCGTCGCGCAGTTCACCACGCTAAATTTGTGAACGTTACCGTTGATGAAATTCAGCAACGCTTTCACGTTTGGTTTCAGTTTTAGCTTTTCGTTTTTATCTATTATAGATTTTCTCGTTTCTTTTTTGTTATTCAGTCTGCCAGTTTTTCTTCTTTTCTCCTTTATTTCGTCACGAGTGTCCGCGATTTTTTTATTCGGCGGTGGTTGACTCGAGCTTTTCTGCCGAGTGGACGACGACGACGACGATGATGGCGAAATTTTCCGCGGCAATCGCTCGTTCGAAATATCCCCGTACGCCCCGCTCGATTCTACTCGTCGCTGCACGTACCTTCTCGCGCTGACCTCCTTCTTTTCCTCTGCGTACGGTTTTCTTCTTCCTCCTCGTGGACTTTCGTCGTTGCTATTTTCACTCGTTTTTCTCTTCTTCTCATCTCCTTCTTCTGTACTACCACCACCGGAAGAGGAGGAATCGCGTATCGCGCGCGTCCTAAACGTTCCCAGGAGATGGCAACGCGTTGCTCTCAAATCCAACGATGCGTTCCTTCCTTTTCTCCCGTCGTCGACAAAGTCTTCCGCGCCTAAAACAAACCGGAAACGACGCAGACGATGATGATGATGACTCACGCACACTCCCCCAATCTGGGTACGTCGTGCAGGTTGGAAACGAAACGATTCAGACGACGACGACGACGAAGCGTGCGAAGAGGACATCGCCCTCGTCGTGTTCTGCCGTCTTTCCGTTCGCGTGAGTCCTATGTTGGTAGTACTCGATGATGATCTCGTTAGTGTTCTCGAAGACGAAGACGAAGACACCCCGGCGAGCACACAAGCGTTCTTCGCGTGAGAAGGCCGAGAGAAGCCCATTCCTATCAACGGCGAGGACGCATTTTGATGTTGAGACGACGACGACGACGACGACGACGTCGTCGTTGCCGCCGCCGACGTACCGCGCAGCAGCAGCGCCGAATGAAACATCTCTCTGTCCGAGAAAAGAAGAGCAGAGAGAGAGAAAAGAGACGCTCACCAAACGCGCTCGTCTCTTTCTCTTGATGATTTTTTTTATGCCGTTAATTTCAAGCGAGAAACTCAAGCAAAGAAGAGAAGTGATACTATGTGCGCGTATGTACTTCATCAGAAGCGCAAACGTGAAGTCAATTCAATCAATACGTTTTGATGTTTTGGACAATTTTCATTTATAACAAAGCTTTATATATCTTTCGAAACTCTCTCTCTCTTTCTCTCTCTTCCCATCTCTTTCTCTTTTACTCTCCTCTCGCGGAGCGCGTTCTTATCTCTTCCGTCAAAAACGCGCTCTCTTTCTCACCTCTTTCTGTTAATCTCCACGCATATACGCGCGCGCTTCTTCTCCTCTCTCTCACTCCCTCTCTCACTTTTAGCTATTCTATTTGTTGTTTTTGATGATGATTTTCGCGCAGCAACACTTTTATTATTCTCTTCTTCTTCTTAATAACTTTCGTCTCTGTCCAAACGACCGAGATAGTATTGCAACGTGTTCACCACCAACTGCTCCATATTGTCGTTCAACGCCTTTCCGTGGTACGTGCACAACATGGTATCCACAGCCGCGGCACCAATCGTGTCGATTTCCGCTTGGACGACGTTCAAATTCAAATCCTTCAACACGCGAACAATCTCAGACAACAACCCAGGTCTGTCCGTAGTTTCAATCAACAACTTGGACTTGGTCCCGTTGGAGACGGAGGTCACCGTGATTCTCGTCGGCACAATTTGTCTCTTCTTCTTCGTCGGAGTCACGTATTCGGTTTCCGCATCGTCTGCCACTTCGTACGGCTTTGAGTTTCTCGCTGTTTGCTGCACAAACTCTTGCGCTTCCGGGTGATAATAGCACATAGTCGTCAACACCGTTTGTCTCAAATCCTCCAATCTCGCCGACGCCGTAATCTTCTCCGAACTTTGGTGGTCCGTCACGTAGAAGCGGTTTTGGTTGCTTTCCGTAATTTCCGCTCGGGAAATATCCAAACCCAAATTTCTAATCGCTTCGCAGGTATCCGCGAGCTCCCCGAGTTTGTCTCCAAACTCAATCTCGAGGATAGTCGCCAACGGGTCCGACAAGTTATCGATGATAACTTTCGGGACGACTTTCTTCGCTTCGTCCGTCGCCGAAGCGCGCGTGACGACAACGCTCGCTCTGCGGGTCGTTTTCGACGTCGATGTCGTTCTGTTTGTTATTATTGTTTTTGCAGATTAAAAAAGAAGACGATGATGATGTCAGTATTATGAGCTGTTGGTATTTTTTTTTCTCCTTCTTCAGCTGTTAGGGCCCTCTTTTTTTCGTCTTATCTCAAAGAAAGAGGCACCTCTTTCTCTCCCTCGAGCGTTCGACACGTCGAAAAAATCGAACATTTTCAGGCGAGAAAGAGAACAAATTTCTTTTTTTCGACGAGGAAACGACACGCGAGACACGACCTTCTACTCTCTCTCTTTACTCTCTCCTCTTTGAAGATCGCACTCTCACAAAATCGATCATCGACTCGATGATCGGGCGGGTGACCACCCAATGCGAAGATCTTTCGCGTTGTTCGAGCGAGGACGACGATCATCATCATCGTCGAGATCGACAACGACGAGAGAGAGTAAGAGAGAGAGGAAAAGAGGAAAGAAAAAAAAACATTCGGAAGCGACGCGAGAGACGAAGGGGTCCAAAAACTCGTGAGTCAGACACATTTTCTTCTCTTTCATGAAATTTTTCGAAGCGCTTAAACGAAAACGTACCTCGCGCATAACCCAACAACCGGGGCGCGCGCGCGTGCGGTAGCAGCGTGCATGGTGTGTGTGTGTGTAGATGTGAAAATAGAACCCGTGAAGGTTGCGTGTGTCGTCGAGTGTGTCTTTATAATAAAAAGCGTCTCTTTGGAAATTTTCTGGCGATAACGCAAGAGTGTTGGAAAAAATCTCATCTCGTAATCTCGAACGGGAGAGAAAAGAAAGAGAGATGGATGGTCTTGTGCCAAGTCTCTCTTATTACAACAAATTTCTAACGAGTACTAAAAAAATACAAACTCTCTCTTCGTGTTTGACGGAAAACTAATACTCTTCATCATCATCATCATCGTCGTCGTCGTCCCAGGCAGATGAAGTGTTCGTTTTTCCACCACCACTACTCCTACTACTCCTACTACTATCACTACTGTTGTTACTGCTATTATTATTAGTATCCTCGTCCTCGTCCTCGTTCATGCTCACCGCGAACGAGGACAAGTTCTCCACGTCGTCGGCTTCGGACATTATTTCGTCGTCTTCTTGAGATAAACGCATGTATTCCACTCGTGCAAATCGATCCCACTCGGTTAAGTGTTTCTCTTCTCGCTCTTGACGAATAGTAAACGGATCTCGGGTTTCGAATAAGATGAATTTGTTCAGATTGAACAAGACGTTGAACGTGTTCCCACTCATGGGCAACGAGCGCACCATGTCCTCTAAAGTGATGAAACCTTCAATCTTTGGTTTTATCATATCCGTCAATTGGCACACGATATCCTCGAAGAACACTGGTTCTTGAGCCAAGCACTCCATTCGTTGCAATTGCTCCTCGTAAAAATACGCTAAATCACCGCTAGATAAGAACCCGTCGTTATCGATGTCCACGCACTTGAACCAATATTTAATGGACAAGTCTTGAGATTTGTACTCTTCGGATAGGACGAACCAAACGAAATCTTCGTATCCCATTTTACCAGGAACGCCGGAAGTGAATGGCTTCACGCTTTCCGATAAAACGCGATCGACGATTTTATACGTCAAAGCGTGGTTCCCGTATCGCAACAAATCGTCTCGGTCGATTAAGAAATCGTGGTCGGTATCGAGCTCCCAGAATTTGCAATAAATCACGTAAAAGTGCTCGTAGCTGAAAAATCTCAAGACTTTGTTGATATCCTCTTCGACTTCGCACTGTTTAAACGCGCTGATCAAATCGGATTTCTTCAACTCTCTCAACGTCATTCGACCGTTCCAATCTTTATTTACCGTGTAAAAGATTCTATATATGACGGTTTCTAAATATCGATCTTGAAACTCCGCCGTGTGCTTCAAAAACTCTAATCCCGGATGAGTATCGAGCAACGCTCGAATAACTGATCTGAAATCGTTTTGCGAGACGAAATCGCCTTTTTGCTTCGGATCTTTCAAGATGTTGTAAATCATTTCCGTCTCGTCGTTATATCTCGACAATGTTTTCTTCCAAAAGCGCAAGAAGTCATCTCTTTTGATTTGAGTCACGTCTTCCGAATCCTCTTCTCCAAAGTCATCTTCAAAATCCTTCATTTCCGTCGTATTCGCTGATTTTGTAGACGATACCGACGATGTCGGACCATCCTCTACTTTACTACTGCACATATCCGTCGCGCGTTTCATAATCAACGGGCCAAAATAACTCGGAATGCCGATGAATTCTCTCACCAAACTCGAAAACGCTTCTTTGCTCAAAACGCCCGGCGTTTCGTTATGCAAGACGTCGTTGAACTTTTGCGTAAATTTTTCCATAATCTTTGCCGATTTGATCTCTGGAATCCACTTCTTGTTCGGGAAGAAGAACTGAGGAATCAAATAGTTCGGCGAAGGCGAAATCGCGGACGATAATGACGACGAGGATGCAGACGAATGAGAACTCAACGCGCCGTTTCTTTGTCCACCTCGGCTTGGACTCAAACCTTGTTGCTGTTTTGCAAACGGCGTCTTATTCTCCAAAATCAACGGTGAGGACTTTTGATGTTGCTGTTGCTTCTCCACTACGTTCTCCTTCTCTGCCTCCAAAGCTAACTGTTGCACGGAACTCGTGATTGTTCTCACGCTAAAATCTTCGCTATCGTCGCTCTCCGGGATATCAAGAATCGGCAGCTCCGAGTCGTTCCTCTTCTCCTCGTCGCGCGAAGAAAACGACGACGTCGATAAACCCTCACCAAACTTCAACTGCTTCTTTTTACTCTCTCTCGTCGGCGACAACATCGACCCGGGCGATTTAATCGGCGACTTTGGCGGCGACGCTGCCGTAACGCTCGACTTGGTATAAAAACTACTCCTCGTCGGCGACTTCGGCGGCGCGAGGTTGGTATTGTTTTTGTTTCGAACCGGCGAACCAAACGGAATCGACGACGACGACGACGTCGCATTCGCCGCTTCTTCTTCCTCGCGAAGAAACGCGTTCGATATCTGCATCACAGAAAAAAACAGAGAAGAAGAAGAGAAGAAATGTGAGACGTTGTTGAAATATTGAGAGCGTTTTTGAAAAATATCAGGCGAAGAAAACGAGAAGAGTCGTCTCGATCCGATGATTTTTAAAAGCGACTCGGCAAAGAAGAGAGAAGCGTAAACGTACCGCGATCCGATTGTTCGCCTCGTGGACCCAGTGTAAGAAATATTCTTCCATCTTTAACTTTGAGTTCGGGCGCAACGGCGTTTGAAGCATCATTTCGACATCCGTTTCTGTTTTAATAATAAGAGAGAAAAGTCAGCGGTGGGGAAAAGTCAAATGTGTCGAAGTTTTTAAAATCAGGAGATTTAGTACTACGAATGCGCTCAAACTCAGAAGAGTTATAGAGAGAAGAAAAAGAGACGCGTACCTTTCAAAAGACTGGCGGCGGACGAAACCGTCGTCGTCGTCGTCCCGCTCGTGGTTCTCTTTCTGCTCTCTTTGTCCATCCTCGTCGTCGTCGTCACGGACATCTTTTTTTTTTGCTCTAGATTTCAAACAGCCGTCGTCTCTCTTCTTCGTCTTCTCTCACTCACTGGATGCCACCACCACACGTTTATAATAATAAAAGTTTTCGCCTAGCCTCCTCGTGCGCGTTGTATATTATCCGTTTAATACTAACACGCGCCTTGCGCTCGACAGTAGTAGGAGTACTGCTCTCTCTATTTCCAAGCGCCACGCGGAGGAGTGGTGGTTCAACTTTGGAGGAGAAGTTGGCGGGCTTTTTTTCTCGAGAGAAAAACCGCGATTTTTTTCTCAAACCTTAAACCCTAAGCGCAAAAGAAAATATCGCAAAAACTCAACTGTTTATTTCCAACACACACACACACACACAGAAACGCGCTTAAACGCTTTTCATACAACACGCGCGAAGAGAAATACGCGCATTTCTCGCTCGAAAAGGACGGAAGAATACTTTCTGTCTTTGTTTTTCTTTGGTGTATTACTCATACTCGATACAAACTTTGCTTCTTTAGCGCGCGCGTTTAGCGCACTTTTCGGAATCGAAAGAATTTACGGACCGTGCCCTCACAGCACGCTTTTACAGAAGTGACTGTACATTTGTTATACCACTAAAAGGAGAAGAAGAATGATAATAACGAACATTTCCAACGCGATTTTGCGAAACACGCAAAACTTGGCCAAAGTGTCCATTTTTGGCGGGTTTGCGTACGGGTTTATCCAAACCATGAAGAGTGGAGAGAGCGCGCTCGTGCCCACCTCGAGATGGGTGTCCAGTCACGTTTTATCGTCCAGTCAGCACAAAGGAGGGAAGGAGGAACGAAATAGTGCGGGAGAAGAAAAAGCCGAGGAGGCGACGGTATTACGACGCCACCACCACCAAAACGATGGACCGAGCAGCAGCGTTCGCGGAGAAGGAGTGGAATCTTCGGATATCGAGCGGCGGAGAGTGAACGCGTCCGTGGCGTGGAGCAGCATGAGATGAGATACAAAACTATCTCTTCTTGCGTGTGTAATTAACGCATGTAACAATAAAAAAAAAGGAAAGAGAGAGAAAGGCATGATGAATATGTGATGAATATGCGATGAATATGATGCTGTTTTCTGCGGAGCTTACTTTCTAGATTTGTACATTATACTACCTAATATACTACTACTCACTACTACTGCTAGTAAATACCTTTTCTTCTTCTTCTTCTTAATTGTTTTTCTTCCATATCTTCATCCCGTTTGATATGCCGTAAACTTTCGCCAACGAAACGACGAACAAGATTCCACCTAAGACAATCCATAAAAGCCACCATAAATCATCCGCGGCGATTGCGGCAACAGACACGACTAACTGCACGAGTTGCATCGGGAAACCAAAATTTAAGAAATCTTTAAACACGTATCCTCCAGGGCCGTAGACCATCAAGTTCGTCTGGTACCCAAACGGCGACATGAACGACGCCGAGGCGCCGAGCATGAGAAGGTAGGACATTTTGAGTAACGATATGTTGGCTTCTGCAGCTGCTTCGGCGGCAATGGGAAACATTAAAGCCGCGGCGGCGTTATTCGTGACGACGTTGGATATCAAAAACGTCGCCAGGTAGACGCCAACGAATAAGCCAATCTCTCCAGTATTTGTCGCCGTTCCCAACTTCACGAGCTGTTCGGCCATAAAACTTGCCACGCCGGAATTTTGCAGCGCTTTAGATAAACCAAACGCGGCGGCGATGGTGATAATGACGTCCCATTTGATGGCATCTCGCGCTTCTTGTTGAGACAGCGCGCCCGAGGCAATCATGACACCAGAAGCGAAAATTGCGGCGACTAGTAAACTCATCACGCCAAATGTATATAAAGCAATCATCGCCACTGCGCAGGTTATGGCCGGTACTAACAGGGAGAGCCGCGGAGGTGCTGAATCCTCTAAGATGGAAACCAAAGCAAATCCTTCTCGAACTAAATCTGGGCCTGCGTCTAATAGTAACACATCTCCAGCGTGCAACACAACCTCACCCATTTTGGCATGGACTCTTTGGCCTTCACGATGAACTGCTAAAACAACTGCGTTGTAACGCGTACGAAACTTCATATCTCTGATACTTTTCCCAACTAAAGGCCCGTTTTTAGCGACGACGGCTTGAACAAGTCTTCGGTCCTGATTTGAAGACGATAGTTTGGATGCTTGGTCAGAGCCGAGCGTCGTCAAGCCTGGGATTTTTCGAAGGGAAGAAACTGCGACCGCCGATCCCGCGTACCAAAGGATGTCACCGGGCTGTAATTGCTCCGTAACATCGATGGTCAACTCTTCTTGTAACACATTGCTAGCATCGTACACGCCGCGCTCGATAGAGACGAGGAAAAGTTTCGGCAATGTTCTCAATCCGGCTTCAATCGCGCTCTTTCCAATGAATTGCCTCGCTGTGTCTTCAATTTGTACGCCGATCAAAAACTCTTTGGCGTCCTCGCCCAACTGCGCGACATCTTCCCAGGGAATATCAAAATCAACTTTACATCTATCTAAGCCGGTTAAATCCTCGACGTTCATCTCCATGTTGGCAACCGCGGTGAGTTCGTTCCTCAACGCTTCGTTGTATTCGGCGTCCTCGTTTTCCTCATTTCCGCGTTCGACATCTAAAACCGCCGTCGTTGTCGTCGGTAAGTCGTTCGAGCTCCGGTTTCGTCCCGAAGAGTTGAGTAAGTTATCGTGGCTACTTCTTCGACTATTTGAGCCGCTTCCTCGCCCTCCTTCTTGCTTTGCCTTCAAAGCTGCGTTCCTGGCTATTTGTTGCAACGTCACCAAAGGCGAATCTGGTCTGACCTGCACGACTAAACCGTCGTTTGCTTCTAATCGAACGTCTCGTAACTTTCCACTCGTTGCGCGTCCGTTCCTTTGAACAGCAACGATGGCACCACCGTATGTCGCGCGAAAGTCGACGTCTTTTACAAACTTATCCACCAACGTCGATCCATTTTTCACCTTGCATCTCATAACCATTTGGCCTCGTTCCTTTTGCGCTTGGGCGCCAGTGGGCGCCAGCATCGCTTGCACCACAGCTCGAATCTCTTCTCTCTTCGTATCAGGATCCAGCGCTACTATTCTCCATATAGAGACAGAGCGTCCCCCAACCGCGCTTGCTTCGCTGTGTAAACATTGCACTTTGAGACGATTGAGACTCTTGGAGATGTCGTGTAATAAACCAGGTCTATCGGCTGCGCTGATTCCAAGTACCATTCGCGTGTGATCGTCTTCGGATGCGTCCGGGTCTTTCTCCACGGAAACTAAAGCTGGGCCAAGTGCTACGTTCATCTCCGCAGCTGAAACGGAAGCTTCAGCGCCTCCTATGGTATCGGACGTATCGCGACCATCTCTGTATAGATGCGCGGCTTTGTCTCTCCCGTCAATAGCTTGGGACCGCGCCAATGCCTGTAAATCGAGAATTTCTCTCATCGCTTCCGAGGAAGCAGTCTTCGATATGGACACCACATTTTCGTCAGCAGTCAAAACTTCCGATGGCGATGAATCGTCGTGGTCGTCGTCTTCGTGCGTCATCGCAGTCAAACCGTGGTCGCTACATATGCTCCCGAGAGATTCAATCAATCCGGTAAAGTATAAAATGTCGCCTTGATTAATGATGAATTCGGGCCCAACCGCTCGAATCAAACTTCCACTTCGTCTCACCGAAACGAGGTATAAACCTGGCAAACCTCTCATTCCACTCGCTTCGATAGTTCTCCCCACCGCGTCCGACCATGGCGTCACCTTTGCGCCAACGATAACGTCCTCGTTATCGTTGTCTCTCTCAGCTCTGTTTGCTTGCGAAGACGATCCGGTTCGTCTTCCTCTTTGCAGATTCCCACCCGGCAACAAATATCGAGAAAATATAAGCACATACACTATTCCGCTAAATGCTACCGGTACGCCATACTTTCCTAAATCAAAGAGGCCAATATCCACCTTCTCAGCGCCTACTTTGTCTTTATTCTCTTTCGCCCACGTCTCCAACATCCCGGCGACGACCAAGTTTGTCGACGTCCCGATCAACGTGCACGTCCCGCCTAATATAGAAGAAAATGACAGAGGTATTAAAACTTGTTTCTTCGATATCCCATTATTCTCCGCCCACCGCTGGACGATAGGAATCATGACTGCCACCACCGGCGTGTTGTTCAAAAACGCCGATATAATGGCGATTGGAATCATCAACCGAATCTGCGCCGACGCAATCGTCTTTGGCTTGCCTAAAAAGCGGCCCATGTACCAATCTAAACCGCCCGTGCTGGATATGCCCTGCGCGACCACGAACAAAGCCGCCACGGTGAGTAATCCTTCGTTGGCAAATCCTTGTATGCCTTCTTCCACCGTGATTACTTTCCCGGTTATTAAAAGTGCGAGGGCGGCACAAAACAGTAAATCAGATTGCACGTAGTCTTTCACCAAACACACGAAAGAGATGGAGACGATGAAGACGGTGTACCACGGTTGAAAGTATCCATTGCCGCTCATTATTATTACGGTGTCGATCGTCGATGTTTCTTCTTTGCGTTCATTATTTGTGTGTTATGATGATTCTGTGAGTGTGAACAAGCGCGTCACAGATAAGAGGAAGATTCACGCAAAAAGATTTAGTATTTTTACACATTTTTCCGTTCACTACTACGATGTCTATTATTATCTCGGTCCTTTAGTGCTCCCTTCGCTTTCCTCCTCCCCGTCGTTCTCGTCCTCGTCGTTCGGAGATAACAAACCTAAACTCAACAGCATATCTCTAAACATTTCGTCTCTAGCTAAAACCGCTTTCGGTTGGCTTACCATGTTCCGTCTGAACTTATCGCTCGTCGCCAGGTTGATCCACGCGGCGACGATTTCATCCTTGATCTCCAAGGCTAATTTGGTTTCGTTTTCATCTCGGACCATTTTAGCGAACGAACTCGTGATGGTGTCCCACAAAGCGACAGAAATTTCTCCGGATTCGAAGTATTCGCGAACGAATATGCCGCTGACGTCTTCCGCGGTGACTTTTTGGCCTTTCTTGCTTGCCTCCGGGTACTTGGCCGGTCGAAACGCGCAGTCACCAAAGATGTCGACGGATAATTTCAACGTCTTTTCGAAAAGTTCAGTCATCTCGGTCGCTTCTTTTGGCAACAAATCTTTGTTTTCTCGCATTTCTTCGTTCAACCAGGACTTGGCTGGCAAATAAAACCCGCTCGGAGTCGTGCGTTGCATGGTGAAAAATCGCAAAATCAACTCTCGGTCGCGCATTCTCAAATGTGGCATTTTCGATCGATTCGCAAACAAGAAGCTTTCGTTCAAGGTCAACTCCTCCAACAAATCCGTATACGCGCCTTGATAGATGCAATTCCTCAACTCTTGTTCGTTCAACTGCGTCGCACCCATGTTCAACCTCTCAAAAACCTCAAACACAAAATCCGGTTGCGACGTCTTGGAAATCGTGTGCACGTTCAACGGGTAATCCAAAATAGTCTCCTGGAACGTCTCGTTCAACTCGTCGAACGTCTTCCCGTTCAACTCGTGATAAACCTCCAACCCACTCAACTTAAACGCTTGCCCGCCCGGAAACTCGTTCTGCACGAACGACCATATCGACGTCAAGCGCTGCTTCCCGTCCACGACTTCCAACTTTCCCGATTTCACCTCGTGGAAAAACATCGTCGGCACTGGAATGTTCAACAATAAACTCTCGATTAACTTCGACGCCGTCCGAACCGTCCACACGTACTCTCTCTGATAACTCGGTCTCAAATCGACCTTCCCTCGGTTGATTTTATCGATGATTGAGGATACGGTAAAATCAGATTTCGATATTCTCAACGCGTCTCTCGTGGTATCGCGAAAGAGTTCCGCCGCCGCGTCTTCCGCGGAGATGTCTGTGTCGTCCTCTCTCTTCTTTTGCGAGGAGGAGGAGGAGGAGGAGGAGGACGACGACGATTTCGCGCGCAGCGCTTTCGTCGTCGCCTTTGCCGATGATGATGATGATAATTTTTTCTTCGCCTTAAAGTTGTTGTTTGCTTTTTTTTTCAAAGCGCTTCTGTTCTCCTCTTCTTCCTCCTCCTCCTCGTCGGCTAACATCTCCCACAGAGGCTGTTCCGACGATACGTCGTCGTTTTTATCGTCGTCGGTTCTCGTCGTCGTCGTCGTCATCACTTTTGCAGAAGCATCAGATTGGTACTCACCACCACCATCATCGGAAGAGGTGTCTTCCGCCTCTAACAGTTCGTCCCATAAACTCTTGTCCTCGCGATCTCCCAACAAGGAGGCTTTTGGAAGGATTTCGACCCCGCGTTGTTTGGAGGAGATTTTATTCCTTCGTCTCGCAAAAGTCAGAGAAGAAGCTTTCTTTTTCGAGAACGAAGAAGAGGAAGAAGAGGAGACGAAGGAACTTTTCGTCGTCCTCGTCGTCGTCGCGGTTTGTTGCGGAAGCGCAAAAGTCGTCGTCGTCATGGTATTAAGAGAGAAAGAAACTAAACAATAAGTGTAATCAATATCAATACTAATGGAGAGAGATATTTGCAGAAAGGAGCAGTTTTTTTTCAAATTTTGGCGCCAAATTTTTGGGCGAAGAATTTAGAAAAAGAGAATTTCAGCATCAACTAAGTAGTAATAAAACTACTTTTCGAATGCGAACAACGAGATGAGATGAAGATGAGATGTTTGATGACGAAGAAGAGAATAATCGAGATGATTTTACTCGTATAAGTATACCATGTCGTGACTACATTCTCTGCTCATTCTTTTTTACGACTAAAATCCGTCAAATGAGATCCCTTCCTCTGCGTTTTCGACAAACACGCGACCGAGGCCGACGCCGGTGGATAAGTCGCATTGGACTATTTTACCAATCGCGGAGGAAGAGGCGTATCCGTTTTCGCGAAGTTTTTGAATGCACTCAGTCGCTTCGTTCGCTGGAATCGTCGCGAGCATACCGCCGGCGGTTTGTGGATCGAATAAGAGTGGATAGGCGGAGAAATTTTTCACGTCGTCGATGTTCGCTATCGCTCGGTTTAACCGCGCGTTGGACTTTTGGAGGCTACTGGTGATGCCGTTTTGTACGCACTCGACGGCGCCGTCGAGTAAAGGGAGTGAACTTAAATCAATAGTGGCACCTGAAGTGGCGCTGTCTTTGATCATTTCGTGAAGATGGCCTAAAATACCAAAGCCAGTGACGTCCGTGCACGCGGTGGCGCCGTGGAGGAAGAGAATTTCCGCCGCGCGTTTGCTCGGTTGTCGCATGCTTTCTAAAGCTTTTTGGACGTCCGAGGCTTTCGCTCGGGACCGCATGTCGGCTGCGAACAAAGCGCCGGTACCGATTGGTTTGGTTAAAACGAGAACTTGACCGGATTCGACGCTCGTTTTCCTCAAAATCAAATCTTTTTCGACTTCGCCGGTGACGGAGAAACCGAGCGAGAGTTCCGCGCCTTCGCCAGAATGGCCGCCGCCAAGGGCACACCCGGCGTCGCGCAACGCGTCGCACGCGCCAGACATGAGTTGAAACAACGTTTCTTCAACTTCCGATTCGATGCCAAACGGGACGACGACAGTCGCTAGCGCACTCACGGGGTCTGCGTTCATCGCCCACACGTCGCCGAGCGCGTGGACGGCGGCGATTTGGCCAAACACGTACGGATCGTCGATGAAACTTCGAAAAAAATCAACCGTTTGGACAGAAACTTTACCAGGAGAGGTTTCAACGATAGCCGCGTCGTCACCTGCGCCGAGCAAAACGTTCGGATGCGTTGGAATCGGTTCTAATCGTTTCATAACTCGCGATAATATCGTGGAGCCGACTTTCGCGCCGCATCCGCCGCATCGCATCGGCGTCGCTTTAATCGCATCTAGCGCCTCTTGTCCGGCAAACGCGGCAACTTTGTTCGCTTTAGCATTTAGCGCGTTCTCCTGCTCTTCGCGTTCCATTTTTTCCAGCATCTCTAAATTCGGTTCGTACATTTTCATCCACTTTTTATCGATTTTATCTTTCCACCGCCACAATCTTTCGCCGACGGCGGTATCGTGCGCGCCCCAAGATCGAGATCCGTACGACGCGATGGCGTGACCGTCGCCAGTGCTAATGAGCGCTAGGCACGTCTTTTGCGGCGTGAACGGGACGACGTTTTCTCCAACGCACCGTCTTCGTAAGTTCTCTGCTAAAGGCGGACCTTGTCTGACGGCGTACACGCCCGCTTTTGGTCTCGGATGTTCGACGTTGTTACACACGTCGCCAACCGCAAAGACGTCTGGAATGTTCGTCGATTCTAAAGTCGCTTTAATGTTTACGAACCCTTTTTCATTCAACTCTAAGTTTGTATTCGTACGCAGCCATTTCTGCGCTTTCGCATCCGTGCACCACACGCACTCGTTAAAACCGAGTTTCTTCCCAGACTCTAAAGACAAACTCGACTCCGCCACTTCTTCGACGCCGTCGTTCTCGTACACTTCAAAGTTTCTCGCTTTCAAAGCCGCTAATATTTTCTCCCGCGCAGATTTTCCGTGTCCTTTGAGGACTTCACCCCTCGTCACGAGCGCGAACTGATACGGCAACGCAGCGTCGGAGGAGGAAGAGGATGACGACGTCAGGCCAACTTCGCTGGCGAACCTTCGCTCCATGGCCAAAGCGAGTTCCACGCCTCCGGCGCCGCCGCCGACGACCACCACTCGAAACCGTTCATCTTCTTTCCTCTTCTCATCGCACAATTCTTTGAAGTGTCTCAGAACGGTCTCAAACCTCGTCGCAAACGTCCCGATTGGTTTCACCGGCGTGACGAGAAGCGCCTCTTCTTTCGCGCTCTCGCTCTTCGCCGAGGCTTCCGACGGCGAATTCGAGGACGACGCCGCTCCCGGCAACATCCCCGGCGTAATCCCAACATCCAAGCTGCACACGTCGTACTTCACGCTCGGTTGATTCTTTAACAAAACTCTCTTACTTTTGTCGTCGATCCCGACGCACTCGTCGTGTATCAATCGATGTCCGCCTTCGCGGCATAACTTCCCCAAGTCCACGTGACACTCCTCGTACGTGTACTTCCCGGAGACATTTCCGGGAAGCATACCGCTGTACGGCGTCATCACGTCTTTCGCGACGAGCGTGATTCTCACGCCAGGTTCTGGGTGCATGGTGAAATTTTTCAGAACGAAGACGTGCGAGTGTCCGCCGCCGACCAGGACGATGTCTCTGATGATTGTTTGACGACGACTTTTCATGGTGGTGGTGTTTGAGTTGAGGGCGGCGGCAGCGATGTTTCCAATCGATGATGGTTTCGTACGACGATGACTTTTGGATCTCCCGCAAAAAGAGGACGAGGATGAAAACAAAAACGACGACTGCTTTTCGCAAACTTGTTTTTGTCGCGCGAGAGAAAAAAGAGTTTTCGTCGTCTGCGCGTACATTTGTGTGGAATGCATCGATGAAAATACAAGCTCGTGTCATTCGTACTTGTCTTCGAGATACAACGCGCATCTCTCATCTAAAAGTCTAATGAAGTATATCATCTCTATCTCTACCTACCTACCCCCGAGCATTCTCCGAATGACAAACCTGGCGACGTTTTCTAACACTCGGAACGCGACACCGACAATCATTCGAACGCCGGCGGAGCGCATCCACGTCGCGGCGACGGTGGCGAGCGCCGCGAGCGGACTCAAGGCGAGCGGATTGTTGTGTTGATTCTGTCCGCCGTAGTCGTACGATTGTTCTTCGCTCCCGCCACTGTATTGCTGTTGAGTAGTATTACCACCACCCGCAGAAGATGATCTTCTGACCACTCTCCCCGCGTTTGGTCCGCTGATGACTCGCTCCACAATCTCTCGCTTCCCGGTTCGCATATCCGTCGACGTGACTCGAGAAACGACGTTTCCGTTTTGATCTTGGAATCTTTCTTCGCTGTAACTCGCGCCAAACGCTGCCGCACCTCTCGTCATCGCTTGCATCCCTCCGAAAACGGCTCTCGCTAACTCTTCTATGTCTATGCCGTCGAAGCCGGGAGGCGCGCCGGCGGGTCGCCCACCTCTCCGGAAATTTCCATACGGCGCGTACCCGCCGCCGTTCATGCCGCCCGTGGATCCCATAGACCCTCTCATTCGCATTTGGCGTTCAAATTCCCTCACGAAAGCCTCACCCGTGGTCCCAAACACGTCCCTAAAAATTCTATCCGCATCTTCTCGCGTAAAATCATCGCTTCTTCTGTACGTGTACTGTTGCTGCTGCTGATTATATTGTTGCTGTTGATATTGTTGTTGCTGTTGTCGTTGCGCCTGTCGGTACCTCCCGCTCGCGCTCGCGCTCGACGCCGATCCGTACTCGTAACTTTGTCGTTTCATCGGATCCTTCAACGTCTCGTACGCTTCGCTCACTTTCTTAAATCTCGCCTCTGCTTCCACTCTTTTCTCCGGATTTCGATCTGGATGCCATTTCAACGCTTGCACGCGATACGCTTTTTTCAAAACTTCCTCGTCTGTCGTGCCTCTCGGGACGTTTAATATTTCGTACGGGTCTGATGAAGAAGATTGCATCGCGCGAGTGGAGGTTTGGAATCCCCTACTCGTCGCATTTCTCTTCATAAAATCTTCAACGACTGGCCCACCACCACGAATACCTCGTTTTATACTCTCATCACCATCGGCGGTCGTCCTCGCGCGATGATGATTGAAATTTCGACGACGACGCGATGTTGTCTCGAGTGTTGTTTCCCGACAAACTTCGCTCACAGAATCTCGTTTTCGTTGCACTTGTTCGGACGACCACCCAGAAGCTCGAACGCGGCAGAAACTGCAACACCTAATGCTCGTCCTGGAACTCGTGCTTCTCGTCGTTTTCAGTAAAGAAGAGCTCTCCCGCCGAAGAAGAAGACGAAGCGTCTCGCGCCTCCTCCTCATCTCTCTCTCTCTTTTCCTTTTTTGTTTTATGAAGAAAACGCGAGAGAAATCTTTTTTTTCTTTCGTCGGCTGCTCTTTTTCCTTCCTCGTAGAAAAAAAGGTCCGTCCTTTCTTTTTCGCGAGGAGGAGCGTTCTGAGACACAAGTTTTTT
>Ga0182090_1018099_pt1 | contig 24988 bp, 19 predicted proteins | sample 041ome_24_FD_127767 | JGI IMG/M metagenome (GOLD analysis project Ga0182090, IMG submission 127767) | Metatranscriptome of coastal salt marsh microbial communities from the Groves Creek Marsh, Georgia, USA - 041408BS metaT (Metagenome... | ecosystem: Environmental > Aquatic > Marine > Intertidal... | reverse complement strand
CGGCGATGGCGGCGCGCTGAGGCGGTGTGCGCGACGCGTTGGAGCGCGGACGAGGCTGACGGTGGTGATGGCTGGGGTCGGCGCGTCGGATGGCGACGGTGCGGATGAGAAGAAGAAGGAGGACAGCGCGGCGCGCGAAGGGGAGATTAAGAAGGCGTTGGATGCCATTATGGCGAGCGGAGGGACGCTGACGGGGAAGGTTGAAGTCGTGAACCGCGGTGGTTTGGTGCTCAGGGCGCAAAAGGGCAAGTTTCGCGCGTTTTTACCCAAGAGTCAGATGCGTTCGAGTCGATTAAAGGGTGATTTGAATGCGCAAGGGAACGCGCAGGAGATGGACGAGACGAAGATCTTGGAGGCTCAGATTGGTAAATTGATTGATGTGAAGTTGATGGATGTGACGCCGAAAAAAATCGTTGTGAGCGAACGGGCGTTGTTGCAAGAAGGGGCAAAGGAAAAGTTACCGATCGGCACGCGCGTGGAGGTTGTTGTGACTTCTTTGAGTGATTTTGGGGCATTCGTCGAGGTTGTTGATGGACAAGGCCCTGCGTCTGGTCTTGAGGGTTTGGTGCACATCTCGGAGATCTCTTGGAATAGAATTAGCCACCCGAGAGACGCCGTGCGGGTTGGGCAACGCGAATCCGTCAAGGTGTTAGAAGTCAACTCTGACACTGGCCGCATCAACTTCAGCATCAAGCAAACGCAAGCAGATCCGTTAATGGAAACACTTGAGACAATCATGCCTGTGACGATGCCCGAACCGAGCATGGATGAGGATGATTTAAGCGAAATCCCTTTGCCAGGCTTACCGGATATCTGTAGCTCGCTGTTAAAGGAGGAGGGCATCGAAGCCGTCATTCCGGGACGCCAAGCCATGGAACAACGCGTGGTGAGCCAAGACTTGGAGCTTTGGCTCACGAATGTTTTCGTGGAGGATGGTTACAACTTACTTGCGCGCGCGGGCCGTGCGGTGCAAGAAATTCACGTCGTTACGTCTTTGGACCGCGACGCCATCAAGCGAGCCATCAAGCGCGCCACTACCATAGCGAAGAATTAATATTTGTATTAAATCAATCATAACGTGTGTTTAATCGTCGCCGCTACTTGGTTTGCGCGCGCGTTCGGAGATCGTTACAGAGGTCGTCTTCAATATCAATGTTTTAACGTGGATATTCAAAAAATAATATTGTTATCACGTTCGACTAGCGGAAAATCCTTCTCGCGTCCTCTCAAAGACTTACATGAACGACTCAAGGTATTCGACTTCACCGACGGAGCCGGTGAAGAACGGCACGCGTTGGTGAACCTTGTCGGGCATGATGTCAAGGATGCGGCCCTTACCGTCAGAGCCCGCACCGCCAGCTTGTTCGGCGATGAAAGACATCGGCGCGCACTCGTACAACAAGCGGAGCTTACCGTTCGGGTTCTTGGCGTCACCCGGGTAACCGTAGATACCACCGTACAAGATGGTTCTGTGGAAATCACCAACGAGAGAACCAATGTAACGGGCGCTGTACGGCTTGCCGCCGTCCTTACCGCCAGTCTTGAGGGAGTCCATGTACTTCTTCAAGCCATCGGTCCACATGGCGTAGTTACCTTCATTGAACGAGTAAATCTTACCACTCTTCGGGACTTGGATCTTTTCGTGGGACATGATGAATTCACCAACCGTCGGGTCAAGGGTGAAACCATACACGCCTTGGCCGATGGTCAACACCAAGATGGTGGACGAAGAGTACATGCAGTAGCCAGCGCACAACAAGTTGTTACCCGGTTGGCACACGTTCATGACGCACTTTTCTTCAATCTTGGCCGCATCTTCAGAGCTGAAATCCGGGATGCACGTGGAGTCAGACTCGTAGATACCCCAGATAGAACCAGTGGACACAGCGGCATCGATGTTGGAAGAACCATCGAGCGGGTCAAAAACAACGACGTAGTTGCCGCCAAAGGTTTCCTCAACCGCAACCGGGACATCCTCTTCTTCAGACGCAATAACACCCGTACGGCCAGTTTGGCGCAAGACGTCGCAGAAAACATCGTTAGAGATCACATCAAGCTTCTTTTGGTCTTCACCTTGAACGTTAGTCTCACCCGCCAAACCAGTCATACCGGCAATCCCGGCGCGTTGCACCAAGCTCGCGATTTGCTTGCACGCCAAGGAAATGGACGACAACACGACAGCCAATTCACCATCAATGTTCTCCTCCATTTCTTGTTGAAGAATCCACGTCGTGAAAGGCGTACCGAGACCACCAGCCTTGGCCACAACGCCTCGCGTCGCCTTGACGCTCTTCGCCGCGCGACGCGAAGCGACGGTTTTCGTCAACGCCCGGGTCGGCGCCTTGGCTGCAAACGCAGACATGATGAATGTAAGGGCTTAGGTTAAGCGCGTGTTGGTCCTCTGCGACGACGCGAACGCGAGAGACGAAGAAGACACGCGCGTCAGTATTATGCGCGTCATGCACGGCGCGATGCGACGCCAAGACGCGCGGGCGAACGACGATCACGCCAAGTCCCGATCGCGCGATGACTTTATCCACAACCACGCGACCGACGACGACGACGACGACGACGACGACGACGACGACGACGACGATGAGGAGGAGGACGACGACAATGAAGATGCCGTCAACACATCATCATACGTGTACGCGACGACGCACGCGCGCGCGGACGCACCGAAAAGTCGAGAAGTGACGATCGGTCATGGGCATCTTGGGTTCTTATCCACACGCGCGCGACGCGCTCGGGACGCGAGTTTCGACAAAGTGGATAATTACATGGTGCATGGTGTATAGTGTGTGACTAAATATGACGCGTACTCGTAGCGTACGCGATGAACAACGCGAGACAATGCGAAAGGCGGCAAGCGACGGAGGCGAGCGACGGAGCGACTGAAACGAGTGGATTCGCCAGACGCAGTCGGCGGCCGAATGCGGCTTCAGTCGCCCGAACCGACTTCGACGGTGGTGAACATGTCGAATGGGAACGATGTCACGAGCTTGTTGATGATCTCGAGACGTTTATCTTGTGATAATGGCCGTGCGTAGGAGGACTCATCGAGCATGGCGTCAATGTTGTGACGCGGTCGAAGAAATGCTTCCGAGCGTCCGCTCATTTCGAGCCAGTCGCGGTATTTGAAGTCACTCTGCGCCGCGACGACTTCTTGATCTTTGGGGAAGAACCATCGAGCTGGGATGCCGAACGAGTCGGCGACGATTAAGCCGTGTAAAGAACTCGAATACACGTGCGAGCATCGCGCGACCTCCTCGACAAACAAGCGCCAATTCGATCCAAAGTCGCCGGGCGTGAAGCTCTTCACGCCCTTGGGGGCGACGGTTTTGTCCCCAGAGACGTGCCTAATCAAACATTTATGCTCCGCCGTGGCTTTGATTTCCGGGAAAAACTCGCTAACTAAAAATCCAGGATCACCAATCGACGGCACAGTGGCGCCGTGCACCTCATCGAGCAAACGCGCGGTTTCAGGCCCGCGTACGCCTCGCACTTCAAAATCGAGCGGCGTCCCCAAACGCGCCTGCGCGTACTCCTCCGCGTGCCACACCCCCAATCCCCAAACCACATCCCCGCTACGCACGAATTGCATCACACTCCCCACGCTCCACAAACAATTCGATCCTTTACTCTTCATGCGATGCGTAATAAACGCATACGCGTCGCACTCAAATCGCCGCTCCAACATCTCTCGCACGATTGGCTCGCCGAGCAAGTCTCCAGCGTTGCTCCATTGCGAATTACATATACGAAACCCAGCAAACTCGGGCTTAAACAACACCGCACACTTAAACGACTTCCCAAACGCCGCCCTGGACGTCGATCTCTCGCTCGTCATCGACGTCGACGCGCTCGACGCCCGTGACGATGCGCCAACACCATACATCACCGCGAGCGCACACGCCACCCCGATCGCAACTTTCCACACCCACGACGGCGCGCGATCGTGCGATCGTGCGTCACCGAGCAACTCAGCGCGTTCATCGCTCGCGTTCATCGCGCTCGACGCGTGCGCGAGGCGCATGCGCGCGCGTATGACGTCGGCGCGGCGCGCCCGGAACGCTCCGGAACCGATTAGGGTTTAGAAACCATTCACTCGTGAACACCCATGTCGTGCGTCAATGCGCGCCGCGATGCCGCCGTCGACGGGCGCCGTCGGCGAACACCACGCCTTACTCATGCCGCTGCCATCGCGTTCGATGTCCGACGACGCCGATGCGTCGCCGTCGTCGTCGTCGTCGTCGACGTCGACGTCGCGAGTGAAAGCCATGGCGATGGCGCTCTGGGTGGCGTCGATCGCGCTCGCGGTCGCGGTCGTCGTCTTTGCGTCGTCGTCGTCGTCGTCGAGACGCGATGTAGCGTCGCTCGGCACCCCCAGTGCGGTGCCGCACACGCACTGGCGAGAGATGACGATGACGTCGTCGTTGGGGTATGAGATTGATTTAGCGCCGTGTCACGTGTTTGCCGACGAGCTCGAGGCGCACGCGCGCGCGTTTTCTGCGCAAGCGTTGGCGAAATTACGCGATATCACGTGGATTGATGGGTTCTGGGCGTCACCGCCGAGTGAGAAACAGCATCATGCGTTGGAGTATTATTTATTAGGGATTGGTAGGACGAGTTGCGCGGCTGGGGTGTTTGGCATGAATGTCGTATTCATGCGGGACTCGGCGGGGGCGTGCGAGGATGCGATGTCGGCGTACGCGCGCGGGCGTGTTATACGCGGTGAATCGGTTCCGAATCAATTTGGTCGAGGTGCTGCGAGGTGTGTGGTGAAACCTCGTGAGCATTTGACGTATACTAACATGACGGAGTGTGGGGTTGAGCAGTTTAAACGCGTGTGGATTAATAAGGTGCCGCTCGTCAACGAAATGGCCAACGAAATTGAAGGCTCAGAGTCGTTTAAGGATTTACGATCCAAGCGATATTTTTGGCTCGATGCCGATATTGGTTTGTTGCAGTGCCCTGATCACACCGCGTATAGCTTTTGCATGAGCATTGGTGCTCCGGAATATTATCGCGAGCGCGTCGGGTTTCCGCCGTTTAAGTGGCTGCACGAAACGTTGCATCGCGAGGCGTCAGAGGACAAGATGATGTTAAATTGCTACCGCAACGAGTTTCAAGGTTCCGTGGCTGCGAACGCCACAACGAATGCCGAAGACACTGATGTCGACGACGACAACGACGACGACGACTCGTACTTGGACTCTCCAGTCGTAGGCAAGGATGTCGCCGCGTTGGCCAAGCCGCGACCGGCGTTCGGGACGTGCGACGACATTCATCGCATCTCCGTCATAGCCAACATGTTTGGCGGCTCAAAGCGTGCGATCAACGAATACACCAAAGGATACATGCACTTCATCGACTACCACATTCCAAACACCGCAAACATGGGATCACCACAGAAACCGATCGAATGTTCGTGCCCTTCTGAAGAAAACATCATGAGCACCATGGCCATTTACGACCATTATCGAAAATTGACGAGCGACGCCTCGTGCGCGCGCGAAGAGCACGGGCAAGTCTACCCGGTGGACACGTTCAAAACCAAGCTCGTGTCCGAGATTGAAGACTGATGTATATGTCTCAATCATCGGCATCCATGTATAAATCACACAAAATTCTAGCCATAGCTCGGGTTGTCACTCGCAATTGTTCTAATTGTAACAGACCAAAACTGTTCACGCGCGGGAGCCTCACAACACACACACGACGACGACGACGACGACGACGACGACGACGACGCGATGAAGGTTGCGCGGACGAAAGCACAATTGAAGCATCTGAAAACCAAACGCAAAAAGGCGGCGGATAAGAAGAAACGACGGCAACAACATGCGGCGGCGGTGAAACACGTGAGCGGTGCGCTGGCGGCTGGGGACATCGTCATGGATGGCGCCGTCGCGGATGATGGCGGTGACGTCAACCACGCTAACGTATCGAGTGGACGCATGAAGCAAAGTAATCTTACCGCGCGTAAGCGAGAGTTGCGAGAACGCATCGCCGATCTAAAGTCGAAGCGCTCGAAGATTGCGAAGAAAAATTTTGGCAAGTCTGACGAACGCAAGAGTTTGACAAACCAAATCAAGGAACTCGAGCGACAGCGTGCGGAATTAGTCAAAAGTGGCGGCGGCAGCGGCGGCGACGTTGGTGACATAGATGGTGATGAGGAGGATTTAGTTGTTGATGATGAAGACGAAGTCATGGCGGGGTGAACGCACCGGGGAGGGCGAAGACGCGCGCTTTTCGCGTTTATTTGTAGAATTTTTGTATTCCTCGTCACAAGGTTTGTGATAGTGATCAAGGGCTAATGAAATAATATTCACAAGTGTGCGTGCAATGAAGACGCGCGCTCTAGACATAATACATACCGTCCATGTACTCGATTTTGTTAATGGCGCTTGAACCGAGCGGCGGCGGGGCCATGATTCGAGACGTCTCCACTTCGTCGTAATACGCGCATTCTCGAATCAAAACGTCCTCTGTGTGCGATGCGTTTCGTTCTGCAATGTCATACGCCGCTAGGACACCTACATTCAAACCGTGTGTCTGCGGCACGATGGAACATAAAACACGAATGTCGCCTTGCTTGGCGGCGAGCACGGCGCACATGCGTGCCAACGCCCAAGGCGGTACAAATTCATTGCGCGGCGTTTCCGCCGTGTACACGCTTCTCGTCGAGACATTCCCAGATGCGAGAGACAACAATGAGCTCGCATCTTTAGCTTCTTTGCGCGTCGTCGTATTCATCTGCACGGTGAGAGTCAGAGGTTTCATGGAGCTATGCGCAAACGGCACGGGCGAAAGCAAAGTGGGCACATCTCGTGTTTCGAAATCTGAACTTCCCAGATCGCCACCAGAAGCTTCCATGAGGACATTCAACAATCCGCTGACGGCTATGGCGCCTCGACAGATAATGGTGTCTGCCGCGCGCCTGCGCGCCCCGCTTGGTTTGTCCATGTTTGCAAGCATCGTCGTCGCCTCGGCGGATTCCATGGGGTGTTTAACATTCGCACGGCTGACTTCATCGCCCGCCAAGTCATCCAATAATGTTCGCTGTTCGTCCTCTGGTCGCCACACTTGCTTTTTCAACTTTTGGGCATTTTCAATAGCAGCCGCCTCTTCGTCGGCGCTGACAAAATCGACGCCGGCGTCGTTGAGCGCTCGACGAATTTTAATATTACTATTCGTCACCACCGCATAACCGCCATCGTTAACACCACCGACACCCGGAGCGCAAAACAATATCGTTCTTTCCTCGTAAATAACATAAAACGCATAGCATTGGCGGACGCGGAGCAACCCATACAAACTTACGAGCGCATCGCTCCATGTCGACTGTCGACGCTCCAACCAAGCTCGCCCACTTTCACTCGAACGCATCGTCACCAACGCTTCACTCGGTAACACGTCAGCCGGATATGCGCATGAATACGACGCTCTCGTGAGCGCGCGCTGCGCTGACGCTAAATCGTCCTTGTTGTACAGCACGGCGTCGACATCGCTTTGCGTCGCTGAACCTCCGCTATACGCGCGCAGTCCTTCCGACACAGGTACAGCCCCCAAGCACGAACACCAATGAAAGCTACTATCGCTCGTAAACCGCACAGATGATTTCACCGTCCAATCCATCGGTATCGCATCACAAGGCTCTCCTTTAGGAATGGTTCGCTCGCGTTCCGCCGCCGGAGCCTTCTCTCCGCGATCCGCCGCAAACTTCTTGCGCCTTCCGCGCCCATCGTTCGCAGTGCGCGATTTCGTCGCATCGCGCAACGCGTTTGCCACTTCGTCCCTCGCTCGCGCGCTTTTCGAGGACGAGACCTCGTTATCGCGTCCTCGTGCGGACATGATGCGCGACACAAAGTTCAACTCTGTCGTATAAACTTCGCCGACGACGACGAAAACGATGGAGGAACTGCGTTCGAGTGCCAACAAGCGTGTTGAACAACTCAGTACGCGTGTCTCAGTCACGCGCCGTGCCGCACCACGTCGTCGCCCGTCGAGAAGCGCGCCGAGGTGTGAGGGTGCATCATTTAAAATTTCACGAGCTGTCGCGCCGCGACGCGAGAGACATAAAGGAAGAATCGGAGCACGAAATGATTTCATTACTGATGACAATGATGGCGCTATTTTGTCTTAGCGTAACCGGCTTCGTCGGCGAGCGTGTGCGCGAGGGGAAGAGGTTGAAATGCGTCAGCACCGTCGCGGCATTTTCGGCAAACATGCTCCGCGAACGTTGTCCTGCGGCTTAACGAAAGCGTCGCCAGCAGCCCCGAGTCGTCGCACGTCACGTCGCGCGTGTTCGTGAAGAGCAGATTCATGCACGGAATTTTGACGCCTACTAAGCTATTCTTTGAAGTCGAGTTGGCTTGCCATAAAAGCTCCTTCGACGTAAAATCGAAAGCTTCACAATAGTGGCACTCTGTTTCAGTTGTATCGCTCGCATCGAGGTGACGGACGACAAAAGGCGATAAATGGTAATCCCCTTCCATCGCCAAACGTGCTAGAGCAGTGTTTAGAAAGACTCGCTTGCGCGCTCGTGTCACCGCCACATATAGCAAATTGATTTCATCGACGTCAATGTCTTTGACAGTTGTGTCGCCGAAGACGCCCTCTTCGCGAAGCACGTAATTATCTCCGTATTTCACCGCACAGTCGATATTGATAAAATCATTCCAGATCAGAACGGAATCCCACTCCAAACCTTTCGACTTGTGTGCGGTGGACAGCACAAAATCTGCCATATGCTCGCTCTTGGCGCCGACATCCGCCGCTCGTATTTGGGCCGCAATTTCAAAAATATTTTTGCCATACGTTTCGGCAATTCTGATGCGAGTAAGCATGTCAAAATCGTCTTGATTTTCTGCGATGAGAGTTATCCTAGTCAATGCGTTGCCTTGATTATCATTGAGTGAATGAGGATCGGAATGCGCGCCGCCGCTGCCGTGCGGAATGAACCGCCGAATGTACTTGTCTTGAATTGCTGACGTTTCACCATTCATCAAGCGTACAAAGTCGACTATTTGCTCAAGTTTTAGTGCTTCAATGCCACCGACAACGCACAATTTGATATCTTTCGAAATTCCCACCAATTTTGCCATCGCTGCAATGAGACTTGCGTTTGAACGAACCAAAATTGTCAACTGTTCTCGCCGCTTTTCACCAATACGAAGACATTGAAAGAGGCTTTCGTTGGACCTTGATGTATACACGGCGTGCGTCTCAAGATCCAGTGCACGTGCGCCAATTAGAAGTGCTGGTTCTTCCTTGAGACGGAGAGCAGCATTGGCGATGTTCGCAATTGAAGGGCCAAAGCGAAATGAACGCACAAGCCGCCGAAGTGTGATAAACTGCGGTGGTACTCGCTTTGAAATGCCGTCTAACACATTAGTTGCCCCTGTGAAGTTATAGATTTGCTGATGCGAGTCACCAACAAGAACTTTAGCGCACTTATCTTGTCTATAAATTATGTCAAACATAACCGGAGCGATGTCCTGGGCTTCATCAAGTAGGATGATGTCGTACCCTGTGCGCGTTTTGCTCTTGCTCATATCCAGGTCTAAACGTGGTCGCTGCAATGAATAAAGTTTCATATAGCCGGCGTGAGTCAGTGGAACTTCATTGGAGGACACATCTTTCATCATCGTCCATAACGCGCGCGCGACATTTAAGATGTCCGCTGAAGACGCCTTGCTCGGTGGCACGTGCTTTGACGAAATATCATCGTCGTCGGATACCAAATAATTCTGAAGCGTAACTAGACCACGGCCGACGATTGGCGATTGCGCAGACATTTTCAGAGCTCGTGCAACCTCATCGGCGCGAAGTCGGTCGCCAAATGCGAGCTTTTTTCCTTGCTTTTGATACCACAGTGCGAGCGGATACGCCAGCCCATGGAACGTTTTGCAGTCCGTATTCGGTGGGAATCGCTCCTTCGCCTCTAATGTAATCGCCTTATTAAACGCGAGATAAAGGAACTTTTTACTTGGGTTGCGTCGCGCGTACTCGATGAGGGTCGTCGTTTTGCCGCTACCCGCAAACGCTCGAACAACCATATAGTGAGGCGCTTGGAGATTTGTCGACACGATGGCATCTTGTTCGCGTGTTAAACGCGTGTGCACGGCAACCGTACCGGGCATATCCATCATTCCTGGTTGCATTCCCGCCAAGTCACGCTCGTCTTCGATATCAGCGTAATCAACGGCGGCTGTCATCCTCGCTTTAAGTTGTCGCAGGGTGGCGAGAAGGAATTGGTCCCCGGGCTGAAAGACTGCGGTGGTTAGCTGTCCCAGTGAACGAATATAACCCGTGATTAAATGACTAAACTCAACCAAGTCTTCTTCGACAAAGTCTGCCTCATCGCTCGCGCGCAACCACTTCGAGCGCAACGCAAGTCTCGCGGCTCGAAGCAACCGCGAACCGACGATTTCATTCTCTGCCACGTGCACCATGGCAAACGCCAACGCCGCCCATCCACACCGATTCACAATTTTCATTTCCGCAACGCTCTCAATCGTTGCCGCGACATCTCCAATAGTAATAACGAAGGCTTGAGTCGATTTATCCATAGTTTGAACATTCAACACTGCATCTTCCCGAATACATTTCACGAGTGCGACGACGTCCAAGCGTGACTTGAACGGTTTCGACCGAGCGATGAATCGCAACAACCCCCCCACGCCAAGCGAGCTATTGCCCGTACGTTTTGCCCTACCTCCTGTCTCGTTCTCAAACCATTCTTGGGCGGCAGCTGACTCTGGTCCACCGAGCGCGAGCGCGCGATTCAACTTCACAAACGGCATGAACGCTTCGTCGTCCACCGCGTCTCTCCACGCGCGAGACACTAGTCTCGCATCGGCGTAGAATTTGACCGGCGCATACGTCAACACGCGCTGAAGCAATTCGCGAGGCAACGCATCGGATGTCGATGACGACGACGTGCTCGCCGATGCCTGCATGCCGCGACGATAGGCATCGACGAGGGTCGATTGTTTTGGTTTCTGTTGCGCTTGTTTTCGTTTCAGCTCAGCGACGCGCTCGCGCTCGATTCGTGCGTCAACGCGCGCGCGTTTCCGCGCCTCGGCGTCGTCGGCATCGGCATCGATGACGATGGGTTCCTTGCGCTCGGCGTCTGTTTGACGCGCGAGCACGTCGCGCGCGCTCGAAAACATGTCGATTGAGTCACCAGTCGAGTCGCGCTGTGACGTTCAGGCGTGAGCGCGAGTGCATGATTAGTATCGATTGAAGATTGAAGCGCATAAATGAATGATAACAATAGGGACACACAATAGTTGCATGAACGATCGCGCGTTTATCGCGGCGTCCATGCGTCGGATTTCGCACCGGATTTCAGTTGCCACACGGTGCCGTCGGGCAACTTTATCCCGTTGGCAACCTTGACTCCGGTGACTTTCTCGCCGCTCCCGTCTTTGGCGTCGAAATCAATCGTGATTTCTTCTCCGCGCACCGATGCAGGAATAGACCATGATTTGAACTTTGTGTCTGCCAAGCCGCTGGTTTTCTTGACGCCGCGGCAGCCGCGACCGCGTTCGAATGGCACCGGGTCCAAGCCGCTGATAGTCACGCCTCCACCCTTAGCGGGAACGATCGTACGCGGACATCCAGGGTGGTTGGGGTCGTAGTACGCGCCGTCGAAAATCGTTTCAACCGGCGCGGAGTCTTGCGGCTTGGCGAAAGATTTGGCGAACGCCTCGGGCGCGGAGGCGTTAAAGGATAACACCGCGGACGCCAAAGCGGTGACGACCATGCGAGCGGATGACGCCGACGTTGACGAGGACGATGACGCCGTCGTGCGTTGGTTGCGTTGCGACGGTTTTGCGGTCGTCGTTTGTGCGACGACGACGCGAGTCGCGGACATCATAACTTGGGAGGACATCAGAGAGTCGAGTTGTGAAGCGCACCCCCGCGCGAGCGCCGCTCGATGGTTTTCAATGAGCAAACCTCGATGGCGGCGCGATACCGATGAATGAATTAATCATCATCGTCATCAGCCACATCGTTCATAGCTTTACTATCAGCGATGCGCGCGATGACACCAGCAATGTATGCGGCTCTGCGCGTTTCAATTTCTTGTTCGGTTTCATCCGCAAGAGACGGGCAAGCGCGCGCATCGACTTCTCGCAACGCAAACTCCACCCCCTCAGGCGTCATGTGCGGTCCACCGAACGGCGCAAGCGTGGCAAAGGATTTCGCCACATCTTTGTCTCGGTACACCAATAGCGTGGGCGTGAGACGATCGGGGTAATTTGGCACGCACTCTCGATGCGGAATGCGACAAAATTTGGTTCGCGGATACTTTGGTGCTAAAGCGCGCAATGCTGCATCCATGGTTTCGCAATCACTACACCTGTGTTGACACGAAAAGACGATGAACAAGCCGTTAGTGCTTGACAAAAACATTATTCGTTCGTGTAACGTACCCCTGACGCGTCATGAAGACGACGACGACGCGTTCCGCACTGGGCGTCGTAACTTCTTCCACGAACGAGTCACGCGTGATATCGACGACGGATCCAAACGTCACCGCAGTGGACTGCACTTCAGCCATGCGCTGTGCACGATATTCGCGCATGAATTCATCGTCGTCGTCGTCGTCGTCGTCGTCCGTGGCGTCTTCTCTAACATCCGCATCAGTGGACGCCACCTCCATCTTTCCCGGTTGCGGTGGCTTTTCGCGCGCGCGGTACACTCCCAGTCGCGCCATGTGTTCGTCATACTCTGTAGACGTATCTTCGTGCGATGGTGCTTGGTACGTGTGCGCGCCGCTATCCATGGTGCGCGACACACAGTGAGGCGGAGGCGTCGGTTACACGCGAGCCGCGTTGAGCGTTTCATCAGTGCGGCAATGCGTGAGCGATGTCAACTGGTACTGGTACTGTATATGTTATTTATTTACAATCCGGACAAGCGCAGGCGATGGTGCTATGATGACACGCGTTGGTGTGCACTAATCTAGCCAAGTCGTTCGTCCGGGATCCGCACGCGCTGGTCGCGACGGCTGCAAGAACGATGGTTCCGAAAACATCGTCGAAAGTGGTTCCAGGCGATGTCCATGCTGAGGAGTACGAGTTTTATCACCAACGTATGCGTTGTTTGTGATTCCGCGCTCGGCTTGCATCTTTGTGACGATGGCGATTTCAGCGCGCGCGTAAAATTGCTCCTTGCACAGCTTCATAACTTGACGCATATAATCGGCATGGTGTATCAAACCATCGTTTAACAAATCATCCAACGCATCCAATGTATCTTCAATTGCTTTATCCTTGACGTGGGCATCTAAGAGCTGTTGACTCCATGCATCAGCGCCCTTGAAGACGTTGTCAATGTCAACTTGGTCTATTCCTTGGCCGTGTGTAGCAAGCCATTTTCGCATCACATTGGTCGCCTCTCGCATTTCGCTCGCGCCGTGCTCAATATCTTCGCATTTTGCGCGCATCGCGGCGTTTTCTTGTTCTAAATTTATCTTTCTAGCGTACAACTCAGTCTGTTGGCTCAGAAGCAACTCGACGGATTGCAAATTTGCCGAACGCCGCCGTTCTGTCTCGTGACGTAATCTCTCTGATAGTGCCGCAATCGCGCGCGCTCTAAACAAATTTTTCGCGTGAATCACATCTTCCGCGCGTGGACTCGTGATTGTCGACGTCGATTCCTCTATGCGTCGCTCCCTATTACTCGAACTTTGACGCTCGACGCGCACGCTAAAAGGCACGCGTTGCGCCACATTTGCCGCGACACGAGATGCCACCCCGGCGACGTTACGCGCTGCGCGCGCACCACTACGTATGCCGCTCGTCATTATCGAACTTGCACTCGTGTTTCTCACGTCGGCGTTTGGTTTCGTGAATAACGGTGGCTCTTCGCTAAACGCCGCGCTCAACGCTCTCGCCACGTCTCTCAATCGACTTCGCGATGGATCCCACGTCATCAAACGAGACAACATCACCCCGCCATCTGCATCTACGCACGAGTGATTTGCTTTTATCATCATATCTCGCGTCGGCGCCACAAACGCCGCGGGTTCGGCGTGTGGGAACTCGACGCCAACGTACAGTTTGACTGGCACGTTATACCTCGCGCCAGCATACGTCATAGGAATAGTGCCTTCAGCGTATAGCAATCGCGCCGACGTGCCATCGTTGTAGTAATAATCATCATCATTGACTGTCAACGAGCCGTAGGTCTGTGAAGAGTGGGAAACGCACGCGGTGAGTACGCGAATGAGCTCGATTACGAGTGAATGCGCACCTCTATGAGTTCCAAAAGTTGACCACGTATAACACCACGCGAAGGAGTATCGTAAGACAAACTCACGCTCGAATGGTCACTGAGCACGTTATCCAGGTACCGGTGTATGGCGTTGGACACCGCGCGCGACATGGCGCGGCGCGCGAAGTGAGGAGAAGGGAGGATACCGTCGGCAGTTACTTCGTCGACAATGTGAATGACATGTTTATTGAGCGCACGATGTGGTCGATTGATATTTCAGGTAGATTACAAGTCGTGCATAGCTTTCCATATGTCTGATAGGTATTTTAAGCCGTCGTGCATCCAGGGAAGACAGACTCCCAAGCATCCACGTGGGTCTCAGCGAGCGCCTTCATGCATATCGCGCAGTTGGCAAACGCGTCGTTAATCACGCGCTCGAGCTCAGCGTGCACGCGAGGGAGCTCATTGGTCATGCGAGCCTTAATTTCATCGAATTTCTTTTGTGCATCAGCGGTGGCAGCCTCAGCTGTACCGACATCACGTTGAAGCTCCTCAACCGTCACCGGCGTCGGTTGCGTAATCGACGCGTGCAGTCGCTCTAAAATGCTCGTCGGTGGTGGCGGTGGAGGCGTCGGTGGCGCATGAAGCGCGTGATCAAGCTTTGCGCGCTTGGACTGTTCCTTTGAACGCGCGGCTTGAAGCTTCAATAGTGCATCTAAACGAGCGTCGATAGTTTCCTTTGCCGCGCGCACGTATTGCAATGCTTGCTTGAGCGGCGCTCTGAAATCGCGCGCCAATCGCTCCGCTTGCGCCTCTGTGGGTGCGCGCATGGCGCACGCCGCAGACCCGACTTGTCGGAACGCTTGACCTAAACCACCCGCCTCTTCACCGAGTAAAAGCTTTGCACCCTTTTCTTCGCAGTCGCCCAAGTGGTGCGCGTTTTCACCAAACGTACCCGTCAAAATGCCGAGATTTTGCACAGAGTTGACAATGTCGCTCCCACTCTTTAACGCGCGCTTTAAGCGCTCTTCCAACAACAACAAGTATTCCGTCGCTTCCAAATAACGCGGATCTTCCTCCATCATCACGCTCTCCATACCAGCGCCCGTGCTCCACGTCTCCGTCGCCGTGTTGATGGATTGAAACCACGAATCCATCGCCCCAAGCGCCGAACCAACTGCTCCACGCGAATACCAAGGCGCGCGTTGATCCCACGAACTGCCCCCTTGTTCTTCTAAAAACATAACCACATCCTCGCACGTCCCAAGCGTGGGATGCTCGACAACCTTTTTCATAAAATCTTGCAAACCGCCGCGACGATGTTCGAGAAAATCGCTCTGGAACGGACTCGTCGTCACCGTCTTTTCAGGCAACGGAAAAATGACAATACCAGGATACAAGCTACTCAATCGTCCACGCAACCATTGGAAATCGGAATAGCGACGGACGACAATCATCTCACTCTTCTTGTACGCCGCGTCGCTCGTCTTCGTGCTCACCGTGTACACGGCGTACGCGCTCAATCCATCGCCAACCTTTGTTGGATTCGTCACACTCACCGCAATCGACGCATTCTTCGCGAATTCATCCCGTGGAACATCGGGTAATCCACTGTTCGAGCTTTCAAAATGAATGCTCTCGTACGCCGGTGGCGCCGCCGGCGCCGCAGCGTCTCGATCGTCCCCGTTATCCGCCTTCATCATTGGAATCGCTCAACACGAAACACGCGACACTACACACGACAACGAACGACGCCGCGTGACGCACCGCGCACACAGAATCGCGCGCTGGTGTCAAATACGTATGCGTGCGCGCTTGCTCGACGTGCGGCGCTTTCGCACGCACTCACGCGAGTCGCAAAGTGCGGAACGATGCGTGTCGTGCGATTGTTTTCTTTTCAAATCTTGCGTCGACACTCGAGTCGCGTTCACGGCACTTTTCGCCGCCGCCGCCGCCGTGCGGTCGACGACGAGCGCCATGGACGATGGTAAATTTCAAAGCACGATGAATTCGCTGAATTACGGCACCGTCATGGAAGCTGCGGCGAAGAATTACATGAAGGAAAAACTCGAGGAAGAGGCGAACGCGCGCGCGCGTCCGCGCGGATGCGTGCTCGATGCGAGAGATTTAGCCGAGGTATGTCGACGACGATGACGATGATGACGACGATGGATGCGATGCGCGTGTGTGCTTTCGTGTCGCGCGCGTTCGTGCGAGAATGGCATTCGCGAACGCGTTCGAACGGCGCGACAACACACTCGTGTCAATCGCGCCCAAACGTTGACCGACTGACTGAAAGACTGACTGAGCGAACGGATGATGATTTTCGATGCGTACAGGATCCGGATTTAGAAGCCATACATGCCGAGCGCATGCAATCGTTAAAAGAAGCAGCGGAGAAGCGGATGACGATGGAACGCAAAGGGCATGGATCGTTGAACGAGGTGGAGGAGAAGGAATTTTTACCCGAAGTGACGACGACGGCGTACGTCGTGGCGCACTTTTATCATCACGAGTTTGAACGGTGTAGAATCATGGATAAACATCTCGCGTTGTTGGCCAAGAAGTATTTTGATACGAAATTTATTAAAGTCAGCGCGCCGGATGCGCCGTTTTTTGTAACCAAGTTGCAAATTCAAGTTTTGCCGTGCGTGCTGTTTTTTCGCGACGGCGTGTGCTTTGATAGATTGGTGGGATTTGAAGACGTAGGCGGTAAAGATGATTACCGCACCGAAAAACTAGAAAATATTTTACTCAAGGCTGGAGTGATTGCATTGCCAGAAAAGCACGAAAGCGATAGCGAAGATGAAGAGGAAGAGTTTCGGCGGGAGGCGATGTCGCGAGTCATCAGAGGTGGCGTCGCGTATGGCAGCGACGACGAATCGAGCGACTTTGAATGATCGGGGGTTGATGGACTACCCCTAGCTTGTTATTGTAATCCAGCGTATGCGCATTAGATAATTCAGTATTCTTGAATTTTGATTTTCAAAAAGCTACGCTTATGTGTGTGTGTGCTAATGTTCTAGTCGTGCCAGCGCGCTCGTTCGGCTCGATTGATTTTACAAGAAGCAGTCGAGTTCGACGCGTCGGTAGGTGTTCGCGCCGTCATCATCCAGGGCGGGGTACGAAGCCACTAAAGCATCCTGACTGCCAATGTAAAGCGTGTTGTAGATTTTCCAGTAGATATCACGAACCTTACGTGCAGGATGAAATAATCCTTGCAACACGTACGACATGACAAACTGCGGACCGAGCGCCAAACGCGCGGCTTCAATCGCCTCAGTCACCGCGTTGATGACGTGTGGCGAAGGCTCAAATACGTTTGGCCAGGTGTAGTTGATCAAGTGTGTGATTGCGTCTTCACATCCAAGACCGGCGCAACCGAGAGCGAGATGCTTGACGGTTACCGCCGCCGTTTGGCGATGCACCAAGTCGCGGTCCATGAGAGCGTCCTCGAGAAGCGGCGTAATGGCGTAGACGTAATCCTTACCCATTTCACCAATGTACTCAAACAAGAAAGCCAAGGACTTTAACACACCATTTTGTACGTTAATTTCTGGCACGCGATATTCATTCATCAACGCTGGAATGACGGTGAATGGCGCGCACGTCTCAGCAACAATGGCAATGGCGACAGTCGTGCACACGCGCATCTGACGCTCTTGCACCTTGAGGTTGTTCAACAGCGTCGCGAGCACGTCTTGCGGACCGATTGCCTTAGCGATATAACCAAAGGTATTCACTGTGGCGCGACGAATCGCCTTTTTCGGAGCCTTCAAAAGTTCCAACAATTCAAAGCAAATGCGCATCCATTCACGCGCGGCGACGTACTCGGCACCACGGTCAGCAATGCGACCAATCAAGTCAATCGTATTCTCTTGCACCTTTTCGTGTCTATTCTTCAAAATCGGTGTCAAACGCGGAAGAAGATCTTTGATGGGCGGCGTCATGCGCGTCATCCCTTGCACGCTCACGATGGCTTTCAAAGCACCCAAAATTGACCCGAGCACTTCAGGGTATTCTTCGCCCAAATATTCGTACAGCACGACTCCCAAGTGACCCAAAAGTTGTTCTTCTTCGCACTTACGCATCACGGGCGCGATAGCGCTGATTAAATCAGCCGCTTGTTGACGAATTTCGGCACTTTTGTTGTTCAATCGCCACTTAATAGTGCCACAAATTTGTGGCAAATATGGCTTGGCGCGTAAACCGAGCGCGTTAACGATCGTACCGACACCCTTCAACATGACGTCGTTTTCGTCCGATGTTTGTTCTTGGAATGCGTAAAGCATGCCGTCGATGAGCAACTCTTCCATGCGAGTGTCCACGTCGGCTGTACCTAGCTCTTCAATCACCTTTGTGATGGTTTCCATCACCATGCGACGATACGGCTCGGACTCATCCTTCAAATCTTCGACGACGCGACCGATGATTTCGGCTGCGCCAACCTTCAAAGAAATTTCCAACGTTGTCTCCACGAGTTGTTGGTAATTACGACGGTCGAGCGCCATGCGACGGACCCAAAAGTTTTTGAAAAACTCGGGCATGACTTCAGCGCGAATGTATTCGGATTCAACGCCATCCGTCGCAACGCACTGCTTGACAACCTTGAGCGTAATTTTCTTCATCTCTTCATCCGCCGTAGCAAACTCGCGAATCAAAATCACCATCACCTCGCGCGTGTAGTAATTGGCGTACATGGCATCCATGAGAGGAATGATGAAGCCGATGGATTTCAAGAACGCTGCCAACACTTTCCCTCGGTGGGCGCGAATACCTTTCCACAAAGGCTTGAGCACAGAGTCAAAAGATTCAATGCCGTACGGCGTCGCCGCCTCGGCGAGCGCCGCTATGGAGAGCGCGGTGATCGTCCGAACCTTTTGATTTTCATCACCCAAGCCGTGTTCGATGATGTCGACTAGAGATTTGAGGTGCGGTAGCACTGCGCAACCGAGAAGAATGGCAATCTGTTGCACAATCTTAATCCCAGTGTGACGAGCTTGCCACGACTTTTTACTTTGACACACCGCCTTCAAAAATGGCAACAACGCTTGCACGCCGAGCGCCTGAGCGACGACGGCAAAGGCACGCGCAGTGGTGTTACGCACGTACTCGTCGACATTGTCAATATCAGGGCGCATCGCCGCAATCATCGTCGCTAAACCAGCTGCCTTGGCGACGTTACTAATGATTTCACGACCCTCGACTCGAGCGTAGTAATCTTCGTCGATGAGCAACGGCTCAATAACAACCAAAATCTTGTGCACATATGGGCGAACCAGGTCATCAAGCTTGTACAAAATGCGGTCAATCACCTTCACAAGCAAGTGACGTTCTTGATCTTCCAACGTCGGAGACATGAGCAAGGGCAAAATTTGATTGAAGAGCGGCCCAGCGCCAAATTCTTTTGCGCGGTCGGTAATTTGACGCAATGCAGACTTGCGCTGCGGCGGCGTGCCATTCTTCACTCGAAGCAACATTCGCATGATCTTGCGCTCTTTTTGCTCCTCGATGCTCAACTCTTCATCATCCGTCTCCTTTAACAAAGGCGCAAAGTATTGATAATCTTCGGGTTTCATCTCTGGTAAACCTTCTGGGACAAGATTTACGTCAAACTTTTGTCCGCGGTCTTCCTCTGGAATGGAAAAGAATCCCGCGTTTGCACCGTACGGCATCGGCGTCTGCGTGAGCTTACGCGCAGGCGTACGAATGGGCACATAACTCGCAGGAGGCTCTAAAATCTTAAACCCTTCCGACGGCAACAGCTCATCCAACTCTTCATCCGTTTGCGGGCGGTTGCGCTCTTCAATTTCGCGTTGATACCGCATCTGTTGGTACTGCTCTGGCGTGAGCGGAACATTGGATTGCATCGCTTGGTGCGCCGCAATCTGCGCCGCCGATGGTGTGGCCATCCCTGCAGAAATCTTTGGAGTTTCCCCGCCAGCGTTGATCAACGGCGTCTGATCACCGCCAGTCCACGCAGGCGTCGCGCTCGGATCGCCTCCAGCGCGAATCAACGGCGTCTCATCCCAACGACTTCTCGAACGACGAGGCGTCGCCTTGGTGGCATCACCAGCCTTGCCCGTACCGCTCTCCATGGAGTCCCATTGCGATGGCGCCCTCGGAGTTTCGTCCCACTTTTGGCCCCGAGGTGTCGCGTCGTCCCATCGCGCGCCCGCCGTTGCCGCCGAGTCGTCGCTTTCCCACTCAGAGCGCGGTTTCCCCCCCGCCGCGCTGTCTTCCGGTTTCGCATCCCATCGACGCTTACGCTTCGATCCACTCGGTTCACTCGATGCCGGCTCGTTCACTCGCGCCGCCGCGAGACGAGCTTCATCCGCTGCGCGTTCAGCTTCTTCTCTTTGTTTTCGTTCAATGTTGCGCAACGTATTGTCCTTTTCGCGCTCGAGCGCGACTTCCTTCATGCGTTCGGCGTACGTGCGCCCTTCATCCTGCGTCATGGGTAAATAACAAAAAACATATTTCGTCAGTCTTTTCCATTCGTGCGATGTGTCGCCGCCTCGCCGTGTGTGCGCGACATTGCGCGTCTTTGCTGTTTTTTTCAGTTTAAACCTAAAGCCGCCATCGACGCTCGAGCGCCTCGACGTCTCAACTCGCGCATCAAGATCTCTCACACAACGTACCTTGCCGCTCTCCCGCCCAGGACTCAACGCACGATTAAACCTTCTTTTAGCGTAATCACTCTCGCGATCGATAATCTTCTTCGACTTGCCGAACCCGAGCGCTTCATCGCTCTCCAAATCTTCATCGCTCGCGGCATCCTCGGGCACACTCGAAAGATCCTTCGGTGCCGTATACGCCCTCAAAGGCGCCTTCTTCACATTCTCCGGCACGCTCCCGGACGTTTTCATCGCCATCGCCCGCGCGCCATCCCGTCCACGTCGTTGCCCCGACGCACCGTCGTCATCATCAGCATCATCATCTTCATCTCCACCATCTCCAGCATCCTCCTTTGCGCGCGTCGTGGCGTCGTCGCGTTCGCGTCGTAATCGCTCGATCTCCCGCACATCCGCCTCCGCATCGGGCGTGGTGCTCCGTCCTCGTCTCGGTGGTACCATCGTGCGTCACGAGTATACTCCGTACACGCAACGCCGAGCAATGGCGCGTCAACGAATTCGCACAACAGCCATCGCATTCGACGGCACATTGCGCTGAGCTCCATCCATGGCGTTCTACGTCAAGGCGTTCTCGCTCGTGGTGAAGACGGCGAGTAAACCTCTGGCCAAGGCGCTCAAGGCGCGAATCAGCGACTCGCCGTGGTTCCGCACCGTCGCCATCGACGCCGCGCGCAAGGCACACGCGGTGCAGGCGCTCGTCATGCGCGATGCGCCAGCGAGTGATTCTGGATTGATTGGTGGACGTAAGGCGAGGAAGATTGCGGCGAAAGTGCCGGTGATGAGTGAAGATGCCGCGTTACAGGCGGCGTCAGAGTTTGCGGGCGAGGCGTTCGTGTTCGCCGTCGCTGGGGGGGTGGTGTGGTGGGAAGTGGACAAGGGGAACGCAAAGGATGAGAAGCGACGCGCGGATGCGGCGGCGGAACGCGCGCAGTTGTGTGAGATTATCGACACCCAACATTCGACAATGAGAGATATGAAAGAATTGATACAGGAATTATTAGATTATAAGGCGTCGAGTTCGGAATTAATAGCACAATTGGTACAAAAGGATGGCGCGCGAGGCGCTCGGGCGTAACGCGGGCGCTCGAGCGCGTCTCGCGTGGACGACATTCAGAGCAGAGCGGGACATTCGGAGCGACGTGTATTTATTTGTATCGGTGGAGAATCATAGCGGCAGACACTAGGCGCGCGTGCGATTGAGAATCACATTCTTTGTCGCGGGCGCTTGTAACATTAACACTTTAGCGATATTAACAACAAACCTCTCTCGACGCGCAGCCGTCGGGCGCGCGTCCTCACACTCGAGCTCGAAGGACGCCGACGGTGCACGCGAAAACGCACACGCGCACGATGAAGCTAGGGAAGAATGCAAAGAATGCGTACATTGCGTTTCTGCGACAATCGATTGTCGACGACAAGGCGTTCGCGCAAAAGCTCATAAAGTGCTCTCGCGAGTACACCTCTTGGGCGCGCGCGCTTCGCGAGCGTGGACGCGCTGAGAGCGCGCACGTCGAGGCGACGCGGTTGCTAGACAGTAAAGGACACATGCTCAACGTGTGTGATCGCATGTGCGAGCGCGTGAGTGGGGAGGAAGACTCGGAGACGATGTTGAAGGTGCGCGAAGCGTGGGACGCAACCAAGACAAAGCAGCGCGCAAAGTTTGAGCGCGCCGGAGGACGCGAGGGCGTCGCTGAGGCTAAAATGCGCGCACGCGAAGCCAAAGAGCGCGTCAAGGCGAATCAGCGCGAAAGAGAGAGCCGAGAAGAGCGAGACAAGGCGAAGAAGGCGGCGAGATTGGAATACGCCACAAAGGTGCACGAAGCGCGAAGCAGCGGCGCGTGCTTGGACTGGTTAAACATGGGTAGATGCCGATTCGGCGAAGAATGTCAATTCGAACACGATGCGATGTCGAAAGGAATATTGAAACAACTCGCCATCGACATCGGGGCTGAGACCGGAGATGTGAAGCGTGAAAAGAATCGCGAGGAGAAGGAGGAACGCAAGGCGCGAGCCCGAGCTTTACGCGCCCAAAACGCAGAGGCGCTCGGCGGATACTCATCGTCGAGTGACGGCGATGACGACGGTGAAGGGGATGAAGATTTGCCTGGTTTTCTCAAGGCTGACCGCGCAAAACGCGCGGCGCAGGCGCTATTGGCGACGAATAAGACAAAGGAGGACATGCGACGAGAAAAGACCGCGACAAAGAAGACAAAGGATGCCGGCAAGACGGCCAACACGGCGAAAAAGACCAAACATTTTAACGAGAAACAGCTCGAACGCAAAGCTAAGTTTTTGAAGGATGCTAAGAATCAACCGTTCGTGAAGCGCGGCACGAAGAGGCCGGCATCAGCGGAAAAATCGCCGTCAAAGAAAAAGCCGCGTCACAAAGACTCGGCGCGCAAGACAAAACGCGTGGGCATTGCCCGAACGAAATTCGATTAGAAGAAAACTTGTAACACGTACGCATATCAATTCGTAGTCCACACATCGCGTGCGTTGATCCATGTCTTTCTCAAGGTTGCGAGAGGAACCATAATGTTTAAAGTCGTACAATCAAAAGAAATGCTGATTAAAATTTGGAGTGTTACGTTTGAGCTGCTAAATTAATAAGAGTAGACGCTTATTCGGAGCGCGCGGCGTAGGACACGAAGTGCATTTCCTTGCAGTCAATACCCACCATGGCTTCACCCAAACCTTCGGACACTTCAGCGATAATCTTAGGATCGTTGTAGTGCGTCACCGCTTGGACAATGGCGCGGGCGCGCTTGGCCGGGTCACCAGACTTGAAGATACCAGAACCAACGAACACACCATCCATACCGAGTTGCATCATCAACGCAGCATCCGCCGGGGTGGCGACACCGCCAGCGGCAAAGTTTACAACAGGCAAGCGTCCGAGCTTGCGCGTTTGTTGCACGAGCTCGAGGGGGGCGCGGATTTCCTTGGCGTACACGAAAACTTCATCTTCATCCATGGCGCACAAGCGGCGGATGTCGCCCATGACGGCACGGCAGTGACGCACAGCTTCGACAACGTTACCGGTACCAGCCTCACCCTTGGTACGAATCATCGAGCAACCTTCAGCGATTCGGCGGAGCGCTTCGCCCAAGTCGCGGCAACCGCAGAGCACGGGAACCTTAAACTTGTGCTTGTTCAAGTGGTTAATTTCATCAGCCGGAGTCAAAACTTCAGATTCATCGATGTAGTCAATGCCAACCGCCTCGAGGACTTGGGCTTCAACAAAGTGCCCGATGCGCGCCTTGGCCATCACTGGAATCGTCACCGCTTCCTTAATTGCCTTAATCATCGTCGGGTCGCTCATGCGCGCCACGCCACCATCCTTACGGATGTCCGCCGGCACGCGTTCGAGCGCCATAACCGCAACGGCACCAGCCTCTTCCGCAATACGCGCTTGTTCGACGTTCACCACATCCATGATGACGCCACCCTTCAACATCTGCTCACGACACGCATACGGGCGCACATCATTCCGTCAGTCGCGAGTCATCACGCGCGCATCCAACGCCCCTCGGCGCGCTCGAACGCACACATAAAATTTATCTCCCACACATATCGCCACCTTTCGCGCACAGCGCTCGAGCGCGCGCGCGCGTACATCCCATCGCACCGCGTGCGCGCTAATCCCAACCTAGAGCGGACGTCATCCATCATCACCATCCTTCGTCGCACCGTGCCGCTCGGCTCGACTCGATCGCACCCGCGATGCGCGCGCGACGCGGTTCAATAGAAACTCACCTGCGCTAATCCCGCCTTCACGGCGAAGGAGCTTCGTTCGGTCTCGGTAGACATGGTGGCGATGTGTCGCGTACGTCGCACTGTGACGATGCGACGCGCCGTGACGGCGGCGGTGACGTCGAATGGCGCCGGACGCCTTGGTGGCCCATATGGTCGTATTTACATGTTGATTACATCAATCATTGGGTGTTTTAGGGGTTTTCGGTGCGCCGACGGAAACACCCGGATGTGCACTTTTTGGCTCGTTCATGACGTCACTATGGATCACGACGAGGGGTAAAAAAGCCCCGACGGCTCGAAAAAACACCACGTTGGCACCCTGTTTGGGACATTTGCTCGCGCGAGAGGGCGCCTACGCGCGG
>Ga0182090_1166480_pt1 | contig 25371 bp, 14 predicted proteins | sample 041ome_24_FD_127767 | JGI IMG/M metagenome (GOLD analysis project Ga0182090, IMG submission 127767) | Metatranscriptome of coastal salt marsh microbial communities from the Groves Creek Marsh, Georgia, USA - 041408BS metaT (Metagenome... | ecosystem: Environmental > Aquatic > Marine > Intertidal... | reverse complement strand
TTTTTTGTGCTCTCTCGCGTGTGTTGCGTGTTCGTCGCATCGTTCGTTCGCGCGTTTGTGTGTGTGTGTATGTGTGCACACATTTATTAACAAACAAACTCTTTCCAAACAACACAGATCAAAAAAGAAAAATCGGACTTCAAACGAGAGGACTCGGCGAAAACGCAGCAACAAAACAAACAGCAACAACATAGCGAAATCAAAAAAGAGGAAACGAACCCGAACCAACCGACGATAAACGGAGGATACAACCTTTTGAAGCGAATACGAGAGATTTATAGCAAAGACGAGAGACCGTATAAAGCGTTATTGACGATGTTGATTAAGTTTCGGAACCAAGAGACGACGACGGACGAGGTGGTGAAGAATATAGGAGCTTTGTTTTTTGACCATCCAGAGTTGTTTACGGGGCCGGATTCGTTGGAGTTTTTTATTTCAAAGAACACGACGAAGCCGAAAAAGTGTCAGTGGTTCGATTGGGCGCCGAGTAAGCACTTTGCGTACCAATCGCCGGCGTTTAGATTGATCGTGCAGACTTTTTTGTTGTGCGAGATGAGGCACAGGAGGAAGCCGCCAGATTTAAGACAGATTCGATTAGATGGACATCAAATGGATTCCTCGGACGAGGATTACGATTCAGACGAAGAAGAGAGTTCGGACACGGAGGAGGATGAGAAGAAGGAGAAGGAGAGTGGGACGTTACGGGACGATCAGATTCCCGATCGATGGGACGAGGAGAAGAGCGGGCCGAGGATTTTGAGTCGATTTGAAAAGTTGACGTTAGAGCAGAAACCGCAAGACGAGGAGTATTGTTGGTTAGATACGAAAGCAGTGCGAGAGAAGAAAGCGAAGGAGGCGGAGATGAGGAAAGAGAACAAACGAGGTCGTGAAGCCGAGCGCCTTTCCCGAGAGGCTGGTTTACCGGAAGATTCAGACCGAGAACTCTCGCCGCCGCCGCCGGAAGGCAAAGCGAGAAAGTCCAAACGCATCGTCGAGAAAATCCAAAAAGGCATCATCTACGACAAATACAAACACTTGCACTCGCCAATCATGTCCCCGGGAAGACGACGAAATAACGGACGCATGTCCTTATTAGGTGGAGGTGGTGGTATTCACGGGTGTTCGGTACCAAACGACATCGTCCCGAAGAAGAACGTCAAGTTACACTTGAGCAGAGATTTAGAGACGCAAACGAAAGAGCAAAAAGAACGACCCGGGTTACACTCTTTACCGCTAAGCTGCGTGGAGTTGATTTTAAAGCACTACGCGAGAATCGAAGGCACGGAGGAGCTGACGGCGATACGGAACAAGCTGATTAAGAATCTCGAAAAGAACAAGTAGTAAAAAGCGAAGAAGAGAGAAAGAAACCGCGCGAATAGCACGCGACCGCATAGCAGAGACAGTTTCAACGTTTGAACAACTTTAGCCACAATCTCACACCCGCAAAAAAACGAACGAACGCATGATAGAACGCAGAGAACAAACGAGAAACAACGAAATCGCGGGGCAACACAGATAGATGCACTCTGTTTTCTATTTTCTTTAGTCTTTCTTTCTTTCGCTATTACTAATTTACATCGTGTGAAACGAGGGCTATAAAAGACGGATCTCTCTCTCTCTCTCACGAATACGCGCTACTCTCGCGCAACACTTTTATAACTTTCCTCCTCCTCACTCTTCTCCATCTCGGCCACTAAACGTCGTCGTCATCGTTTCGTCTCTCTCTCTCTCTTTCTCTTCATACGCGTATGCATTAATGTCCGCCAGGATTGAGAAACTTGCTCGCTTTTTTATCCTCGCTCGTAATCGTCGTCGTCGAATACGTGACCGCTGCACCGACGAAGGCGAAACCGGCTAAAAACGGCCACATTTTCTTCCCTTCGCGAGCGGCGGTGCGCAAGAATGATTCGGACGCGTACGGCATGTTGTTGATCTTTTGTGGTTATTTCTTTATTCGTGTCTCGTTAATGTGGCGGTTTGTGATCGTTTTTTCTTAAAAAAGACTTGAGTTTTTGTCAAATTTTTGAGTTTTTGCTTGAGTTTTTGGGCTGTTTTTGGGAGGTTTTTTAGAGGGAGAAATGAGACAAAAAGCGACACAAAAGCGACGAACACAAAACCGGTACATAGAGCGCTTTTCTTCGGGTCGTGGTGTAAAAGTAGTAGTAGGAGTAATACTAAAACGGTGGTTTCGAGAAATGAGTGTCGAGAGCGCGGCAGGAACAAAGTTTCGGGAGTATTCGCACCTGATAAAAATCCTCCTCGTCGGTGACTCCGGGGTCGGGAAAAGCTCGTTACTTTCGAGATTCATCGACCCGGACACAGATTTAGAGGACATAAGTACGACGATTGGCGTTGATTTTAAACTGAAGTACGTGAAGTTGAAACAGACGAACGAGACGGTGAAACTGACCGTGTGGGATACGGCGGGACAAGAACGGTTTCGGACCTTGACGTCGAGTTATTATCGAGGCGCGCAAGGCATCGTATTCGTGTACGATATTTCGTCAAAGGAGAGCTTTGAGAGCGTGGAAAACGTCTGGCAGAAAGAGGTGGACATGTACTCGACGATTCCAGATGCGATTAAAATCGTCGTCGGGAACAAAGTAGATAAGGAAAACGAGCGAAAAGTGAAGAAAGAAGACGCGATCGCGTTCGCGCGGCGCAACGGGTGTTTGTTTTTAGAGTGTTCGGCAAAGACGAGAGTGAGCGTGAAGGAGATATTCGATGAGCTGTTACAAGCGATCGTGGAGACGCCGAGTTTGTTGAAAGACGGACCGAGCGGGAATAGTAAAGGAGCTAGAGGAGGAGTTGGTGTGAATTTAAGTGAAGCGAGAGGGGATGGGAACATTGTGACCAGGAATTGTTGCTCTTAGTGTAGATGATGACGATGAGATGTGCGCGTAGAAGAAAAACAATGATAGACGCGGCGTCGCGCCGCGTAGGAGAGCGTGTAGTGTGTAACGATAATAATAATAATAATAATTCTACTATATACTTTTGTTGTGTTATTACAGATTATATAAGTGTGCTTATGTTTGTTTGTTCTGTCCGGTTCAGTTAGACCGGATTGGCAATCAAATGTTCAACCTTTTTAATCTTCGAGAGCAAACTCAAGTCTAAATACTTCTCCCCGATGCCAACCGTCATCCCGCCCACAATTCTCGGATCTACTTTTGTACTCACAATCACCTTCGAGTTCGCTGGCACGTGTCCCTTCAACGCATCCGTCACATCCGCTAACATCGCCGCATCCAACGGTTCTGCCGTTGTCACCACGCACTTCACTTCCCCTCTCGACGCCATGCACAACTCCTCGAAGCACTCTGCGATTTTCTCTAATTCACTCAATCGACCGTTTTCGCCAACAACCTTGATAAAATTCGAGGTCGTCTCTGAAAACTTTCCACCCTTGCAAAACTCGTCTAATCCAGCCAACTTTTTCTTTCTCGCCATCGTCGGATCTTCCATGAACTCTTTGAACTTTTTGTCCGAGTTGGCGAGGGAGACGATTTGCTTGATTTCAGTTTCCACCGCCGCTAAGGCGGATTTCTTCGCCGAGGCGGTGTACAACGCGGAGGCGTATCGAGCGGCGGTACCGAACAATTTCAGTGGAGGCTGTGGTTCGTTGATCAAAAAAGGAATTATTTCGTATCGTCAGTTCATGCGCTCGCGAAGAAAAGTCAAATAAACTCATTTCTCCTTCTCTCTCTCTCTCTTTGCTTTTCAAGGAGAGGGAGAAAAAAGAGCGTAAAATAAAAAATGCCAATCGAAACCACCGCTCGATCAAACGTCGCGATCGTACAATTACAAATCAAACGTCGCAAACGCGTACCTGGTACTTAGCATCATCCGCGGTCGACGCGGCGGCAAAGTTTCTCTGCAAAAATAAAGAGTATTTCGGGTCAGTTTTCCATTCATTTTTGAGTGATGCTTTCAAATTCGCGCTGCCTTTTTAGAGCGAGAAAAAAAAACGATGAGTGTAAAAATAGAGAGATGCATGCGAACGTAAAACCCTCACCATGGACCCGTTCGCGAGTGCGTTGCGCATATGCGCGTGTCTAGAGACCGAAGTTTGTGCGATCTTTCGTAACATGGTGTGGTGTGTGTGCGCCTTTACGAGATTACGATTGCTTTTTTTTATGATGATTTTTCATCCTCCTTTCGAGACAAGAAAGAGCGAAAAAGCTGCGCTCTCTCGTTTTCTGCAACCAAAAGTGCTCATAAATTAACAAAAAAAATGCTTGGATTTATCACGAACAGACTTCTGAACGCGCTGAATTGCACGTACGCGCCGTACGCGTCGTGCAAAGCGTTGATGTCCGTCACTCCCGACGATGACGTGAAATGGTATAATTTCCTTCTTTCTCTTTTTATTAGTATTATTGTTACATAAACAAACAACAATTTAAAATTGGAGGGGGAACACATTTTTTCCAATTTCGCGAATATTCTAACTAACGCGCATCACGCGTGATGTTCTTCTTCGAAATATGTTGCGCGCACGAATAACACAGGTTGATGTATTGGGTCATCCACGCGATTATCACCGCGTACGAGAGTTACGTGCCAATCAATCCGATTCCGTTTTGGGCAGAAGTGAAAGCAGCGCTGTATTTTTCCTTACTTTTCGATGGGCCTATTCAGACGACAATGGTGTTTAATAAAGTTGTGAAGCCATATTTTTTGAGATACGAGAAAGTGCTCGATAAACATCTGGCGAACTTACCGGAAGACGCGAAGAAGTACATGCAAAACGTGAAGGATTCCGATGCGGTGAAGAACGTGATGACGATGACGAAAGAACAGGCGGATAAGTTGATTGCCGAGCACGGTCCGGAAGTTATGGATAAAATGATGACTATCGCTCGGATGCAAGCCGACGGTTCGCTTGAGAAGAAAGTGAAAGAGACGCTCGGAGGGACGAAGAAGGAGTAATGCGTGTGCATGAAGTCGTGTAAGTGTTTTCAATGAGTTTTACAAATAATAAATAAGGTTATATAATCTTCTTCTTCTTCTTCCTCCTCCTCTCGTGTGTTCGAGATATGTATTTATTCCTCTTTCCGTCTTCGTTACATTTTACAGTTCGTAGTACAAACGGCTTTTCAGCCGGTAATGTTTTTTTATACATGTCTTTCTTCGTGTCTGCCTGCGCGTGCGTTCTCTCTTCTCTTCTCTTCTTTTCTTGTAATACATATCGACATCCTTCTTCGTTCAATCAATCAATCAAATAATAAATAGTTTAATTCATGTTCGCGATGTCTCTCAACAACGGCAAACTGAACGCCTGTAAGTGCGGGCACACGGCGTTTGCCGAGGGATACGGCATACCGTTCCATCTTCCGATGTATTTCTCCTCTCTCCACGGTTGATGAATGCCAATTTTCTTGTAGTATTGAACCAGCGAATCCAAACACTCCTCCCCGTTTGTTCCATCTGGAACGATCATCTCGTCGTTGCAAAAATCTCTTACTAAATACAACGGATCCATGACCAACAACGAACGATTGTCGTTCACCATGTAATCAGCCATGTCGATCATCTTCAAAGGAATCCCGAGACCGAAAAATCTCGAGTCCAAAATCGTCATTTTCTTGACGAACAAACACGCGCCCGTCGTCCACTCGTCATTCTCTCGTTGTAAATCGCTCAAAAACGACACCATTTGCGACGTCGCGTCCATGGATAAATTCAACAACTCGCCGGGCGAGATATCGCCGTACCTGCCTCGCGAGCTGTCGTGTTTACGAAGCTTCGTGCACTCCATGACGGCCGCCACGGAGGTCTGGCCGCCGCCGGACTCTTCCACGAACGATAACGTTCCCACCCACTCCGTTACGGTGATTCCTATTTCCGCGCTCGCGTTCTCAGTCGACCATTCTTCCGCCGCCGACGAAGAGGAAAATCCCGTCGAGAAGCCGTTTTCGCACTTAAACTCTAATTCCATTCGTCCTTCCTCCGGGGAAAAAAGTTCGCCTTTCACCAGATACGGTTCCACCGCGAAGGGCGGTGGAGGAGGAGGAGGGGGAGGAGGCGGAGGGGGAGGAGAAGGCGCGCCGACACCACCGGGGACGACACCGCGCGCTTGCGGCTGAGTCCCGGTTAGAGTCATCGGACGTCGACGCGAAAGAAAAGGGACGAGCACCGGCAATCCCGTCTCTGGATCAAAGTCCTCCCGTCTGGTGCTCGTTCCGCGCGTTTCCCTCTCCCCAGATACTGTTGGGAATGCACTTGGGGGAAGATGGAAATATCTCGCGCGTTCCGACCACGCCTTGTGTAAATTATTCGCGATTTCCAAGTAACACCCGTCGCCGAACTTATCCTTGTGCTCGTCGATTAACGCCATGGTCCGTTTCAGCGGGTCTTCGTTTTCGTTCGACGCGCCCGACATGATGAAATGAATGGAGAGAAAGAGCCGCCTTTTTTTTCTGACGCAATTAATTTTTGGATAAAGATATTTTCTCTCACAATTTTTAGCTCCTAATAAGTGATGGCTCTCGTCTACTCTTGGTCGTCCAGAGTTTTCGCGTCGTAATAGTCTGTGTTAATAATCGGCGCTTTCCGCTCCTTGTTGCTCCAAAGACTCTCGTTGTTGTTGTTGTTGTTGTTGTTTCCAAGCCTGTATCGGGTCGGCTTCGTTTTCTTTTTCTTCTTCTTCCAAAACGTCGTCGAGCGATGGAGGTAACCGTTCTTCTCGCACCGCCTCTGTCGGGACTCGTTCTTCTTCTCCTTCTTCTTCTTCTTCGACCATCTCGGCGTTGGTTTCGCCGCCGGCGGAATCCTCCTCGGGCGGGCGTTCTTCTTCTTCTTCTTCTACAACTTCTTCTTCTTTTTCTTCTTCTTCGCCTCCTTTTCCTCCTCTTTCTCCTCCCGGTGTGATATCGCTCGCGAGTTCTTGTTTTGTTTTTTCGTGTTCTTCCTCCTCGTTCTCTTTTTCTTCTTCTCCTCTCTCTGCGATTATTTCTTCGGCTTTGGCTTCGATGACTTCTTCCGCTTCTTCTTCTTCTTCTTTCACGCTTTCAGATTCGCTGGTGGCTTCATCCAGAGGCGTTTCTTCTTCCTCTGCTATTACTGCTGCTGCGACCGGTTCCGTGCTCCTCGGGACACTCTTTTCTTCCTCTCCTACTTTCTTTTCTTCTTCTTCTGCTACTCCTACTTCTTCTTCTTCTTCTGGTTTTTCTCCTTCATTTATTTGCATCGCATTCGTATGGGTCCCTGATCTTGCGTGCTTGCCGGAGGTAAAATCGCTGGTGGTTGGAATCAAATTTTCCTTCTCTTCCTCGACCAGTTCTTCTACTTTGTTTTGTCCAACTGCGGCCGCGACGCCTCCTCTTTTCGAGGACGCGCGCGCCTCTGATTTTTCTGAAGACTTGAACATCTCCGCGAACTTCGCGTCGTCCGCGATGCCAAAAATAGCTTCGCCAGCCATTTGGCACGCGGAACCTTCACTATCCATATCGTCTCTGGTCAACCCGCACGCTTCACAAATCGGTAAGTGTTTGTTCGACCACGGTTTGTAGGCGCCTTGTAAACTAAAGCCGTTGTCTTCTAAATTTTGCGGCACGCCACCGTGTCCGAACCCTCTTTGAGCGACCATATCGAACGTCGATGCCGTCACTTGGATGTTGTGGTCGGTTAAACCAAGGATGTACGCGTCCACGAAGGACATTACGAAGGGATCTTTGCTATTGATGTTAACATCCGCAGGCTCAATCGGAGGAGCTCCTTCTTCGTCACTGCCGTAATCGTCGTCGTAATCGTCGCTCAAGACGTCGTCGTTAAATTCTGGGTCAATATGTTCGTTCGCACCGTGCGCTGCGTGATGAAATTCGCACGTGCCAATGCATCCGACGACGATATCTTTCAAATCGGTCAACTCGGAGGTTAATTTTTTCAAATACGGTGAATCGGTTGAGACATACAAACCAAATTTCCCTTTACCTTCCGTGGCGCGATCTGTCGCCGCTTTTTGCGCGGCTCTTCCGATGCACGTAAAGTACGGGGATAAGCCGGCATCATTTGGTTCACCTAGCGTGAAATAATCACCGCCGTTGATTTTCGGACACGACTCAGATATAATGGTATCCTTATTCGTCCTCGTGAATCCACCTTTTTTAATCAACGCGTTGAAAGCGTCGAATCGTTTTTCCGCCGATCCGGTCTTCAATTCTCCGATACTCGTGCCTGCGTTTTGTAACAATGCGTCGACGCTGGCAACCTTTTCCTCGAACGTGCCTCGGCCATCGTGTTGGTCCAGTGTCGAAGGCGTATTTTCATTCGACCAATCGCCAGTACGAATGTGGACTGCGCCGACGGCATCAAATTCTTCGAATTTGTTAATGTACGGCATTAAAACGCTCGCGAGTCGATCTGTTGGTCTCGAAGTTAGATGCCACAAACATCCTCGTATTTTTTGGTGCGCGAACTTGTTTTCATACGTCGCGTAGTTCGCTGAGTTGAAAAATTCTTTCGTGCCTTCCTGCGGTTCATTGAATAACGAAACTTCGAGCTTCTTCGCTAAACGAATATAGCCTAATCCAATCACCGCTTGAGCGACGTCCGCGCAAAACTCAGTACCAGCTCCCGAACTTTCACCGCCACCTTCCGTGGCGCATGACTGCGTTGACCCAGGAATCAATCCATGATCCTGTCCGGATGTGTGTAATTTGATTTCAATCCAAGGATGCGCGTTCATGAGCATATTTTCTAGCATCCCGAACGTTTCGTTCGTAGATTTCGAGAAATCATCCGGGGAGATGACTTGTTTCGGGCCGCGACCGATAGATTCAAAGATTCGCTTACGCGTTTTCGTGTCCAGGTTCCAGGATTTACCGTTGGGAAGTTGAAAGTACAAACCCATGTTCGCTCTGTCTTGACACGTCAACGCTCTCGTTTCTTCTTTGCACTGCGATTTATGATTGACTTCTTCGTTCAGGAAGCTCCAATCTTCGTGCTCGCCTTCGTGCTCCATGTCTCGAAGCTTGCGATCCTCCGCTTCCTCTTTATCGGCTTGTGCACGATCGGCTAATTCTTGCTTCAATCTATTCTCGCGCTCTAACTTAGCTTGTTCGGGATCGCCTTCATCCGCCGGCGTTTCGTTGTTGTCATTGTTATTCTCGCCATCTTCACTAGCATCATCACCATTTGCGGCGGGAACATCGCCACCCTCTCCTGGCACGACAGAGCTGCCGACATCATCTATCGGTGGTAATTCTTCTTCGTTACCGTCAACGACGCGATGATCAATTGGGGGCATCGCGAGATCCGCGCCAGCCATGCCAGAAGTACGTCCCGCCAAATCGCGTTCGCGGTCCTCCAAATCTTGCATAACCTGTGGCCTAGGACCTAGCGGCCGTCGTAGTTCTTTCAACCGCTTCTCTGCCAATTCGTGGCGATCGTTTTCGTAAGTATGAATTCTGTTGCGCTGAGATTGCGACAACTCTGCTTCGCTCGAGGCAGACCCAGATCCATCCAACGCGGTGCCTTCCATCGATTGATCCAACGCCTTCTCTTCTTCTACCAGAGATTGTCGTTCTTTCTCGCGGCGCATCCGCATCTCCTCTGGCGTTTCTTCACGAGAGTCGTCATCCATGACTGTACTTTCCTGTCTTCTCTCCTCTGCGAGTCGCGCTCGTTCTCTGTTTGCCTCCATTTGCTCACCTCGTATCATCTCCTCTCTTTCTCTCTCAAACATCTCCTCTTGACGTCTTTGCGCTCCCTCGTTATCGTTCAACAACGACGTCACCGCCTCTCGCTGCAAAAGCTTTCTCGACGACGAAGATAACCGTCGACTGTTACTCCTTCTTCTTAACTTTTCCATCGTCTCGCTTTCATCTTGACCTTTGCTCGCTGCCATGACGTTCTCTTCCTCTTTATTCCTCTTCCTCATGTCTCTTTTCACCTCTCTCCTGGCTTTGGAATCAAACGCCCTTTCCTGGACGAATCGCCCGTGCTCCTCGTCGCCGCAATCCGTAAACCGAACGTACACCGCTCTCTCCGAGGCCATCCCCCAGGCGAACCAGGCTAAAAAATCGCCGAGATAGTTCCCAATCCCGTTCGCGCGTTCCGAGCACGACGCGTCAATCGTCAGCACTCTCTCGTTCGTCTCGTACAACTTCAACCATCGGTCTTGGTGCGCGCCGAGAATCGCGTCGCAGTGCTCTGAGAATCGCTCTAAATCGCGCTCGATCGTCTTCTTCCCCCAGAAATCATCATCGTGACCTTCGCCTCCGTCGTTCGCATTCTCATCGCGCACATCAGCAGCAGCAACACCAACACCGGTACGAATCACCGCCTCCAAAGAGAGGAATACCAAAACCACCAAAAACAGAACAGAGCGCACCGCGTGAAAAGCGCTTTTTTTAAACATCATCGTCTTCGAAACCGCGGGCGCGTAACCTCGCGTCCTCTTCTTTGTCTTCTTCGTTCTCTTTTCTTTGTTATCTTTTTGTTGCAAGTGGGGAAAAAACGTGGTGTTAAACCTCAGACTATCTGTTTACGGAGACGCTGTGCGTGCTTTACTCGCGCGAGGACTAAAATCGAAAGAGAGAGAGAGAGACAGAGCGCGGAGGTGAGCGAGACGAGCGTTTTCGGTCTCGTCTTTCTTTTTGAACGGAGAGAGGACGCGTTGGACGACGCTTCTGCGTTTCTATGTATTCGCGTCGCAGAGGAGTACCGAAATGACGGACGATGACGGCGACAAAAAGCGAAGCAAAAAAGCGGATAGAATGATGGAGGATGACGACGACGACGACGACGGCGGGTCTCCCACCGTCCCCACGGAGATGAAACACTTAGCGCGTCTCACGTGGCCTATCGTTCTCCAAATGGGGTCGCAACAAATCATGCTCGCGTGCGATTTGATTTACGTCGGGAGGTTAGGGAGATTTGAAATGCAAGTCGGTTCGTTGTTCACGGTCTTGTTTCTTTTGTGCTGGTATTTCTTGGCGGGGTTAACGTCGGCGATGGACACGCTGGCGAGTCAAGCGCACGGCGCGAACGACGCGAGAGCGGTGAAAAGTTGGACGCTTCTTGTTTTGTTAGTGATCACGTTGGCGTGTTTCCCAGCCGCGGCGTTTTTGTTCAGCGCGGAAGCGATCGTTGGGGACGCGTTGAAACGCCCGGACGCGGTGGCGAGAGAAGTCGGGAGAGCGTGCGTTATTTTATTCCCGGGGTTATGGTTTATGTCCTGGAGTTTGGTGTATCAAAAGTATTTGCAAATGCAGGGTAGGGTGAATCCGGTTGGAATAACGAGCTTTATGACTTTAATGTTGAACGTTGGATTAAATCAATTGTTTATACACACGTTGGATTTTGGTTTAAGAGGCGCGCCCATCGCGACGACGATTTCAAGGTTGGCGAATCTGATATTTCTAGGGATGTACAGCGCGTCGAGAAGTTTAGCGTACGAAACGAGAGAAGATAGGAAAAAGGAGTGGGAAGAGTGGATACAGGCGAAGAAAAATATCACCAAGAAGATGTTTCAACGCGCGACGAGTTTGTGTTTTCACGGTGGTTTGATGCTCGCCTCGGAAGCCTGGGCTTTTGAGGTGACGGTAATCACGGCGAGTATACTAGGAGAGGTGGAGCTGGACGCGCACAATGCGTTATTATCTGTGTGTGGGTTAACGTTTATGACTGGTCCGATGGCTTTCGGTATCGCCGCGAGCATCCGAGTGGGGAATTTGTTAGGTATGGGGAAATATCGCATCGCTAAAACGGCTGCGAGTTTATACATCTTTGTCGGTTTGACGTGGATGACGATATGTTCGGTGTTGATTGCTATTTACGCACGACATATTGGCAACGCGTATACGGATGGAGATAAAGATATCGCCGATTTAGTGGTTGTTTTATCGCCACTCGCTGCAACCTTTCAAGTGTTTGACGCATTGCTTGGGATTTGTAATGGCGTCTTGAGGGCGTGCGGGAGGCAGAGAATTTTGGCGATAACAAACATGGTTGCGTTGTGGGCGGTTGGCGTGACCTTGGGCACGTCGCTCGCGTTTGCAACTTCCTTGCGCGCGAAAGGTATTTGGATCGGTTTAATGGGTGGTGTGATTGCCAGTGGGTCGACGCTGGCAGTGATGGTATCGCGGGTGAATTGGCGGAACGAAGCCGAGTTGGCGAAACAATCCGCGGTAAACGTGCACAATATCGATGACGAACAGGAAGAGAAAGTAGCGGCGGTTTGAGATCAAAGAAACCGCATGAAATAGTGGTACCCATGCTTTATAGATTCGTAGGCATTTCGTTTTTATGACAATGATGACGACGTTACTAAGTATTTATTGCTTACTATAGCAGCGGAGCATAAACACACACTCAATCACAATTTAAGCGCGCGATTTTTGTTGTCCTTTACCCATGGTCTTCACCAAGAACGCGACCGCGCCGGCCCCGATCCCAATCGCCGCAATTTTGTTCTCCTTCAAATTCGCCAAAGTATTCTCCAAAAACGATTTCTCGCCGCCACTCTTATTTCCACTCGTCTTGTCTTGTTTCTTTGCCGCTTCCTCGCGTTCACGAACGATTTCCGCAATCAACGGATTTTTATCCAACTTCTCCTTGGCCGGCGTGAACGTTCTCTCGATGAACGACTTTCTCTCGATTTGCGCCTTTCTCTGCGGCGTCGGAACTTTCGGTTGTGACTGATATTGTTGTTGTTGCTGCTGCTGAGCATATTGCGGCTGCGACTGTCTGCTCAACGGCGACGGTTGTCTCGTCGCGGCCGCAGGCGGCGTCGGCGCCTTCTTCGCGTCCGGAATCCTCGCCGGCGACGTCGCCTCCGCGATCACTCTCTCCGTCTTCCCCGGACTGGCTTCCGTCATATTCTTCGGCGACAATGACGACGACTCTATCGCGACAGATTGTGGTGTCATCGACAATCGCTTCCCTCCCGGAGACGGCGACGCCGCGCTCTTCTTCTCTCCTCCTCCTCGTTTAAACATATCTGAATCCACTTGATCCGCCCACGCGCTCCCGGGTTCGTACGGCGCTTTCCACACGTACTCCGGCGTCTTTTCCACGTCTTTGCCGTTACTCTTCGTCGGCGTCGGGAAAGATTGGAGTTTTTCCAGGGACGCCGCTTGTTCCGGCGACGGTAATCGAATCGGTTTCGACGGCGAAGGGGGAACCCCCGGGCCCGATTTTGGCGTCATCTTGTTCGAATCATTCAAAGGCTTGGGAAGAGTCGTCGTCGTGCCAGTGGCACCACCAGTCGTCGTCGTCGTCGTCGTCGTCGGAGCGGCGTTACCGACTGCCTTTTGCGCCCGCTTCTTCGCTTTCTTCTTGTTCCCTTTGGCCATGTTTAGTACGCGTAATAAAAAAAAGTGTCCACTCGTGTTCGTAAAACAATGACGACGGATTTTGAATTTTTTGGAAGCTTCTGCTTGAAAGCTGGCTTGGAAAAAAGATCGATCGCAAACAAATCAAAAGGAGAAAGCGCGAGATTTTTTTGCTCGTACTACTGGGGTACTCTGTACAACATTTTAATAGTACAACCACGCGTTTCGTGGTGAATTCGTTTCTTGTTCTCGTTCTTGTTATCTTTGCTGCTGCTTTGCGAGCGCGTCTTTCTCTTGCTGATTACTCCCGCCGACGCTCACCCCCCACACGCCGAAAGATTTTTGCTGCGAAGGCGTGAGTCGACCACCGCCACCGTCTTCTCCGGCATCGGATACCATGACGTTGTCTTCCGCGCACTGCATTTGGGGCGTCCAATCGGCCATCCTGTCGCGCTCGTAGAACCGGGAGGTGTGGACGCCGACGTTGGCGTCTTCGGCTTCGTCTTCGGGTTTGCGTTCGGCTTCGCCGGTGTATTCTTTGGCGGCGAGACCGCGGAAGATGGAGGGGAACATGGCGGTGAGCGAGCGGTCGGGCGTGTCGGTGCTGTCTCCAGCGCCTAAAAACCGCTGGTTGAAGAGGTCTCTGTTACTGTAGGAGCGGTTGAACCGTTTTTGTTTCTCCCGCGTGCCGAATTCGATTTCGTCTTCGAAGAGTTTTTTGAAGATTTCCGACCAGTCGCCGTTATTTTCCGTATCCGCTTGGAAAGAGGCAGTTTCAAAGGCACGCTCGAGCGCGGCGAGGGCATCGCCCGGGTGACGAAGATCACAAAAACGTTTGCTTTTGTTTTGTGAGCGCGAGCGAGGGGAGATTTCCGGAATAGCTTCCGAGATTGGCGTGAACACGAGCTCCTGTTGTTGCCGTTGCTGATTCTCCGGAGGGCCGTCGCCGAGGGTAATTTTCGAGACGTTTTCAGTGGCCAACTGATGTCGCCTCCTCCTCTGTTGTTCCAGCAACATGGCTTGGTTTTCGTGCGGCGCACCACCAGTTTCAAACGCTTTTTGAAAGTACGCGTGGTGCGCAATCTCCTCACACGTCGGTCGGCGTCTCGGGTCGAACGCGAGCATGCGCGTGAGTAAATCGAGCGCGTCTGCATCTACGCCGGAAAATATTTGGTGCAACATCCCGGCCCGTCCGGTCATTTTTGACAAGTATCGACGCCATTTCTCCGCGGGCAAACTTTCAATATCAAACCAACCAGGCGTGCCAATCGTATCGAAATACTTGTCCAACTGCATGGAACGTCGACTGTCGTCGCTTTCAATCTGTTCGTACGTTTTAGGGGTTTGGAACACCACGAACTCGTCGTCGAATTGAAAGAGCGGTTGCACTTGCAACTTTTTGTTCAAAGCGCCCGCGGAGTGCATTTCGCGTCGCAGAAGCTCCGCAAATATGCACCCTAACGACCAAATATCCACGGCAGCGGTATACGCTCCAACGCCTGAATTCATCACAACCTCTGGCGCGCGATAACATGGCGTCGCGACGACGCCTGTTAAATTCGAACTCCCAAACGTGCCGCTTTTCTTCATTCTCTTCGACGGCGAAGAGGATGCAATCTTCCTCCGCCTTTCTGTTGTTTCTTGGTCTTGCATCATATCTTCATCTTCTTCTTCTCTTTTTTCTTCTTCTTCTTCTTCTTCTTCTTCTTCTGACGTCCATCCTCCGTTTCTCTCCCCTCCTCCGTCTTCTTCGCTGTCTCTCCACCCGCCTCTCGGCGGCGCGCCTCTCGCGCTCCCGAAATCGCAAATCTTAATCACTCTCCCGCCCTCACCAATCGCTCGTAAACTCCCCAATAACGCGTTCGCGCTCTTCAAATCCCTGTGCCAAATCCTATTCTCGTGCAAATACCCGCACGCGCTCACCAACTGTTTCATCAGCGACCTTACCTCCTCGCCGTCCATCTGCCCGCGCAAGTTATACAAGTCTCCGCCTTCCGCCAGCTCGAACGATAAGTACACGTCCAAACTCGTCGCCACGAACTTCCCGCCTATAAATTTCCTCGCACCCGTCGTCGCCGGTTTCACGAACACGTCCAAAAGTTCCGCCACGTTCGGGTGCGACACTCTATTCAAGGCGACTATTTCCCTCAGAGTCCTCTTCGCGTTTTGTTTCGAATACAACGCGTTTCCGATGCGCTTCAACGCGACGAAGACTTTGTGCTCGTTATCGTACGCTTTCACCACGGTACCGTACGAACCCGAGCCGAGTAACGCGATTAAATGGTACCGCTCGCAGTCCACGTTCCAGAGTTCCGAGAAGACTCGATAGGACGAGAGGTCGTTGGAAAGGACGATGTTCTTCGGGTCCTGGATTTCCTGTCGTCGTTTTGCTTCGTTTTCTTCTTCCTCCTCCATTTTTGTTCTTCGATTTTTCTCTGTTGTCTCTCGAGATGTAAAAGAGAGAGAGAGAGAGAGAGAGTACTCGCGCGCGGTTCTCTCTTCTTCTCTTCAAACGCTTTCTCTCTTTTCAACAAAGCGCAATGTAAAGTCTCTCTTTCTTTTTCTTCTGACGCGTTTCCCCTAAAAAAAAAAACTTCACTTCTCTTGGTGTCGCCTCTGTTCTTATGTTTAGGGTATCAAATATTTTTTTTTTCGAGGAGCGAGTTTTGGGTTCGTTGGTTTTCTGTTCTCTCAGGAGCTAATCCTCGTTTTCTTCATTTTTCACTCGAGAGGAGTACACTCCTATTCTTCTTCTTCTTTCAAAGAATCGTCACACAGAGAAAGCTTTCTATTATTGCGAGAGTAGTTCCTTTTTTGTTGCCTTTCTCTTTTCTCGAACAGACGCGCTTCCGTTTTCTTGAACAGACGACCTAAAGAAGAGAGAGAGAGAGAGAAGCGTTCAATTTGTTTTGAATATATATTAAAGCGAAGGAGAAGAAGAAGAAGAAGAAAAAAAGAAGAGATGAAACAAACGGAAGAAAATGAATCTTCTGTTGTCGGCCCGTTCGTGTTTTCCAACTGCGGCGCGGTGTCCGTGCACAGATTCAGAGAAGAAGAGGAAAGCTTCGCGAGAGGCAACGAAAGACAAACGAGCGTATCCGTGAGATACGGAACGATTGTACACGTGGACGATGAGAATAAGTTAAGAGCGTTTGATGTGGACGAGGTTGGGAAGGAAGTGATGGGACTGAAAGGGAGGAAAGAGAGCGAAGCGATACTTTTTTCATCCTCGACGTCGGACGAGAAGAAGAATGAGAATACTAAAGGTGTCGTAAAAGGAAACGTGAAAATAGTGAGCGTGAAACCGAGGAGCGAAGATGTCGTCGCGGTCGTTGTCAGCGATGGAGACGATGACGTCTTGGAGTTTTACGACGTCGTCGGTAAAGGCGCGGTGAAGAGACGAGAGGAAGGTACTTTTACGAAGACGAAAAAGGTAAAACAGTTCGTTTGGGAGGAGAAAGAGGATGGTATGAGCTATGTTGTTGTCACTGAAGGTGGAACGTTGATTCGGAACGGGACGGAAGAGGTGGCAGGTGGAGGCGTTGAGTGCGCGGCGTGTCATCCAAAGACGAACGCGTTGGCGTACGCGAACGCAAAGGGCTCGGTATTCGTCGGGGAAGACGTTGTGAATTTGAACGACGTAAAGCGAATCGAATCGATTGCGTTTCCAAACGAAAACAGCGACGATTTGGTTTTAGTTTCTATATTAAACGGAGAGGATGAGTGCAGATTGCTTGCGTTGAGGAAGAAGGACGGCCAGTGGACGGCGAGCAAATTAGGCGGAGGGTTCGATATCGATCCCACGCAAGACGCGGCGACTGGGAATCCTTTGCACGTCGTCCCAATTAATGGTTGGGATGTCGCTTTGTGTGCGCACGCGCGCGCGTGGGATAACCAAGTGCTTCTCGTGTCCACGTCCGCATCGGAACCGTGTCGCGTTTTAGAAATCGACGACGATAGGTGCTTTTGCACGATCCCTTTAGCTTTCGACGACGAGAATAATTTTGTTTCTGGCGTCGCGGTGGATTACGGCGCCTCGTGCGGGGCCATGTTGAACCCATCCGACGGCGGTGCTGGTGACTTACCCCTAGGACCGACAGTTATCCTTTCCACGTCGGATGGACGCATCGCATGCTTTCGATTGGCGTGTTTGACAGATCCGCCCGGGTATAGGATTGAAAAGACTCCCAGAGAAGAGCCGGTAAAAATACAAACGTTGGCGGCACCGCAAAAAAAAGAAGATGATGAAGAAAAAGTAGAAGCTCCAGCGCCGGTTAAAAATTTGTGGGGTGCGGATTTCTTGGCGAAAAACAAAGCACATCAGGCGAAAGTTCAAGAAGCTATCGAAGAGGAGGAGAAACCGAAATCGGCGTTTAGCTTTGTTCCACCCGCAACGGGGGATAAACCTGCATTTAGCTTTGGTCCACCCGCGACAGGGGAGAAACCTGCGTTTAGTTTTGGCGTTCCTTCGACGCCGGCGGCAGACTTGAAAAAGGAAAACGAAGAAAAAGAAAAAGAAAGAGACAACGTCCCGCCGCCAACTCCAGTACCAGATCCGACGCCACCTAGAGCAGCGCCGCCATCAAGAACAACACCTACGTCCGCAGTTCCTTCTTCTCCGTCCGCTCCTACCTCGTTCGAAGCGCTCGCGGATGATCCTACGAAACTCTTGGAGCAACTCTCGCTTGGTAAAATCTCAGACGTAGCTGCGGCGCGCGAAAAGTTAAAACAACTGTTTTTGAAGGAGCACGAAATCGAAACTACGCCAAAGCAGAAAATTTCTGCGACAAGTAGCGGAGAGGCGAGTACTGCTTCACCAGTTCCAGTGATGCGGTCTATAGATGTAACAAAAATCGCCGACGATTCGAAGGCGTTAGCGCCGATGGACCCGAAGGCTTCGCCATTACCTTCTTGGGGTAAAAAGTTGGAAGGTGTTCCAAAGACCTCAGCCGCTTCAGGTGTGAGTACGTCAAAGGATATTGCAAATGCTCTCAAACTTATTGCGAATGATTTCGAAAACGCGAAACTTGAGTGCGACGCTATGTTATCGGACTGTAACGACGCGTGCGATGCGATTCAAAATGAAAATTCTGCATTCGCTGCGAGCGCGAAATTTTCAAAAAAACACTTTGATATTTCTACGCAAGCCAGAGATTCAGCTCGAGATGAAATCCAGGAGACGAAACGCGTCGCGAGGCTACAAAACGAAGCCATCGGTGAACTTTGGTCGCGCGACCGCCAGAACGAAACCATGCGATGTGAACTCGAAAGTCTCATCGAGGCTGCACAAGAAAATCTGGAGAAGAACCAAAATCAAAATCCCGACGACGAAGATTTGACTGAAATCGTCGATTTAGATATGGAACTCCCAACAGGTTTGCGAAAGTTGAAAGCTCAGCTGCGGCGAGAAATGGATGTCATCGCGCAAGGAGCGGCTGATTTCGAAGTGCGTACAAATCTCGCCGAACGCGAGAAGAAGCGGCTCGATCGCATCAAGAAGGCAGCCGGGAGCAGCAGTTCAAATTCAGTCTTGACGATGAATCAGAGTCGCTCGCAAGAAACCACGAGAGCGTTGAAGGCAGCAATCGAAACGCAGAAAGAAGTCATCGAAGATCAGAATGAACGTTTGGAAACAACTATTGCGGATCTCCGCGAGTTTGGGTACGACGCTGACGTGCGCGTCGGGAAGGATGGGAGAGTTGAAGTGAATGCGATTGAAACTCCCGGTAAGCAACGCTTAGCGGCGTTATCGTCTGGTGTGATGTTTAGCACGCCTGGAACGGCCTCGAGAGGTAGAGGTGACGATAATCTCGGAGTGGACGTGCCGACGACTTCGCACAAGGAAGCTATGGATCGCGCGATCAAAACGCTCGTCAAGCAACCTCGAGTCGTAGTCTCTGAAATGAAGCGAGACGTTTTGAAGCAACCGCTTCGCCGCATAGAACCGCGAATGCCTCCGAAGCGCATCGAGAGAACAGTTTCTGCGCCGCCTGTAGTATCTGCTTCTGCTTTTGCTCCTGTTTCTGCCGCGAAGAAAGTGGAGGTTCCTCCACCGCCAGGGGCGGCGGCGCCGGCTAAGGCACCACTCTTCCCGGCGTTCTCAGCACCTGTTGCAGCGGCACCGTCGAAACCGAAAGAAGCGCCGAAGAAAATGGAAGTTCCTCCGCCACCGTCGTTGACTGCACCTTCCTTGGCACCCAAAAAAATGACGAACGAGGAAGAGGCAGCGTCGAAGAAACCTTTGTTCCCGAGTCTTTCGGCGTCGTCGGCCCCAGCTGCTCCTGAAGCAGCGACGGCATCTAGCACCGCATCCTCTGTGACTCCAGCGAAACCAGTGGTGAACTTATGGAGCGCAGACTTCATGGCTAAAAATAAAGCAGACCGAGCGAAAATTCAAGAAGCCATTGAAGAGGAGGAGAAGCCAAAACCTGCATTCAGCTTTGCGCCATTGTCGACGAGTAGTGGTGGCGACAGTAAGCCGGCCTTTAGTTTCGGCATCGCTAAAAACCAACCCGAGAAGAAGAAAGAAGGAGAAGAAGAGGAGAAGAAGGAAGAAAGTGCTGATGATACTACTACTTTTCCTGCTCCTCCCGTTGCTTCTGCTCCTGTAACGCTGGCATCCTTGGCGCCGGCGCCGGCGGTGAAACCGCTCGGCTTTGGAACTTCTTCAATTGCAACGAGCGTCCCGAAATCCAAAGCCTTCGGATCTGTCGAAGAGTTAAAACTGGATGATAGTAAGGAAGGAGAGAAGGAAGAGGACATTCAGTCTTCACCGCCACCGTTACAACGCGCCGCGGCGAGTGCGAGCTCTGAGAAGACTGTGTTCAGCTTTGGATCGCTCGCGACGGCGGCGCCAGCAAAGAGGAAAGAAGAGGGTGAAACGTCCGCTCTATTTTCAGTGCCTCCAGAAACCCCGAAATTGGCACCTCCGTTGGTGCTTGCTAAGGAAAAGGAAGCTGCTGAAGCTCCGGTGACAGACGTCGCGTCGAGCTTTGGCAGTTTCGGAGGTTTAGGTTCGACGACATCAACGTCTGCAGTAGGTGGAATTTTTGGTAAGTCTGCGGTGCCTACGTCTACTACTACCGTGGCCGGTGCACCAACGGTGGCACCTGCGTTCGGAAAGCCCGCCGCTTCGGTGGCTGGTGTACCGGGTACGGGTACTTTTTCATCGTTTGGTAGTATGAATCCGCCTGCGTCTACAGGAGCCGTTGCTACGAGCACTGGTTTTGGATCTAGTGGTGGTGGTGGTGGTGCAGCCGCGCTCACTGGCACGCCTGGTTTTGGCCAAGCCGCAACGATTGGTGGAGGCGGAAGCGCAGCTTTTGGCACACCCACTTCAACATCTTCTTTTGGTCAACCTTCAACGAGTGGAGGCGCGGCAGCATTGACGGGAACTCCATCGTTCGGCCAAGCGGCAAAGATTGGAGGTGGTACGCCTGCGTTCGGCTCTTCAACACCGCAGAGTACTTTCGGCCAAGCGGCAGCGACTACTGTTGCCGCCGCTACTGCCCCGTCGACGCCTGCTCCGACGTCTGGTTTCGCTGCTTTTGCAAATAAACCGACTGGATTTGGTGCCGCCGCGGCGGCTTCCGGCGGAGGTGGTTTTGGCGCGCTGGCGAGTCAAAGTGGTGGTGGAGGTGGTTTTGCGCAAGCCGCGCAACAAGCGTCTTCTAGTCCGTTTGCGCAACAAGCGCAACAGCAAGGCGGTGCTTTCGGGCAAGCGTCTAGTTTTGGCAATCAGCAGCAGCAACAACCACAAAGTTCTGGGAGTTTCGGGCAAACGAGCGGTTTTGGACAACCTTCTGCTGGTTTTGGACAACAACAAGGTACCGGTTTCGGACAACAACAACAAAGCACTGGATTCGGGCAACTACAACAACAAAGCACTGGATTCGGGCAACAACAAGGTGCTGGATTTGGACAACAACAAAATACCGGATTCGGACAGGCTTCTGGTTTCGGGCAAGCTTCTGCTTTCGGACAAGCTTCTGGTTTTGGCAGTCAGCAACAAAAACCTCCCGGACAAACTTCCTCGCCTGCGTTTACTCAAATGCGACGATAGAAACATTAGAAACATTAGATATAAGTTAATAATACTGAAAAATAGATTCAGAATACTAGAGAACAATTCACGCTACTACATAGTATGACATAGCTATTAAATATTTCTTTCGGCTAACTCTCCGTGCAACGGCGCGTCTAAGGATAACTTTTCCGAGGCGATCCACGGATACGTGTGCTTTATGGTTTCTACGATTAACGCGTACACAACCTCCTCGCCTTTTTCGCTAAAATGCAACCCGTCCGAAAAATACGCGCTCAAATCCCCACCGCCTAACTTTTCAAACGTATCGAACGCGTCTGCCACACCTACCCCCATTTCTCTCGCCACTTTTTCCGCCGCAACCGCGTATTTCTCAGTGTGTTGATAAAGTCGATCCGGCGTATCGAACGCCGTCGTCTCCATCGCGTGTTGCACCCGGTCCTTTTCAATAATCGGTGGTGGCGTGATGACAATTCTCGGCACGTTCTTATACAAATTCAATATCTCCCGCATATTCTTCACGTACTCTTCGAGCGGAACCGCGTATTCGCGCTTGTGATTCACCGCGGCGTCGTTCGCGCCGAGAAACACAACCACCAGCGTTGGTTTTTTCACAAACAATTTCGGTTTCCTTTTCATCAAATCCAAAACCCATCTCGTGTTGTACCCGGAGTACCCTCTGTTTATAACATCCGCGCGTCTGACGTACGAAGACGCGAGTTTCGACACCCATCCTTTCTTTGAATCGTAGCCTCGTTGCGTCAGCGAGTCTCCCACGAGTAATATTTGTCGTCTGTTCCCCGCTGCATCATCGTCAGAAGAAAAACTCGTCGTAAACTCCTTCCATTTGGTCGCTAAAAAGTACCCGGTCATGGATGCGAGCGCGGCGACGACAAATCCGCCAAACGCTCGTTTATTCCGAGATGATACTCTCGAGGACTTTTTCGTGTGCGTCGATGCTCCAATTTCGCGATCGGCGACCATATTTGATGTGTATATATAAAGCGTCAGTCTAAAATGAAGTGAAGAAAATCCCCTAAAAATCCCCTATAAAAATGACATCTCTCTGCGCGTCTTCAGCGCATCACAACACCGGTCGTCGCGTTACCACCACATCTCGAGGAGCAAACAATCGCAACAGTTGTCGTCGTCGCGTGGTACCATCCTCGCGTGCTGATGCTGATGCATCTAGGACCGATGATGAGGACAAAAATGAAAGAAGAAAAAGAGGATTGGAAACGAAGAAAGATTCGAGACGCGCTTTCGTCGCGTGTTCTGGCTGCGCTTTCTGTTTTGCCGCTTCCTTTTCGGAGGCCGCGCGAGCGTTTCCAAAACTCTTAGACTTGAACGATGAAACCGTCGAGGACGTGAACTATGTGCTCGATCACAGGAATCAGCGGACGGACAAAGTGTTTGCCAAAGCGAGTGAGTGTTTGTGTTTTTCTTCTTTCTTTGCGAACTCCCTAACGAACTCTTTCCAACTAACTCTATAACTCTTTTTACGCAGTGACAACGATGGCTGGATACGAAAGCGTCATCGAAGAGAGAAAGACAGAATTATTCACGAGAGCATTTTCGAACAGAACAGGGAAGGTGGACGTGGTTGAATTAGGCGCGGGCACCTGGCCGAATGCCAAGTATTACGATATGGTCGCTTCGACGACGAATTTTGGAGTGAGCGTTGACGTGTACGGCGTCGATCCGAACGAGTACATGACTCCGTACGCGCTGGAAAATTTTGAAAAAGTGAAATCGGATAAGGTGAAATACGAGCCGTTGCGTGGCGTGAGCGAGAATTTGCCGTTTGAAGATGGTTCTGTGGATGTGGCGGTCGTGTCGCTTGTTTTGTGTTCGGTGGAGGATCAGTTGGCTTCGTTGAAGGAGGTGAAGCGCGTGTTGAAACCCAAGACGGGCAAGTTTATCTTCGTCGAACACGTGTTGAGTCAAACGAACGATAGCTTGAGACGTCAGCAGGAGGCATTGACACCGATGCAGATCAAAGCTGCGGATGGTTGCAGATTGAACAGGAAGACAGGCGAAGTCATAAAGAAGGTGTTTGGCAGCGAAAACGTAGACTATGAATACTTCGATTTGGATGGGTTTTGGGTTATAGGATCACAAATAGCCGGTATTGCCAGCGTGTAGTACGATAAGATGCACACAAATATTTATTCCTCATTGCACGGCTAAGGTGTGTAAATATCTCTTCAGCTCTAAAAATGGTTGCTGCTGTTCGTCCGTAGTCTTTTTTTCCTTTTTGCGTTCGGCCTCAACGAGCTCCAGATTCTCCTTCAAAACCTTCGATACTTCGATACGCCGAGCCTCACTTTCTTTTCTCAATTGCTTACGTAACTTCTCGACAGTTTGTTCTAATACATCGTTCCGTTTTTGGACCGCAAGAGCTGCTTCTTCCGCGCGCGTCAAGTGTACTTCGTTCTCCTTGATGTCTTCTTCGCGAGCGTATCGGGAATACAGTTGCACAACGGCATCTTTCAACGCTTTGAAGTCCTCGTTTGCTTTTCTATCCACCACCTGGAACAAGTCGCGCTGGAATCTTTTAATCAACTGCTGCGATTTTTCCGCGTTTCTACGCTTCAACTTTGCTTCTTTGCGAAAGCTCTCTCCTTTGCGTGTTGTTTCTTCCAACTCGCCTTTGAGAGCTTTCACTTCTGCCAATACTTTTACTATTTCTTTATCCTTCAACTGTAAATGTTCGTTCAAATCGTTCACGGTGCGCTCAAACTTTGGTACAATCTCAGAATCGACTTTGACGAGTCTCTCGGAAAGTTCCGTCAGTTGAGAGGAGAGCTTCCGTTCTGATGCAATCTTCTTTTGCATCTCTCGAGTCGATTTTTTATTGTCTTCTTTCAAATCACGTATTTCAGCGTCGCGTTCTGCTAAAGTTTGTTTCGCCTTTTCCAGCTCTTCTTTGAGCACATCTCGCTCGCGCTTTGCTAACGAGGCCTCTTCGCGCATTAATTCTTCGTTTCTGGTTGCGCTTTCGCGAAGCTTCCGTGTTTTCGCGTGCTCAATTCGTAACTCCGCAGAACGATGGCGCTCGTACTCCACGTTTTCCTGAAATACCTTTTTCAAATTTTCAATCTCTTCGTCGGCGTCTTCTTCAACTTGGCGCTGCGTCTCTTCGCTAATTTCCTTCTCTGTGCGAATTTCTAGTTCTAGCTGCGCGATTTTATGCTGTAAAAGTCGCGTCTCTTTCTCCAATTTCGCTTCCGATTCTTTGACGTACGCCTCATGGGCCTGCACCAATGCTGAATTTTGCTCGTCCCACTTCGCAATTTCCTCATCTTTCACGACTTTTAAGTTTTCAGTCTTCTCAAACTCTTTCGCGAGTTTACGCCTATACTCTCTCTCTTTGTGTTCTTCGCGTGTTCGGCGCGTTTCGTCTTCGCTGCGCGTTTTCTCTTCAGTTTTTGCCCTCTCCTCCAGAAATGTTTCTCGCAACCTCGTTCGCTTGGCGATTTCTCTTTCCAGATCGTTCTTACGCTGCGTTTCTAGACGATTAACTTCTTCTCGATTCCGTTGGTCGGACACTCGACGCTCGTATTCGTGTCTGGCGCGAAGTTCACGAATTCTTGAACGGAGATCTGCTATGCTCTTCTCCTTTTCAAGTAGGACGAGGCGCGATATGAGCACGTCGTCTGGCGCGTCAGCGTCGCTCGTATCTTTTACGCTTCTATTTTTATCAAACCGAGGAAGAGGGTTATTGAAATTGAATGCACCGGAATCAGATTCTATAATAATCTCGAATGCAAACATTGTTCCGTCCGAGGCACACGCGAACACTCTCTTCTCAGTATCGGACGCACATATGGATGTAATTTCCCGATTGCTCGCGCATCGATATTCACGAAATTCTCCGGTCAACGGAGTTGTGTATACCCGCAACGCACCGCAGGATGTACCACATACCAGGAGTCGAGATGAATGCAGAAAGCACGCAGATGTTAGAGTAGTTGCTTTTCGTCGCGAGACCATTCTGCTGTGCTCCTCATCACTTCCGCTCTGGTCGAAAGTCGTTCCGGC
>Ga0182090_1254327_pt1 | contig 26053 bp, 15 predicted proteins | sample 041ome_24_FD_127767 | JGI IMG/M metagenome (GOLD analysis project Ga0182090, IMG submission 127767) | Metatranscriptome of coastal salt marsh microbial communities from the Groves Creek Marsh, Georgia, USA - 041408BS metaT (Metagenome... | ecosystem: Environmental > Aquatic > Marine > Intertidal... | reverse complement strand
TGTACTATATGCTACTATTGCAAAATCAAATACATTTACGTCTAGGAATTCTACGTATATCTCGTTCTCTTCTCTCTCTCTCTCTCTCTACACTACGTTGCTACACATGATATCTATATCTATCTATATACACATACATATCATCTCACGAAGGTTTGGTGGAATATGTCGTCCTCGTACTCGTCGTCTTCTTTGTAGTTGGACTTGGAAACGACCACAGGGAGAGGTAAACCGTCGTCGAGGTCGCCGGTTTTCCCCGTGAGCGCTTCTTTTTTCATCTTTTGCAACTTGTAGTTGTTGTAACCGATGATGCCCATGAGACATAAGAACAAACCGCAGACGTTGTACGCGTCCAAGACGTCGCCGTAAATCACGACCGAGGCGCCGATGGTGATTAAATCTTTCGCCGTGCCTATGATCATGACCGTAATCGCCGAAGTGGTTTTTAACAGCTCAAACTCGGACAACGTCATGCCAAACGCCATGCACGCGCCGAATAAAACCGTCGCGAACGCCATTATCCACTCATTACTCGTTTTAAAACTCCACTGTTTCGAATCCCATTTCTCGGCTTCCCACCACTGCTCGTGCACGCAACTAAACGAAAACGTCACCACCGTCATCACCGGCATCGCGTGGTACAACAAAATAACCGGATGGTGTAAACCGTACTTATTCGAGCTCGAGGAATGCATGACTTTCTGTGCTATGACCCATCTAACCGCACTCACCGCTGCCGCGCTCAAACAAATAAAGAACCCAATCGCGTTAAACTGCGTCTCGCCGATCACCGCCGCCGCTTCCCCCAACATCACCGTCACGACGATACCGGTCAGCGTCCACGAAAACTTTTCCATCCCGGTTACGAAACTGACAAACAACGTGAATATCAAACTCGTCGTCTTCGTCAACGTATAAAACGACACCGTAATGTACACTAAACTAATATTACTTAACCCAATATCTAACCCCATAAAAAACCCAACCGGCAAAATCGTTCTCGACCACGAATCCGTCGGTATTATCGGCCTTCCTCGCGTGACGAACCGTTTATCTTCATCGTTGAACAACTGCGGCCACTGCAAAGCCGCGGTCGCCAGCAACCATTGCATGAAGAATTGACACGACGTGTACAAAAGAGGCGCCGGAAAACCTTTCTTGCTAAAAACTGCTTTATTATACAACGCCAACGACGCGCTCAACGCGAACCACAGAGTCGCTAAAACGAAGCATTTCATGTACAGCCACTTGGTATCTCGCTCGATGATCTTTTGCGCGTACGCGGTGGAAACGTTCTTCTCGCCGTTCTCGTCGTCGTTGTCACCATCATCATCAACACGACCACCTTTACCCGTCAAAATCGATCTCGCGCCGCCGTTCCCATCGTCCATCATATCGTCGTCGTCTTCTTTACCCACATCCACGCGTCCGCTGTTTATCTTGTTTTTAAACGCCCGGAATTTTCTCTGTATCGCCAACGCCGCTGAATCGAGCCTCTTTCCACCACCAACACTCATCAGATCTCCTCCTCCTCCTCCTCCGCGAGAAGAAGACGACGACGACGACGGTGGTTTCATCTGCGAGTTTTCCTCCTCTTCCATCTCGTTCTTGTCGTTGCTCTCGTCGAGCAGTGGAGACGATGATTGGAAAAAGAAGGACGAAGTGATTTTCTGGGACTTTTCCCCCGAAACCCTAAAGTCTTCGCATCTCCCAATTTCTCCTCCCGCGTCGTCGATGCTCCCGTTGTTGTTACCGCTGCTGCTGCCGCTACTCCTCCTCGCGGAAAGCAACAGCGAGGTCGTCTCGTCGGCCGGAGGATAGTTTTGATGAGGATTATTATTCGAAGTGGTGTCGTTGCTGCTGCTGCTGCTCAGCGGCGCGGTGTGCGCGCACATCGTCGGTTCTCTCATGTTCATTCACACCGCTCTCTCTGCGCGTGTTGTTTAGTTTTCTCTCAAAGTCGCTTTGACCTTTTCGTTTTTTGCGACGAGAAGAGCGGACGACGAGGACGACGACGACGACGACATCTTCTTCTTCTTCTTCTTCTTGAAGAGCGACAGACGGGACGGATGCGATGGATGCGATGGAATCTCTCTCTCTCTCTCTCTTTCTGATGTAATGAGGGGCCGCGCAAGCAGACATTCTTTACGAGAAAAAATCTGAACAGTAGCAAAAAATACGCACCAAAATAAGAAAGAGAAGAAGAAAAAGAAGAGACAGAGAGAGAGAAAAGCGCGATTTTAAAAAACCGCTCTCTCTCTCTCTCCTTCTGAAACGTTCTTCGGTGGGCGCGCCGGCCGCCTCCGCGATGGGAGGAGGGTTTACGCCGCGCCGGGCCTTCTTCGTGAGGTGTTGTTTTGTGTTCCTTTTTAATCATGTGTGCACCTTTTTTTTTTCTTTTTTTTTTTTCCCTAACTTTTCTCTCTTTTTTTGCTCGTTTTTTTATTTCGCTTCAAAAAGAAATGAGCGAACGACCCTCGCAGCAGCAGAGAGGCAAACCAGCCGGCCTCTCTCTCTCCGTTCCGAAAGAAGACTCCGGGGAGTACCGATGGTAAGCGCGGGTTAGCGTTTTGGGTTCTCTCGGCTTTCTTTTTTTCTTTCTCTTAATTCTTCTTTTTCTCTTTTTCTCTCTATCTCTCTTCGCTCTGGTTCTCGCTGTCTGGCGCATTTGTTGAGAGATATTTCTTTCTTTTCTAAACGCTCTCGATGCGCGGTGCTGACATTCACGTTCTCTCTCTCTCCCTCTCTGTGTGTGTGTGTGTCTCCAACGACGACGACGACGATTAATAACAGGACGGGATCGGGGACGTTCACCGAGGGCGATTTTTCCATCGGGAAACTCGGCATGCAAATATCCACCTCGGATTTGTCCAAGCTCGACGAAGAGACGCAGTCGCAACTCTCGAGGAAGACGCAGGAGAGCAACGAGAAAGGCGCTCACAACAACGGCGGATCGGAATCGAGGTCGATCTCTGTGTCCGTATCCGCGACACAAAGCGCGAGTCAGAGTCGGACGCAGTCTGTGGTGGATATGGTCGGGTTAGTGACGAGGAAGATGGAAGAGACGGCGATGGTTCGCGCGACGACGAGAGGACAACAACAACAACAACAACAACAGAATAACGCGAGCGCTGACACGAACGAGTACAAGGATAACAGTAGCTACACTAGTAAAATAGACATGTCGTTCTCGTCGAGCACGACAGACGGAGGAAAAAATACGAGCCGAAGCAATACCGCGATGACAAATAATAATTCGATCGAAACAGACACGGTTGGAGGAAGCAGTCGAGGAGGAACGGATGCGAAAAATTCACCGCTCGATCAAAGTTTGAACACGTCGTGTTCGAACAGTTCACTGGTAAACGAAGATAACGGAACGCCTAGGTTTGGGTCGTTCTTATCTACTTTAGACGATTTTGATTTCACGAACGCGAAAATGTTAGGTTCTGGAGCCTCCGGCGTCGTGCAAACGGCGTTGCACAAACCTACGCAGAAGAAGGTGGCGGTAAAATCGTTTCGAGTGAATTTAGACGACGATAGACGAAAAGCGATGATCACCGAGTTACGAACGTTACACGAATCGAAATGCCCGTACGTTGTGAATTGTTACGGCGCTTTTTTCGCGGACGGTGCGACTATTCGCGTAGTTTTAGAACTCATGGATGGAGGATCGCTAGACGCGGTGTGTAAGAAGAATAAAAATTTACCGTGGAATGAGGAAAATATAGCCGCGGTAGCTAGTCAAGCGAGCATAGGTTTACATTATCTGCACGAAGTTTTACGAGTCGTGCATCGCGACGTGAAACCTTCGAACATTTTGTGCTGCTTACAAACAGGCATGGTGAAATTATCAGATTTTGGTGTGAGCGGACGCTTGGGCGAATCCGGCGCCGAGTGCACGAGTTGGGTAGGCACGGCAACGTACATGTCGCCCGAAAGAATTCGAGGAGACGGGTACGATTACAAAACCGATTGTTGGAGTTTGGCGTTGACGCTGCTTGAATTTGCATTTGGTAAGTTTCCGTACGCCGTGGTCGCGTCGAACGAAAAGAAGCAACAACAACAACAACAAAACAACGAAGGCGGTTTGCAAAAGCAAACGTCCGGAGGGAGTTACGGTGGTTTCTGGGACATAATGGATTTAATCGTCCACGGGCCTTCTCCTGAGAGTGAATTGTGCGAAGAAACGCACGGCAAGTTCACGGAAACGTTTCGTGAGTTCGTGAGGAAAGGACTACAAAAAGATGCGGACGAGCGATACACGGCGAGCGAAATGGTGGAACACGATTTCGTGAAAACGAGAAATCCAGAGACCGACGCGAAAGCGTTTCAGGCGTTTCTGAAATCTGTATTTGAAAACAATTGATGCGGAAAGAACTGATACGATACGATACGATACGATACGATACTACTGCTATACAATAGATTAATATATGTCATATTTAATATTAAATGATATGGTGCACGCTAAAATAAATATTGCCCCTTCTAACCACCTTTTTTGAGAAACTTTGACTTGACGAGATTTTGAATGCACTCGCGCTCCACGGAGAGCTTGTGGGTCGTTGGCAACTTATTTCTCGGATTAATTGCCAGCAACGATCGCTGCGATATCGTTGCATTGTTAGTCTCGCTATTCTCGTCGTAGTCTCCCTCGCGTTTGCTATTACTAAATATGGCGAGAAGACGCCGTTTCTTACCATCAATATCTCTAACTGACTCCGGTCTCGGCGCATCTAACCAACGGTTTTTTGCCGTACCTTGCCCGTGCTTTCTCTTATCCGCGGGTCCACGGTTCTTCACCTTATCAAAATACCATCCAGCCCCACCGCTAAAACCAAACGCGCTCACCTCTTTGCAACTTGCCAACAGAATGAGGAGCGCTCGGAATCCTTGCGTAGGGAGATGATCCCTCTTCGTGAACCAATCTGTCCTTGATTTCCTCGCAAAGTTTGGATTAATCGCGTGCACCTTCGTTCTCGACATCTTCTCTAATTCCGAGTGACTACTACGATCTCTTCCCGCAGCCCACTTACCTAAGCAGACTTCCTCCGGCTTTTCGCGCCAACCAAAGTAACCGCCGTGCTGCACTCGAAACGTCGTCTTGGAACCGACGTCCTTCTCGTATCCTTTCGTCGGCGCGCCGTTCATACGCATAACCACCTCGTTCGAATCTATCTTCATTCCTAATTTCTTCCCTTTCAACGCTTTACTCGACGATACAATCGCACAACTTTTGTACGGCTTCTCGTTTCTTTCGTCGAAAGGTCCCTCCTTCGGCAGGCGTTTCTTCACACCGCTCGCTTTACTAATCGAGTTCAAGTTTCGATCGGATTTATATTTCTCCACGGCTTTCTGAGAAACCGTCCAATAATAGTTGCCAAAACTAAAGCTGTCCCCGACGCATTCCGGCATCGATGGCTTCACCGTCTTACACGGCAATTTATCTAAATACGCCCTCGCACAAAGTTGATTTCTACCACCATTCGCCTTTGGAATTTTAATTCGATATTCCGTCGGGCTCACGATGGCTTCGTCCACGTCAAACCCATTCGCTATTGAAAATTTGTTTCCTAACGAGTAATCGCGCTCCTCGGCGACATCTGGTGATTCCTCTTCCTCTTCCTCTTCCTCGTCGTCGAAAACGTTGAAGCTGAAAAAGTCCATCGCGTCCGACACCGTCTCGCTCAAGTTTTGATTGGAAATTTTAGAGAGCGACTTCCTCAGGTCTTCCTTGGATGAGGACATGGCGGAGAGGAGTAGAGTCATCACAAGGAAGGAGAACGACGTGACGAAGAACAGCGCGCATTTTCTCCTGGCACCGCCTCCAGCCATTGTTTTTTCTCGCTCTCCAACTCTCTTTCGGGAGAGGAATTAATCAGAGAAAAAGTGAAGATATGTTCGCGTGAGAGAAAAAGAAACGACGAAAGAGAGAGATGAAAAACGTTTCGGGCGCGGCACGCGTTTACTCTCTTTGTGAGCGGATATTCTACGCGCGCGCGCATTCTTTTTTTGAGTGATGCTAAGCGTCGCTGCATTACAATGATTTACTAAGCGTGTACTATAATCTCGACGTGTACGAATTGACGCCTTCGATGACTTCCTCGACGAAGGCGCTTGGGTTCGCGCTGATAGCCGATAACCATTTACTGCCAATTTTCAATCGCTGCCCGTTAGTTGGCATGCGGTAAAGGTACGCTAATCGTCGCAAAGCGAACGCGGCAGAACCGTCTAAGGTGGTTTCCTCGCCGACTGGGAATTGTACGGCGGCTTCTTTGTCGCCCAAAGTCATCATGTCCCCTAGGTGTTGGTAGCGAAACGGAAGGAGGGATTTTTTGTTAATGGCAGACCAAACATTCCAGGCGCAATAATCCGCCGCTTGGAAAGCGACTTGCGCCGTAGCGGGCTTTTCTGTTTCGTTGTTTCTATCATCCTTCTTCTCATATTCGCGTTGTATGCTGTTATCGCCTAAAGCGAAAACGCGGTCGTATCCGGCAACTTTTAAGGTGGAATCCGTGACTATTTTACCCGTTCGCGCGTCTTGCTCAAACGGCCAATCGTCCTCGCTGGTTGGAAGTTTCGCAGATAAGCCAACCGTCCAACAACATATGTCGATATTTTCGAGCGTTTCGGAAGACGAATCGCTTTTTGTCAAAGAAATGTTCACTTTACCACTATCACCGCTACTGTTACTACTACTACTACTACTACCACTACTGCTTTCAATCGCGTCCACCATGCCGTCGATAATTTCTACGTTCGAAGCTTTTCCCAACGCCTTCCTCGCTGCGTTCTTTCCGCCCGTAGTCGCGCTTCTGAGCAATTCGCCATCTTTCGCGACCAACTTTATTTTCACGTCTTTCAATCCGTCTTCCTTTTCAAACCATCGCGCTAAACACAACGCCAACTCTACCCCCGCGTAGCCGGCGCCGACCACGGCTACCGTTCTTTCGCCTCCATTTGCCTTTGCATCTTCTCGCATTCGATCAATCTTCTCGCGCATGTTTTTCACGTCTTCAAGCCCGTTGAATGGCATGGCGAATTCCTTCGCGCCTTTGACGAAATTCTTCTCGGACTCGAAATCCACCTTCGCGCCCAGCGATACGACCAGGTAATCGTACTTCACGCGTTCCTCTTCCTTCGTCATCGGATCCCTCACGACGACTTCACCACCGGTCCCGCTCACTTTGCTCCCACTCTTCGTTTTTAAAACTACGTCCGGTTCTACCTTCATCGCTTCTTTCCTCGAAAATCGCACCGTCGTATTCTCCAACAGTTCCTCGTACGAAGGCGCCACGTCCGTCTCCTCCATGTCAGAACTCAACAACTCGTACATCAACGGTTTAAAGAGAAACGCATCGTTCGCGTCGATGAGAGTAATCGTCGGTTTCGGCTCGTTCTTATTCGTCCACGACAGCGAATCGAGCTTTAACGCGCAGTACAAGCCGCCAAAACCGCCGCCGAGGACGACGACTTTCTTCGGGGAAATCCTTCTGCCCACGGGTGACGTTTCGTCATCATCTTCTCCTCCCGAAGCGGCCGAGACGACGACGTCGCTTCCTCTCTTCGACCTCGTCGCTCGACGAGGACGAAACGACGAAATGTTAGAGGCTGTCGAAACGCGTCGTCGCGCGAGTGCAGACGACATCATCGCGCGCGTATCGTGTGTTTGTGCGTGTATTTCGCGTGTTTTCATTTGTATCTTAAAAGTGACGTTCGTCCATAAATATATTCCCCAAAACAAGAGTCTCTTCTCGCGCGCCGCGCAAAAAGAGAAACGTCGATGACGAGGGCCGACGCGATGGGGCGAGCCGCCTCCTCCGCCGCCTCTTCTTCCTCCTCCGCGTACGCCTTAATCGACGACCCGCACTTTCGAGGATCGTACTCTTCTTCTTCTTCTTCTTCTTCTTCGGAAGGATTTTCCGATAACACCAAAGGTTTACTTCTCGCCATCGGTTCGTCGCTGTGCATCGGCGCGTCGTTCATCATCAAGAAAAAGGGGTTAAAACTGTCCGGGTCTCGAGCGAACGCGCGAAGAGCCGGCGACGGCGGGTTCGGGTATCTGAACGAGCCTCTGTGGTGGGTTGGCATGCTCTCGATGATTCTCGGAGAAGTTGCGAATTTCGCGGCGTACGCGTTCGCGCCAGCCATCGTGGTCACGCCGTTAGGCGCGCTGTCGATCATTATCAGCGCGGTGTTGAGTCATTACGTTTTGAACGAGAAGTTGAACTCGTTTGGGTGGTTGGGGTGCGCGCTGTGCATCGTCGGGTCTGCGAATATCGTGTTGCACGCGCCGGAGGAGAAGGAAATCGAATCGATCAAAGAGGTTGTGAGTTTAATGCTCCAGCCTACGTTTTTGTCGTACTCGGCGTTTGTTTTAATGTTTACGTTCGTTCTCATCACGCAAATATATCCGATTCACGGAACGACGCAGTTATTAGTACCGATAGGAATATGTTCGTTGGTCGGGAGTTTATCGGTGATGAGCGTGAAGACGTTGGGGTTGGCGTTGAAGATGACGTTCGAGGGGAATAACCAGATGCGGGAAATCGAGACGTGGGTGATGATTGGGTTTGTGATTTTTTGCGTGTTGACGCAGATGAACTACTTAAACAAAGCTCTGGATACGTTTAACACGGCAATTGTGACGCCTATATATTACGTGTGTTTCACGACGTTGACGTTAACCGCGAGTTCAATCATGTTTAAAGATTATTTAGGTCAAGGATACGCGGAAGTTTTGAGTCAGATGATCGGGTTCGTCGTCATCGTTAGCGGCGTGTTCATACTCAACGTGACTAAAGATATACCGCAGGAGACGTTGAATAGAAAACGGTGGATCGTCACCAGACAAGATAGTCGAGAGTTTGAAAACGTGCAAGAGGAGTATCGCGATAGCATGAAAAAATCTAGCCATAATAATCTTTGAAAAGTTTCTCACGAGTATAATACTAGTAGTTTACAACATTACATAAATCTTCCCTCCCTCTTCTTCTTCTCTCTTTCTTTTTGTTTTAAAGCAAACCTAAAGATGCAGCTAAGGACATGTCCGCGCCACCTGGCGACGTGCTGGCGTTTGGATTGGCACCTCCGCCCGGAGGACCGGGCGACATTTCTTTGAGAGGTTTCGGATCCGTCGCCGGCTCGGGAAGCGCGTTTTCTTCTTTCGCATTCGCGTCTTTTGCCGGAGTAGTTTCCTTCGTGCCAGCGTCAGAGGATGGCGGCGTGGGTTTTTTAAATTTTTCGTTTACTCTCCATTCCAATTCGCCGCTTTTCGCGTTCACCTCGTAAAATCTTTGCTTGGCGTCCAAACTCACGTGTTCGAAACAAAACCTCGCAAACGGCAAAGCGTTCTTCTCGCACGTTTCCGACGAACACGTCGTCCTCGTTCCGTTTTGTTGTTGTTGTTGTTGCTGCTGCTCGTCGCCTTCGTGCTCTCCACCGTTCGCATTATCTTTGTTGTTCCCTGCTTTCGGTACTCCTCTCGCGTTTGCCAGCGCCGTCGCCGCCGACTTCAACCCGGCGTGGCCGTGTTTCAGCTGAAACTTCCTGTGTCTCTTCCGCATCGTCTCGATCAAATCGTAGTACGTCTGCTCATATAAACCCATCAACTCTTCCACGTTTGCTTTCCTCTTCACGATCAACTCTCGCGTAGAAATCGTGTTCGTCTTTGTCGATTGTATTTCGTCCGTTTCTTCCTTATTCTCGTCGTCGTTCTTGTTCTTCCTGTCGGCGGTCTTCATCTCCTCCTCCTTGTTCAACTCTTCGTCCAACTCAGAATCCGTGGCGATGTTATCCTCGTTCTCCTCCTCTTCGTCGACCTCACCGACGTTCTTTTTCAACTGCACCATGCCGTAATCGTCTTCGTGCATGCGCAAAGCGTCCGCGTCGTCGACTTTGTGCGCGCGAACAGCCGCAGCGGCATTCGTCGGCATCATTGTCGCCGTCCGATCTTCCATTTCTTTCTCTCTTTCTTTTTCGCGCGGCGTAAAAGCAAAACGTTCGCACAAAAAAAACAGCGAGAAAACGGTTGAAATTCGTTCTTCCTTCCTTTATTCTGTTTTCTCTCTTCTCTCTCTCTCTCTCTCACTGTGTGTGTGTTCTTTACGGAAGAAGAGACGAGCGTTCGCTTTGTTTCGCGTCCGGTTGTTCGTTCCGTCTGAAATGGTTTTTTCCGGGAAAAAAAACGTTTAGGGTGTTCACATTGGTGCCCTTTGGAAGTTCGTTACAACACGTGTGTTCAGAAAATCGCTCTAATCTTTTTTCCCATTAATTGGAAAAGGTGCACCACTAACTGTACATAAAACGCACACGCACGCATCGCCTCATCGTTACGAGAAGAGACACGGCAACCTCGCATCGCGGGCGACGTGCTTCGTTGTCCGTTATCGCTCTTTAGTTGCTTCTCGAAAACGGCAGCGTAGATTTTTTTTTCCCTCTCGTGTCTTCGGTGCCACCCCCTCAAATTTGACGCGACCGAGAGAAGAGAGAGGCAAAAAAAAAAGAACATTTCGAAAGGACGCGCGCGAAAACGGCACCGAGAACGCGTCGACGTCCGCGCGGAAAGTCGGTAAAACGAGTCTTCTGATTCGTTTCGTTTCGTTCGGAGGAGGACGAGAGGTACTTTTTTCGAAGTCTCTGAGATCGTTGATTCCGCGAGAGTAAAACGCGTTCCGTCGGTCGGTTTTTCTGCTTTTTTTTCTTCCCCAAGAGACGAGACCGGACACCGGGGACCTCGTAAAGGTCGCCGGTCGACAGAGAGGAGAGAGGGTGCTTAGAATATCAGAGAATTAAAAAAAAATATATGAGCAACTACGACGCGGACTCTCCAACGACGACGACTAAAACAAATCTATCGCGAAAGTCGAGCCGAGAAGACATGCACATCGAGGAGCAACTGAACAACGTCCGCTTAGACGGGGAGAAGTCGCCGCTGACGAGTCCGAACCATCGCGGGAAAGTGAGCGCGTTTAAAGAGGAGGAAGGGAAGGGAGTCGCGGGGGAGGAGAAAACGAGTTCTACGTCGAGAGCGCGGAATATTCCGAGTCCGAATGTGATTCCATCTTCGTCACCGCAGAACATTGATGACGGCGAAGGTGCGTACACGCAGCATCAACAGCAATACTATAATCATCATCAACAACAACAACACTACGCTCCGGCGATGACGAGCAATTACGAGTATACGCAACACGGAGGGGTCGGAGGAGACAACGGCGGAGCTAACGAAAACTTCATGTACGCGAGGCAAATGTATCAGTACGAGATGGCATTACGACAACAGATGTCATACGCGACTGGTTCTCCGGAGCAACTGATGCCAATTTTAGTCGGTTCGCCACCAGGTGGACCACCGCCGGCTATGATGGGAGGATTTGATCCGAGCGATTTCGCGAGAATGCAACAAGCGCAACAGATGAACGCTGCGTATTACGCGATAGTGCCAACGCAAGAGATGTTAGATATGTATGCTGCGCAAGGAATGCCTTTCCCCGGGAACATGATGGGCATGAATGTCGGAAGTGGTGGCAACGGTTTCCAAATGAGCAACAACAACAATAACTATCACCGGCAACAGCGGGGCTATAACAATAGCAACCGACGATAAGGGAACAGAAATAGCAACAACAACAACAACAACAACAATTCAAATGGTGGGAGTTTTCCTGACAGATCAGGTATGGATTCGAGAGGTAGTTCGAGAAGCGGGAGGAATCGGAAGAACAACAACTTTGGTCACATGAACAATCGAAGGAGCGAAACCGATCTCGGAAACTTTCCAATGTACAATAACAACGGTAACAACAGAAATATGGATGACTATGAAACGAATGCGAATAGTAGTGGCCCACCGGCATCGGAGGCACTCTTGAGATACAAAATGTTACGCATCCCCGCTTCGGGAGGAAACGTTGGTCGAGGAGGAGGAGGCAACATCTTCAACTCGAACAGCACGGGCGAAAACTTGAACCTTGATGGGGGCGAGTTTACGTTTCAAGAAGTTATTGGTCATTGCGTGGAGTTTTCGAGCGATCAGCACGGCTCGCGGTTTATTCAGTCTCACATTGATGCTGCTGTTGACGCGGACGGAAGCAAGTTCAACCAAGTCTTGGAAGAAATCTTGCCGAATTTCAAGACTTTAGCTATCGATGTGTTCGGTAACTACGTCATCCAAAAGTGCTTGGAGCGTGCCAACGAAGAACAGTTGGAGTTATTGCTCGAAAAAGCGTCGGGTGAATCGTGTTTGGAGTTGTGCTTGAACGCTTTCGGATGTCGCGTCATCCAAAAGGCATTGGATGTGAGCTCCCGGGAGCAGCGAGACAAGTTATTTTTTGAGCCACTCAAACGTGAACTCGAAAATTTGTGTTGCGACCAAAACGGAAATCACGTGGCGCAAAAGCTTGTACTCGAACTCTCCGCCACTGGTGACTTGGTGAACTTTGTAAAAATTATTGTAAAAGACGCGGAGACTGTCCGCAAACTCTCCTCGCATCCTTTCGCGTGCCGAGTCGTCCAACGCATGCTCGAACACTGCACGGAAGAGCAAAAGAGCGAATCGTTGTTGCCAGCAATAGTAGAAAAGACCACCGAACTCGCTATCAATCAATTTGGGAACTACGTTGTTCAGCACTCGTTGCAATACGGTTCAGAGAAGTACAAAAAGCAAATTTTGCGAGAGTTGGCGATGGAAATAACTTCTTTGGCCACGCACAAGTTTGCATCGAATGTGATTGAAAAATGCATGGCGTATTGCGGAAGAGAGGAAAAGAAAATTATGATCGACAAAATGCTCGGTAAACGAAGCGTATCGTCCGACTCCGTGCTCGAACAAGAAGAAGACGGGACGGAAGAGATGAAAGCCAACGAAGATTACCTCCCGAAGCTAATGTCCGATCAATACGCCAACTACGTCGTTCAAAAACTCCTCGAAATATGCGACGACGACCAGTTCGACGAATTTTTATCGCGCATCCGCGAACACTTGCCGGAAATGAAAAAGTATACCTATGGTAAACACATTGTTGCGCACGTCGAGAGAATCGTCGAGAAACGAGGCGAACCGAAATCGACCACGGCCGAGGAACGAGGAGAAGTTGAAGAAAGGACAGAGGCGTAAAAACCACGATCGCGCACACGTTTCTCCTTCACATCGATACTGTAGTCATTACTGTTATCATCACTGTTGTATTATTATTATCTATTCAGTTTTGTGTATTAACTCAATAACGCGTCCGTCGCGCCGCGTATTTTTTTTGTTTCCCCGAGTAGTAATCCGACTCCGGTTCCTTTCAAACTCTCCATAAAAAAGAACGAGAGAGAGTGAGAGAAACAAACGCTTGAGAGAGAGAGCGAGTGAGAAAGAGACGCGCAGACGCGAGAAAACGAGCCGTCGTTTCATTCATCGCAGCAACGAAACGGGGAAGACGTGGCGATGACGACGACGACGCTCTCTCTCGCTTCCTCGTCCTCGTCGTTTGTTAACAACGGACGACGACGACGACAACGACTTCGAAAACGAACACCAACGAATACCAACCGCATCTCCGCGACACCTCGCGCGTTCTTGCAAAACTTTTTGAAATCGTCGAAGAATAAGAAAGAGGAGAGCGTCAAAATAGAGGCGTTCGAAGGCGACGTGCGTGAGATTCTCGAACGAGCGAGAGCGGCGGTATTTCCAGCGACGAAGACGAGTGTTGGGAGCGATGCGAAAGTTGGAAAGGACGAAGCGTCGAAGACGTCAAAGTCGTCGTCGTCGTCCTCCTCTTCCTCTACCGATGGGTCGCATGAAGGCGAATTATGGGGAGACGGCGAACATCTAGGCATGGACGTGAGATGGAAGTTGGCGTATTCGGACGAAAATTTCATCGACGAGTGCGTGAATCCGCACTTGGCGTACGTCTCCGGCTTCGACGCCGGGAAGAACGAAGTTTGGGAAACGGATTTTAGCGGGTACACTCAGACGTTGGATTTGGATGATCGGGAGGCAGCGCTGTTGGCGACGTGGATCAGAACCGGGTTCTGGGTGACGCGAAATTGTTTGGAGACGAAAGGGTTGGTTGAGGTGACGTACGTAAAAGATACGAACGAGAACGAACGAGTGGTGGCGGTGAAATTGAAAGACGACGGGTTGATCATCGCGAACGTGTTTCTTTGTAAAGAAACGTATTTACCGAAGAAAGTGGAGATAAAGTGTTGCGGGAGCGTAGAGACGTGGAAGTATAGTCGATGGAGGGCGTACGGGAATGGTAGTTTTATGTTTGCGGAGACGTGCGAGATCATTGGGTCGAGCGGAAGTACGCAAAGGTTTGAGGCGCGTGGGTACAGGGCGAAGAGTTCGTCCAAGACGTTCAGTAGTCCCGAGAAGAGATTTGATAGCGAGCTAATTTCGATTGACATTAATGACGATGATGATAGCAAAAATAATGATGATAATAGTAGAGTGAATGGGAGTGGTGGAGATAGTGCCATGAGCAGCAGTAGTAATAATTATGAGGTCGAGGTTGTCAAATGTTCCTCGGATCACGTGTTAGTTCGACCGTACATCAACGGTCGAGATGTCGGTCCGTTCATTTTAGATACCGGGGCGAGTGGTCTCGTGTTAGACCAGCGCGTCGCGGACGATTTAAATTTAGACACATTTGGCGAAGTTCACGTTTCTGGCGTCTCAACAAAAGTCAAATGCGCATTTCGCCGCGCAAAAGTGTTGACGATTGGTAAATTGAAGATTGAAAAGCCAGTGTTTATGCAAATGGACGCGAGTGGAATCGTTTCCGGGTGTAACGAGCGCGTTGCGGGTATAATCGGTTTTGACGCGTTTAAATCATCCATAGTCGACGTCTCATCTGGAAAAGATAAAACCGTTCATATTTACCCGAGAGGCTATTTCGACGCGGACGAGTGGCCATGGCAAAACGTTTCCATCGTCTCCAACGTCCCACATTTAAAAGCTCGTTTTTCCGGGAAAGGTAACCATCAAACCAAATTGAGAGTTTTTATGGTTGACTCTGGCGCCGGCGGTGCAGATGTGATCTTTCACGGCCGCGCGGTTGAATCCTTGGATTTAGAAAACGCATTATTATCCAAGAATGAAGTTCGCCGCACGTCGACAGTTCGTGGTGTGAGTGGAAGCGGCGGCGGCGGTGGCGGTGCGGAGAAGTGCGTAAAAGCAACCTTGGATTGGATCGAGTTCGAGAATAAGGGTATGCGCGTCGAAGAGTTGAAGACATTATTAGCGAACGGCAGCGGCTTTGATTTGAGCGAGTTTGGCGTCGGTATGGTGTGTGCGAACGTTTTAAATTCAAGACGTGTAGTGTACGACATGCCAAATCGACGCATGTGTTTGTTCGAGGAAGAGAAGACAAACGAGCAGTAGAGTGTTTTAGTTCATTAGTAGTAGCAAAGTAGTATTTTTATTATTAGTATTAGCATCACCACGATACAATCGAAACGCCATTAAATATCACGATTCTCTCTTTCTAAAGCGTTATCAGTATTATTATTATTATTATTATACTTCCGGAACTTGTGGTAAATTCATGATTTGATCCACCGCGTCTTTCGGATCCACGTCTCCTTCCAAGATTCTCGCCACCGCAGTCAACACGGGCAACGACACGCGATGTTTTCGGGCCAACTGCACGACCGCCCCAGCCGTAGCCACACCTTCCGCAACTTGATTCATCGATCCTAAAATGTCTTCTAACGTTTCTCCACTCCCTAACCTTGACCCAACCGTTCTATTTCTGGACAAGTTCACGAAACACGTCAACATGATGTCGCCGGTACCACTCAAACCGGCCAAAGTCTCGCTCTTCGCCCCCAACTTACCGGAGAGCCACCGAATCTCGGCGCACCCTTGCGCTACCAAAGCTGCCATCGCGTTGTTTCCCAACTCCAAACCTTCTACAATACCCGCCGCAATTGCCAAGACGTTCTTCAACGCGCCCGACATTTCCACACCAACGACGTCCGTGCTAGTGTTCACTCGCAAACACGAACTGCCGTAGAGCGATTGCACTCGCCTCGCCAAAGCCTCGTCCTCCGACGCTGCCACGATTCCGGTCGGTAACCCTTGCATCAACTCCACCGCAAACGTCGGTCCACTCAAAACACACAAAGGTTGATCCCTTTCCAATGCCTCTGGAATAACCTCCGACATCATCAAAGAGGATCCGACTTCTAACCCTTTCGACAGACACAACAGCGGCGTTTTTGGATCGATGATATCCTTTACCGAACTCAAAAACTTTCGCGAATGTTGCGTCGGCACCGCGTGAATGATAAAATCGGAATTCTCTAGCGCTTCCTTCGCATTCGTCGTCGCCCGAATATTCTTCGGCAACTCGTACTTGGGCAAATATTTCATGTTGCGATTCGTTGCGTTTATCGTCTCCGCCTCTTGTTCGTTCCTCAATAATAACACCACGTCTAAATCGTTCTTGTTCCTCGCCAACAACGTCCCCATGGCAGTCCCGAACGACCCACCACCCATGATGGTCACTTTCTTCGTGTTTGCCAGAACGTCCTCGTCGTTCAGCTTCGCGCTCTCCACGAACGATTTCCAACGCATGATTTTCTCCCACGAATCGCGCACATCTTTCCGGTCTTTCTCGGTGATTCCCGAGAGAAACTGCTCGTACGCCCCGGCTCGCGTCGTCGCGACATCGCCTCTCCTCCTCGTCGCGCGGTGGTCAAACGCATTTCGTTTCCTTCTTCCGTCCTCTTCTGATGTCATCGTTTTCATTGTCACCATCATCATCGCGTCGTTATCCACTGTCGTCGCTCTCGTTTCCCGGAGCGCGCACCTCTCTCTCCTCCTCCTCGAACCTTGTTGTTGTCGTCGTCGCGCAAAAGTTTGCCCTCTCCCAGCGGTCGTTCCGCATCTTTCTCTTCCGAATTCCGACAGAGAAGAGGTGCTCGCGAGCGCCGCCGACGACGCGCTTCCCGTCGTCGCTCTCATTTTGCTTCTTTTATTTACTTTTATACTTCTTTTGTGTGTGAAGACGTTTGAGTGACACTTTTTTTCTATTTTTGACGCGAAGAACCGCACAAAGCATCTCTCTCAGAACGAAGAGACGACTTTGAGAGCGAAGGAGAGTCACACGTTTTTTCATCACAAAAACAAATGTTTTTAGAACAAAAGGCGACGCAAAAAAGGCACATGTGTGCTCAAAGTATATAGCTTTTATAGCATATAGCTTTTACCTACCCCGCACGACACGCAACAAAAAAAAGGGCCGATGCCGGTAATCGAAACCGGGGCCTCACCCACCCTAAGGGTGAATCATACCACTAGACCACATCAGCTTCTCTCTCATCCGGTGAAAAGAGAGAAGGAAGAGAAAGATTTCTCTTTCTTCTTTTGAAAAACATAATAATGAACGTTAGGGTTTAGTAGAAAGTATAGATAAATAAATATTTTAGGGTTTTACATTTAAAAGGAAACGAAACCGTTGTATCTCTCTCCTCTTCTCGGCCACTCATCCATCACAACTCGAGCGCGCACGTTTGAGAGAGCTTTTTTAACTAAACTCCCAAGGATCGCACGCGATACACACATGCGGCTGCTCTCGGGGCAAGCGGCGATCGCGACGACGAGATTGAGGAGGAGCGGTTTTAGCGAGAGAACTTCTTCGAGAGTCATCGTCGCCACCCCGGTCCGGTGCGGAGGCAAAGGCGCGAGGGAACGGAGAAACGAGAGCAGAAAATCAAAGCGAGAGAAATTCGAAACGTCGTCTTTGAAAGAGAGAGAAGGCGAGACGCTGACGAAGGCGATGGATGAAGTTTTGAAGGAAGAAGAAGAAGAAGGACGCGAAATGAAGGAGTACTCTCGCGATGGATTAGATCTCGTCGCCATCGATGGGATGTTGGAACCGCACAGAGGGCACTTGCAGTACCGGTGGGAGAAGTTTCAGCAAGTGAAAAACGCCATCGAAAGCGCGAGCGGGTCGTTATCGCAGTTCGCGGACGGGTACAAGGAGTATGGGTTTTCGAAGAAAGAAGACGGGACGATCGTGTATAAAGAGTGGATGCCGGCGTGCAATCACGCGGCTTTAGTTGGCGATTTTAACGGTTGGAACGGCGAAGCGACGCCGATGCAACGAGACTCGTTCGGGAACTGGACGTGCGAGTTACCGGCGGGGACGATTCCGCACGATTCTCGAGTGAAAGTTCGATTGTTCAAGGACGGCGGACACGTGGATAGAATTCCAGCGTACATCAGGTACGCGAGAGTCCCACCGAACGAGATGGGTGCGAAGTACGACGGGATTTATTGGGATCCGCCAAAGGAGGAGCAACACGAGTGGAAGTTTAAGAAAGGTCCGAAGAAACCATCCGCGCCAAGGATTTACGAGGCACACGTTGGCATGTCTTCTAACGACCCGAAAGTATCCACGTACAGAGAGTTCGCGGATACTGTTTTACCGCGAATCAAAGGCGGTGGCTACAATAGCGTCCAATTAATGGCGGTCATGGAACACGCCTACTACGGTTCGTTCGGGTACCACGTGACGAACTTTTTCGGCGTCTCGTCGAGGTCGGGTACTCCGGAAGATTTCAAATACTTAGTCGACAAAGCGCACGAGTTAGGTTTACGGGTCATCATCGACATCATTCACTCTCACGCGAGTAAAAATACCGATGATGGTTTAGCCGGTTTCGACGTCGGGCAAAAAGCGGAAGACTCGTATTTTGATATCGGCGAGAAAGGGTACCATTATTTATGGGATTCTCGCTTGTTTAAATACGACAACTGGGAAACGCAGCGTTTGTTGTTATCCAATGCGAAATATTGGATCGAAGAGTATGGCGTGGATGGATACAGATTCGATGGCGTGACGAGCATGTTATATCACCACCACGGCTTGAACATGGAGTTCACCGGAAACTACGAGGAATATTTAGGCATGAATACGAACGTCGATGCGGTCGTGTATCTCATGTTAGTCAACGATTTGTTACATTCCAGCTACCCGGAAGTTGAAGTCTTTGCCGAGGACGTTTCTGGTATGCCCACTTTGTGCAGAGACGTTCGCGAAAATGGCGTCGGTTTCGACGCTCGATTGGCGATGTCCATCCCGGACTTTTGGGTGAAATATTTCAAAACGCGAAAAGACGAAGATTGGGGCATGCACGAAATCATTTCCACTCTTTGCAACCGAAGATACTCGGAAAAGGCGATCGCGTACGTCGAATCGCACGATCAGTCCATCGTTGGCGATAAAACTACCGCGTTCTGGCTCATGGACGCCGAAATGTACGGCCACATGTCCGCGACGCAACCCATCACCCCAATCATCGAAAGAGGCATCGCGTTGCATAAAATGCTCCGTCTCATCACTATCGGTTTAGGTGGCGAAGGATACCTCGCGTTCATGGGCAACGAGTTTGGCCATCCGGAATGGGTGGATTTCCCTCGCGAAGGCAATAACTGGTCCCACGACCACTGCCGACGCAGATGGGACCTCGCCGACGCCGAGCATTTACGATACAAAGACATGAAGAACTTTGATCGCGAAATGCTCAACATCGAAGATGGATTCAAGTTCCTCTCCAATCCTCACCAGCATGTCTCCACTGCGGACGATAACCGCAAAATTATCGTCTTTGAACGAGGCGACTTGCTCTTCGTCTTCAACTTCAACCCGACGCAAGATTTCGAAGGTTTAGAAATCGGCGTCCCGAGACCGGGCAAATACGTCTGCGTCTTGGATACGGACGAAGGCCGATTCGGAGGTCACAACAGAGTCGATAAAGGCACGGAACACTTCACCTCACCGACGAAGATTGAAAGTTGGGTCGGACCGTACCCGCAAGAGCCGAGAGAGTGCTCGATGAAAGTGTTGAGTTGCTCGAGAACCGCGCAGGTGTACAGGCGAGTCGACGAGAGCGAAGAGTTCACCAGCGACAACAGCGCAGCCGCTGCCGCTGCGAGATAAATGCATTCTTTTCTAAAAAACACCACTGCAGCGTATACCACACGTGAAGCGAACGCTACTTTTATGTCATCGAGATGGTCCGCGCGCGCGGGGACGTATTTTTTGGTTCGATTTCACACCTGAAAACTCTCGCTTTTGTCGTTCTGATAAGATAACAATTTCCTCATTCCACACGCTAACATACACATACAAAATAAATACGCACATAAAAACATATATTTATTAACAACACCGAGGAAGAGCGCGCAAATGACTCCCTCTTCTCTTGCGCGCGTCCTCCTTCTTCTTCTCTCGTGCGCCGTGGTGCTTCTCGATGGCGTCGTCCTTCTCAAAGCAACGGCGGAACAACCATCGTCCTCGTCGTTCCATCCTCTGCCAACGATTCCGAGCGTCCAGTCGTTGCGCTCGGGAGCGCACGACGACGTCGTCAAGAGCGCGTTTTTCGGTAAATCCGCTCCCGGCGTGCTCTTCGTGAAAGGCTTGAATGGTTTTGAAAAGACGAGGGAGGAAAGTTTGCGACGATTGAGCGAGTGCGCGACGACGAAGAAGAAAGAAAGAGTGGAAGAGGCGAAAGAGGACGTTTTTTTGCGCAATTCGAAAGCGTATTCGAAAGAACATCCGGGGGTTTCGCGAAGCACGCTGGCGGAGTTTGCAAATAAGCGGTTATCGATGGATGTAAACGCAGAGTGCGCGGAGGGCGACGACGACGCGTTCGATTTGCGAAGAGAGTTGGAGAAGTTGCGGGACTTCGCGGACCTCGTGAGTCAAGCGACGTTACCGAGACTGGATGCGATACTCAACGCGAATGAAGGAGAAGATGCCAACAGAAGACCAACGAGGATGGAGAAGAACTTCTTTAGCGACGCGTTGCGCTCGGAGGCTTCGTTGGATCATTTTCACGTGTACGCGAGTAGCGATTCATCGTCGTCGTCGTCGTCGTCGTCGTCGTCTGATCCTTCCGAAAAGAGAGCGAAAGAAAATGAGCCCGAGAAGAAGCGCGGGAAACACGAACACACGGACGTTGGCGTTGCCATTGTTATGACCCCGGCGTGGGTGGACGGGAAGGATGACCAGGCCGGATCGAGAGGTTTGCTCGTCGACGGCGTTTCCTACGACATTCCAAACGATGGCATGCTCGTTTTGTTAGGCGAAGCCGCGCGCGCTTGGCACCCGAAACGACACGGTAGCACTAGGAATAGCTTGTTAGACGAAATTAAAATTCCAACCCACGCGGTTGCGTTGGAAAAGGGCGAAACGAGAGCGTGGTTTGGTCGAATGGTTCTTCCGAACTTGAGCGACGAACATCCGGACACGAACGTGAATCTGAACTTTGGCGAATGGCTGAACGGTGCGAGAGCGCTCGTTAATCGATTGAACGAAAATGAAACGAGCGGCTCCTCCTCTGCTGCGATAGATTACGTATCCGCGGCGTGTGATGGATTACCCGCGACCACCGAGAACGACGAGTCGAGCGTGCGTTTCCCTCAAAGACGGATATTGGCCGACGACGGGTCGTGCGCCGAAGGTACCATTTACTGCTGGCTCAGTTGCCAGCCAATTCCAACCGGGTGCGATGCTTCTACGGCGGTATGTCAAGAGTCTGGCACGGATAAAATATGGCCGGACGATTTCGGCGCCAATGGCTCGGAGGCGCACTGCGACAGTTGTGCTCCAGCTTGCCCGGCCGTTCCGAACGAGAATTCCAACGGGCAGTGCAACTCGAATATCCCTCCGACGACTATGTTCATGGATGGGTTTTCTTCCGGCACGGACTCCAATCAACCGTGCGTCGCGTTCTTCTTTGAAACGTGGTCGTTGAAATCTCCCGGGTTGGTTTTTGCCGCGTGCCTCTTCACTGTCTTTCTAGGCATGTCCATAGAACTTTGCGCCAAGTTACGTCGCAAAGTCCGGGGCGAAGGAAGACGACGTCGCGGCGACTGGACGACGACTTTACTCACCCTCACGCTCTACGCGTTCCAAGTAACCGCTGGTTACCTCCTCATGCTCGTCTCCATGACCTACCACGCCCCTTTATTCATATCCGTCATCCTCGGCCTCACGCTAGGCCACGCCGTCTTCTCCGTCTACAGCGCCGACGGCGGAGGTAAAATCACCGCCGGCACGACGGCGTGTTGCGCGGAAGCCCGCGACGACGACGATTTCGACCGATCCGATCGAAGTAACTCCTTAGACCGCGAGATTTTGAGAGAAGACGACAGCAGCGCGTCGCCCGAAAGCGAAAGAAGCGACAATAACGGACAGAGAAGAGCATCATCCAGAGCTTCTTTAGCCGACGCCTTGTAATATTTTTATTATTGGATTTTAGTCACACGACACCAACAGATTAAACTGCTTATAACGGTACCGTCCACTTTTCGCCTCTAAAAACCCAAAAAAACTCGCCACACCGCGCGCGCTTTATATAACGCGGCGCGCTTCCTCTCTCTCTCTCTGAACAAGCTTTCTTCGCCGGCGCGCACGGATACATCTCTCATTCAAAGTCGCGAGGAGGGTAGTTATGAACGATGAAGACGAGCAGCAAAAGTTGGGAACGTCGGTGATTCGCAAATCGCTTCTCACGCACGCGTTGCTCAAGGGTGCCGTCGACGATGACGGCGAGGCGTCGGACGACGAACGAGGCGAGGAGAAACCGATGAAAATCGAAGACATGGACGAGGAGGACAAGCCGGAGTATTCCATGACGGAAATCAAGACGGTTTTGGAGGAAGCGGTGGAGGATATCGAAGAGTCCGGGATATTTGATGATTTGGCGGAGAACATCGAAGAAATCGTGAGAGTTGGGAGCTTCAAGGAGAGAGCGTCGATGGACGAGCGGAGGGAGATGTTTTCGTCGTCGATGCCGAAGACGCCGAGGGGAGGCGTGAACATAGCCGCGAATGGTGGAAACTTTCGAAACGAGGAGTCAGAAAAAGAGAACATCGACAGCAGCGGCGGCGGCGGCGGGAGGAGTTCGAGCTCGTACCGAAGGAAGAAGGCTGAGTTTCTATCGAAGGAAGTGATGGAATCGCTTCGCGATAAAAGAGAACAGAATGAAGAGCCGCCGCCGGTTTTAATTACCGAGGAACAATTGGAGACGGCGTTTGAGGTTATTAACTCGTTGGAGACGTACGTTGAGGCTGGGGAAGCCGATCCGGATTTTGTCGAGCAGTTTGTTCCGGAAGAGTTGGCGGTCATCGTGAAAGGTTTGGCGGAAACGGCTGGTTTTGAAGAGACGTTGTTGGACGATACGCAGCAAGAACCGGTCGATTTCGAAGAGGCTGTTCCGGAGGAGTTGAACTTTGAAGAGATTCGAAAAACGTTCGATGTGCAACCGATCGCGTCGAGGTCGATGGACGACGTGAGGGAAAGGTGTTTGGAACTCGTGAACGACATGCGTTTGGAAGATACGTTCGCCGTTATCGATTTACACGCCGTGGTTAAGTTGTACGAGCACTTAAAGAAGAGGATGCCGAGAGTGACTCCGCACTACGCCGTCAAGTGTTGCCCTGATCGAGGGATCATTTCTACGTTGGCAGCTTTGGGTGCTGGATTCGACTGCGCGAGTCAAGGCGAGGTGGAGTTAATTAAAGAGTTGGGGATCGATGTGGATAAGATCATTTTGGCGCACGCGGTGAAGAGACCGGTGGATTTGCGCTGCATCGCCGAGCACGGTGTAAAGTTTACCACGTTTGATTCCGAATCTGAGTTGCACAAAATGTTTGCCGCGCGATTGCACGAGTGCAAGTTGGTCTTGAGAATCAAAGCGGACGACCCGATGGCAAAGATTTCGTTCGGCGCGAAATTTGGCGCACACATGGACGACGTTCCGAAACTTTTATCGACGGCACAATTGCTCGGCATGGATATCGTCGGCGTTTCGTTCCACGTCGGCAGTTCCAGTCGAAACCCGAACGCGTACAGAAACGCGATTCAACACGCCAAGGATGTCTTTCAACAAGGCTACCATTACGGTTTCAAGATGAACATGTTGGATTTAGGCGGCGGCTATACGGGTTTGTTCGATCAAACCGGCAACATCGACGAGTCGCCCTGCGATTTTTCCATCATCTCGAAAGCATTGGATGATATTTTCCCCAAAGAACAATGGCCAAAGCTTCATATTATCGCCGAACCGGGGAGATATTTCGCGCAATCGCCAATTACGATCGCGTCGATGGTGTACGGCAAACGCGAAACCGTGAAAGCATCTGGAGATTCACGCTATGATTATTACATCACCGACGGTTTGTACGGATGTTTCAACGGCGTTATTTACGACGGGTTGGAAACGCCAGCGTACATTTTGAAATCCACCGGGGACGGTTCCATGCCTGAACTCGAATTGCGATTAGGTTTACAATACGAAAGTACCATATGGGGGCCCACCTGCGATTCCGCCGATTGCGTCATGAGAGACACGATGATGACGGAACTCAATAACGGCGATTACATATTATTCCCAGACTCGGGGGCATACACGCTCGCTGGGAGCTGCGATTTTAACGGCATCGAAGCGACGAAAGCGAGGAAATTCTACGTCTGGGGCGAACGTATGTGCCCGACGTGTACGGTTGAACAGTTGGATTCGGAACTCTTTTTGCCTCTGAAACCTCCGTGCGAGTTGGTCCAACACATCAAACCAGAAACGCGAGCGCCAGTCGACGACGGCAACGCTGCAGTTGAGTGACATCTATTATCTGCGAGAACAGAAAAAGGTAAGCATCGAGCAAATAATAGATAGAACTTAGATGGAGGGAGAGACAGAGAGCGCGCGCAAAGAGCTGATGAGTTGTAACGAGTTGAAATACATTTTTTTACGATACACGTGAGAGAGAGAGAGACATATACGACGACGAGTATGATGTACGTATCGAGATGAAGAGCGGAAACGTTTTTGGATACGTGACGGTATATTAACCACAAAGTATACTCATATACTAATAATACACTACAAACGCAACTCTTTCTTCCCTTTGAAAAGCTTCCTCCACTCGCTCTTCAACTTTGTCTCTAAATCATCTAAGCAATCCTCCTCGCCTCGCCTCGCGTCTACCCATCGCTCGCCTTCCTCCTCGAACCGGTGCGGTCCGGATATCGGACTGGACCACCAAATCTGTCTATTCGGAGCTTGCTTATTCAACACGTACGTCCCTCGGCCTCGTCCTAAAGATATCGTCAAAACGCCGTCTGAATAATCGCACTCCACGTCTTCCTCGATTTCTTCGTCCGCCCACGACTCGAGCTTTTCCCCTAGCGTTTCCAAATACTCGTTCGCTTTTTGACTGAAATTCGATTCCAGAGTCGCCTTGTTGTCTTCTTCGCTCGCGCGCGCAGCAGCAGCAGCAGACGCGTGGATATTGCGATTTGTCGACGACACTGATGATAACAACAACACTCCTCCTTCGCGATGTCGTTGTTTTTCTTTTAGTGGTAGCGCCGACGCGGACGTCGTCGTCGCCGCCGTCGCGTTTCTTCTTCTTCGTTCCCTTCGCGGACAAAAATCGATTTCACCTAAACACGCAAAAGTCGACAACAGCGCGTTGTTATAACAACCGCCGCTGCTGTTTTTAACGAAATCTTTTTTCGCGAGGAGGTGTCGAAGAAATGCGCTGGTGGCTATTTTTGTCGTTCTTCCGAGCGCTCGCGGCAGCAGCGACATGTTGTTGCGCGTATCGTTCGTGTTCTTTTGACGCGAATTGGAATTTTTTGTGTCTTCACTTCTAAAGAAAACATTTTCTTTTAAACAAAAAGCAACCACACATGAGCGGCGATAACAGGTGCATGCAGCGAGTGCTCACCGGAGGCGCGTTAGGTGGAGCCGTCGGAGGCGCCGTCGGGGCGTGTTACGGGACCTACGAGGCGTTCGCGTACAAGGTATGAGCGAAAGCTCTTCTCTCTCTCTCTCTCTTTTCCAATTTGCACCTTCGCGCGCGTTGAAATTATGCATCAACTCTCGAAAACTGAACTTTTTTTACGACGCAGATACCGGGAATGCTGAAAGTCAGGCACATAGGTCGGACGACCGTGGGGAGCGCGGGTTTGTTTTCGCTGTTTTTAGGCGCCGGGAGTTTGTTGCACTGCGGGAGGCGATCTTAGAAGGAAAGAAAGAG
>Ga0182090_1043787_pt1 | contig 26298 bp, 19 predicted proteins | sample 041ome_24_FD_127767 | JGI IMG/M metagenome (GOLD analysis project Ga0182090, IMG submission 127767) | Metatranscriptome of coastal salt marsh microbial communities from the Groves Creek Marsh, Georgia, USA - 041408BS metaT (Metagenome... | ecosystem: Environmental > Aquatic > Marine > Intertidal... | reverse complement strand
CGCGTCGCAGCGCGGTCGTGACGCACGCCAATTTGTTCTCGCGGTTCACTCGCGTCATCGGGTCGTACGCCAACTCGTTGATCACCGCCGCGGAAGACCCGGAGAAGTTGCTCGAGTCGACGGTGATGGATATGCAGAATGATTTGATCAAGATGCGACAGGCGACGGCGCAGGTGATTGCGTCGCAAAAGCAATTAGAAAAGAAATACGAAGCGGCACAGCAAGCGAGTGATGATTGGTATAAACGCGCACAGCTGGCGATGGAGAAAGGAGATGAGGATTTGGCGAGAGAAGCGTTGACGAGACGAAAGTCTTACGCTGAGAATGCCGAGTCGATGAAGACGAATTTGGACGCGCAAAAGGATGCGGTGGAAAAATTAATTGCGAATACGAGATTATTAGAAAGTAAGATGGCTGAGGCGAAGAGTAAGAAAGATACGTTAAAGGCACGCGCAGCGAGCGCGAAGACGAATAAGGCGGTGAATGATATGGTGAGCGGAATGTCGACGTCGAGTGCGTTGAGCGCGTTTGAGCGCATGGAGGAAAAAGTCATGTCCATGGAAGCCGAAGCCGAAGCCATGGGCGTTTTCGCCGCCCCTGATGATTTAGAAAAGCAATTTAAGGCTTTGGAAGCCGGTGGTGGGATCGATGATGAATTACAAGCGTTGAAAAAATCCCTACCGGGCGCGTCCTCCAAGGGCGCGCTCCCCGAAGGGCGCCCCGTGAGCGACGCCATCGAGAGCGAACTCGACGCCTTGCGCAAGAGCCGCGACGACAACTAAACCCGTCGTGTGTGCAAACGCCCATTGTCGCGCACGTCATCACCCAAGACGCATCGTGCGGCGTCGGCGTAGCAACTCTTTCAATATAAATCAAACGCGTACGTGCCCCTCGAGCGTCGCCTCTGGTACCAAAAGTGGATAAAGTTGCGCCATACGCTCGCCATTCGCGCGCACGCGGTTGACGACGGACAGCCACCATGCCGTGCGCGACGACGACGACGACGACGACGATGGCGCGGGCGATGCCCGCGACGCGACGGAAGACGCAACGGACGACGACGACGACGACCCGCGCCGAGAAAGACAGCGGTGTCCCAGCGCTGTCGTCGTCATCCTCATCGGCGATCGATCGACGCCAAGCACTGCGCGCACTCGCGTTAGGCGCGTTCGCATGCGTCACGGGCGGTGTGGGTACTCCTTCGCCGTCGTTCGCCGCATCGAGCGGGCCCGCGGATGAATTGCTCGAGTTGCGAAAGATGGAAGAAGCGAAGAGCCGCGAGCGGCTCGAGACGCTCTATCGCGAACTTCGCGAGGAGGAATCGAAAGCGATCGAATTGAGGTATTTAAAGGAGGGTGAAGCGCAGGCTGAGTTTATGAAATTGCGTGAGGAGGGTGAGAGTAAGAGTCGGGAGCAAGTGCTCGCGGGGAAGACGTTGTGTGTGACACCTTTTGGGATTGATATTGTAGGGATCACAGAGTTTGTGGCGTTGGCGGGCGCTGTGGCGAGCGGGATCTCAGCGAATCAAAAGAAGGAGGAAATCACGCAATTAAATGAAAAGTTGCGAGGAATTAACACGACGTTGCGTCAACAAGCCAGAGGAGGTCGAGGGACGATGGATGAACCCGGTGGAGGGGGTGCGGAGGATGCCGCCGAAGCGAAGACGGCTGTGGCCACGAGCTCGGATGAATGGGAAGCGTTGTCGGACGACATGAAGGAGCTTAGGTTAGCCTTGCGCGAAGGTCGTAAACTCTTACGCGATGGCAAGGCTACCGATGCTTTGGCAGCGTTTAAAAAGTCTCTCATGTTGGCGCGCGTCGTCGGCGACTTGATTTCCGTCCGCCGAGCCACGCGCGGCTTGGGCGCCGCCAAGCGTCAACTCGGCGACCGAAAGGGCGCCATCGCCGACTTGTTAGAAGTTCTCGATGTCAGTCAGCGTTTAAGCGACTACACAGGCGATATGGATGCTCTCGGTGCGATTGCTGATTTATATACCGAACTCGGTGACCTCGAAAACGCCGGTCGCTACTACGACTTGTACTTGAACCAAATCAACGACGAAACCGTCGACGCGGGCGAGATTGATTAAATCAAAACACCCCCATCGCGCACACGCTCAAAGATAAAAAGAACACAATTGTCGTTGTTGTCTCCTCATTCATTCACTGATGTAATACAACGCGTACGTACTCAACATCACCACCAAACCGCGCGCGCGTTCAGCCGAGGACGCTTTTTCACCACACAAATGACGTCACGCACACCCCTCGACCTATGTGCGCACTCTCCGACGCGTCCGCCGCGCACGCCCTCACGCCACACGCACGCGGCGAAAGCAACGGTTAAAATTCATCATGGCGCAAGACGGATGCCAACCCATGGAGCGCTTCATGCGTCCCGAATACTCAAACCACGGCGCCGGGAGCGCACAAAAGTCGTGGGCGTTTTGCCCATCGAGTCGCGATGGGGCGAGCGCTGGAGGCGGTGCGGCGCCGCCGAGCGCGATGCACGCGTCGGCGGGTCATGGGTATTCTGTGAGCGGATACGTGAATGGGTATAACCCGACGTTGCCGGCGTATCCGCCGACGAGAGCGCAGTTGGAGGCGGCGCGCGCGAGAGGCGGAGGCGCGCCGACTGGGCCGGCGCCTCCGGGACAGCGGTTTAGACAAGCGACGGCGGTGTGGGATGGTCCTGCACCGCGTGGGGATCCGAGTAAACCGCAACCTGGGACACCGTATTATATTAATACCCCAAAAGAAGAGGTGTTTGATGCGAGTAAGGAGGCGAAGGATGCGCACATCGCGGGCGGGGGGCGCCTGCCGTACTGCGGGTGCGACGGCTCGGTCGCGGCGAGAGGTTTGGCGGCGGGAGCAACGCATGTTCGATGTGGGAACTCGCGTGATAGTTCTTTGAAGAGTGCAGGGGACGCGATCGCGGCGTATGGGCGCGAAAAGGTGTTCGTGAGCGCTAAATTATCGCCCGATGAACACGCGCGCGTGGGGGAGGCGGTGGCGGCGATTTTAGCCGCCACTGGCGTGGGGTATTTGGATTTATTTTCCATCGAGTGGCCGGTACAGCACAAGCAAGGCACCACAGAGGTTGATGGCGAAGGTAGTTTGGAAGCCACGTGGGAAGCGCTTGAAAAGTGCGTGAGTGAAGGTACGGTGAAGGCGCTCGGCTTGGCCAACTTTTCCGTCCCCGCCGTCGAACGCTTGATGAAGGTGGCCAAGGTCAAGCCGGCGGTAAACGAAGTGGAGTTACACCCGCTTTTGGCGCAGCGTAAGCTTGTTGGTGTGTGCAGACGTTACGGCTTGCTCGTCGTCGCGCACACGTCCCTCGCAAACGGCGACGACAAGCTTTTGAAGCACCCCAAGCTCGTTCAAGCGTGCGCCGACGCCGCCAATCCGCAGACGCCTCAGGCATTGCTCACGCGTTGGTCTTTGCAGCGCGGCGTACCCATCATCATCGAAGACGAACAAACGGTTGATGAATGCATGAAAGCGACGACGTTCCGATTGACCAATGCTCAAAAGGTGCTCATCGACGCCATCGAACCGCCGCCAAAGGATGGCGGCATGCGCTTTTTCCACCCGGCGTTTGACTTTACTTTCGACGATCCATTTTTAGGCGGCGTTTACCGTCCGGGTCTTGACCTCGTGCCGAACTAAACATTACACGAATTACATCACGCTTTGCTTCTTTATATCCATTTCAGTTTCGTTACTACATTTACAATACGCTCGCTAATCGCTACTCGTACACGCGTCCCACCCGCGAAAACAACTCTCTTCACCCGCGCCGCACACGAAGCCTCTCCTACGCCTCGATCCCGCGCTGCTTCAAAACGCACCGATGCATCTCTAATTCGCTATTCAAGAAAAACCCGAGGAAGAACGGGGAGACGACTAAGCCCGTTTTCGCGCTCACCGTGAGCCGGCGAAAGCCTGAGCTCTTCAAGTTTGCGAGGAAAACCGCGGGGGCACTGACGGCGAGGCCGTAGGCCGACCCCCTGATGCCGCCATAGAAAGCGGCATCGAGGCATTCGGCGCGTGCAGCCTCGCGCGCCGCTTCGACGTCGGCGTTGGATGACATGGTGCGGCGACTTGTGAGATCATGCAGTTGCAGTTTTGTGCTCGTTCGAAGAATTAATAGTGTTCTAACAACGCGAGAAAGAAATGGCTATGAATGTGCGCCTAGATGCGCGCGAACGAGGGTGGAACACCGAATATACACCGTCTATGTATTTTTCACAGCAGCTTCGAGGGCGGCGATGAGAGCTGGGACGTTATCTACGGAATACGGCGCCCGCTCGGCGGAGTTTAGCAAGACGCGACCGGCATTCCAACCACGGTCGGCGAGCTTTTTAGTAAACACATCGATGTCACGCTTGGCCAAGCTTTCTGATTCTTGTAACGCCCAAACGTACGCTTGCTCTGCGGTTAAATCAGGACGGTAAGGTAAAGCACGGAGATGTGCGACTTGGATGATTGCCTGCAACACGTCTCGGCTCGAAGCGGATTCGCTCAACGCCAGTAACGCTCGACCTTTCAAGCCAGTTTTCTTGCGCTGCCATGGAAACTTGTGCTTGCGCTTGATGCGTGTCTTCGCTGTGATGTTTGTAGCTACTCGTTTTGGCGCATCGCGGGTATTGGTGTCTAAAACCACGCGCTGCTTTGATGTGCCTGGCTCGTATGCCAAAATGTACGGGCGCGCATTACGACTTCCTTTCAACGCGTTCACCAAGGACTTTGGCGTCGAGCATACCTCACCGAGTGAAGTCACGGTGAGAGGTAAGTTTGATTTGTCAAGTCTCGCCGGAATGAACAGACGCTCGGCATCAGCGACGCGTGCACGAGTTGGGATCTCTCGCTCCTTGACAAACATCTCTGCAATAATCTCTGCTCGCTCCTTATTAATTGTTCGCAATTGTACCGCCTTGAGCTCTTTCCAAATGCACACCAAGTCGAGCACAGCTAGAGGTCCAAACGCAATCACTGGCAGCGCGCGCCTGATCTCTGGTCGAACGCTTGCCACTTTACTCATCGTTCGCGCCGCGCCGACGGCGAGCGCCAAGCCAATATTATCCGCCACAACCTGTTGTGCGCTCGTCTTCGCCGCAACTTCCGCTAAGTTTTCTTCTAAGATGAACGTACGCTGAATCGGCGCCCGCACGACGTTTGCGGTTGTGATGCCAACCGACTTACCGATGTTTGCCGCCGTCGCAAGCGGCAAGAAATGCTTTGGAAAATACGGCGTAATAATCTCAACAAACGAACTCGCGTCGTAAATCACGCTCGATGTGAATCTAAACCGCTTCACATCACTATCGAATGCGCGTCCAAAGTTTGCAGCCACCGAAAGCTTGCCTAAACGCCCTAAACCATCCTTTAACACCCAATTTACCGCTGCAGCCGCCGGCAACGTCCGACTCGCCCCGAGCCCAACCGCAGTCAACATTTGTTGCGTCGCAAACACTGAAATACAAGAGCTCGCGATGCGCTGCGCAAAACGAAACCTCGCGTAGTCCCAGTAATCGCTCGTCACGCTCGATGGTTCTGGAAGGAGCGCGTGTGACGCACGCTCAGCGAAACGCTTCGCCGCGTCCCGCGCCATCAAGTCCAAACGCACACCATATCCTTTCGGTGCGCCACCCTCAGGCGTAAGCTCACCAGGCTTCATAACTCGTAGTCTACCATTGTCGTACACATACCGTAAGACGTCGCGCGACGATCCAGGACGACGCTCGCGCAGTGGAAGAGGAATGAGCCCGCACGCGGGTTTGCGACGGCTCACAAACCCAAACGTTTTCGTCGTCGACGGTTCAGAGGAAGACGACGCGATAGAACACCGTTCGTTGAATCGTATCGTATACGTGTATTCGTGAGACATCGCGACGACGCGCCGAGGTGTGACGAGAGTGTTCGCCCATGCTTTTTGTAACAGACTGGGGCGTGCAAAAAGGATGTCTATGAAATGAAATGTTATATGACAAAATTACCACGCCCGCGAGGCTCGCTCATGTGGTGTATTCGGCGTTGATCTTGACGTAGTCGTACGACAAGTCACAGCCCCATGCTTGGCCTTTACCCGGGCCGGAACCGACAGAAATGTCAACCACGCATGTGCCGTGCACGCCAGTGACATCCTTGAGGTACTGGCTCGCGGCGACGGCGTCAAAAGCCAAAGGTTGACCCTTGTCCATCAATTGGTGCGGACCAAGCGAGAGCTTGAGATCGTTCTGATTGAAGTTATGCTTGACTGGCGACGCGTAGCCCGCGGCGCAGGCTAAGCGACCCCAGTTCGGGTCGTGGCCAAAGATAGCCGCCTTGGCGAGAGACGAGCACACGACGGAACGCGCGATGACGCGCGCGTCTTCATCATCCATCGCACCAGACACGTTGCATTCGATTAAGCACGTCGCGCCTTCACCATCCCATGCAATTGCCTTGGCGAGACCACGGCACACAGCTGTGAGCGCTTGCTCGAGAAGCTTGGCATCCGCGCTATTGGCGTCGGTGATGACGGCGTTTCCAGCCTTGCCGCTCGCAAAGCACACCAACGAGTCATTTGTACTCGTGTCACCATCGACGGAGATTTGGTTGAACGAATTCGTGCCAGCGCGAGAAGTGATCCCGCGCCACACTTCGGGGGATACCGCGGCGTCGCACGTCACCACACCAAGCATGGTGGCCATGTTTGGATGAATCATACCGCTCCCCTTGGCCATGCCGCCCATGCGCACTTTTTTGCCGCCAATGTCCACCTCAATCGCAATCGTCTTACGAACGAGATCGGTAGTGCAGATTGCGGTTGCCGCGGCGTTCGCCGCCGCAGTACTCGCCTCGACGTTAGCCGCCAAAACGTCAATCGCAGGCAAAAGCTTATCCATTTTGATGCGTTGACCAATGACGCCAGTGGACATGAGCAAAATGTCGTCTCCAGCGACGCCGAGCGCCTTGGATAACGCATCGGCAGTCGCCTGAGAGTCCGCGAAGCCCGCATCGCCGGTCGCTGCGTTCGCTTGACCAGCGTTGATCAGCAACGCGCGCGCCGTAGGCTTACCCGCGAGTTGTTTTTTGCAAAACGCGACGGGCGCCGCGCACATCAGGTTTGTCGTAAAAATCCCGGCGCACGTCGCGTCTTCATCCGCAACAATCAACGCGCAATCCGCTCGCGTGCCCTTCTTACGCAAACCAGCCTTATATCCTGCAACTTTGAACCCCTTTGCCGCGCACACACCACCATCAATCACAGTCCACGGTCCATCCGGTAACAACGCCTCGCGCACCGGCGCGTACGGCAGCGTAAACGCGCCCTCGTCGTTAAAATCAATCTTCTCCGCCGACGCCCGCACTCTCACCACGCGCGACATCGCACCCGGACGCCCCAACTTTGCCCCCACAATTATTTTCATTGATTTTGCGCACACTCGCGCGGTCTTTGGCCCACAAACGTTCACATTCGCGAGCGCCATGATGTCAATGCTCAAAACGCGTGTCCCGAAACGCGTCTCACAACTTTCGATCGCTCAGCGCCTTCACGCCCGCCCCGAACGCGTAATCCACCCCCGAATTCCACGTCCGTCGCAATTCACGACTCACCGCGCGTCCAAACACGCGCTCGATCCCCTCACCGTCGCGCGCACCAGCGCCGACGTCGTCGTTCGATGCACCTCGAGCTCGCGCCTCGGTGGTAAACACGCGTCGCGCGGTGTTGGCGTCGACGTATTTCACGCTCGTCACCGCGATCGATGCGCAGAGTAAACCCGTGAGTGCGCTCGTCAGTCTCACGCGGTTCGCAATGGACATACAGTCGCGTCGTCGAATGCCGCGCGCGCGCACTTTCGCGGTTGGAAAAGCGTGTTTTCGGGCTGCGCGATCGGTGTGATCGTCAATCGCCGACGCACTTTGCATCGAACGACGTCGCACTGGACGATCGATCGATCGACGAGGTTGGAAAACGCAAACGCGAGGACGTGGGTAGTAGCGCACGCGCGCGCGCACTCGACTCGCACGGCGAGGCACGGGACTTTATATATACGGGACGTGTGTTGAATTTCAGCGCGCGTGACGACGAAAAAGAGAGACGACAGGCCACGATACGATGCCTCCGAAAGAAACAGTGCTCGACTTGGGTCGATTTATCGATAAGGGTGTTCGTGTGAAGCTCAGTGGAGGGCGTGAAGTCACGGGGACGTTGAAGGGATACGATCAGTTGCTTAATTTGGTGCTCGACGAGTGCGTGGAGTACATGCGAGACAGAGAGGATCCGCTGCGGATTACGGATGAAACGCGCGAGTTAGGATTGTTAGTGTGCCGTGGCACGAGTGTGATGGTAGTTTCGGCGTTAGATAGCATGGAAGAAATCGCGAACCCGTTCTTGGCTCAGGATGGGGAGGATGGCATGTGATTTCTTTGTGAAAATGTAGGGACGCGTGTAGACGCTTGTTTTCTTTGCAATGCGACATCTTTTGTTGTTTACTACACGTCTTTTTCTGCACCTTCGCTAGTGTTTGCTTTGCGCCGCGCAGTTCTCTTTGCTTTCTTCGCCGCGGCGGCTTGTTCCTCTTCTAAAGTGGGTGGGAGCGGCGCCCACGTCGCGAATGACCATGGTTTGTCTTTTGTCTCGGCGCGTTCAATCTCAGCAGCCAAAGCGTCATCTCGATGCATCTTTCGAAGAGACGACGGCGCACGCGCGAGTTCACTTTTGCTTAGTAATGTTAACGCCTCTTTCACCGCGCGCTCGAGCTGTGGATCCGCTCCAGCAGCGTAGTCGCTCGGTTTGATGTTGACGCAAACGTCTGGGTACACGCCAACATTTTCAACCTTGTTCGTTCGCAGACTTGGGTCTTTGATTTCGTCGACGAGCAGTACGTTTTGAGATGGAATGCTCACCTCGGAACCGTCGATGAGATCTGCGGAACCGTGAATAGAAAGCAGTCCGCCCCAAGTACGCGTTCCGACGACGATGCCGAGACCCAATTTTCGGAACGACTCCGCCATGAGCTCGGCATCCGAACCAGTACGTTCATTTACGAGCATCACCAGAGGACCTGGCGTGTTTGATGGATACACTTGTAATTCTCCTCGTCGAGGAATATCCCAGGCAAGCGCGCGCTGTGAGAGCTTGGAGAGTAAAAGCTCGCTAATGTGACCACCCGTGTTACCTCGCAAATCGAGCACCAAACTACCCTTGCGAACCTCGCACGCGTAATGGCGCCAAAATTCAGAGTATCCAGTACTTTCCATGTCTGGCACATGTAAATATCCAACCACGCCGTCGCTCATCGCATGTACGGTCCGCGTGCGAGACTCGATCATATCGCGATAGCGAGCGTCCAATTCGGAATACATGGCTCGAACACGAACAGGAACAATGTCACCCTTCTTAGGCCTGCTATCGTCTTTGCTTTCTTTGCTCTTCTTTTTTTTATCCTTGAGCGACAACTTTTTTAGTGCTTTGTCGACGCTCGCGTCCTCGCTATCAATCTTAACCGTCAAGAGCACTTCACTCCCACCTTTCTCCACCAACAACGCCGCGGGAGAAACATGCTCTGTAAGCGGGATGCGATCAATGTTTAACAATATATCACCCTCTGAAATATTCACGCCAGGTTTGCTAAGTACACCACCGCGTGCGTCATCCCAGCTATCACCCTTGACAATGTTTACGATGCGATACCCACTCACTGATGCGTCCCAAATAAAATCAGCGCCGAGGTACCCCGCAGAATGCCTACGCGCCGAGCGACCTGGGTCGCCCGACGTAACAGAAACGTGCGAGCAACCAAGTTCGGCGCTCATTTCTGTCAGCATGTCAGACAGTTCCCTTCTCGTGCTTATAGTCGGGAGAATGCCTTCGTAGCGCTTCAGTGTGCCTTCCCAATCAACGCCGTTCATGTCCTCGCACCAAAAGTCGTCACGGAGACGGCGGTATACTTCGCCGAGCATCTGTGCCCACTCCTTGGCTGGGTCAACTAGAACGCGCACGCGGCCGTCAAGGTTAATTAAACCAGTTCTTCTATCGCATGAATGTTGATCTAGTTCTTCGCTGTCACTTCCGTCCTCCTCAGGACGAACGCCAGCTTTGTACACTCTGAGTTCCAAGTATCCATCTGTTTCTTTCTCCACAATCATGCACTTGCGATCGATGGACAGTGTCACCTCGCCAACGCCACCGTGAATTAAGATACTTCTACGTAAATCTTTGACGCTGTATGAAATTAATGTCCCGTAACCACCGTCTTCGTCGTCTGAAGAGTAGTCTGTACCGACGCCTCCCGGAGCGCCGCGGCTCGGTGGGTACTCGACAACCATGAACCGACCATCTTCGAGACCGCATAGGCATCCATAGCGAGATATTGGCATCGGTAACGCAACGACGCGCTCAGTAAGACCGTCGATGTCGATTTTTATCGGCGGCGGAGCTTCGCCCGAGTAAGATTCGTCGTCATCGTCGTCGTCATCAGTCGAGGCGTCTTCGTCGTTTTCTCCGTCGTCAGCATCTTCATCAACAGTGGACCAATCGCTGTCATCATCTGGTTTATTTTTCTTTGATGAGCTTGTCTTCTTGCTATCTGCCTTAGCGTTATTGTATCGAGGATCGCTGTCAGAGTCATAATCTGATCCAGATCCAGATTCGGAATCGTACGGCGGCTTCAATTCCTTGAGCATCGGGTTGCGCACATCCTTTTGTAAAATAATCAAATGTGGGCGCTCGACATGAGGGAAGGCTAAGCCAAACTTCGCAGCATCATACACTGGTTCGAGTTCTCTCGAACCCAAAAAATACAAGTACTTTCCATCGGCATCCCAAGCTGGAGAGTGATCGCCGAGCACAGGTTTGGTTGCGTCAAACACGGTTCCCTTGCGAACATCCAACACGCGAATGCACGACTTTTCGTAATTCATAAAGTACGTATACGCGAGAAAGTTCCCACATGGACTCCAAGTCAAGTCTGTAATTCCTTCACTCGAAGTGTCCGCCGTACGCATGTCTCCATTGTCTATATTCACTATAAGCAGGGCGTTTCTGTGATTCACGATGGCGACGAGCGGCGCCTCTGGACTCGGTAGCAATTCCTCAACGCGGCCTAGCACACCGTGGTGCAATCCTAATCGCTTCGACGTCCGACCAGCCTCCTCGTAATGCACTTCAATGTCTTCTTCCCCACTTGCGTCAGTGACGAATACTAAGCGTTCGCCGTCGTACAAATAAGCGCCAAGCCGAGTGCGAGGCTGCGCTTTGCTCAAGACGCTCGCGAGCGGCGCCGCGACTTGACCTTTCGGCGTCTTTAGTTCTTTTGCCGGGGGATAACTTAAAACCGGTCCATCCCATATACCCATGGTAAACGCTTGACCGCGAACGAGGAGCATAATAGTCACTCCTTCGGGATGAAGATCCCAATTCTCAATCCAGTCGTCCGCATGCACAAAGCGCTTGGAGAGTTGCACGCGAGGTCCTCGCCAGGTAATATCCAACGCTTCGCCGTTTGTGTTCTCAGCCGCGTCGCAAAGGTGATAAATTTTACCACCTTTCATGTATGTCACGCCTAACGCAGAGCCTGAGGACGAGCGATCGACGGAAACATGGCGCACTGGGAAACCTCCTCCAGAGGTGTGCCGACGCACATCCCCTCCGTCGATGTCGCACGAGAACGCATCAATCGACCCGTCTCGCTCCATGGTGAACAGCACGCGATCGTTCATCCACTGTACGTTACCAAAGTTCCCCTCGAGCGCATCGAGGGCGTCGATACGCTTCAAGTCGTCTAAATGTCCGACCCAAATTTCCCCGCACGCTCCGCCTTTGTACCCACGCCAGTGCCCCACGGCGGGATCCTCAGTGTTTCTCCCAATGACGAACATTTCTCGCCCATCGACGACTCGCACATCTAAATCATGCACGGGTCCAATTCCTAAGCGCACAGGCGCGCCGACATCGACGTCAACGACCCAAATTTCATCCCCAGTTGGTTCGCTCGCCGCCGCGCTCGACGAAAAGTACACGCGCGTGCCATCTGGAGAGAAACAGCACGCGCGCGCGTACGACGCCCCCATGTGGGTCAACTGTTTCATTGGTCCTCCGTTCGCATCGACGACGTAGAGCTCGACGTAGCCATCTTCGATGCATGTAAAGGCTACTTTGTCTCCAGCCGCCGACACCACGGGACGCTCGCACGCGCCATGCGCCTGTGTCAAACGCCGAGGCGCACCGTTCACCGACGTGCTCACCGCGTAAATGTCGTCTTCACATACGAAGAACACATCTGTACCGCGCACGACGGGCCAGCGGTAGTATCCGCGATCGTGCGCGGTGTTGGCGTCAACTGTAGGGTAATGCACCGCCCTCGCCCTGAACGACGGCTTTGACGACGCACGAGACGTCCGAGACGTAAGCGCGCGGCGCATTGTGTGTTGTTTCCCGTGAACGTTTGCACAGGGTCGTGCCGAGGATGTTGACATGTACACGACAGACTATGGCGACGTGATGATTTGATGTGCACTTTTCACACGGTGACAAAAGCTATCATAACTAACATCGCGCGCGAATGACGTCGACGAGACGACGAATGCCCGTCGTGAGCGTCTCTCGCGGCACGGATGCAAAGCAAATTCTATACCAACCCACGATGTTCATTTCACAATCACGCCCGGGCGTGAGCACGAGTTTGGCCTCGTCATAAACATCGTTCCAAAACGAAGTTTCGCTCGCGGGGCCATCGGCGGCCGCGCCTTGCACAAATGGCGACAAATCTATAAAGACAAACATCCCTGACGCCGGAGTCACCATGCGCCTATCCAAATCAAAATCATCGTTCAATTCGTTGAGTGCTTTGAGTTCTTCAACGAGGCAATCGTACTGGGATTTCAATCGACGAGCGTTCTCTTTGACAAACCAGTCCATCCAGTCGTCGTCCTCCATGACGTCACATAACGCGCACTGCATTGGTCCAGGAACGGCGCAAAAGTATGAAATGTTATCCATCGATCGGTGAACTTCGGCATTTTGCGTCCATAGAGCGCCAATTCGGTACCCACTAGCGCAAAAATCTTTGCTTAAGCTATAAATCACGTGCACGTAATCCTTGTACACGCAGTCATCTCCTCGAGACAGCGCGATGTCAAAGCCACTCAAATGTTCCGTCTTGGATTCATTGAAGCTCGAACATGCGTAGACTTCATCTATAATGACATGGATGCGATTGTTCACCGCCCATTCGACGACGTTTGCGACTTCCTGTCCGCTGTACTTCACACCAGAAGGGTTCTCTGGATTGCAAATAATGATGGCCGCGCACTTTCCCTTGTATTTGCCTCCAACGCTCTTGGTCGCGATCATCTTGCGCATGTCTCGCTCAAAGTCTTCAGGCGTAGGCAGGTGATACAAACTTTCCAAAACAACATTTTGGTCAACCTCGTGAAGCGCAGAATCGAGTTTCTCGTACTCAAAGCTCAAAGCTCCTCGTCGAACGGGTGCGCACTCAACGCCCAACCGAGCGCGCAAGTCATTGGGAAATGCCGGGTAGTACGGGGCTGGAATCATCACAAAATCATCTTCATTCGCGACGCAAAATGCTAAATTCTCAATTACCGCACCGGCACCGCTGGAGATGATGATATTCTCCGGAGTGAGCGTCCTGTCCAACGCTTTCGCAACAGACGTCCCGGCGGTTGCCACCCGCTTGCGTAAGTGCGCCGCCATAGCCTTGCGCAACCGCGCGCTACCCTTCATATCATCATACGACGCACTAGAGTCTGGAATTGTGTCTTCTTTCGTCAATGCCTCGCGTAGTCGCTGCTGAATCGCGTCGACAGTGAGCTGGTTTTGAGCCACAGCGAGGTTGATGAAACCACGCGGATTGGTTTCGGCGTCGTACGGATCACTGAACGTTCGAACGAATGCATCGAAATAGGTAAACGGTCGTTGTTTCGCTCGATTCCCTCGTGCACTGAGCGTCGTTGTCGGCACGCCACCAGACATGGCGCGCACTGAGGAGAAAGAAAGGTAGTTAGTTCGTTGAGGCTAGTTTTACAAGAACAACACGTCGAAAGCACTACAAGTACAACGTTCATCGCAAAAATGGCTGCATAATTGCCGAATGATTGAACGTGAAGTTATTCAACGCTGAAAATGGCTCGTAAGCTATGGCGGCATCGTTCTCGTCGTCGCTGACATCGTCTAAAGAAGCCATGATTTCCTGTTCCAAGTCTTCGAGCGTCATCGTCTTCCCACGCCCGGCGGCTGGGGACTGTGCGGCGATCACGTTGTTCATGCGTGGCTTTGGTTGCTTCGACTGCTTTTTCTTCACCCAGGCCGCGATGGCTTTCAACCCAGGAAAACATGACGCGTACTTGCCCCTGTACTTGTGAAGTTCACCGTCCGGTAAGTCAAAAATCCAAATTGGGTTCCACACAATGTCGGAAATTTCCTTACGCGTGTGCGTCAAGAATTTCGTTTCCTCAGAGATCCCTTGAATTATAAATAAAGTGTTTTTTTGCGTCCACTTCCCTTGCGCCGTGTTCATATCCTTGCCAAGTTTACGGTAAAAGTGCACCTTGTCCTCTTCAACGATGAAGTCACGAATGTTGACCCCAATCTCTTCCTCAACCTCGCGTGCCGCGCACTCGGACTCCGTCTCACCTGCATCCATTTTTCCTTTGGGAAATCCCAAACTCTTCGAATTCGAGCCCCACCCACGAACCATCAAACACTTGTCCATGGCCGGGTTCAACAGCACCGCGCCGCACGTCGGAATTGAAAACTTGTACGCCAAAAACTTGTCATAGGTTGTCGAAATATCCTTCGCCATCGCCATCGATTTCAACTGCGGCACAATCTCAAACATATTTGTCACAAACGCTCTCAACTTCAGCACCGGCAATGAGGCATCCTTTTCGCGTATAAAATCTTCGTAATACCAGTGCGCTTGCTCCACGAGAAACAACAGACGATTCCCATCTGCAAGCTCCTCTGGTGGCGCATTCAACACAAACCTCGCCGCGAGCTCCATGTATACCTCAGACTGCTTACCCGACACATTTTTTATCTGAGCCTCCTTGGCCGCCTTCTTCTGCGCCTTCTTCGACGTGACCGCTACGTCAGCGGCATTAAGCTCAATCGCACCCGTGTCTACGTCGTCACCACCGCCGGTGGCATCGCCCCCATCGACCCCATCCGCGGCGGCTTTCTTCTTTTTCGCCATGCTTCACGCGGGCGCCTATTGCGACTCGCGTCGTGCGCACGCGTGCGTTACAATGGCGATCCGGCGAAAGGAATAAAACCACACTTTGCGCCGCACGCGTTCGGCGCAGCGTTGGGCCTCGCAATCGCAATCGCGCGCGATGGTGGCCCCAGCGCACGCATTCACGGTGACGTACGACATCGATGCGCCGTCGAAGAAAGATGCGCAGATGATCGTCGATGCGATATGCCTCGAACAAACCGTGGAGCTGCCTGAATCTTTGGTGCCACCTGGGACGTGGATTAACGAGCACGTCGTGGGGAAGTGCGTGGAGTGCGTGGAAGTGAATGATGGGCATCATCGAGGGGTGATGTATCGCGCGAAAGTGCGATATAGCGATGATACGAGCGGGTTTGAGCTTCCACAGTTGATAAACGTGATTTTTGGCAACTCGAGCTTGAAGGAACGAGCGCGCGTGTCAGACGTGGAGTTTAGCGCGGAGATGCTCGCCAGGTTTCATGGTCCGCGGTTTGGCGTCAAAGGGTTGAGGAAACTGCTTGGCGTCGAGCGAGGGCCGTTGGTGATGACGGCGTTGAAGCCTATGGGGACGCCGAGCGAAAAGTTGGCGGAGATGTGCTACGCGTTTGCCAAGGGTGGCATAGACGTCATTAAAGATGATCATGGACTGGCAAACCAAAGATATGCGCCATATGAAGAACGTGTTCGAGCGTGTTGTGCCGCAGTGCGAAGGGCAAACGAAGAAACGGGACGGAAGTGTATATATGCGCCATGTATTAACGCGCCGGCGCACTTGGTGGTGTCGCGAGCGAAATTTGCCAAAGCCGCCGGAGCCGGAGCGGTGTTGATGATCCCTGGACTCACTGGCTTGGATAGCATGCGCATGTTGGCAGAAGACCCAGAATTTGGGTTACCCATCATCGCACATCCGGCGATTTTGGGAGCAATGCTCGGTGGTGGTCCGCGAGACGAGGTTCGAGGCTTCACGCATGGCGTCTTACTTGGATTGTTACCGCGGTTGGCAGGTGCAGACGCGACGATTTTTCCGAGCTTTGGTGGTCGGTTTGGTTTCAGCGTAGAAGAGTGCAAGGCCATCGCACACGGTTCTCGACGTCCGCTCGGGCACTACCCGGCAATTTTACCTTCTCCTGGCGGCGGCATGACGCTCGACAAAGTCAAAACCATGATAAATACTTACAGCCAAGACGTGCTGCTGCTCGTTGGTGGCTCGCTGTACAGTCACAGTTCGGACTTGACCGCAAATGCGCGACACATTCTCGCCATGGCTGGACGCACGGATATTTATGGTCCGAAAGAGTTGCCGCACGGCGCCACGCCGACGTCTCTGTACAACACCCCTGGCTCATCAAGCGGTGCGACGTTTACGCCGGGTAGTGGTATGCGACCAAAGCTCAAGCTTGCATCGGGTACTCCGGGTCCATATCCGACCACACCGACATCATATCCTGTTACTCCGCAAAGCACATATCCTGCAGCGCCGCCGTCAACACCGTTGAGCATGGATCCCGAAGCGGTGAAAGTCATGAGTGCGCTCAAAGATAAAAACGCCGCGCTCGAGTCTAAGATTGACGAGCTCACGGTGCTGGTAAAGCATTTGATGGCGGAACAGGCCAAGGGTAATGCCACAAAGCATGCCAGCACTGGACCTCTTGAAGGCAACCATAGCAAGGTGCTTAATAGAAAACAAGGCGAGTTCCAATGGGAACGAGTGCCGCAGGAAATGTATAAGATGGATGGTGCAAGTTTTAAGAATTGCTCACGCATCGAGCTCATTGGTAAACGTGGAGAGAGCCCGTGCTTTCACGTGCGCTACTTTGAGGTTGCCCCCGGTGGATGGACGACTCTGGAGCATCACCAACACGAGCATGTCGTCATCGCGCTCAGAGGCGAGGGTGAGGTACAACTCGGACTTGAAGCGTACCCACTCGCATTAGGCGATGTGGCATATACAGCTCCGGGAGACGTACATCAGCTTCGGTGTAAACCAGATGCTAAAGACGCATTTGGTTTCATCTGCGTCGTCGCATCTGATCGGGATCGACCAGTAGAGGATGAGCCATACGAGTTGCTCAAATCGTGCAAGCTTGCGCATATGTTGGACGAAGACGTTCGCATCGCGCTCGAAGCACAGATTAAGCACCGGGCCGAACACAAAGCTGCCCATGGTGCCGTCGCTGAAGGGTCTGCGTGCGAATGGAAGCCTGGTATGAAGAAGAAACAAGCGACGGCTGTTGCCGAAGGCTCTGCGTGTGAGTTCACACCAAAATCCAAGGCAAAGTCTGCGACTCCTAGAAGATACTTTCCTTGATCATAGAAAAACTATTCTTTTATTGTTGTTAATAAAATACAGCTACGTGCTAGTCGTTGACTTACAAGCCTTCCGCCATCATTATTTCATCAAGCTTTGGGTCGCGTGCCAAGTCTTCGAGGCTCTGGCGAAAGCCTTTGACGAGTCGTTCAACATCTGATTGCGTGATTTGATGGTGGAAAACCACGCGAATCATGGCAGGTCTAGCGCTCCATGGCAGTACTAAAACGCCATGGCTCTCTTCAAGTTCACGCACGACCGCGTCGGCGGTTATGCCGGGCACAGTAACTGTCACTAGCACCATGTTTGAGTCTGGAGCAAGACACTCGATACCAGGCGCGCCGGCAAGACTTTTCGCAAATGACTGTGCCAGTATATGGTCCGAGCGCAACTTTGGGAATACTTCATCAATAGCCACGAGTGCTGGAGCGGCAAGCACGCCGACTTGACGCATAGACCCGCCTAAAGCTTTCCTGAAGCGTTTGGCTCGCTGAATAAACTCCACAGGCCCACACAGCACAGACCCCACCGGTGCGCCGATAGCCTTGCTTAAGCAAACGCTCACTGAATCGCACCCAACGACGAGTTCCCCTGGACTCTTCCCGAGTGCTACAGCAGCATTCCAAATTCTTGCGCCATCCATGTGCACCTTGACGCCAAATTGAGCGCACAACGCCGCCACGCTTCGCACGTACTCGCAGCTCAACACCTTGCCCCCAGTCTTGTTATGGGTATTCTCCAGACACACTGCCTTAGTCACTGGAAAGTGATCGTCTCGTACCTGACGTATCGCGTCTTCAATATCTTCGAGCGCCATGGTGCCATCGCTCGCGTTCGGTACCGCTCTCGGGTGCGCGCCTCCAATCGTTGCGATTCCGCCTTGCTCGTACAAGTGCACGTGCGACTTCGAGCCAACGATAACTTCCGACCCGCGCTCGTCACACCACGTGCTAATGGCAAGCAGGTTGGCCATCGTGCCGCTCGGCACGAACACCGCCGCGGGGTAGCCGAAGATTGCGCTCACTTTCGCTTCTAACTGCTTCACCGTTAGGTCGTCACCGAGCACGTCGTCACCGACGATGGCGTCGCGCATCGCGTCGCGCATCGCGGGCGTGGGTTTCGTCACCGTGTCCGAGCGCGCGTCGACGACGCCCGGCGAGAGACACATCTTTGCGCGCATGATGAGCGCGAGCGAGGTGAGAAGTGTCGTCACTTGCACGCGCATGGGCCGCACCCTCATCGTCGACGGTGCGACGATACGAGATGTGACATCGTTGAGGACATTGGCATCGTCGTCCTCCTCCTCCTCCTCGAGGACGATGTCGACGAGTGAGACGACGCAGGTGTTGCGAGAGCTCACGTTGCTGAGTGCTGGTGGTTGGTACACTTTAACAAAAGACGCATCTGAGACCGTTCTCACGACGATTGAGGGCGCTATGCGCGATGTGAGCGAATGTGATGATAACGGTGGTGGTACATTGATGTACATGCGCGCGCTAGAGCGGTGCGTGCAGGCGTCAGGGGCGGTGCTGGGCCAGAAGAAGTGGTTACGACTGAAGCGCGCGTTGAAAGAGTTTGCCGTGGCGCGCGCGAGATTGGTCGTAAAGCGAACGCGTTTCGATAACGGGTGCGCGATGGATGCTTTGAGCATGGATGTTTTGATTGAAATCTTGTCGAGGTGCGACGTCGAAACGTTGAAAGCTTCAGCGTGTGTGTCGAAGGATTTTCGAGAGGCTGCTGCCATCGTCGCCGCGACGGCGACTACGCACGCTAACGCTGATGATTTCCCTCGAGTGAGATGTTTGAAGTGTAAAAAGTACATGTGGCGGAGTCAAATGGATGAATTATCGTGCCTGAGCTCGAAGCATAGACATACGTTAGGTGAGACGCTTAGAGGCGGACTTTGGAAGTATGCGTTTCGCCGCGAATTGCGTCGTCGTCGATGTCGCTACATAGATGAAGACTCTGATGATTCTAGCAATGATAACGCATCGAGTAGCGAGGAAGATGACAACGACCAATCAGAGTCCACTTTCAAAGAGAGAAAGTTCTGGACTATCGGTAGATCTTAGTACACTTATTACAGATTTTAGTAACCTGCGGACATTTTAGCATTCAGCGAATCGAGCAAGTCCACTGCGGGGGCAACCTTTTGTTCCACCGAACGTCTATCGTACGTCGATTTTTGCATCTGCAAGGAGTGTCCCATATAAATCGCCAGCGCCTCAAGTTGACGCTCGGATGCATCAGTGCCGCGCAAGTGTGTGACAACCATGTCGCGAATCAAGTGCGGATTTGTACGCTTTCCGGTGAGCCGCATCGCAGTCGTCGTGAACAGACGGTATATCCCTTGCCCATCAAACTGTTCTCCGTTTTTACGAGTGAATAAAAAATCGTGCTTGGGTTTCAGCGCCGCGCGATGTTTGGCGATGAACTCTTCTAATGTTGGGTACAAGTGTTCCGAGAGCACCAGTGGGGGTCGTACTCCGTAATCCTTTCCAGTCTTATAATCCCCAGGCCCGTGACGAATCACCCACTTATCGCCTTCTTTGAACAACGTTTTGCCAATTTTCAACTCACGAATAGTGCGTTGACGATCTGGCACGCACGACAAAATGCCAAAGATTAAATATCTCTGCACACTCCACGCCACAGCAGATTCTGAGCGGAGTTGCCCAACGTAATTTCGCGGCAAACATTCCGACTTGAGATTTTGCACCAAAGTCAAGTACTCGTCCCACTCCAGCCACTTCATGCGCTCGTCGCTAACTTGAGGCGCGCGCTGCGCTCTCATTTTCGCATCCTTGGCCATACGTCGCAACTCCTTCATGATGGGCAAGTCGTGATAAGGCTTTGCCTCGCCCTCACCAGGCTGTGCCCTGCTCTCATGCCCGTGCAAAAACTTGACAGCCGCAATGCACGAACGCGTTACTAATAATTCATAATTTGCCGACGTCTGACGTTGATCGTTGAGCCAAGTGACATACTCAAACGCCGCATCCGCGCTCGCCGCGTCTTTCGACGGAAGCAAGTCTGTGAGCGTAACCTTAGACTTGTCCAATCCCCGCTCGGCGCACATCCACCCTAACGCCCCACGTAAGATGTCTTCGTATTTATTCGCAGTGACGCTCGCGATTGGGGTCTCTTGCGGGCCTAATCTACGAACGGTGAGGAATTTCTTTAGCGCCTTGAACTGCTTCTTCAGCTCGCTCCCGCACTCGTCGAGCGGAAGTCGATAATTTGGCAACCCCATCGGTCGGCGTGTCACCCGCATATTCTCGGTACTTATTCCCGTACGCATGCGTGTTCGTAATCGCGTGTTAGGCATCGCCAAGGATGCATCCATCGCCGGCGCGGTCGGCGTCTTTGGCGACGCCTCCTCCTCCTCCTCCATGAGCGCCGCCGACGCCGCAAATCCCCTCGGCGCGATAACACCCCCATTCAACATCAACGCTCTTTTAAACTCATCCACCAGTTTCACCGGCACACGCATCGCACTCGCCTCATCAATCGACAGCTTGGCCAAATCGCTCGGCGTCGTAAACCAATTCGCCTCGAGCGTCTTCGCGATGGCTTCCCCTTGCCCATCGTCCCGTCCAAGCGCCACCGCACACCGCGTCACAAACGACGTCAAACTCATATCTCTCATCACTCCCGTCGTCGGTTTCGTCATCACGTGCATCGCACGCGACGTCGCCTTGGACACTTTCCCCATCCGCGTCGAAACGTCGATTGACGTTCCCCCGAACGCGCGCCCCCGCGTCACACATGTGACGCCACCAATGTATTAGGGTTTACATGTCCAAAAGTCAACGACGCCCATCCATCCATCCGTGCGATCGGCGCGCCGTCACGCCGTCACTCGTCGACGACGACGCGAACGCACCACCGCGCCCGCGCATACCACCGACATCATGTCCATGCTCGGTCAGAACGTCAATTCGAGCGTGCTGAGCGCGGGCGCGAGCGAGGAAAAGGGCGATCACGCGCGCTTGGCATCGTTCGTCGGCGCGATGGCGATCGGGGACTTGGTGAAGTCAACGCTCGGGCCGAAAGGGATGGATAAGATTTTACAGAACGTTGGACGGTCGAAGAGCGTGAGCGTGACGAATGATGGGGCGACGATATTGAAGTCGATTTATGTGGATAATCCAGCAGCCAAGGTGCTGGTGAATATTAGCAAGGCGCAGGATGATGAAGTCGGGGATGGGACGACGAGCGTGGTGGTGTTTGCGAGCGAGTTGTTGAGACAAGCGGAGCAACTCGTGGCGCAACACGTACACCCGATGACGATTATTCAGGGATTTAGAGAGGCGTGTGAGGCGGCGAAGAAGGCGTTGGAGGATTCGGCAGCGGATAACGCGAGCGACGCGGAGAAGTTTCAAGAAGATTTGATGAACATTGCGAAGACGACGTTGAGTTCAAAAATCTTGACGCACGATAAAGAGCACTTTGCAAAGTTAGCCGTAAAAGCGGTGATGCGATTGAAAGGGTCCGGGAATTTAGAGATGATTCAAATCATTCAAAAGCCAGGCGGGAGCTTGAAGGACTCATTTTTGGACGAAGGCTTTATTTTGGACAAGCGTTTCGGCGTCGGTCAGCCGAAGAGAATCGAAAACGCAAAGATTTTAGTCGCGAACACGCCCATGGATACCGACAAAATTAAGATTTACGGCGCACGTGTGCGCGTAGACTCCATGACCAAGGTTGCAGAAATTGAGCAAGCCGAGCGCGAAAAGATGAAGCGCAAGTGCGAAAAGATCTTGAGCTACGGCATCAACTGTTTCATCAACCGTCAGTTGATTTACAACTACCCCGAACAAATATTCACTGATGCCGGTGTCGCCGCAATTGAGCACGCCGACTTCGAGGGCATCGAACGCTTGGCGTTGGTCACAGGTGGTGACATTTGCTCGACGTTTGACAACCCAGGCGACGTGCAGCTCGGGTCTTGCGACTTGATTGAAGAGATCATGATTGGTGAAGATCGATTAATTCGATTCAGTGGTGTGGCTAAGGGTGAAGCGTGTACGATTGTCCTTCGTGGCGCATCCAAGCACATTTTGGGTGAGGCGGAACGCTCCTTGCACGATGCGCTCTGCGTGTTGACGTCAACGGTGAAGGACAGCAGAGTCATCTACGGTGGCGGATGTTCGGAGATGATCATGTCCAAGGCGGTCGAGGAGCTCGCGGCAAAGACGCCAGGTAAAAGGTCGCTCGCAATGGAATGCTTCGCGAAGGCGTTACGCGCGATTCCTAGCATCATCTGCGACAATGGCGGCTTGGACAGCTCTGAATTGGTGTCGCAAATGCGCGCGTGCCATGCCAAGGGTGACTCTAAGACGGGAATCAACATCTTGACGGGCGAAGTTGGTGACATGCAAAAGTGTGGTGTTGTCGAATGCTTTCGTGTGAAGCAACAAGTGCTCCTTTCGGCGACTGAAGCTGCCGAAATGATTATCCGCGTCGACGACATCATCAAATGCACCCCTCGTCAACGAGAGTAAAAACAATCTACCTACTAGCCACGAATAAGCGCACTAGGTTGACGTTAGACAGATGAATATAAGAAATTAGAGCAATGCGCTGCTTTCAATAAACAATAGAGTTCAAAGTTTCCTATTTCCTACTTCTACGCGTGAGTGCTAAACTAATCGAGTGACTTGCGTCGGATACCCAGCGGCCACTTTGTTTCGCTCGATAAGAGCGAGCAGTGTGTCGCAGTACTTGGCGTGCAGTGCTTTAACTTCTTCTCGCGTTGGGTTCTCATTCTTTTGCACCTTAATCGGCGCACCAATCACCGTCGTGAGTTTTCCACGTGGGAAGCATAATCCCCAGCGGTGAATCAAATCCAAAGAGCGAAACGGAAAGTCAAATTTATATGTCAATTTCTTTCTCAACTCGCGAAATGGGACGTAATCTGGTCCCGTTGCGAGCGATTCTCCGAATGTGTACACTGGAACGAGCGAAGCGCCGGACTGCATCGCGACTTTCACGAATCCATAGGCGTTGCGCAAATACAACTCTTCGACGTCGATGTTGCCCGTGAGAACAACCTCTTTTACCCCACCAACGACTATGCACCCGCTTTCACCTTTACTGAGGTAGTGCTTCATGTTTTTAGCCGTGCACGCCACGAACCCAAGGCTCGAAAGCGCGTCTTTAATCAACGGAAACACTGTGATTAAAAACTCGTTGATGAAAAATCGCACCAGCGGCGCGCGAACCTTTGCCAACGCCGACTTACTCAAAATCAAGTTGTTCACCACCCCGGCCGAGAACAACCCATGTGGGTGCGACGCAAACAGGTATGTGTTTTTCTCGCAGTCCAATTCGCACTCGTGCCCTTTGCCTTCGCCATTATCAAACACCAGCGCCCAACCATTCATTTCGCCCGCGGATAACCAGCAAAAGTATCGGTGCAACGCATTCACTGGCATGCGAATCTTCAACACCGCCGACGCAAAGAGATAAGCGAAGACGTACACGCGACATTTGGGCACGAAAATCACCGCCAATGCGGTGAGAATCGGCGACAGCACCCAAGATGTGTAAATCACGTGCACTGCCAACGCGCTCTGCAAGCGTTTACTCGAGCTCCAAGGCACGTCGGGAATGCCCTTGGCGCGCATGTCAGCCACCATGGCGTCGTGCGTAGCCATGTGTTCGCGCCAAAGCGCACCTTTGGCGACTGATGAGGACGTCATCGATGCTACGCGCGCCGCGCAGTCGTCGCGCCTGGTTTTGAGGTTGGACTGGTGAATGTCACCACGATCGCCATTGACGCACACGCGGGGGCGACGCGCGATGTCACAAACCCCGCTGGGCGAAGCGTTGGAGAAATCCATATGGGAACTTCATCAACTCGAGAAAATTATCGAGCTGGGCGCGGATGACGATGCGCGAGTGGTGGAGAAGATTGAAGATTTCGTGCGCACGCTGACACCATTACGAGAGGCTGCGGACGCACGCGATGACGAGATCGCGGTGGATCTCGTGCGCGAAGTCGATCAAGGGAAGAAACCCATGGGCTTTATGATTGAGCAAATCTTGGAAGCTGGGCGCATGAACGAGGTATGTTGGAAGAGTGTTTTGACGCGTTGAGCGCAATCTTGCGCGTAGGGCTGAAGCGTCTTGTCCACCGACGTCGTACTAACCCCATGCGATTGTTTGTGTCTGTATTTCTCGTTCACAGCTTGTCAAGGGGAAAACGAATGTGTTTAGAGAGTTCCATGACGCGTTAGAACAGAAAACCAAAGAGTTGAATGCGAGCAAAAAGTAAATAGAAGGAACAACGTTTGTCCTGTATTTGTAAAATGAAATTGATGTACAACAAGAGCTAAATGGCTGCCGTATCTCACGCATTTGCAAACAAGCACACGAAAGAATCATCACGCTATTCGACGATATACACTCAATCATTTAACAGCATTGCGACTTCTTGACCCCACGGCTTTGGCTCGTCAAGATGACTCCCGGCGCGCTCGTCGGCGCCGGGGCGCGCGGCAACTTGACGGCAATCTCGTGAAACAATTCACTCACATTCTCCGCCGTTTTCGCCGACGTCTCCATGAAGAATAACCCGTTTTCTGCCGCGTACGCCTCTGCCTCTTCGCGCTCAACCTCGCGAGATTCCGCCATATCGCACTTGTTTCCCGCCAGCGCCATAATCAACGACGCGTTCCCTTGCCGTTGCAACTCCCGAACCCAACTCTTCGCGCGCGCGAACGAGCTCTGCGACTGAATGTCATACACAATAATCGCCGCGGCCGCACCCCGATAGTACATCGGCGCCAAAGAATGATACCGCTCTTGCCCAGCGGTGTCCCAGATTTCAAACTTGATCGTTCGATCATTCGCGCACACCGTTTGCGTCAAAAACGCCGCCCCAATCGTCGACTCTTGATACTCGTGAAAATCACCCTTGACGAAACGCAACACCAAAGATGATTTCCCCGCACCCATGTCCCCTAACAGCACCTACGCGCGCGCACGAAAACGTCGTCAACGGTCAGTCTCTCTCGAGACGCGCACCTCACGACCAACGACCACGAACGACCACGAACGACCACGAACGACGACCGACGACCGACGACCGACGTCGAAACCACCCCCACCGTCGAGCCCACACCACGCGCACCACCACCACCACCACCCACGGCGGTCACCGTCCACGCACCAACTTCGCTTGCATCGCCGCACTCGACGTCGACGGCGCCCCGCGCATCGCGCCGATGCGCCGCGCAGTGCCGACCCGTGTCACATCGATCGGTGGGTGGACATCATTCGGACATGCGAAACCCATGCGAAACCCATGCGAAACCCACGCACGCACCCACGCGCGCGATCGATCGATCGATCGATCGATCGATATCGATATCGATATCGATATCGATATCGATATCGACCTCGACCTCGAGGTCGCGATCGATGCCGCGGCGCCGACACAGGGCCCCCCCCCCTTTGTGTGCACGTTCACCATTTTGTGTGTGTGTATGGGTAAACAGTAAGTAGTCATCATCACGTCGCACGCCTCCATGCACAAAAAGCGCGCGAAACCACCGGGGACGCACGCGTACGATAGATAGCACTACTTGTACACTGGACCTTATTAATTAACCGCGTAAAAAACATACATAAAGCGCCCGCTTTCCGCCGTCCGAGCCGTCACTTTCGCACACACGACCTCGCGAGGACCGCGAACCGCGCGAGAGGCGAGCGACGCGCCGACGGACGATGAGCGCGCACGCGGTGTGTTCGACGTGCG
>Ga0182090_1339051_pt1 | contig 27675 bp, 28 predicted proteins | sample 041ome_24_FD_127767 | JGI IMG/M metagenome (GOLD analysis project Ga0182090, IMG submission 127767) | Metatranscriptome of coastal salt marsh microbial communities from the Groves Creek Marsh, Georgia, USA - 041408BS metaT (Metagenome... | ecosystem: Environmental > Aquatic > Marine > Intertidal... | reverse complement strand
GAAGAGGAGCAGGAGCGGGAAGACGAAGCCAGCCAGCTGGCATCGCATGGGGGGCGAGCAGAGCCTGATCGCTATGAGTTACAGCAGCAAATTGCGGAACTGAAAGAGCTTATTGAAAAAAAACTTTAATTGCGGGGAACCAAAGCCATATCAGCCTGCCACAGTGACCGCATAGACTGTGCCTATCCATATTTGGCAATACATGGCCCTTGGTGAAAACCTGAGGGCTTTTTTTTTAAAATTTTTTTTCATCTTCGTTGAACTTTTTTTGAAATGGCCAGTCAGAGTATTCGCATAGACTATTTCCCCCTTGTAAATAGATTTATTCACCCCGGGCTTCCCCGGGGTTTTTTTTGCCCAAAATTTTCTGAAAAAGATAATTTGCACGGAACTAATTTAAAAACTATCTCTCTAAAGTTTTGAATTGACCCCCTACGCGGTAGCGATTTTCTCCTGAATTTACCGCCTTAAGCCCGCCAAAAGCGGGCTTTTTTTTGTCCTGCATTTTCCCATGCCACGCAAATCAAATAGTAACCATGAAGACGCTGGCCGACGTAAGAAATAAATGACAGCCTGTTATTTCGTTGCCAGCTAATCCTCGAAGCTAGGTTTCTTCTGTATCTACCAATTTGTTGCTGTCGAACCAGTCAATCAGTAGCTGGCGTAATTCGGGGAGGCCATCTCCCTTTAGAGCAGAAAATGTCTGGACGGATACCAGTGGCGTTTCAAATTCATTTTGAATCGTACGTTGTATGGACAGCATGGTCGATTTGGCTGCGCCGCGTTTAAGTTTGTCAGACTTGGTCAGCAAGATATGCAGTGGCAAAGCCTCTGCCAGTGACCAGGCGATAAAATTTCGATCAAATTCCTGCAGAGGATGACGAATATCCATCAATAAAAGGCAGCCACAGAGGCTCTGGCGTTCATTCAGGTATTCGGTCAGGTTCTTTTCCCATTCCTTGCGAACAGCCAAAGGTACTTTGGCGAAGCCATAGCCAGGTAAATCTACGAGTCGTTTGTCATCGGCGACAGTAAAAAAATTAATCAGTTGGGTGCGCCCAGGTGTTTTACTGGTTCGCGCTAGCTTTGGCTGCTCAGTCAGCCGATTAAGCGCACTGGATTTTCCGGCATTGGATCGACCGGCAAAAGCAATTTCCAGCCCTTCATCCGCTGGGCACCGCCGGATATCGGGCGCGCTGGTTAAGAATTGGGCCTGAGTGAACTTGATTAATGGCTTTTTTGGAGGGCTCGGAGGGTTTGTCATTCTTAGTCTCTGGTGAAGACGCACATCTTAACGTGTTTTTATCATGGTTCGTGACGTGACGGGGGCAAGTCCTTTGGGTATAATCCGCCGACTTTTTTTCAAAGGGTATGAAAAAGTAATGCGCATCCCACCAGTGCGTGTTTTGTACCCGGAACCACAAATAGTACATGGCTTTAAAATGATGAAGGTTCTCCCTAGTATTCTTGGTTTAGTGGCACTGCTGTTTGCGGCTTCTTCTTTCGCAGCCGGCGACGCAGATGCAGGTGCAACGAAAGTTGCGGTATGTGCAGCTTGTCATGGTCAGGAAGGTGTCAGTGCTTCGGCGCTGTATCCAAACCTTGCTGGTCAGAGTGAAAACTACCTGTACAAACAACTGCAAGATATCAAATCTGGCGATCGTGCGGTTTTGGAAATGACTGGCATGCTGGCCGCTTCAAGCGATCAGGATCTGGAAGATATTGCTGCATATTACGCCTCGCTGGAGCACGCAGTGATGGGTAGTCAGGAGATAGCGGATGAAGCCTATGCCCTCAGCGAAGAAGATTTTCTGGCCTTGGGTGAAAAAGTATTCCGTGGTGGCAACTTGCAAACTGGCGTTGCTGCCTGCACAGGCTGTCATGCACCCTCAGGAATGGGTAATGACCCCGCAGCTTATCCAGTGATTGCTGGCCAGCACACTGACTATATAGTGAAGCAACTGAAAAACTTCCAAAACAACCTGCGTACCAATGATGGGGAAGGTCGTTTGATGCGTGGAGTTGCCTCTCCAATGAGTGATCTGGAAATCCGGGCAGTGGCCAATTATCTTTCCGGACTTCATTAAGGCCCGTTAATTTGTGCAATAAGGCGGCTAAAGGCCGCCTTTTTTGTGATTCAATGTCACTCCTTTTATTCTTTATCCGTTGAGTAGATCACCCTAAAGAGGTATCCAATGAAGAAGTTTTTTTCAGTTTTTATGCTTGCTTTCCTGATTCCGGTAGCCTCATGTAGTGCACAGTCCGATGATTCTGCAGCTAATAAGTTCGTTGAAGGCAGGGATTACGGTCTTTTGGCTCGTCCGGTTAAAACCAGCGACCCCGAAAAGATCGAGGTGACCGAGGTTTTTTGGTACGGGTGCATTCACTGTTTCCGGCTAGAGCCAGAACTTCAAGCATGGTTGCCTACAGTGGCAGATGATGTGGAATTCGTTCGAATTCCAGCAATCTGGGCAGAAGTTATGGAACTGCACGCAGCAATGTACTATGCCAATGAAGTATTAGGTATTGAAGAAGAGCTTCACCAGCCTATTTTTAATGAGATGAATGTCGAGCGTAATCAGCTGGGCTCAGAAGAGGCCATCCTTGATTTTGTTAGTGATCATGGAGTAGACCCCGATCAGTATCGACGCGCGCTCAATTCCTTCGGAGTTTCCAGTCAGGTTCAACAGGCACGAGCCAAAATGGGTGCCTATGCCATCCGCGGGACCCCGGAAATGGTGGTCAATGGTAAATACAAACTGACATCCCAAATGGCGGGCAGCTTCCCGCGTATGTTGCAAATTGCGGATGCCCTGATTGAACAAGAGCGACAGGCGATGGCCGGGAGCGCACAGTAGCTACTTTACGCAATTAGATGTCGTTAAAATCCTTTCTATCCGCCAAGGCTGCTAAAGCCATGGCGGCTGCGGGTATCCCCGAGAGTTGCCCGCCTCATCTTAATTCCAGCAATAAGCCCGAATTTGGAGATTTCCAGATTAACGGGGCAATGGCTGCTGCAAAACTGCTTAAAGCTAATCCGAGAGACCTTGCTGCGAGCATTATCGAGCACCTAGAGCTTGATGGTATTTGTTCAAATATTGAGATTGCCGGCCCCGGTTTTATTAACCTGAAACTCGATACTCAATGGTTGGCTGGCTTTTTGGCTGAATTGGATACCAGTGAAAAACTGGGTGTATTGCCTGCAGAAAATCCAGATACAGTCGTTATTGACTAGTCTTCACCCAATGTTGCCAAGGAAATGCACGTGGGTCATCTTCGTGGAACCATCCTCGGCGATAATCTGGTTAGGGTATTGCAGTTTCTTGGACATAAAGTAATTCGTCAAAATCACATAGGTGATTGGGGTACGCAATTTGGCATGTTGATCGCCGAACTTGAAGATCAACTAGCCAGCGGTGTTGATGCGGCCATGGGGCTAGGTGATCTGGAAGTTTTTTACCGGCAGGCCAAGATTCATTTCGATGAGGATCCGTCTTTCGCTGATCGGGCCCGGGAGAATGTCGTAAAGCTGCAATCCGGAGATGAGCGCTGCCTCGAGCTATGGAGAAAGTTTATCGATGTCTCCATGCAACATGCCCAGGAAAATTACGACAAACTGGGTGTCACCCTCACACAGGAAGATACCCGGGGTGAAAGTGCTTACAACGATGACCTGGGAGCCGTTGTATCAGAGCTGAAGGCGCAGAACCTTGCTGTAGAGGACCAGGGCGCCCAATGTGTGTTCATTGACGAGCTGGCCGATAAAAATGGTGATCCCTCAGTTTTTATCGTGCAGAAAGCAGGTGGAGGCTATCTCTATGCGACCACTGATTTGGCCGCAATTCGTTTCCGTGTGAAGCAACTAAAAGCGACCCGCGTTTTGTACTTCATTGATGTACGGCAGAGCCTGCATATGAAACAGGTGTTTGCGACAGCTCGAATGGCAGGTTGGGTTCCCGAGAGTATGGAACTGCTGCACTGTGCCTACGGCACCATTATGGGAGAAGATGGCAAGCCCTTTAAAACCCGCTCAGGTGATACGGTCAAACTCAGTGATCTACTCGATGAAGCCGTTCAGCGAGCCGGGGATTTGGTCAAAAGCAAGAATCCAGAACTAGCGGATGACGAGGTGCAGACTATTGCCCAGGCAGTGGGTATAGGTGCAGTTAAGTATGCAGATTTAAGTAAAACGCGGACAAACGATTACGTATTTGACTGGGACAGCATGCTCAGTTTCGAAGGGAATACGGCCCCATACCTTCAGTATGCTTATACCCGTATTCGAAGTATTTTACGACGAGCCGAGGTTTCAGAATCCGAGTTAGCCCGTTTTAGCTTTCTCATTAACGAGCCGGCTGAGAGGAGTCTGGCACTTGTCATTACCCAGTTTGCTGACGTAATTGAACAGGTCGGTGAACGCGCCATGCCCCACGAGCTCTGTGGCTATCTGTTCGACATAAGTGGGCGATTTATGAGTTTTTACGAATCCTGTCCAATTTTGAAAGATAGCGTTTCTTCCGAAGATCGCGAGTCCCGGCTTAAACTTGCCAGCCTCACATCCAGGATAATTCATCAGGGACTTGAGTTGCTCGGCATCCAGACATTGGAGCGCATGTAGTAAGTCATAAGTCTAGCGGTTCCCTCTAGACTCGTTAACTGGCTTATTGGTTATTGCTGGTTGTAATCTTCCGGCGACTCTCCTAATATCTCATTGTGCACCGCCAAATCTGGTAAATTATTTTTGTCCAGCCGTGTGCATCAACCCCAGGTTCTCTCCCAGAAATGCGGCAATAGGTAGTATTCCATGAGTCTTGAAGATTCCATCGTTATTGTAAGTGGCGCCCGTACCCCTATGGGTGGCTTTGGTGGTGTATTTAGCGGTTTTACCGCAATTGATCTGGGTGCCGAGGCTATTAAGGCCGCGGTTTCCAAGTCGGGTATTGATCCGACCGATGTCGATGAAGTGTATATGGGCTGTGTGCTGCAGGCCGGTTTAAAACAAGCACCTGCAAGGCAAGCCGCGATCAAGGCGGGTGTACCTGACTCAGCTGGTGCCGTTACGGTTAATAAGGTCTGCGGTTCAGGTATGCAAGCCGTTATATTTGCCCACGACCAGATTCGGTTGGGAAGTGCCAGAATTGCTGTTGCCGGGGGTATGGAGAGCATGACAAACGCTCCGCACCTGATCAATGGTCGTTCAGGTATTGGGACTGGCCATAAAACCATTTATGACAGCATGTTTCTTGATGGGCTGGAGGATTCATTTACCGGAACATCAATGGGCAAATTTGCCCAGGAAACGGCTGACCATTACGGACTGACCCGGGAAGCCATGGACAGTTTCGCCATTGAATCCCTCAACCGGGCAAACCAGGCAATCATTGATGAGGTTTTGCTGGATGAGATCGTGCCGATCACCGTCAAGACCAAGCGCGATGATTTTGTGATCAAGCATGATGAACAACCCCAAAATGCCCGGGTTAACAAAATTCCCGAATTGCGTCCGGCTTTCTCATCGGATGGCACAATTACAGCGGCCAATTCCAGTTCAATTTCGGATGGGGCTTCAGCCATGGTGCTTATGACTGAGAAGGAAGCGCACTCGCGAGGGATAAAGCCCATGGCAAAAATTATTGCGTACTCGCGGCATTCCCATGCACCCGAATATTTTACGACTGCGCCCATAGGGGCCATCGAAAAGATCTTTGAAAAAACGGGTTGGGACAAGGATTCCACAGACCTGTTTGAGGTCAATGAAGCGTTTGCGATGGTGGCCATGCTCACGATCAAGGATCTGGGATTGGATCCAGGCAAAGTCAATATTCACGGCGGTGCCTGTGCCCAGGGCCATCCATTAGGCTCTACGGCCAGCCGGGTGATTGTTAGTTTGATGTATGCGCTTAAGCGTCAAAACAAGCAACGCGGTGTGGCGAGTATGTGTATTGGCGGGGGTGAGGCCCTCGCGATGGCAATTGAGATGGTATAGAGATAAGTTTTCTTTTGGCTGGGAAATCCTTCTCATTACAACGAAAAGGGCCGCAATTGCGGCCCTTTTTTATACGAGTTAGCAATGCTAAATAATTAAACCGCCACCATAATCCCGTCCATTTCCACCAGAGCGCCCCGGGGAAGCTCACTGATGCCAATAGCTGCACGTGCCGGATAGGGCGTTTCAAAATAGCGCGCCATAACCTCATTTACCGTGCCAAAATTACTTAAGTCGGTCAGGAATATATTGAGTTTGACTATGTCCTGCAGTGAACCACCGGCCTCTTCACATACGGCAGACAAGTTCCTAAATACCTGCTCTATTTGTTCATCAATACTGGCGCTGATTAGTTCCATGGTTTCTGGAACCAGGGGGATCTGACCGGATAGATAGACAGTATTGTTAACCTTGACGGCCTGCGAGTAAGTACCGATAGCTTCGGGTGCATCAGTTGTATTAATGGTTGCTCGGTTAGGCATTTATTTCTCCTCAGACGTTATCGCCACGGCGTAGTTTCTTCACGTAAGGCTCAAGCCGAATACGCCGCATAACGTTAGCCAGATGAACACGATTATTCACTCGGAGCATCAGCTTGATCACACTGATGGTTGCTCCACGTTCTTCAATACTGATGTTATCAATCCCCACATTATCTGCCGAGATGCGTGTTGCCAGCTGAGCGACAACGCCACGGAACATCTCCACCTCTATCCAGAGTTCAACCTGGAATTCGCCGTTAACCTCTGGAGCCCAGCTTATGGGCATACAGACTTCGGGATTATCGCGTATTTCGGCAATGTTGGGGCATTCTTCGCGGTGAACCACCAGCCCTCGACCAGCACTCAGGTGTCCAACAATGATATCGCCTGGAATAGGGTGGCAACAGCCGCCAAAATTGACCACCTGGCCTTCAGATGAGTCGATCACGATAGGAGAGTGCAGGTTTCGGCTAAGGCGAGTGGCCTGCTCAGGTTCCAGAAGTAGCTTGGCTACAGCATAGGGAACCCTGTCTCCCATGCCTATTTGTTGGAGAATATCGTCAAAAGAGTCGTGGCCGCCTTCCTCCAGCAGCTTTTGCACTCTCTCTTTGGCGATATCATCCACGCTGAGCCCAAGCTCGGACAAGCTACGATTCAGTAAACGACGTCCCAGACTAACGGATTCTTCGTGTCGACGATGCTTCAGGCTATGGCGAATGGCGCTGCGTGCCTTGGCAGTAACAACGAAATCAAGCCAGCCAGGATGGGGCAGGGCTCTGTTTGCCCTCAGGATTTCCACGACCTGCCCGCTTTCCAGTTTCTGTGAGAGCGGGCACATCTGGTTGTTAATTTTGCACCCTACGGCGGAGTTGCCAATATCTGTGTGTAAGGCATAGGCGTAATCTACAACGGTACTGCCGGTGGGCAGTTCGATGATCTTTCCCTTGGGTGTAAATACATAAACCTCATCCGGAAACAAGTCAGTTTTTACGTGTTCGATAAATTCCAGGGGGTCCCCAGCTTGTTGCTGCATTTCCAACAGGCGTTTTACCCACTCACTGGCTCGTGTAGAAATACCTTGGGTCGCCTTGTTGCCGGAGTCTTTGTAAAACCAGTGTGCGGCAATGCCAAAACTGGCCATATCGTCCATGGCCTTGGTGCGAATTTGCACCTCAATGGGAACACCATGCATCCCCACAAGCACCGAGTGAAGGGATTGGTAGCCATTGGCTTTGGGGATGGCAATGTAGTCTTTAAAGGAACCAGCGACAGGCTTGAACAGATTGTGAACAATTCCGAGCGCGCGGTAACACTGATCTACGGTTTCTACCGTAATGCGGAAGGCAAACACGTCCATGATGTCCTTAAAGGATAGATTCTTGAAACGCATTTTCTTGTAGATGCTGTACAAGTGCTTTTCACGGCCCTGAACGTTGGCGGCAAAGTCTTCTTTTTGCAGGCGAACCTCAATGGCTTCCTGAATTTCAACGACCAAATCCTTGCGTCGTCCACGGGCTTGCTCTAAAGCAATTCCCAAGCGTCTGGCTCGCATGGGATAGAGTGCCTGGAATCCACGATCTTCGAATTCGATACGCATATCGTTGATACCCAACCGTTGGGCGATAGGTGCGTAGATCTCCAGGGTCTCACGAGCTATTCTTCGACGTTTTTCCGGACGGAGAACACCCAAGGTACGCATGTTGTGCAAACGGTCTGCAAGTTTGACCAATATGACGCGGATATCCTTGGACATCGCCAAGGTCATTTTCAGGAAATTTTCTGCTTGGATCTCTTCCTGGGTATCGCCGCGAACCTCCATCTTGTTGAGTTTGCTAACCCCATCCACAAGTTCCGCTACGATGGGGCCAAATTTCTTTTCCAGAATGGGTTTGCTGACGGGGGTATCTTCGATGACATCGTGCAGAAGCGCGCCTATCAGACAATGATGATCCATGTGCATGTCTGCCAGAATATTGGCAGCAGCCAGTGGGTGGGTCACATAGGGTTCTCCGCTCTGCCGATATTGTCCATCATGGGCCTCGGCGGCGAATAGGTAGGCTCGTCTGACCAGATCGATCTGATCCTTGTCGAGATAGGAGGTGAGCCTTTGGGATAGCTCATCGATGCCAGGCAAGACTCACCCTCCGGGGCTTACACAGCCCGGAAATACATTAAACGTCGGTCTGTTTCTCGACCTCAGCGGCTTCGGCAGCCATTTCGTCAGATTCAACAACAACCTCACCCATAAGAGCGGCTAGTTCAGCTTCCTGATTGTAGGACTCTTGGGTAGGCTCATCAAAGTAATCGTCACGGGTTTCTTCTTCAAGAATGCTGGCGTTAATAAAGCCTTCCTCGATTTCGCGGAGGGCAACGACAGTAGCTTTGTCATTTTCCCAATCGACCATAGCTTCTTTGTTGCCTACCATTAACTGGCGAGCGCGTTTGCTGCTGACAAGTACCAGCTCGAAGCGGTTAGCAACCTTGTCCAGACAGTCTTCTACAGTAATTCGTGCCATGTTTTAAATTCACCGGGAATGGGTTATGCACCAATTGTGGCGCAGGGGTTTACAAAAGGGGCGCAATTCTATCGAAATTTTGCCAATTAAGACAATAGTTCAGCGATAAGTGCTTGATGTTTTTGAAAATCTTTTTTTCTGTAAAGGTCTGTTGTGAGGATTATGGCGGTTAATTCATCCAATGCCGTTTGAAATTCGTCATTGACGATCACATAGTCCGCTTCGCTGAAGTGCGAGATTTCGTCCCGAGCTTCGCTCATGCGCTGTTCAATGACATCAGCTTCGTCTTGGCCCCGATTAGTCAGGCGCTCGCGCAGCACATCCCGGGAAGGCGGAAGAATGAAAATCCCTACGGTTTCGGGAATGATTTTGCGAACTTGCTCAGCTCCTTGCCAGTCAATTTCAAGAATCACATCATAGCCAGCGTTCAGGGTTTCCCTAACCCAGCTTTCCGATGTTCCATAAAAATTGCCAAAGACTTGGGCATGTTCCAGAAAATCGCCGGCCTTGATCAACTCAACAAAGGTGTTTTCATCGACGAAGTTATAGTTTACGCCGTCTTCTTCACCCGGGCGCATGCTTCTGGTTGTGTGCGAAACCGAAATTCGTAGATTAGGAAGAGCCTCCAGTGCGGCATTCACCAAACTGGTTTTCCCCGCGCCCGATGGGGCTGATACAGTAAACAGATTGCCGCTCATAGACTTATTCGATGTTTTGGATTTGTTCTCGCATTTGCTCAATCAAGACTTTGAGTTCGATTGATACATTGGTGGATTCAATGGCCTGGGATTTTGAGCCAAGAGTGTTTGCCTCGCGGTTAAATTCCTGCATAAGGAAATCCAGGCGTCGGCCGATGGGCTTATCTTCCTTTAAGGTATTTCTCGCTTCCTGCATATGAGTTTCCAGCCGGTCGATCTCTTCATCTACATCCATGCGCTGTGCTTGATAGATAAGCTCTTGTTCCAGTCGATCAGGGTCCGCATCCACCTTTAGTTGCTCCAGCCGATCCAGCAATCGCTGTTTAAGCGCGTCCCGAATCTCAGGAACAACGGTTTTAACGATGGTTACTTGCTCCGCTATGGCATCTATCCTCTGCAAAATCACGCGCGCCATTTCCTTGCCCTCGCGCAAACGCATTTGCTGATGCTGTGCCAGAGTTTCACTGAGTGCGGCCTTGGCCGCTTCAAACAGTTCTGCTGGTTCGATTTGAACTGAGCTTGATACGCCGGGCATTTTTAAGACATCCAACGGGTTAATTGATGCGGGATTTTGGATATACCCACTAAGGGTTTCAGCAGCCTCAATAACAGCCTTTGCTGCCTCAGAGTCATAACTTTGTCCCTGGGCTTTCCCGGGGTTGACCTGCAACTGGAAGCTGCATTCAATTTTTCCCCGGGAGACAGAATTCTTAATCTGGTTGCGGAGATCCAATTCAAATTCGCGCAGGCTATCAGGCATACGGAAATAGATGTCCAGAAATCGGTGATTGACAGATTTTACTTCGCAGCAAATCGAGCCCCAGTCACATTTCTGTTCACTGCGGGCGAACCCGGTCATGCTGTAAGGCATATATTCAATCTCATTCAGAAAATGGCAGGCATACTAGCATGTGATTGTCTCCCATTGAGGCAAAAGCAGTGCCTTTGCATCAGTTAAAAAGAGTTGGCCACAATTGTCTATAATGCCGAGCCCTAAAACATATTACAGATTACAGGATTTTTAATGCAACGACCCAGTGGCCGCCGTCCAAACCAGCTCAGGCAAATTCGTCTTCACCGCAATTTTACCCATCATGCAGAAGGTTCTGTACTGGTTGAATTTGGTGATACCAAAGTGATTTGCACTGCGTCAGTGGAAAACATGGTTCCTCGTTTTCTTAGAGGAAAAAACCAGGGCTGGGTAACCGCAGAATATGGCATGCTTCCCAGGTCAACTGGATCTCGTATGCAGCGTGAGGCTGCCCGGGGAAAGCAGTCGGGTCGAACCCAGGAAATCCAGCGCTTAATAGGACGCTCTCTTAGGGCCGCGCTCGACATGGAGAAATTGGGTGAGCGAACCATTCACATAGACTGTGATGTGATTCAAGCTGATGGGGGCACCCGGACAGCATCAATAACCGGCGCCTGCGTTGCCCTAATTGACGCGCTTAACGGGCTTGAGCGCAAAAGAGAAATATCGGAATCCCCGTTAAAATCATTTGTGGCAGCGATATCTGTCGGCATCTTTCATGGCGAACCCGTGCTCGATCTCGATTACGCGGAGGATTCAACCGCCGGTACTGATATGAATGTCGTCATGAACGAACAGGGTGGCTTTATCGAGATACAGGGCACCGCAGAAGACGGGACTTACTCGGCTGATGAGCTGCAGGGTATGCTTAACTTGGCAACCCAGGGCATTGCTGAAATTGTCAAAATTCAAAAAATGGCGCTAGCGCAATAAATTTTGGGGGAATCCATGTCCGAGTTAAAAGATTTCCAAAAGCGTTTTATTGATCTGGCTCTGGAGTATGAGGTTCTTCGTTTTGGGGAATTTACACTCAAATCGGGGCGTAAAAGCCCGTACTTTTTTAATGCCGGAAACTTCAATTCGGGAAAAGCCCTGGCAGTCATGGGTGGATGCTATGCAGATGCAATCGTCGACTCGGGAGTAAGCATTGACCTGTTATTTGGTCCGGCATATAAAGGCATCCCCCTGGTTGCGGTTACCGCGGCGGCTTTGGCCGAAAGGCATCAGATTGATCTTCCCTACTGTTTCAACCGTAAAGAAGCCAAGGATCACGGTGAAGGCGGCACTATGGTTGGCGCAGATCTGAAAGGAAAAGCGCTGGTAGTTGATGATGTGATTACTGCGGGTACGGCTATTCGGGAAGTCATAGAAATGATGGAAGGGACCGAAGCCAGTATCGGGGCAGTTCTGATAGGACTTGATCGACAGGAAAGAGGTGCCACAGGTCACAGATCTGCCATAGGTGAACTTAAGGAAATGTACGGGTTTCCAGTTATTAGTATTATAGGGTTGGAACATATACGTACCTACATTGCCCAACAAGGTGACAGGGAGTTGCTTCAAGCGATTGATGACTACAGGGAAGAGTATGGGGCGAGTAGTTAACCGGAGATAAAACGCTTGGCTAACTTCTGCACTAAAATTTGTATCACCCTGATGCTTTGTATGGCCGCAAACGCCGCTTTTGCGCAGTATTTGTACCGCTATAAAGATGAAAATGGCAGTGTTGTCATGAACAGCACCGTACCACCAGAGTACGCAGGCAAGGGATATGAAATTCTTGATGCGGGAACGGGAAAGCTGTTGCAAAAAGTTGAGCCGCAGGAAGTAGATGCAGCTGCCAATGTGGTTTATCTATCTCCTGAAGACAAAATACTGCTCGCCAGCTATAGCTCTGTAGATGAAATACAGGCGCATTTAGAGAGAAAAACAGCTGGACTCAAAGCCGAGATTGCCAATATTCGAGCGGATATACGTATTCTTAACGAAGAAATGGAAACCAGTCAGGCAGAAGTGAAAAGATTGACTGATCGGGAGCGCGAAGTGCCCCAGGAAACGATGGATCATATTGCTGAGTTGGAAGAATCCGATGCCGGTCTGCGAGCTGCCCTGGAGAGAAGGGAGCAGGATTTGCTCAGTACCGAACAGGAGTATGAGCAAAAAAAGGATCGCTTTGCTGTTCTACAAAACTCGGAACACCGTTAGATACAAATTAAATGAAGACCGAGTCGGCAATCAGTTGCCAGTGGTCTTCCCAGTTTTCCCTGGTTTTTCTCTGGAAACCTGACCTGACATACGAAATAAGCCGGCCGTCCAGATGCGTGACCATTAGATCAACGCAGACACCAATAGGTTTCCTGGTCCGCAGGCCTTCCTTGATCTCGGCTTCTCTGAGCAGCTGTTTTAATTGGGTTTCCAATCGGGACAAAATTTGATTTGCGCGTTTTTTTAGACGCTCATGCTCACCTACCAGTGCGTCGCCGGTCAGAATGCGACAAATCCCTGGGTTCATTTCAGCAAATTGCAGGGTGACTTCAAGAATCAGTCGGCACTGCTCCCTGGCGCCTTGTGAGCTGCTGGTGATTTGTGTAACTCGGGAAAAGATAGCCTCTTCGGTAAAGTCCAAAAGGGCATCAAACATCTTTGCCTTGCTGGGGAAGTGTCGATACAGGGCAGCTTCTGATACGCCTACTTGAGCCGCCAGAGCGGCAGTTGTGATTTTGTTGCCGGGTGATGACTCCAGCATCATAGCCAGTGCTTCAAGGATTTCCTGTTTGCGGTTACCGCGAGTTTGTTTCGTTTCGCTCATTCCTGCGTTCTGCAAAGACTAATGATTAGTAATTAAAGTGCCGACACCAGTGTCGGAGAAAATTTCCAGCAGGCAGGCATGAGGTACTCGCCCATCAATGATATGTGCCGACTTAACGCCCGACTTAACCGCACTGAGCGCACACTGGATTTTTGGCAGCATGCCTCCGTGAATGGTGCCATCTGCAATTAGCTCATCGACCTTGCTGGTGGTTAAACCTGTCAGGACCTCGCCATTCTTATCCTGCAATCCGGCAACATTGGTCAGTAGCATCAATTTTTCAGCCTCAGTGACCTCGGCGATTTTTCCGGCGACCAGATCCGCATTGATGTTGTAACTCTGTCCGTCTGAGCCAACACCGATAGGTGCAACGACCGGAATGTAGTTTCCCTCGGCCAGCATTTTGAGCATATCCACATTAATCGCTGAAACTTCACCAACATGGCCGATATCGATAATTTCGGGGGCATCAACCTCGGGACCTTTTTTAGTCATTGTCATCTTGCGAGCTCGAATCAGGTTGCCATCCTTGCCTGTTAAACCGATAGCCTGGCCTCCATTCTGATTGAGCAGGCTGACTATCTCTTTGTTGACTGTACCGCCGAGAACCATTTCAACGACATCCATGGTAGCGCTATCGGTAACACGCATGCCTTCGACAAAATGGCTTTCGATTTTGAGCTCTTCAAGTAACTTGCCAATTTGGGGGCCGCCACCGTGAACGACAATGAGATTTATGCCAACCAGCTTCATCAGCACGATGTCGCGCGCAAAACTGGTCTTCAGTTGATCGTCAACCATGGCATTGCCGCCAAATTTGACCACAAAGGTTTTTCCAGTAAATTTCTGGATGTACGGCAAAGCCTCGGTTAATACCGAAGCGAACTGTTTGGATTGTTCATAATCAAGCGACATTATTTTGGCTCCTAGTAACTCGCCTGTACGGTCTTGGTGTCAATTTTGGTGGGCAGTGTATCCAAAAGTTGGCACATCTTCGCTTTTAGATCTGTCATAAATGCCTCGGATAGAGCTTCAAATCTAAGCGTTAAAGCAGCCGAGGTATTTGATGCCCTTACCACTGCCCAGCCCCGAGCGTATTCGAGTCTTAGTCCGTCTGTCGTAATGATTTCAGGTGACTCTCCCTTGATATCGAAAGCTTTCTGTTTGAGCAGTTCATCCACCATGCCGAATTTTTTGTCCTCGGCAATAGGCAGGTAGATCTCGCCGGTCGCCACTTTACCAGAAACTGGCGGGCATAATTGCTCCAGGGACTGACCAGAATGTTTGCAGATCTCCAATAAACGACAGGCAGCATAGATACCATCATCTGTACCATACCAGCGATCCGCAAAAAAATAGTGCGCACTGTACTCTGCACCCATGGCAGCACCAGAATGAATTAAGCGTGTTTGTATAAAGCTTCTTCCGGAACGTTCCATCAAGGGAACACCGCCTAGTCGACTAATTTCATTTGCAATTCTCGTGGAGCATTTAACGTCATAAACGATGTTAGCTCCGGGTTTGGTTTTAAGTATCTCAGAAGAGAACAGCTGAATAAGGTCATCGGCATCCAGCAATCTTCCTTGATTGGTGACCGCTACCATGCGGTCACCATCGCCATCAGTGCCGATGCCAACATCAGCTCCCTCATGCAATACTCTTTGGCACAGTACGTCCAGATTTTCTGGCCTGCTGGTGTCAGGCGAACGATTGGGGAAATCCCCGTCAGGTTGGCAGAATTGGGTGATAACCTCCGCACCCAGATGCCTGAGCGCCTGTTCCGCCAAAGGTCCAGCGGCACCATTTGCTCCATCTATTACCACTTTTATCCCTGATAGTGAGGGAATGTCGGCTTTTAACTTATCCAGATAATCGGCTATTGTATCTAGTGGTATTGTTTTAGCGGGTGGGTAAGTATTCGGCATCATTTCTTGTCGAAGCAAGGCCAGATCGTCGCCATATAATGGTTTGCCACCCAGAACACACTTAAAACCATTCTGATGCTTTGGGTTGTGACTCGCCGTTATCATAATTCCGCTTTGAGCTTTGTCAGAAGTTGCCAGTGCAAAACCTAGCAATGGCGTTGGGCCTATGCCCAAATCCTGAATTTTCAGGCCCTGAGATTTCAGGCCGGAAGCAAGTGCAGCGTGCAGACGAGGGCTGCTATGGCGAGCATCCCGGCAAATAATCACCCGGTCTTCTCCGAGAGTTTTTACCCGGTTTCCAAAGGCTGCGCCCAGTGCTGAAGCAAACTGGTTTGTAAGATCGCCTTCAGCGTCTCCGCGAATATCGTTGCCACGAAAAACCTGTCTAGAAAAAGGTTGGTTCAACCGGCATTCCCTCCAAGCCAGCGTTGACGGATTTCCTTAATCAATTGCCTGGCGAGAATTTTTTTCTCCATTTTTGGGATTTTTATTTCTTCCGATGCACTTATCAAATTAACTTCGTTTGCATCCTGTCCAAAGCCAATATCAGGGCGGGAAATATCGTTCGCAATAATCAGGTCAGCTTTTTTTTGGAGCAGTTTTGTTCGGGCATTTGCTAAAACATTTTCCGATTCAGCAGCAAAGCCAACGCAAAAAGGGCGGGAATCCATTTGCCCCACGGTTTCGAGAATGTCTGGATTTTTGACCAATTTGAGCGTTAAACGGTCGCCTGTCTTTTTGATTTTTTGTTCAGCTATATGCTCTGCCCGGTAGTCGGCGACGGCAGCGCAGGCGATAAAAAGATCCGTAGTAGGTATTTCTTTGTTAACCGCCTGAAGCATATCCATGGCGCTTTGTGTATCTACCCGCTTTACTCGCACAGGCGTTGGCAGGGATACGGGCCCACTAACCAGAACGACTTCAGCACCGGCTTCGGCCGCCGCTTGTGCCAGCGCGTAGCCCATTTTGCCAGAGCTGTTATTGCTCAGATAACGTACTGGGTCGACAGCTTCACGTGTTGGCCCTGCCGTGATCAGGACCTTTTTGCCTGAGAGTGGTCCTTTTTCGAACGATGCAGCAAGCAGGTCAACCAACTCCAATGGTTCCAGCATTCGACCTGCGCCTATGTCACCACATGCCTGCTCCCCGCTGCCGGGACCAAATATAGCGATATGATGTTTCTTCAGGGTTTCGATGTTTTTCTGGCATGCAGGATTTGACCACATGGCCTGATTCATGGCCGGAGCAACTTGTACAGGTGCCTGGGTAGCCAGACAAATAGTGGAAAGCAAATCCTCGGCGCTTCCTCTGGCCAATCTTTCTATAAAGTTTGCACTGGCAGGGGTAATGAGTACTCGGTCCGCCCATTTGGCCAATTCGATATGACCCATGCCGGCTTCTGCCTTCTCGTCGAGCAGTTCGGTATAAACCGGGTTTCCGGAGACGGCCTGAAAAGACAGCGGGGTAACGAAGGCCAGGGAGCCCTGAGTCATAACGACCCTGACGTCGGCACCAAACTCTTTCAACCGGCGAACAAGTTCGCAGGCTTTGTAGCAGGCAATGCCGCCGGTCACTCCAAGCAGGATATTGCGTCCGTAAAGTTGGCTGCGGAGGGTCTCTTGTGGCATGAACTATGGTTCCTGAGGTTGGAGAACTGCGTGCACTCAAATGATAGCGGCAGATTGACTGCTATTGTACTGCGGATAGACAATGTGGCTCAGGGAAGATTCCCCAAAACGTAACTTTTTGGGGTAGATAATCAAATTAACAAGGAACAGTTATGTCTATTCATCAATGGCCGGCGCGTAATCGCCCGCGCGAAAAATTACTGTCGCAGGGTGCAGCAGGCTAGCTCCAGGCGGATAAGCTAAACATTAAAGAGGCGACTAAAATCAGCACTTTCACAAGGAATCCCTAGCGAACAAACTGCTCCACATACTATGGCAGAAGTCCTGGGATAAAAGAGTGAACACCTGATAATTTTTCCGGCTTCAGCAAGAGTTGGGAGCAGGGGTTGATTCCTGCTTAAATTTTGGGTGTTTTCGTTCTGCTTTCCGTTGCTTTCAAGGGATGCTTCTGGCAAAATCGCGCACCTTTCTCGACATGGGTAGGTTGTAATGACCAAATACACCGGTTGAGACCAGTATTTACGGGTGTTGACCTGACTTGGTAGAAAAGTCAGGCAGGGCCGGAAAAATGAAATTAATGAGGCAATTAGCATGTCCAGGGTTTGTCAGGTAACCGGAAAGCGTCCAGTTACTGGGAACAACGTTTCCCACGCAAAGAACAGAACCAAGCGCCGCTTCCTCCCCAATCTTCATAGTCGTCGATTTTGGGTTGAGTCAGAGGGTCGCTTTGTAAAACTGCGAGTTTCCACCAAAGGTCAACGCATCATCGATAAATTGGGCATTGACAGCGTTTTGGCTGATATGCGCTCTCGCGGCGAAAAATTTTAAGGAGCTGAATCATGGCTAAAGGTGCACGTGAAAAAATCCGCCTGAATTCCAGCGCTGGTACAGGTCATTTTTATACAACTGACAAAAACAAGCGCAACATGCCTGAAAAAATGGAGATCAAAAAATTTGATCCCGTTGCACGCAAGCATGTGATCTATAAGGAAGGCAAAATCAAGTAATTGATTGCCCTTTTCCTTAGCAGATAAGAAACCGGCGACCAGCCGGTTTTTTTGTGCCTGGACTTTATTAGCTGTGCCAAGCTAATCAATTTTTTCCAGCAACAAATTACCGTAGCTATCTTTTTTACATTGCCAAAGTGGATCGACCCAGATAGTGGCGCTGGTTTCACAGATGAGTATTGGGCCTTTCTGCCATTGGTCAATGGGCATTTGTTCCCGATGAAGAAGAGGGGTTTGGACTTCCTCCAGCTCGGATTGCCCCGTGCGGGTCCATATTTCCTTGTTGACAGGCTCACCAGTGATTTCTTGTTGATTCGACGTTGGTAGTTCAATGGGCTGCTTTTGTACCCGGGCGCTAATTCGTATGTTTACCAGATCCACGCCCAGTTCAAAATTGTGACCGTAAGTGGATAAATGCAGCTGATGAAATTTGGACAGCGTCTCCTCAGTGCCAAACCAAGGTAAATTGAGGGTAAATGACTGTCCCCTGTAACGGCAATCCACGGTGCGCTCTATTGTAATGGATTCCACAGAATTGCCTTCCGCGCTCAGCTCGGATCTAGCCTGGGATTCAAGTGATTCAAAATGTTTTTCAATGTCGTTGATGTCTGCTTCGCCTAGTAACTTTAAATAAGACTGGGATAGTTCCCGTGCACTGGCAGCCGCCAGCATGCCAAGGGCAGAGAAAACGCCCCCGAACACAGGCACCATGGCTTTGGTCATGCCTATGGAATCTGCCAGCGCGCAGATATGCAGTCCTCCGGCGCCACCAAATCCGAGTAACTGATATTCAGCCGGGTCGTGCCCACGTTGCTCAGAAATGACTCTTAGTGCCCGGGTCATATGTTCATTGGCTAAATCCAGAATGCCCTGGGCGCATTCATGAGTAGATAGGCCCAATTCACTGGCGAGTGCGCCTATGGCACTTAGCGCACTGGATTTGTCCAAATGCATTTTGCCACCAAGAAAGCTATCAGGTTGCAGACGTCCCAACACTGCATTGGCATCAGTCACTGTTGCCTTTAGCCCTCCCTGTCCGTAGCAAGCCGGTCCCGGGTTGGCTCCAGCAGACTCCGGGCCCACATGCAGCATGCCCGCTGAATCCACATAGGCGATTGAACCTCCCCCGGCGCCAATGGTATGCATATCTACCATCGGCAGGGCGATAGGGTATTGCCCAATGCGGCCTTCTGACGTCAGTTTGATGCCACCATCAATCAGGGCGACGTCAGTGGAGGTGCCACCCATATCAAAACTAAGCATTTTTTCGCAATTGACCAGCTTCCCCATATATTCGGCGGCTGCGAGGCCGCCTGCGGGGCCGGAAAGCAGTAGGTTTGCTGCTTTGTCAGCGGCCTGGTCAATGGAGATTGTTCCACCAGAGGACTGCATGATAGATACTGGGGTAGGATTCAGGGCCTGATGTAAACGGTGGAAATAGGAGGCTACCAGAGGCCCTAGGTAAGCGTTATACCAGGTGGCGATCCCGCGTTCGTACTCTCGGATTTCAGGCAATACCGCCGACGATCGACAGACATAAGCAAAAGGCTTGATGGCCTTTTCGAGCTGCTGTTCAAACTGGTCATCTATGTAGGAAAATAGCAGGTTAATGGCCACAGCTTCGGGGCGGAGTGTCTTTATTTGCTTAATAAGAAGCTCTAAATCTTTTTTGGAAAGAGGTTCAATAACATGCCCTTCCGAGTCTAGGCGGCCTCCGGTCTCAAGGCAAAGTTCGGGTGACACAGGAGGTGGGATAACCTCAGGTTGAAGGTTATACAGCTCTGCCCGAGCTTGGCGTCCAATCGTCAGGACGTCCTTTAGACCCCTGTTGGTTACATACGCAGTTTTTACCCCTTTGCGTTCAAGGGCCGCGTTTGTGGCGACGGTTGTCCCATGAATCACACGTAGATGGCCGCAAGACGGTTGTATCCCCATTTCATGTATGCCTTGCAAGATTGCACGTTCGGGCGCATCGGGCGTGGATAAGACTTTATGCAGGAAAATATTCCCATCGCGCAACAGGATGAAATCAGTAAAGGTTCCGCCAGTGTCTACGCCAAGAAGAAGGGGGGAAGTCATGGGGTTCAAAAGTTATCTATTGGCGGAAAATTATAGAGGCAAACGAAAAGTAAATGCAGAAACAAAAAGCCCGATCGATTGACCGGGCTTTTGTAATGATGAGACGGGCTGAATGCTAGTCAGCGTAGGTCACCAGAGAGACCGCAGCGTTAGCGCCTATGGCTTCAGTGGCCTGATCCATAATGCCAATGTAAATATCAGCGCTGGCGAGCTCATGCGCTCTAACAATTACAGCAGCTTCAGGATTCTCGGCGCGTATACGCTCAACGTTTGCACGCACTGAACGAACGTCAATTCGTCGGTCACCTAGCCAGATCTCATCCGTTTCGCTAACAACAAAAACAGCGTTTTGTTTGCTAGGGTCGGGTGGTGTTTCTTGATCCGGCGCGGGCGGTGGACGATTTACCAGGAACCCTTGCTCTTGTACGAAGGATGCCGTCACGATAAAGAAGATCAGCATGATGAAGACCACGTCCAGCATGGGCGTGAGGTCGATGTTCATTTCCTCTTCGTCACGTTTTTTCTTAAACAAATGGGCCATTCAAATATCACCGAGACTGTCTCGGTCCCCTAAAAAACTTATTAATTTGAAAAATAATAGATAGCAGAATCCCGTGGATCCTTTAGCGGGGGGTAACTTACCAGATCATTTATCGCTTTGCACTAATCTCATGCAATATTGCCAATCTGTCAGATTTATTGATAAGGATACAATGGCACGCATTTAAATGACCACAAGCCTAAAACGGAGCGGAATAGCCAGTGCCTGAGCTGCCAGAAGTAGAAACCACCCGGCGAGGATTAGAACCCCATCTGGTGGGTAAGAAAGTCCTTAATTTGCAGCTTTACAGACGCGATTTGCGCTGGCCTATTTCGCCAGAACTACCAGAATCGGTGCTCGATCGGAGGTTCCGTGACGTTAAGCGGCGTGGAAAGTATCTTGTTTTTGAAATGGATCAAGGCGCAATGCTCGCCCATCTGGGCATGTCCGGCTCAATGCGGCTAAGTGGTTCCGAGGACCTCTTGCGAAAACACGATCACTGGGAGTTGACTCTGGAGAATGGCGTTCTGCTTAGATATAACGACCCCAGACGATTTGGTCTGTTGTTTTGGATTGCCGAGCACTGGGATCAGCATCCTCTTTTGAGGGAACTGGGTCCGGAGCCTTTGGGTCCAGAATTTACGCCAGAGTATCTTTACCAGAGCTGTCGAAATCGAATCCAAGCCATAAAAAATCACATCATGAATTCAAAAACAGTGGTTGGCGTGGGCAACATTTATGCGGCAGAGGCGCTATTCCATGCGGGGATTCATCCGGCAATGCCTGCGGGAAAATTGACTCGACCTCGTTCGATGCGACTGGTCGAAGAGATTAAAGCCGTTTTGGCGCGATCTATTGATCAGGGTGGCACGACATTGCGCGATTACGTAAACGGGAACGGGCAGCCAGGCTATTTTCAGCAGGAGCTTTGGGTATATGGTCGTGAAGGGCAGCCATGCAAGACCTGCGGTAGCCCTTTAATAGGGAGCAGAATGGGACAGCGGGCTACGGTTTTTTGTTCGACTTGCCAGAAAAGGTAAGACGCTATTTGTTGAAGCGTAGTTTTAGTTCAGGCACCACGGCATCTGGAACAAATTGGCTGACATCGCCACCAAGTGAGGCAATTTCCTTAACCAGAGAAGAAGAAATATAGCTAAAACGCTCTGCTGGCGTAAGGAAGATGCTTTCCATTTTGGAGATTGCACGGTTCATGTTGGCGAGCTGAAATTCGTATTCGAAATCTGAAACAGCGCGCAAGCCACGCATGACTGCCTGGGCCCCTTTTTCTTCTGCAAAATCGACCAATAAGCGGTTAAACCCACATACTTCAATATTGTCTAAATGGCTTAAGGAAGCCTCTGCCAAGCGTATACGTTCTTCCAGGGTGAACATGGGCTGTTTGCGGTCACTGGAGGCGATCGCCACGATGACGTTATCGAACAGCCGCGAGGCTCTCTCAACCAGATCGACATGGCCGTTCGTAATGGGATCAAATGTTCCTGGGTATATAACAGTGGCGGCGTGCATGGTGCAGTGCTCAATAGTGGGAGGTCATAGTAAACAATAATGCTTTTCTGCTCAATGATGTCAAAACAGCGAAGGATTACCCGTCCGCAGTTTGATAAAGGGAAAATCGCACCTGTCCGCTGATTTTTTCTTTTATTAGGGACCAGCCAGCAGGTATTTGGACCGATTCTTGTTTAGGCGCTTCTACATATACGAGCGCAGAGTTGGCTAGAATTCGATGATCGCCCAGGCTATCAAGGATGGGCTGATGTAACTGGGCCTCAAAAGGGGGGTCCAGAAATAGCAGATCCACGGAATGGGGAGCTATTTCACCGAGGGCATCAAAAGCACTCTGCTGGATTACCGTTCCTTTGTTGCATTGCATAAGCTTGAGGTTATCTAAAAGGCCTTGGGCAACAATGGACTCGGAATCGACAAAAATGCAGCTTTTCGCACCTCTTGATAAGGCTTCCATCCCCAGCGCGCCACTACCAGCAAATAAATCCAGTGCGCGGCATTTGTATATGTGGGGCGCCAGCCAATTGAATAGCGTTTCTCGCATGCGGTCACCGGTGGGCCGAAGGCCAGGGATATCCGGGAAGGAGAGTTTTCGACCGCGCCAGTCGCCCGCGATGATTCGCACAAGGTTCGTGTTGTGACGCGCTATTTTTTTATTGTTACTTTTTGCAGGCATTCTGCTGTCCAGACCGGGCCAGAGTGGTAGGATAACCCCGCTAGAATTTCTGAACCATCTTCATTCAATGTCTTCTGATACCAAGCCAGTTTCAGCTCTCGGCAGATTATTTGGCCGCGGCAAAAAACAAAAACCTGAACAGCCGGAAGAAACGCCGGTCGTTACCAATGTGAATAGTGCGAATAGCTCGCAACCGTTTGAAGCCGAAAAAGAAATTTCGGCTTCCTCTGAATCCCTGATTCCTGAAACCTATGCTCCTGAAACACCGGCTCCTGAAACTCCTGCCTCTGAAAAGGTCGGCCTGTTTTCCAGATGGCGCAATGGATTGGGTAAAACAAGGGCAAATTTGGGTTCAGCGTTTGGTGCTTTACTGGGTGGCAAGCGCAGTATTGACGATGAGTTAATTGAAGAGATTGAAACCTTATTGCTGGTTGCCGATGTAGGTATTAATACCACACAAAGCCTGATCGATACGTTTAAGGCACGTGTCCGCAAGGGAGTGAATCCAGATCAGGATCTGATGGATGTTTTTCGTCATCTGTTGGTGGAAACCCTTACCCAGCACGCCAAGCCACTAGATTTTGGGGAGAGCAAACCAGGTGTTTTGATGATGGTAGGGGTCAATGGCGTTGGCAAAACCACATCTATAGGCAAACTGGCGAAACGGTTTCAATCCAATGGGCACTCGGTGGTTTTGGCGGCCGGTGATACTTTTCGGGCAGCGGCAGTGGAGCAGCTTCAGGTATGGGGCGAGCGCAATTCGGTGCCGGTCATTGCCCAATCGACGGGAGCAGATAGTGCTTCGGTTATCTATGATGCACTTGAATCTTGTAAATCCAGAGGTGCGGACATTCTGATAGCCGACACAGCCGGAAGGTTGCACAATAAGAGCAGCCTAATGGAAGAGCTAAGCAAGATTGTTCGGGTAATCAAGAAGCTGGACGAGTCTGCCCCGCACGAAATCCTGCTGGTGCTCGATGCAGCCACGGGTCAAAACGCGCTTAGTCAGGCGCGAGAATTTTGTAAATCTGTCCCGGTTACTGGATTGGTGCTGACCAAGCTGGATGGAACTGCCAAAGGCGGTGTGGTGTTTTCCCTGGTGGAGCAGCTAAATATCCCGGTCAAGTTCGTTGGTCTGGGTGAGGGGATTGATGATTTAACCGAATTTGATCCCGAAAGTTTTGTTTCAGCGCTGTTTGATTAACCGAACCGCGCTTTTGAGCATGACATCTATGGTTCGCTTTGAGTTAAAGTTATTTCAAACTTGCCTGAACTTGATAAATGATCCAGTTTGATTCTGTCAGTAAACGTTATCCCGGCGGCTATGAAGCGCTGAAAAATGTCAGTTTTCAGCTTCCCCAGGGAGAAATGTGTTTCCTCACAGGACATTCCGGCGCAGGCAAAAGTACGTTGCTCAAGCTTATTATGCTGATGGAGCGTGCCACTCAAGGGCAGGTTATTTGTCAGGGAGTGAATCTGGCGCGAATTTCCAAAAAACATATTCCCTATCACCGTCGTCGCATAGGCGTGGTTTTTCAAAATCATTCGCTTTTGAATGACAGGACCGTTTTTGACAATGTTGCCCTGCCGTTACTGGTCAGTGGGGCGCCTTATCAGGAAACCGGGCGTCGGGTTCGTGCGGCATTAGACAAAGTGGGGTTACTTACCAAGGAGAAGAAACTCCCCGTGCAACTCTCTGGAGGAGAGCAGCAGAGAGTGGGTATTGCCAGGGCGGTGGTGCATAAGCCGGATTTGCTATTGGCCGATGAGCCGACAGGAAATCTGGATCCGGAGCTTTCAGCCGACATAATGAAGCTCTTTGCTGACTTTAATGCTGTCGGGGTTACTATGTTGATTGCAACCCATGATGTGGATTTGATTAGGCGCATGGGTCGTGCAGAGATCAAGCTGGATAGCGGCAGATTGGCGGTCCCCTAATGGTCAAAATTTCACCAACTGGCATTCCTGTTAGGGCAAATCGATCTGTAAAAAGGTGGCTGTCCGATCACCTTGATGCCTGCCTCGATAGCTTGGTGCGGTTTGTGTTATCACCCTTGCAAACACTGATCACTTTGCTGGTTATTGCCGTTGCCCTCTGTTTGCCATCCATGCTGTATATGTTGGTCAAGAGTGTCGAGTCAGGCATGGTGAATATCCAGCAGAGCGCCGATGTCTCAGTCTATTTTTCTCCCGGAATAGATGAGGAGACATCGCTGCAAGTACAGTCGAAAATACTGTCTCTGGAATCCGTTTCTGCCGCCAGGTTTTTATCCCCGGATAGGGCGTTGCAGGAATTCAAGGAATTTTCTGGTTTGGGTGAAGCTTTAACGGAGTTGTCTGAAAACCCGCTTCCGGCAACGCTTCTGGTAACTCCAGATGTCGATCAAGACATAGATGCATTGATCAGGACGATTGAATCCTTCGAAGCAGTCGACCAGGTTCAATTCGATTTTATTTGGCTGCAGCGATTACGCGCGCTGCTTGAGGTTGTCGATCAGATCGCCTTGGTTTTGGCCGCTCTGTTAGGCACGGGTGTAATTTTGATCCTTGGAAATACCATACGACTGGAGATTGAGAGTCGGCGAGAAGAGGTCGCCGTAGTAAAGCTCGTCGGTGGAACCAACGCCTTTGTTCAGCGCCCCCTGCTATACACCGGAGTTTGGTTTGGTTTGCTAGGGGCCTTGATCGCATGGTTTTTGACCAACTTGTTTGCCTGGGCGATGTCTAAACCTTTAGATTCTCTGGGACAGCTGTATCTTAGAGATTTGTCCCTGGTTGGGCTGGATTCCCTTGAGCTTCTGGTCCTTCTGGTTTTAGGAATATTTTTGGGATGGCTGGGGGCCTGGATTGCAGCGGCCAGACATCTTTCCGCCATCGAGCCGGGATAAATCTACATCAAAAATTTTTAATATCAAAAAATATTGATATTGTTATGACCATGGCGTAGCCTTGCACCATGGTTTCGTCAGCAAGTAACCAGAATTCCCTCAATATCGCCAGTGCCCTTAAGGCAGCGGGGGATCCCATGCGCCTGGAGATTCTCAAGATTATGCGTCGGGATTCCTTTGGTGTGCTTGAGCTCTGCCAGATATTTGATATTCAGCAACCCTCCATGAGTCACCACCTAAAAGTGATGAGCAATGCGGGGTTATTGGAAAGTCGAAGGGAAGGTAACAGTATTTTTTACAAGCGGGCCCAGCGAAGTTCCTCCAGTGAGCAAAGACTTTTGGACCAAATTTTCTTGCTTTCGGATGCAGAAGATATTTCTTCCGAGCTACTGGCAGGAGTTGCGCAAATTCAAGAGGCCCGAAGGCAGCGCTCTGAGAATTTTTTTCGGGAAAATGCTGAACGATTTCATGAACAGCAAGATCTTATAGCCGGGTTTTCGGATTATGGTGACGCCATACAGGATTTTCTGGTCCGGGGAAGCGAGCGCACCTGGATGGAAATTGGCCCGGGCGTGGGCGAATTGCTTAAAGAGGCCTGTGACGATTATGGGCAGACAATCGCGCTGGATATTTCCAGCGAGATGTTAGAAAGCTCGAAAAATTGTCTTGGTAGGGATTCGAACAAAGTCAGGTTTGTGCTTGGCGATACTTTGCGGGCTCTGGACGAAGGGCTTTATGCGGATACGATCAGCTGCAGCATGGTGTTGCACCATGTTGCATCTCCTGCCGCCATGATTCGTGATATGGCAGAGCTGCTAAAAGCTGAAGGGCAATTGTTGCTATGCGATTTGGATAAGCACGATCAAGAATGGGCCAGGGAATCCTGTGGTGATCTTTGGCTTGGATTTGATCCGGAAGAAATAGGTAATTGGTGCATGGACGCGGGATTAAAGCAAGGCCGTGAGCAGTATCTGGCGTTGCGCAATGGTTTCCGGGTACAGATACGTGAATTTATAAAGGGCGAAGCTCCAATTGTATGAACGGGCAAGTAAGCCCCTCGAATATTAAGAGGAAGGAACAATGAGTTTTTACCGTACTTTTACTTCGGAATCAGTCTCCGAAGGCCACCCTGACAAAATAGCCGATCAGATCTCGGATGCGATCCTGGATGCCATTATTGCCGATGACCCCAATGCCCGGGTAGCAGTTGAAACAATGGTAAAAACCGGGATGGCTATTGTTGCCGGCGAAGTCCGTACGGACACTTATGTTGATCTGGAAGATGTGGTCCGGGGCGTGATCCTTGATATCGGTTACAACAGTTCTGATGTGGGTTTTGATGGTGCCAGCTGTGCGGTGCTAAATGCCATTGGCAAGCAATCACAAGATATTGCCATGGGCGTCGATGAAGCCAATGACAAGGAACAGGGTGCCGGAGATCAGGGCATGATGTTTGGCTATGCTTCTAATGAAACTGAAACGCTTATGCCCGCGCCTGTGTACTACTCTCATCGGCTGGTTGAAAAACAGGCCCAGCTGCGCAAACAAGGCGTATTGCCCTGGTTACGTCCAGACGCCAAAAGCCAGGTAACCATGAGCTATGACGAGCAGGGCAAGCCGCTGACGATTGATGCGGTGGTTATTTCTACCCAGCACAATCCGGACATTAGTCTGGAAGATTTGCGGAGGGCGGTCATGGAAAACATCATCCAGGATGTATTGCCCGCAGAGCTTTTGCACGCCAATACGCTATATCACATTAACCCAACAGGAAATTTTGTTATCGGTGGGCCTGTAGGGGACTGTGGGTTAACGGGACGCAAAATTATTGTAGACACCTATGGCGGTATGGCGAGGCATGGTGGTGGTGCATTTTCGGGCAAGGATCCGTCTAAAGTGGACCGATCTGCTGCTTATGCAGGCCGTTACGTCGCCAAGAATATTGTTGCCGCTGGTCTTGCTGATCGCTGTGAGGTTCAGGTTTCTTATGCCATCGGTGTTGCTGAGCCCACTTCGGTTAGCGTGAATACGCTTGGAACCGGAAAGATCGATGATGCGGAGATTGAAAAGCTGGTTCGTGAGCACTTCGACCTTCGGCCGAAAGG
>Ga0182090_1071841_pt1 | contig 29236 bp, 26 predicted proteins | sample 041ome_24_FD_127767 | JGI IMG/M metagenome (GOLD analysis project Ga0182090, IMG submission 127767) | Metatranscriptome of coastal salt marsh microbial communities from the Groves Creek Marsh, Georgia, USA - 041408BS metaT (Metagenome... | ecosystem: Environmental > Aquatic > Marine > Intertidal... | reverse complement strand
GATTAAAATGCTCTCGGTCAACGCCGACCACTTACAAAACATCGGAGTTATGTTTCGCAAGGACGTCTTCCCGGCCATTTTTGTCGCCTTCAGCTGCGCCAGCATGGTGTTTTACTTCGTTTTAAAAGGCTACTTTGGCTGGTTCACGAAACAAACTAAAGGTCGATTGAACAAAGCGGAGCTGAAACGAAGAGGACAACGGATACAGGCTGCCATGGGTAGGTTGAAAATACGAAGGAAAGATGGTGAGAGGAGTATTCCTGGTACTAGCGGTAGCGCATAATATAGACTTGTTATTGAGAGAAAGAAAAAGAGCTCTTCGCGTTTACAACATTTTTTCTGTTTTTCAAACAACCTGCTGCATGAAAATCTTGTTCCTGTGGACTCGTACAAACGTCCCCAGAAATTTCTCTCCTTTTGCTCTTTCAGCAAGCACACGACACGCTTTCTTTTGGACATCATCATCATCATCATCATCATCATCTGCTATTCTTGCTGTTCTTGTTGTTTGTTGTTGAAAGAAAATACCATCGCATTGAGAGAGAAATAAAAACATTTGTTCACTCACGTTTTTGAAAGTGTAACAGTATACGATTCGTAGAAGAATGTCGGAAAACATGACGACGACGGCGACGACGACGACGGCGACAGAAACGGCAGAAACCCAACCGCACGACGGTGGGAGAATAACATATTTCCACGGACAAGGATCGTTAGACGAACTGGACGAAGAAACGCTGCTGAAACAGTCGCCGTTTCCAATCAAACCGGATGATTTAATCGCCTTAACGAAACACGTACTCAACGACAACCTGTTGTGCCCTGAAGCGCACTTAAAATGCGGGCCTGCACTGTCGGAAGATTTTCAATACTGGTCGTTCGCCGTCGGCCCAATCAATAAGAAGAGCTTTATTGAGTATTTGAAAATGAATTTGACCGATGCGTTTCCGGATCGGAAAATGAATACGTTTGGGTATCGAGTCGATCCGATGGAATTTAACCGCGTGTGGTTCAACGCGAGATGGCAAGGCACGCACACGGGGATGTTGATGAACAAAATTAAGCCCACGTATAAGCAATTAGACTTACCACCACAAATCGTTTCATTAACGTTCACCGAGGAAGGAAAGGTTTCGAAATACACGCAGTTCGTGGCGGATAGATCGTGCGGGAATACGCACGGATACAGCGGTGTAATGGGCATCTTTCGAGCGTTGGGAGAGAACGTCCCTATCCCCGACGTCGTCGAGAATTACTTGAGAAAAGACAGTCACAGGCGAAGTGAGCCAGGTGTGTATTTCAAACTGAGAGCGTGGTTTTGGCAGAGGAAAGTCACGAGACGGACCAATCGTAGGAGCGAAAAGGACACCCGTAACGAGCGATGATAGTTTTGAAAATCTGACGAGCGGTGATAGTTTTGAAAATCTGAGCACTTTTTACCGCCTGCAAAAAAGTCGAATCGACGTCACAACTAATCCAAAAGGAGTTGATACTTGATACACTAATATACACGCACACACACACGCACATATACGCATTCACTGAAACGCAGCAAGATGATGATCCGTTCCGCGTTGCAATCCGTTTTACCGAGCTCGTTTGCTTCTTCATCATCTTCTTCTTCTTCTGTTGCTTCGACTAATCATCGCATCGTTCGAGCAGCTGCGCACCCGAATCCATCGTTGTACGACGTCGTGGACGAGGAAAAGATGTTGAGCGAATCGACGTTCCCGATTAAACCGAACGAGCTCATTGAACTCACGAAAGAGAACTTGCGAAAAGGGTTCGCCAATATCGATTTAAGCGAAGATTTCGAATTCATCGGCCCTGTTGTCGGTCCGTTATCCAAAGACACTTTTGTGAACGCCGTGGCTGGTTTTGAGCTCGCGGAAGGTTTCCCAGACATGAAGTCGCAGTTTCATCATTTCAGAGTCGATCCGTTTGAAACGAACCGGGTGTGGTTTCAGAATAGAACGGTTGGGACGCACACAGGGGTTTTGGCGGGGAACATTCAACCGACAGGGAAGAAAGTCGAGTGTCCGCCGCAAGCGTTGTCGCTGACGTTCAACGAGAAAGGCGAGGTGACGAAGATTACAGTTGGCGTCGTGATGGACAGAACGTTAGGTAATACCGGCGGTCTCGGCGGGGTGTTTGGGTTATTTTACGCGGTTGGTGCCGGCTTGCCGTTTCCTGAGGCGCAACCGTGGAAGAAGAGTAAGCGGTATCGATTTTTCACTTTGTTAGGCAACTTGGCCAGCAAAATGAAGAAGTGAGAGAGAGAGCGGGGGAAGATGGTTAATTTTGTAATAAAAATAAAGCGCTTCATTTACAGCTGTTGTTCTTATTTTCAGCATTACACCTTTGTGCTTTCGAAGATGGCATCCGCGTTGGCGACTTCAAATCCATCTCGTCTTTTTGATTCGTCCTCTTCTAAGTTTTTCCTACTCTCTATTTCAATGCCTTCACCCTTCGAAATGTACTCTCGATAGGCGAATTCGATGTACGCGCCGCAGCCTTTCAGTTTTTCACCCGTTCCATTTACCGCTATTAATTCATCTGATACCGTCGAAAACTGCCACAGTTTCCTATCCTCGGATACATTCATCACTCTATTCTCCTCTTCTCCGTTCAGTTTCGCAATCTTTGCAATCCTCTCGACTATTTTTCTCGACATCTCCTCTCCGGATGAAACGCGAAACGCCTCCGAGCGACATCGATGCATCGCCAACGCGAAATGGTTCACAAATTCCGGCCCGTTTATTAGCAACCAAGCTGCATATTCGCTCTTCTCGGCGATGTACTCGTAATCGTCCTTCGATACGTTCTCACACAAAGAAAACCTGTCCCGTTTTTGCTCCCAAAAATCATCCTCCAAGACCGCGCCTTTTCCTTTTCCTCCTTCTCTCGACGATATCGCTTTCCGAACGATAGCCGACATCCGCTCGTCCTCGAAAGCCTCGATATCAATTTCGCTCAAAAACACTCGCGGCATCAGCGGCGTCGGTGGTTTCAACCACGTCGCTTTCAGTTTCTTCTTTGGAAATACCAAAGTCTCTCCGCTTTCGCGATAGCGAAGTTTTTCCATCAGCATTTGTTTCACGTTCACAAATTGATGATGTTTCTCGTCCCCGTCGTGATGTAACCCTTTAAACGTTCGAAACGCCACGTGGTCGAGTAAAATCGCCTCCAAAACATCCTCCTCCTCCTCGTCTCCAAATTCTTCTTCCTTTTGAATCTCTTTTAATACGTCTTTGATCCTCGTCGAAGCGTGTGATTCCAAACTCTGTTGTTGTTGTTCCCGGTATCGTTGAAACAGTTTTTGCATCTTTATGTTGTGTTAGCCATACTATTCACATCTCCTCTTGTGATGATGGATTCCCCTAATCTCTCTCTCCCTTTTTTATTTTGTACGTACGGATAAGCACCATTTTGTATCATAGATTTAAGTGTCTTCGCCATTTTTCTCTCTTTTGAATAATAGTAAAACCAACCACACAAGAATATTAACACAACATCTCACTGATAATAATAATGGTGGGGCTTCGAAGCCCTTTGTCCTCTTCTCTCTCTCTGCAAACACAAAAGAACTCTTCTAGACGTTTGCGTCGTCAACGCGCGCTCGTTTTGTGCTGGTTTTTCGCGACAGTTCTGTTCATAAACGCGTTCGTACCGAAACAAAGTTCAATCAGAAACGAATCACAGTTACACTCGCACGGGAAAAACGTTTTGAATGCGGACGCGATTCTTGCGAGTTTGTCGTCGTTTAATCACGTCTTCGGTGGAAGAGGAAGAGGAAGAGCTTCTTCAAACAGCAACAACAACAACGATGAGTTCTTGCGATTGCAAATGGAGAAAGAGAGAGCGTCTGGGACGTTGAAATATAAAATGGAACGAGAACAGAATAAGAATCTGATGCACAGCTCTGGACAAAGTCTGAGCGAGTTGACGAACGACAACGCTGGGGAGAATAATTTTATGAACAACAACAACGGCGAAGACGTGGGAACGCTCGCGCGACCGAGAATTATACCGAAGACTTTACGGGACACTTTAATTCACGACGTGGAAGCGAGGGAGTATCGTAAGTTTAAAAAATGTTCGGTGATCGGGAACGACTCGTCCATGCGCAACGCCAAGTTAGGTGTTGAGATTGAACGCGCGCAAGCTATTTATCGCATGAATTTTGCGCCTTTGAAGATGTTTGAAGTGGACGTCGGGGCGAACACGCACACCATGTGCGTCAATCCAGAGAAGATGAGGAGAGGTTTAAGGAAAGAGTTATCGGATATGGAGAAGAAGATGGATGGGATCGGAGGGTATAGAAGCAGCAGCAGTAGTAGTAGTTTTAGCGGCGGCGGCGGTACGAGTCACGGGCGATGGGTCACCGATAACGGCAACATACCGGAACGAGTGTTAGTCGTCGGCGACGTCCCGGGAAAAGACGCGAAAACCGGCGACTCGGAGAAACCGTGCATTGAACGCTCCCAAGGCGGTTTGTGCATCGAACGCACCAAAGACAAGAAAATCAGAAACATGAAACCTTCCGTCCAAAAACTCGCCGAGGAGTTACTCTACACCTTACAAGAAGGCGTCGGCGAAGAAAACGGCGTCCCGACGACTGGTTTATACTGTTTAGTCTTAGCGTTAACCGAATGCGAATCCGTCGACGTCTACGGCATCGGCGTCGGCACCATGAACAAAGAAGACATGAAAGATTTAGAGTATTTCAAAGACGACCATTTTCGAGGTTGGGACGCTCGACACAACGCCGAAGCCGAACGTACGCTTTTGCGCGTCCTCGCCTCGAAAGTCTGGAGGAACGCTTTGATGAAACCGTTGGGTGAGTTGAAGTGGCACAACCCGCTCATGAGTTCTGAGTTGGTCAACGCGAACTTGTTGAGTCAAACCGCCTGTATTAGTGGCATTAGATGCGTGTGATAAAAATGAAGAGAAACACATTTTTAACAACAACAACAACAAAACAACTTGTCCTTTTTCGTCAAAAAAAATGAACATCATCTCTACGAGTACTGGTTTTGTCCTCCTCTCAAAACTCTTATCCCAGGCGCTCTTCTCAACCCTTCATCCTTTCGGCTTTGAAGGCGGAAAAGGCGGCGTGGTAATCGCGAGACCACGTGTTAAAAGACGAAGTTCCTCCCTCGATTTTGTTTCGCATAACGAGAAGAACAAACTCCTCGCAGAGAGTTTGTTTTTTCTCTTCGTCGTTTCGTTGTTCGTTTTGAGTTCGAGAACGAGAAAAAATACACAGAGGACACAGAAGAAGAAGAAGACGCGCTGGTGCGCGGTACTCGTCGAGAATATTGAGTACGAAGCTAAAGAAAGAGCAGAAGAGGGAGAAGAGAGCGTGATAACGCCAACTTTCGAGGATGAATGTGAAGAAGAAGAAGAAGACAAAGAAGAAGAAGAAGAAGAAAAAGAGGACGAGTTTTTGACTTCAGACGACTCAGAGTCGTCTTTGCAGTGCGAAGACGAAGAACTCGAGCAGCGAGATCAAAGGTGGGAAATCGTCGCGAAACTTCCTCCCGTTGTCGCTTGTGAGGAGAAAAGGTCTTCATCTTCATTACTGGAGGCGTGGATGAGTGCCGTGCCGAGAAAAGGCAAACGGAAGTTAAAAGCCGTTGGATTCGGCCGCGATACGGGTAACGGTTTTTTCAAGGATCTCACGGAGTGCAATTTTCGCGTGGAGGTGTTTCGGTGCATCGACGAGAGACGTGCGAAGAGAGAGGAAGAGGGAGAAAGAAGCGACGGATCTTTCGAGAAACGACGACGGGTGGAAATTGATGAGGAGGACAACGACGACTGAGATGAAGAAGACTTTCATTTCTTCGAAACGATACGATACGATACTCTTTGGACAGAATAAATACTTCTCTATGATAAAGCTACTACTCTATAAAACTAAGAACTACATCTCTAACTGCTAATATTACCACGCCGTATTCTAGCCTCTTCTCGTCTTCGGTTCGCTTGCTTCTCCGCGATGCACTTTTGAATAACATCCGGCCCTCCGAACGCGACAACCTGCCCGTTCTCGATGTACGCCGCCAAATCCGCCTCTTTCAACTCCTCCAATCTGTGCGTCACCCACACCGCGGTCACTTTATCCTTTGCATCCTTTCCTTTTTCATTGCTCGTTTTCAAAACGTTCTTGACTGCTTTCAATACGCTTCGTTGATCAGCTTCGTCCAAAAAAGTCGTCAACTCATCTAACAACAACGTCTTTGGGTCCTCGACCAACGCGCCGGCGATGGCGACTCTTTGTTTTTGTCCTCCGGATAAGGTGGAAACTTGTCTATTCAACGCGTTCTCGTACCTTTCATTGCTATCATCGACGTCTTCATTTTCATCGTCCTCTTCGTTGTCTAAATCAACCTTCAACATGTTCACCATCTTCAACGTCTCTCTCACTTTCTTTTCAATCTCTTCGTTCGATAACCGAGGCGACGACGACGTTCCTCCTCTCTTATTTTGTTTCCGTCTTAAACCAAACGCGACATCGTGCGCGACCGTGGGCATAATAACTTGATGATCTGGATTTTGAAACACAAACGCTCTCGGTTCGTTCACTCGCGCATACCCGCTCTTAATTTCTTCCGTATTCGTCAATCCGGCCAACGTTCTCAATAAAGTGCTCTTGCCAGACCCGTTCGGTCCAAGAATCATGAACAACGCACCGCGAGGGATTTTAAGCGTGACCCCTCGCAACGCGGCATTATTCTCTGCATCCTCAAACGAGGAAGTATTATTTGCGTATTTGACGACCAAATCTTCCACGTCCACGCCGTAGATGCTGTCGTCTTCTTCTTCGTTCGATACCGTTTTTTTTGCTCTTAGGGGTGTCCTCGTTCCCCAAAATCCTTTTCCATGAGTCTCGCTTCTTCGGTCAAAATGAATGCTAGTATTATTGCTTCTCATCACAAACCCCGAAGTAAAGAAAAGACGATCGTTACCGAGCGACGTCGAAACCTTCATCTTCTTTTACGATAAAATCTAAAATCTCTCTCTCTCTCTCTCTCTCTCTTTCTTCTAAAGGTGCTTGAGAGATGATTTATATGATTTTGTCAAAAGCGTTGGTTCTTTTATTGTGTGGAATATGACTATTTTCAAATACAAAAGAGAACAACTAAACTATCATCGACCTCCTCTGCGAGATCTTTTCGCCGGCGGCGGTTTCACTTCCTCTTCCGGAGGTTTCGAGACGGCTCTTCTGGACGATCGACCACCCGCTTTAGGCGGCGGCGGCGTCGGCGATTTCGACTTTGCTTTACGTTTCTTCGAAGCCGCCGCCGCGGCTTCGGCTTCGGCTTTCTTTTTATCTTCTTCCGCTTCTTTTTTCTTTTTCTCCGCCGCGGTTGAAGATTTCGCACCGCGCGCTTTCGTCGCCTTCTCTAACACTGGTTCTCCTTCTTGTATGTCTTCTTCTTTTTCTTCTTCTTCTTCCTTTTTCACCGCAGCCTCCAACATTCTTTTCGTCGTCTCTTTCGCCTCGTCTTTCAACGCCTCTTTGATGATCGGCGGCAACGCACCCGCAGATGGTCTCCGCGTCGCCTGTTCCGCCTCGGCACGTTTCGTCTCTCGCACTCGTGCCAACATTCTCTCGACTCTGTTCTGCAACGCGCTTCGTTTCGCCTCTTCTCTTTGGTCGGCCAATTCTCTCTCGTGCAACACGTCCGTCGCTAACTCCACGGCTTCCAATACTTTCTCCGCGCACAAGCGTTCGTACATCTTCTCTTCTCGACTCGTTCTCTCCTCCTCGGTTAAGTTTTGCTCGTTTTTATTTCCTAGGGCTAAGATACTTTTTTCCGTATTGCTAAGGATATCCTCCGCGCGTTGGACGATGCGATCGAGTTCAGGGCAAACGACCGTTTCAATCACTCGCGGGCCTAACGAACTCAAACCGACTAAAGCGCCGAAAATAGTCGGTAACGGCGATTGCGTCGCCTTCAAACCCTTCTGTAAAGTTGCCGTCACTCGAGGTTGTAACGTCGCGTACTCCTCACCGTAACACTCGCAAATTTCCGCGACCGTTTTCGACGCCAACACTCGCAACTGCCAGTGATTATCCTTCTCCGGATTTTCTGATAATCGCTTCGCTACGATGCACGTCAGCACGGAAGGCATCAGTTGGTGTAAGTACAACTCTAAATTCGCGGTTGGGTTTTGCACCAACGCCTCGATCGCGCGCATCATCGCCAGAAGTTTGCGCAAGTTTCTTAAATTCGTTTGAACTTCCGTGCTTATAAACTTGGCAAAGTACGGAATCAAATTCGCCAACCCGGCGTCGGTTTGTAAAGTTCCAATCGCCGCGTTCAACAAGCCTCGCTCTTCGTCGTTCGCCCCTCCACCGCCTCTCAACAAAGCCGTAATTCTATCGAAGTACACTTGCAATTCTCTCGATAAGACGTGTTGCACGACCGGCGCGAATTTCCCTTGCTCTTTTTGTTGTTGCTGTTGCAAATGTTGCTGCGCGTCGCCCTCCTTCTTCTCTCCTGCTTCATCGCCTCCTTTCTCTCCTCCTTCCGTGGCACTCGGCAGCGGCGGTGGTCCAGTTACCGTCGGTTTCTTCGCTTTCGCTTTTGCCAACGTCTCCTCTCTTTCTTTCGCTCGCTCTTGATAATATATTTGCGAATCCAAGCTCGGATTTTCCGGAATCAACGGTTGCACCCCGTCGATGGCTAACCAGTGCGGAACGACGTTGATGGCGATCGAAGGCGGTGGTAACGGTTCGGACAAGAGTTTATTCACGTCCAACTCTTCGTCGTAGGTGTAAAAAACATCGTTCGTGCCTTTCACTTTGACGAACTCTTGCGATGGCATGTTCGATGGGAAGCCGTATAATGGTTCGCACATTCGTATGCGTAACGCTGCGTTTATGTCCTGTTTACACAAAAGAGAGTAAGAAGAGATTTGAATTGGAAAGAGAGAAAGGAATGTGTGTGAGTATTTCTTTTTGGACGAACGACGGAAGCGTTATAACCATCGTCGTCATCGAGAGTTGAACACAAAATATATTCGACTATATTCGACAAAAACGCGCGCGTGAGAAAGAGAGAGAGAGAAACATAAAGAAGCATACCTCTGTCGTTAACACATTTCGTCTCGATCGTTTCGTACATTTCAACGCCTCTTGAATGATATCTCTCAAGCGATACTCGACGTCTGGCGCGAACGCTTTGGCGACGTCGTCGGAAATAACGAACCCGAACGCCTCCGCGATCGTTTGGATCGATGCAGCGGAAAGGTGCGTGAAGTCTTTAGGAGTCGTTGCCATTTTATTGTTGTTGTTGAGGTACAGGTAAAAAGTGAAGGAAAGAAGACTCAGAGAGAGTTTAGAATTACACAAAAGAAGAGTGTTATTAGTTAAAATATTACAACTTTTTAGGTATATAACTTTTGTCTTTCTGATGCGTGCGTGTGTGTGTGTGTGTGTGTGTGTGTTGCGTAGTATACGTAGATTCGACGGAATCGACCTGCGTTCTTGATGTGTTTCAGGAGAGAGTGATGAGAGCGCCGTAAGAAGCGCTTTCATCTCACTTTCTTCCTACGCGCGCTCTTCCCGCGCGCGTAGTATGTTTTTTTGTGTTGTAGTTTACTTCGTCTTCGTTCTTCTCGAAGAAAGAAGAAGTCATTAAACGTGTTTTTTTGAATTGATGTCGCGGTCGTAAACGGATGCTAATGACTGCATACGACTGTAAAAAAACGCCGCAGAGTCAATCGCGTCGCGAACCAATGTTTGGCTATCTATGGGTTGTTTCTTCCTCATCTCTTTCTCTCTCCGTTGTTGTATACGTTATACATAATATATCTCGCGGCGGCGCGGCGTTCGAAGAGAGAGAGAGAGAAAAAGAACAACACCGCAAATGTATAGCTCTTTCTGTTTGCCTAAAAATAATCTCTATGTTGGTACAGCAGCATCCACCGAAGACTTCAAATCGAGCCGGGTTAAAAAAACTCGTTTTGACTTTACGCTTCGCGTGGTTTCTTCTTCAATTATCCATTACCGATGCGAACCGGAAAGTTTTGCCATCATCATTTGAAAATCGTGATTCGCAGGTTCCGGAATGTTGGGGTATTGTTGCGATCCGTCTGGACCTCTGTACGGTTGGAGTTGTATTCCCCCGTTCCCTCCTCCATTTCTATCGCCGCCGAACAGATCGTTCAATACGCTTTTTGTCGGTGTCGGTGCTTGATGTTGATGGTGTTGCGGCGGCGTGGGCATGCCGCCACCGAGCAAACTTCCAAGTAAAGCTTGGCCACTCATCGGCGGCCGCTGATGTTGTTGTGGAGGCGGCGAGCGGGAGAGTAAATTCTGCATCAAGCTGTTCGCGCTCGCCGTCGTCGTCGGCGGAGAACTCCCCGCCGAGGACGACAACGAGTTCTGCGAAGAATTTCTTCTCGCCATCGCCGCTTGGGCTCCCGGTATCGTTTTCAAAAAGCTCGGCAACGGCACGACATCTGGATCGGGCGAGTTTGTGAAACTCGCGCCTGCGTATTTCGGCTCGTTATAATCGTTTCTGGTGCTATTGTTGTTGTTGTTCTTGTTGCTCTTTCCTTTGTTGTTGTTGTTTCCTTTCGTGTGGTGTCCGTTATTCGTGGTCGTTTCTAACGGCGCCGAGTTGGAGAGTTTCGCCGCCGCCGCCGCGTGCCCTCCCGTCGGCACCTGCGGCGCGCACACCTGGTGCGCTCGCAGCCTCGGATCTACTCCTACTAACAAAGGCGTCGAACTGTTATAATTACTCGTCGTGTTTTGATTATGCGCCTCGAAGTCAAAAGGCACTAAATCTCTCCCCGCCCCGGGTAAAGGTGCCGCGGATGCGCACTTTTGATCTTCGGACGCTTTGATTAACGCGTCCACCATGACGTCTCCATCGCCTCGAAAACTCATCGTTCTTTTTTTCTTCTCTCTTAATAATTGTCCGTCACACGACACCGCTTGATTTTTGCCAAAATTGCGCGCCTTCTTCGAGAAGAAGAATCAGTATAAAAGAGTAGTATATATCGCGAACGAATAAAACGCCTCAAAAACGCAGATTCGTGCGAACACCGTAACGTATCGCGCAAAAATAGCGGCAGAAAAGCAGTCGTAAGTTGTGCGCGTTTACTTATATAGTAGAGTATTAAACGCAGCAAGTGTGTTGTGTGTGTGTAATTTTTCTTTACGAATGAAGAAGCGTTCCTCTCGCGAACCTTCTTTTTTCGCGTCGATCTTTTTTTCTCGTTTTTTGCGTTTCTTTCGAAAAAAACGAAACATCTGCTTCTCGCCTCATTTTTCTTGGGACGCTCTGCTGCACAAAATGATGATTTTGATGATGATGTTATGTCGTGTATATTTTTAAGCACACTACTTTAAGCTGCTCTTTGTTTGCCCGACGATGACGACGCGCTTGTTCTTCTTTTCGTTATTGTTCTTCTTTTCGTCTTTTGTTTTTGTCGACGGCGACGTGCAAACGCCTCAAAGAGAACTCAGAAAAGAAACCGTCACGATGCAACTGTCCTACGGGAACGTAGAGCTCGGATTTTATAAAGACGAAGCTTCAAACACGGCGGACCACATATTGAAAGCGTTTAAACTCGGCTTGTACGACACCAATCACGTGTTTCGAGTGGATAAAAACTTTGTCGCGCAAATCGCGGATTGCATGACGAGTCGAAGAGTTGGTTTGACTTTCGAGCAGAACGAACACGCGAGGAAGAAAATACGAGGCGAGCACGTCGGGCAAACCATCAAACACAGGAAAGGAACGCTTTCGATGGCACGGTTCAACGATCCAGACAGCGGGACGACGTCGTTTTCGATTTTATTAGGCGACGCGCCGCATTTAGACGGGCAGTATTGCCAATTTGGGGAGTTGATTAGTGGATTTGAAGTGTTGGACGAGTTACAAAAGCTGGAGACGACGAAAAGCGGGATCTTCGTCATGCCAAAGGAGCGGATTGAGATTATGAGCACTTACGTCACAAGTGGTGGCGATGGAGACAACAACAACTGCGTGGAAGAAAAATTGCGCGCGGAATCTTTGGCGAAGGAGCTGCACGACATCAGAGCCGCAAAGTTACCGAGTAAAAAATAGAGAAAGAGAGGTAAGGAAGCGGCGTATTATTTTTAAAGCTCTTTCATTTGCGCGAAGAACCGACTGCTTTGGCGTAGCATCAACGATGATGTCGCAAAAATATTACTAGTAGTATTATGGTAGTTATTATAGTTATTAGAATTATTTCCAATGAACGAAAGCGATGAACACGTATCTCGCCGCGAACGTAAATACTACACACGCGACTTGAAATGCTAACAATCGCAAACACAATTTCCTTTCCGTCGTTTTCCCGAAAACGCGTAAAAACAACGTCACCAGATTCATGTTGTATCGCGTCTCCGTCGCCTTGGACGGACTCAATAAACCGGTTTGCGTCTCAAACCTCGGTAATCGGTGTCGAGGACACGGCACAATTTTGAACAATTGCGGAATAGAGTACAAAAAGTTCACCACTTGCGGTAAACAAAACAACAGCAACGTTTCGGAGAAGTGGCCTAAAATGCCAGCCACGGCTAAAGTCATCCCGGCGAAGTACGTGTACGAATCGCCCACAAACACCGCGCTCGGGTACCAGTTTTGCTCCAACAAACTCACCGTGGCGGCAAAGAAAGGCGCGATTAACAACAACGAAAATACGTGCGGTCCAACGACTACATTCGACGTTGGATCTGTCAAAAGACTCCAAACGTTCAGAACGATGATCCCGCCGGCGATGACTAACGATTGGCCGCACTCTAATCCATTTAAACCGGCGTGGATGTTAATCGCGTTCGATAAAAAAACTGCGAGCAACCAGATAAACGCGATATAAATGTACCCAACGTCCATCAATCCACTCTTCATGTCCACTTTCATCGTTACGATATCCCGCACAATAGGGACCGAATCGAGCGCGCCTAAAACCGAACGCATATTTTCGCGAAACATGCGAGGGACGACGATAGACGTCGATCCTTGGTAACTTTGCGCCAACATCGTCGCGGCAAACCCGGGTAAAATCATCTTCGCTCTCCACGGCAAATCTAACACGTCGTCTACGAATCCAAGAAACAACATGAACCCAATCGTCGCCAACGCCGCGTTGTGTTCGCTCTCTCCGCTGTTGTCCAAAATGAACGCCGTGTGTAAAGTCCTCCCGATAACCAAGGACACGAGCACCGCACACCCACTCGCTAAACCCAACGCCTCTGGAATAGCAATCTCGCCCATTTTCGTTCCTTTTTTGTTAATATCTAAACCAAACATGTTTCGCTTCCCGAGCGTGCGTCGAGCGACGATTGGTATTAAGCGCGCTGTTGTCGCGTACGCCAACACGGACGTGAACGCAGCTAAAAGTAAGATTTTCATCGCGCCTTGATCCATATTATATACACTCACTCCACTCATATCTTCGTTCACGAATCCTTTCGCGAAAATAATTATTGAGGTTGGGAGTAAACAAAACGCAGTCATTTTAAGAACATCTCTGGTGCGTTTTTTTTCAATAACTTCGAGTATTTCTCGAGGGATGACAGACGCGTTTTCGTCGTCGTTATTCCTTCTCTCAGCAGCGTTTGGACTGCTTGTTCGTTGTCTCACCGACGACATCTTCGTTTACTACTTCTTCTTCTCTTGTTCTTGTTGTTGTTGTTGTTGTTGTTCTAACAGTTTCTTTTCCAATCGAATCTTGTCCCTTCGAACGCCTTCGCGTAACTTTTCTTTCTCGTCTTTTTGCTCCCAGTGGACGTAGTATATCCCGGACGAGACCAAGGAAACGGTCAAGAAAAGTGCGAAAAGTCCTCTGGATCTTCCTTTAGCTAAAAATGCGTTGTTTTTACTCCCGATAGTCTTCGTATTCGTCGCGTTCGTCGAGTTTCGCATGTGTGCGAATATATAAAGTGAAGAGGACTGCGACAGACCTTTTAGGTGAAAAAAACGCATAAAAATCACATCAGAACGAAGACGGATTAGACACTCTTTTTATTCACTTTATACTCTATTTATATACACTATATACACACACACAGAGAGAGAGTCAGAGAGTAATGCGTTCGTTACCGAGAACGTCCTGGTCGAGCTTACCGGACGTCGTCGCGTCGTGTGAGAATACTACGAGTAATACTACGAGTCCGACGATGCAGTCGACGACGGGGACTTCTTACAACAACAACAACAACGCTAATAATAAGAAATTGAAAGTTTTGTGTCTTCACTCGTTCCGAACGTCCGCGGATATCGTGAAGTTACAACTCGCCATGGGCGGGTGGGATAAACATTTACAGGATTCCGCGGAGTTTATCGCAATAAACGGGATATTTAAAGCAACGGGAGAACCTCCGGAAGATGTGAAATCAGCGTTTCCAAACATGGGCAGTTTTCAGTGGTACGACGCGGAACGAAACGCGGACACGGGGAAGATGGAATACAGAGGGATCGAAGAGTCCGCGAAATTCGTGGACGAGATTGTGCAGCGAGAAGGAATCGATGGGTTGTTAGGGTTTAGTCAAGGCGCGACGTTAATCGGGGAGATGTTGAAAAGGTCTTCGTCCGATACCGCAAACGCCCCGGAAGGAGAAGAGGAAGCGATGCGGATGAAGAGTTTACGATTCGCGGTGTTGATATCAGGCATGCCGAGCAGAGCGGACGAGAAATTGAGGGAACAAATGCGTAGTAATAATAGTAATAGTAACAATATCGAGAAAACAATAGGTGCGTCTATCCCGACTTTGCACGTAGTCGGCCAACAAGACCGGGCGATACCCCCGGCGCTGACAAAGTTACTGCATAAAGAGTTTGGCGGGAAGGCGGTGTTAGTCGAACACGAAAAAGGGCACGTGATACCGAAAGTGTTTCCATCGAACGAGTTAGGCGAGAAAGTGAAGAAATTCTTCGACGAACGGTTGATGGAAAAGAATAGCAACGCGCGTTTGTAAGTTATTTTACTAATTTCGCAGCAATTTATAAAAACTATCTATCGCGCCTATAATAAATCTAATCTGTCTAAAAACTATCAAAACTAATACACGCGCATTGGGAATAAAACTTCCTTCACGTTCAAAACTATTCCGCGGTTCCAAATGTTCACCACGTCCACTCGTTCGCTCTTGGGCAACCTTTTATTCACTCGTCGCATGTGCGCGTATTTATACGTCTCGTTCGTCGTCACGTTCATCGAAACTAAGTAGATGTGGTACAAGGCAAAAACCAAAACGCCAAACCCAACCGAAAATAAAACAAACATCGAGAACATACTTCGCGTGTGATGATACATCAACGCCGGCAAGAACAGACCGAAAAAATCTTTTTCTTTCACCGAGTGCCAATGCTTCGGTATCCGCGTCATCACCCTGTTCCAACAGACGAGACCTCCGTGCGCGCACAACGCGCCGTTCACGATCAAGAACAACAAAAACCAACGCAAATTTCTCAAACCAATCGCTTGGTTCACCACCGCGCAGTAATGATCAAACTTACACACTCTTCGATTGGTCACCGCGTCCCACTTGCTCCTCGCCGGGATGTCGATATTCAGCGTTCGACAGGATTTGCCTTCCTCGTAGAGTAAATCATCGAACGGGAACATTTTATAGCACACCTTGTGATTCTTCTCCGTGACTATTCCTGGATCGGACTTTAGCACGAGCAAGTGCGAGATAATGCCAACTATCGCGTGCAGCGTGAACCAGAAAAGCTTTATTACTTCCTTCTTCTTCTTTTGATTGTTGTTGTTGATGTTTATGTTGTTGTTCTTACTAATGTCATCACCTAAGAAGTCGCTGAAGAAATCCAAAGCCAACAGGTACCCTATCAAAACGACGAGATAATACGCAATCGCGCTCAGTGGATTCCTTCTTTTTTCGCCGCGCTCTGTTCCTTTCTTTTTCTTTGACTGCCACCACCTTCGCCACCACTCTTTTAACGACGACGAGAACAACATCACGCGCGCGTGTTTGCCGTTTTCTCTTCTCGCGATTTAGGGGAAATGTTTGTGCGCAAATTCCTCATAAAAACACACACACACAGACGTAAACGTAAACGTAAACGAATGAGTTCCTCTCATCGGTGTCTGTCTGACCAACCATCATCACCGACATTAGTAGTATCACTCGGAAACAACAAAAGAAGACGCGCAACAACAACGAGAACGACAACTACAAGAAGAAGAAGAACAGAAACAATAAAGACGAGAAATTTCAACGCGTCTTCATTCAGCGAGAGTTTAACGAAGATGGAAAAGCGACCGATAATTTTTTTAGACGTGGATGGCGTTTTAAACCGAACGGCAACGGCACCTCAACTCATCGTGGAGAGAGATAAAGTCGAGATTTTGAACGAGATATGCGCGTCAACGGGGGCGGAAGTCGTGTTGACGACGTACTGGAGACACTTTGAAGAGTACATTGGATATATTTTTATGCGACACGATTGTTTGGAAATAGAGGTGGTTGGAAGGACGGAGGGAAAGCCTCACTTGGCGGATTCCGTGCATCACGATTTACACGTGTCTACGAATAGAATTCAGGAAATTAAGAGTTATTTAGACGCGAGATTTGTCGGGGAGGAGAAGTATCCCAAGTTTGTCATCGTGGACGATAAGGAAGTGGTGAGTGAAGGACACGCGTGGGCGAACAGGTTCGTAAAAACGAAATCTGAAATCGGTTTGACAAACGAACGCGCGCAACGGATGATTGAATCTTTGGAGCGGGTTTGAGAACGACGACAACGACGACTCCTGCATTAGTATGCTTTAGATTGTATTAGTAGATTTATTTATGTGGTTGTGTTATGGTTTGTTATTAAATATTACAAAGGAATCAACGCTGCAAGCTCGCCCACGCGTGCTTCCTTTTTTGCTGTTTGTTTTCGTACGTGTTCTTCTAGACGATGATTCGTGTTATACTAAGTTTCTTTCGGCATTGGTGTCGTCCAGAACTCTCCTTTTTGCTTCTCAAAATCTTGCGTCAATTTCACTTTCACTTGGTCGTTCGACATCATTTTCGTAGGTGGGGGTGACGGCATGATAGAATCTATTTTATGATGCAACATCCGTAACGACGCCAGCGTTCTGTGGTGCAAAATGTCTATGGCGTGCGAGCTGTATAAATCAGGGTTGGTTAATCGCAACGTCGAGGAAAGCACCGGAGTCACACTCGCTCGCGCAGAAATGTTTTTGAACTTCTCCCTCGTTTGCTTCGAACGGTAGCAACTTTGGATGAGTAAAACCGCGCGCATGCGTTTTTGCGCATCTTCAGAATCGGGATTAATCAAAAACGCGCCGTCGGCGCCATTTATTGTTTTCAACTTGTTCAAGTAAAATTGAGGACGTTCGTCGTACCATTTATACACGTCTGATTTTATGCCGTATAACATCAAAGCGTTGTACGCTTTAGAATACGCCACCATTTCTCTTCTTAATAATGCTTGCATTCGTTTCTTCTTCAGCATAACTTGTACGTCTGGATAGTGCTTCACTTCCTCTTCCAAGTCTTGGTACGAAAGCGAGTAGACGTCTGAAAACGTAATCGTTTGCAGAAACTGAGGCGATCGCCCAGGTTCCAACACATAGTCCTGACCAAAAACTTGTCCAGCGGTGATTATTCTACCATTTGCGACGAGCACACCTTTACGAATCATCAAAAAGTTGTCCATGTAATCTCCTTTTTCTAAAATCAACTCTTTCGGCGGATACGTTTGCTGTTTCATCTTCAAGGACAACGCCAACACCAAAGACTCTGGAAAGTCGTGGAAGAATTTCACGTCTCTCATCCAATTGTTTCGCAAAACCACGAGCTCTGCTCGTAGTCGCGGTGACATTTCTGACATCAACGCCGTCGTTCTTTCTAAGTCTAACTTCGCATCACCGTGTTTGTACTTGAAGAACTCTCTCAGTTTCACTCGCATCTCTTGCGGCGTCAACGGCAAATCCGCAAATAACTCGTTCAAATCCGTCAACGAGTTCTTTAACCCGCTCGTTCGAGAATTCTTCGTCGAAATGACGTTACCAACGGCACCGACGACGTAACCGTATTGAAATGCGCCAGCTAACATCGCTATGATGACAAAAATACGCTCCTCGTTTGTTTTCGGCGAAATGTCCCCGTAACCGATGGTTGTGATGGTCATCGAACTCCAATACAGCGCAGCGATGTACTTATCAAACCCAGGCACGCATGCCAAAGGATCTGTGGGATCGTAACACGAGTTGTTTACGGTGAAATCACCGAAATATGTATTCATCATCCACGTATCGTGTCCAGCGCTTGCCCCGAGGTCGTGGACGAATCCAAACGCGCACGCCATCCAATGCGCGAAAATGACCGTAACAATCGCAAACTTACTCAATGCGAGCATGGAATAATCGATGGTATACCTCATTTCCAATCTCTTAAATAATCGCATCGTTCGCAGAATGCGCAAAAGTTTCGCTAATCGAAATAATCTCAACGCCCTCAAGACGGTCAAATTTTCAATGTTTGCGTTCGGGTACGCATCCTCTACCATTATCGTAATCAAATCCGTCGGTATGACGGATAGAAAATCGATAATGAACCAGCTTCTGAGATAGGAAATTGCAATATATCTCCGATCGTATATAATGTGTCCAGTTTTAGGTTCCGGAACGGCCAAGAAAAAGTTGATGAAAAGATCGGTAATGAAGAACAAATCGACGATTCTATTCAACACGAACAACGCGTTCAAATTCGGTCTAGAAAATGCAACTTCAGCTGGAGTGACCACTGCTGTCCACAACAACGCGCATATGATGAGGAAATCCCATTTGCGCATGAACGACCCTAACGGCGAAAGCACGAAGACGCCTTGCTTCCTCGCGTAAAACGAGTTCGTGTCGTTGTTTTCATCGCACTCTGCGCGTATTCGTGAACTCAAGGTTCTTCCGGAACTCGCCCCCATCAATGTTGAGCTATCATTCTTACTATTACTGTTATGCATACCGGCTTTCGGGTCTTCTTCCTCCACTCCTTCCATCACTCGCTCACCCCACGTCCTTTCCATTCGTTTTTTCTCCTCCTGCCTCGCCCCGATCCTCTTCGTCTCTGCATATCTCATCTCCGTCGACCCTCTGCCCTTCATTCCCTTCAGCGATTTACTTTTAAACAAGGACACTATAAAACTCTCCGTGTTCGTGGTTTCCGCGTCGGTTTTATTCGACGCATCGCGCATATCTAACACGTCTTTCGTCAGCTCGGCGATGTTCGTAAAGAAGGAACCGATGCCGGCCTCCGGTACCGGATTTAAACTCGATCCAGTGCGATGAAAAGCCCCTCTGGCATCATTCGTATGGAGTCGTTTCCGTATTTGTTGTTGTTGTTGTTGTTGTTGTTGTTGAGATTGTCCGTCGGCGGCGAGCTCGATATCTTCGTTCGCCGCCTCTGCGGCGGTCGCGCTCGTCCCTGATTCTCGTCTTCCCTCCGCGGAGGAGGACCAATCATCGTCGCCCTCGTCGTCATCATTCATCGCCGGCGCTTGGCCGCGCGGGTAAGAGCTCATTCTCCCCGCGCGATGATTGTACTTTTATCGAGCACCTCTCTCACTCTCACTGTCCTCAACGCACAAATTAATAACGATTCACCACACTCTCAGGTGGGCGATAACACAGCACAGAAGGAGCGCGCAGCAATGCGTAATTCAACGGCACAATTCAAATCGTGTTTTTTGTCTCCTCCCGTTCCCCGCTTTGCGCGCGTCTCGAAACTCGCTCGTCTGAAAGTAATGAACCAATACCTTCCTTCTCCTCTTTTTCTCACCGCCCGCCCGAGAGAGAAAGGGCAGCGGGAGTATTCCGAGAGTAAAGAGCGCGAGGACAGAGTCTTGCAAAAGTGGGGGTCTCTGCTTTAAATAAAAAGTTTTGGAAGAAGAAGAGCAAAAGGGAGGACAAAAATAGAAGAGATTTCAATCGACAATTTTTTGTGTTTTTCAACTACTAAGAATGTAAAGATATCGTTTTCGCTTTGTTCCCATAACCACCGAGGATGATAATAATGATATATTCAAATAATATTGATAACAATAATAACTAAGAAGCGCGCGGAGTGCCACACTGGCTGCAAAAGTTGGAAGCTGCGCTGGAAAATTGACAGCCGCACCGTTCACAAAACTTGGCGACGCCTACTGAAGATCGAGCGGCGGTGGCGGTGTTGATGCGCGGGACAAATTCGGGTTCGTGCAACTCGTGTTGGTTGGCGGTATTATTCGCATTGAATCGTCGCTCAACGTTGACGCCGTTGAGCTTACTGCCGACGTTGTTGATGCCGTTGGCGGCGTAGCCATTGACGTTGCTCATAAACGCGTCTTGGTTGTTGTTGTTGTTATTCGAGTAGTTGCTATATTCGTTCCTTCCGCCTCGTTGGAACCCGAGTCGATCGATAATTGGAGAGCTGCCATACTCTGGTTCTGGTAACCCTCCGATATCGGGTATTCGCACCGAAAATAACGACCCCGCGTCTTTTCTGTTCTCTTTCTTTCTCGTCGTGATGACTAAGGTTTTGCAATCGTTCCCGCAGAACGTCAACGAAGTGGGCGAAGAGACCGGTAAACGAACCTCTAAATCGACCATGTTTGTGTTCTTATCGACGCGAATGCACTTTCCAGCGCCGGAAATGGCAATCCACAAGTTACCAACCGCGTCAACTTGCGCGCCGTCAGGGCCACCAGCCATATCTGACGGTAACGAATAAAACAACCGTCTATTCAAAGGCCCTCTGTTTGGATCGTAATCAAACTCAAAGACTTCGCGTCGAGGAGTATCCGTAAAATACATCTTGCGCCCGTCCGGGGAGAAGCAAATGCAGTTGGAACATCTGTGTTTATAATCCAAGACTTCTTCCAACTGTCGATTGTTGTTCGCGTCTAAGCGCCACAAACCTCCGATGGCGCTCGCATCAACGCGGTGGTCGTTGTTGTAACTACCAATGATAAAATTACCCGAGCGATCGACGCGGCCGTCGTTTGGTCTGGTATTTAAACCGGGTTCGAAGTCAGTCAATCTCGTTTTCACCGTTTTACTTCTCGGGTCAAACTGGTACAATCCCGAGGCCAAGCCTAAAATCAAATCGCCGTTAGACATCAAAGCGCAGCACCCTAAGGTTTCCCCAAAGGATTCTTTCATGTCCGGAAACTCCTCGAGCAAGTCCCAACTGTACAAAGTGCCTCTCGGTGCATCCACCCAGTATAACTTTTGGTCTTTTTGCGACCAAACTGGAGATTCGCCAAGTTCCATTTGCGTTTCCAAGCACTCTTCCGCGTACAACACGCGCGGCGTTCCCGGCTTCGTGCCCTGATGAAACGAACAGATGCGCGCGAAATCGTCCGAGGATAACGACGCACCCCCAACAAGGCACCCGTCGATATCCGGGCATTGCATGAGCTCGTCCACCGAGTCTGGTTTGACCGACCCTCCGTATTGAATGCGCACCCTGTCGGCGACAGATTTGGAATACTTTTCTGCAATCCAGTTTCGAATTAGTTTGTGTACGCTTTGCGCGATGGCCGGCGTGGCAGTCAACCCGGTACCGATCGCCCAAACTGGCTCGTACGCGATGATCATATTTTCCACATCTTTCGCCGATACGCCGTCTAAACCACCCGCTAATTGCCACGATAAAACGTCGTACACGTCGCCTCTCTCGTACTCTTCTTTCGTCTCGCCGACGCAGAACACCGGCGTCATGTCATTCTCGATGACTTTCTTAATTTTCTTGTTAATGTCCTCGTCCGTTTCGTAATAGAGCGAACGGCGTTCGCTGTGACCGATAATAACGTGCGTGACGCCCAAAGAATCTGCCATCGTGCACGACATTTCACCGGTAAACGCGCCGCCGTTCTCAAACGTCACGTTTTGCGCGCCGAGGTAGACACCCGAGCCTTCAATCTGTAATAGTATAAAAGAAGAAGAAGAAGAAGTAGAAGAAGAAGAGGTCATATGGTCAGTATCTGTTTGTTTTCTCTCTCTCTCTCTCTCTCCCGAACATTTACAGCAGAAGCGAGTCAGAGTAACTATGACATGAAAAGTATCGTTTCAAAAGCAGCAGGTAATTACTCCCGGCTTCAATTCTCAACAATGGAACTAGTATCTTCACTCTCGCCCTTTTCTCTGTTACCTTTTGCGTCGAGCCGAGCAAGAAAAAAATCGATATATTAGGAAACGTACCAACTGAGAGACTTCCGATAAAAACGCCGCCGGCGGGCATATCAAAACCTCCACGTTCTTATTATCTCCTCTTCCTCCTCCTCTGTTATTATTAGAGTTCCTCTTATTGAAGAGATTAAATCCACTCCTTCCTCCTCCTCCTCTCTCGTTGTTGTTGTTGAAAAAATCTGCGTCTCTCCTATCCTCCGCCGTGTTCGCGGCGACTAACGAGGCCAGCGTCCTCGCCTCCTCCAAAGTCTTCGGATTACATTTCCAGTTTCCCGCCATGATGGGCGTTCTTAACTGCTTCAAATCCTCCGGCCAGAACTCCTCCTCTTGCTCGTTATTACCAGGGTTTAACTTTTCCAATCGTTTCAGTTTGTTCTTTTGCTCGGGCGTTTTCTTCAATCCTTGTCCTCCACCACTGAAGAGTGCAGATTGAATCCTCACTCCGGAATTACATTTCCTTCTCCTCGTGATGATGACACCATTTCGCCGTCGTTGTTGTTGTTGTCTGGCGAGAAGGAGGTTGTTGCTCAAAACGCTGACGCTGCTCGTCGTCGTCGTCGTCGTCATCAGTTCTGCTTCTTCTTTTGTTTAATACTAATTTGCACAAGATAACGGAGAGAATGAGGCAAAATATGAATTGACTTATGAATTGAGCGAGCGAGGATAATTTTTTTTTTGTGGTCAGATTAATAACTTTCTAGAGAGAGATTTTGGTTGTTCATCAGACTCACGACTCTCTTCTCATTATTTTTACACGAACGAAAGCATATTTCAACTTTTTCTACTACTCTCTCCCGCAAAACTCTGCATCACTCTCACTCTCAAAACACACAAAGACAAAGACAGAGAGACAGAGAGCGAGAAGGAACGAACGACGCGCTGAAACGACCTTAAACGTTGTTGTTGGGATTTTTAGTATTAATCGCGTTTGTCGTAGTACGCGAGAGATGAGGAACAGCCATCGCCCTTCTTTGGGAAGTTGCAGAGAAGGCCGAGGAGTTTTTCATCGTCAACGCGCGAAGACAAGCGCGAGCAAAAACGCGAGGAAAAAGACAACGAGCTTAAGCGCGAGATGTCGAGGAGTGCTGCGCGCGAACGCTTCCTCGTCGTCTTCCTCTTCTTCTCTTAAGAAAGTATCACCGTCCTCGTCGTCGTCTTCTAAAAACAACAAAGGCGAAAATATCATCGTCGTTGGATTAGGAACGAGAGGCGTGACCATCATAGACGAGTTGCAAGAAGGCGCCTGCTTACCGAAAGCACAATTCTGGTCGATATCGTCGGATGTTGGGATATTAACGAGGACAAAATCGACGAACAGATGGCGATTACCGCCGGCGACGAGCGATATTCCGCAATCGGCGGTGATTGATAACGCGACGAGCGCCGCGCAGTCGGTGTTGTTCGCCGCGGAGAGCATGAGTTTGGAAGCCTTCTCTTCGGGAGGAGACGCCGACGACGATAAAAAGAAAAGTAAACAAGAGAAACAAAAAGAGTTGGACGAGAAAGTGCACATATGCGTCGTCTGCTCTTCGGGAGAAGCTGGCGGAGAAGCGGGGATGTTATTCGCGAAAGAGCTGTTCAAATCGAAAAACATCGCGAGCGAGAAAAAAACTCGATTCCCGGGCATATGGGGCGGCGTCGAAACTCCGAGCGGGAGTACCGTATCTATTCACGCGGTCGCACCCTTCGATTTCGAAGGACGACGGAAACGAGACGAAGGGTTGGCGTTTTTGGATATGTGTTCGAGGAAGAAAGGTGCGGATTCTGTGGTTGTCGTTTCGCAAAGAGACGCGCAGGCGCTGGAAGGAGAACCGATGACTTTAGAAGCCGCATCGGCGTTGGCGAACGATTTTTGTCGTTGGAGCGTCTTGAACGTCGCGAAAGACTTGAGGCGAAACTCGACGTTTTGGGACGCGCGCGTGAACGGAGAAAACGAACGGTGTGGGATATTAGACGAACAAAACGCGTTTAAAGATGCCATTTCCTCGAAAACTTTACGAGAGATTAATAGCCAAAACTTATCGAAAAGTGCAAGTGGGGGTTGTGGCATCGCCGTCGTCGGGTGTGCGGTGGAGGAATTGAAAACGTACGGCACGGAAGACGAACAGATTTCTGCGGCGATTGTTTCCGCGGTGAAGGAAGCGGCGGAAGATTCGCCGTTTCTCGACCCGACGCAAGCCCTCGGCGAGAAATGCGTACATCTCGTGTGCCAAATCTCCACGCCTCGAGGTACGCTTGGACCGTTAGCGAGGAAATCTATAACCTCCAGCTTAGCTGCGTACGTGGACCCGCTGAAATGCGGCGTGACTATATGTAAAGCGCCGGCTGAAAATACCGTCGGATGCATCGAGATTTCCTTATACGCCGTGGCGAATTTTGAAACCATCGCGGAAAGATTTACGTTGCGTCAATCGCAGATTGCGTTGAGAAAGCTCAAAGATAGAAACTTACCCGAGCAGATGATAAATAATTTAGAACCGAGGAAGAAACGTTTGGATTGGTCTTCGGTGGATGATCTCGTCGACGAGAGCAACGAAAACAAAGTCACGTCTCCGCCACCAAAGCGTTCTTCTCCTCAAACCGCTTCGGACGGAAAATCCGTCGATTCCATCTTCGACGAGGCATTAATGTCTGTCGACGAATCCAACGAGTCGTTGCTTCGAGCGGGTGACATGCTAGCAAACATTAGCGAGGACAGAACGATGGAAGATGCGCCGGAAATCAACCCGTTCGTAACCACGGACGAAGAGTTTGATTTGGAAAGCGAGAACTTTGTCGTCTTGGAAGACGAGGACTTAGAAGTTCCTCCTCCTCCTCCTCCTCCCTCTAGCGATACAGAAGAGAAGCAGAAGACGACAGAATCTAGCGCGGTAACCACCGCCAACAACGACGCGGCGCGCATTACGGTACCTGGAGAACTTACGGGAAGCGTCGTCTTGACGCCGGTTCGAGTGTTGCGCCCGAAAGAAGACGCGAGCGGTAACGTCGTCGGATATCGCGCGGTAGACTCCGTCAACGATTACGACAAAGCCGACGTCGACGACAACGACATCGATACTCAAAACGAAAAGAGCAATAGCAATAGCAAATTCTCCTTGCTCGGCTGGCGTCCGTTTTCGAGCAAAAACGACTCCTCCTCCTCTTCCTCCTCCTCCTCCAAAGTACGCTCGAGAGCCTTTGGTGTGCTCGAATCCGACCGCGAAGCGCGCACGCGACCCATCCTTCGCGTCGAATACGCCAACATGTGCGTCTACGAAGGCGAAGTCCTCGAAAAAACAACCAAAGCCGAAGGCTCTGGCATCATGCGCTTCGCCTCTGGCGATTGGTACGAAGGAAGGTTCGCGCAAGGCAAACCCGACGGAAAAGGCAAGCTCTCGTTCTCGCGAGGAGGATACTTCGAAGGCGAGTGGTTAAACGGGAAACCAGTCAACGGCTCACTCGTGAAACCACCACCACAATCACCGGTGGGATAAATTCCTCGTCGTCTTTAGAATAGAATATTTAGAATATATATATTATGCGAGTAAAATTGACGCGCGCGGTGTTGTTATCCTCTCGTATTCACTTAAAATTTTTCTCACACGCCTTCGAGGAAGGCACCTTTTTCCCTTACATTTCTTCATAAAAAATTGCTCATGCGAGAAGAAGAAGACAAGGCCGAGGCCGAGAAGAAGACGAAGTCAGAGGATACAAAGGAGGAGGAGAAAGCGTATAATTCGATAAAACGAGACGACGAAGAAGAGGAAGAGGAAGATGGTGATGGTGACGATGAAAGTACGGGTTTGTTGAGCACTTCCCATCGAAGAGAAGAAGAAGACGACGACGAAGAAAAGAAGGAAGACGATCATCATAATCTTCGTCGCGACCACCACCAAAACCAAACCGCATCATCATCAATCAGCGCGACGCGGCATATTTATCCGAACGTTTTGGAAGACGGCGATGGAGAGAACGAGAATTGTGCGGTCGGTGTGCCGGTTTTAGCGGACGGATCGATTGATTTCAACGCGTACGAACGAGGAGGAGGAGGAGGAGGAGGGCACGAGAGGACGACGAGAGATTACGCGAGAGCGTTGGCGGAGAGCGAAGGAAACCAAGACGTTTCGGTTCTGTTGGAAGATCCAAGCTCGAGTGCATCGCCTCAATCTTCTTCTCGAAACTTTGTGGAGTTGCAAAGTTATTCGACCGGTTTGTTCGATTGCGCTTTGGACCCGCTGAACTTTATCAAGAACTTCTTGTGCGTTCCTTGGGGCGTCGGCGAATACGCCAGAGATACCGCGCAAGGCGAGTGTTTTCCGACCGCGTTGAGCATAACCATGGGAAATTTGTTGCTGAATAACTTATGTTTCCCGATGGGATGCTTCGCCACCGGTTCGTGCATCCACAGCTCCAACGCTGTGGCGGAGCATCGACTCGGGATATTCGATAAAACCGACTTAGCGACGGCGTTATGTTGCGCCCCGTGCGTGGTCTCCCGCATGCAAAGAGAAATCAGCGCGCGAAAAGCGCTCGGAGTGATGCCGAGCAGAGAGGAGCTCATGCTAAGATTTCCAAACAACGAGTTCGACGATTGGGACGGCGGCGGTCTTTCATACCACCACGGCGGAAGCGCTCGAGGAGGAAACCACCATCTGAATCGAAGCGACTTTATCCCTCCCAGACGCGTCGTCCGCATGGTACATCGGAGAGGGAACATGGTTGGTCGAATGTAATAATGCATAACTGCTAGTATATATAATTAGAGCAGTTAAAGTAGTCAAGTCTCGTTTTTTTCTCATCAGTCAGTCACACAACCAACTTTTTTTTCTTCTTTTTTTCTTCTTCATTTGGCGGCTCTCACATCAACACAAGCAAAATTAAAAATGGGTTCAAGCGGCGAAAAGAGCGCGAAGAAAGCCAAGAAAGAGAAGAAAGACACCCCAAAGTCTTCGAAGAAACGCGATCGGGATGGGTTGCCTGTGCCGTCGTCCGCGAGTAAAGGAGGAGAAGGGGACGATGATGAAAAACAGAATCCGGTGTGCGCGATTGCTTCGCCGTTGGCCGATGGGAAATTGACCAAGAAATTATTGAAAGTTGTCAAGAAAGGTAAGCAAATGAATAAGAGCGGCGTGGTGATATCAGAAGAAGAAGAAGAACGACATCCCCGTCGTTTTGTTTCTCTCGTTCTTCTTCTTCTTCTTCTTCTTCTTCGTGTTCTCTTCTCGTTGTTCGGTGGTGGTAGTATTCGTTGTTGAATTCTCCCTCCTAAAATTGTCTCTCTCTCTCTCTCAATAACAACAACAATAACAATAACTCACACACTTCTTTCTCTTCTTATTAAACTCCTCCTCTTTTAACAATAACTGAAAAACAGCGTCTAAATTCAAACAAGTCCGGCGAGGGGTCAAAGAGGTCGTCAAGCAACTCAAAACGACGAAAGAAGGATTGTGCGTCATCGCGGGGGACATATCGCCAATCGATGTCATCACGCACGTGCCGATGTTGTGCGAAGAAGCGGGCGTGCAATACGTGTACGTGCACTCGAAGGAGCAGTTGGGCGCAGCTGGGATGACGAAACGACCGACGAGTGTGATGTTAGTGTTACCGAAAGCGGTGAAAGGGTCGACGAAAATGGGGAAGGATGACGAAAAGGAGTTTGAGGAGATGTATAAGAGCGTGTATTCGAAAGTGAAAGGGATGCACGAGAAGTAATAATTATGTTCGTCTAGTGTTGGAGGGCATTCGAAAGTGAAAGGGATGCACGAGAAGTAATGATTGGATTCGTCTAGTGTTGGAGGGCGGCGGGAGAAGATGCTAAGTTTTATTCAATAAGTGTACTACTACTATGATTTTATTCTTAAAAACCGAGAAACTATGCTATGCTTTATTTTCTATCGCTCTAACGAATCAAAACAGGAAAGACTTCTTCTTCTTCTTCTTCTTGAGCAAAGCAGCTTGGACTCGCTCTACCGCGTTCTTGTCCTCGTCGTCGTCGTTCTTCTTTTCTTCTTCTTCTTCTTCGTCCTCTAACAGCGCTCGCCTCTTCCTCGCCTCTTCGTCTTCGTCCTCTTCCTTCCCTCGTCTGTTTTTACTCTTCATCTTCATCTCCTCCTTTCTTTTCCTCTTCTCCATCCCTTCCTCTCTTTGCCGCTTAATCTCCGTCTGAAAATCTCCAGCCTCTTTTCTCTCCCTCATTTTCGTCGCTCTCGCGCGTAACTCGGGATCGTCCGCACACATCCTCTCGAACGCCTTCTTCGCGAACGCGTTCAACGCCTCTCGTTTCGTCTCTTCGTTCTTCAACTTTTGATGACACTCGGACAACACATCGAACGCCTCTCGAGCTTTCTTATCGCCCGGATTCTTATCCGGGTGCGTGAGTAAACTTCTCTTACGAAACGCTTTGGATAATTCCGCGACGGTGACTGGCCAAATCGGGTCGCCGATATCGTCCGCCGTCGGTTCCGCAACCGCTAAAGCTTTGAAGTAATTTTGGTTCTTGTACGCCTCCAGAATCTGTTCCGGGATCGTCTTTCCCAACTCCTCCTCGTTTTCCTCCACCATCTTCTTTTCTTTCTTCGCATCATCATCATCCAAAACGATTTTCTTGGGTAACATGTGTTCCGGTATCCTCACCTCTCGTTCCATTAAATCATCGTCCTTCTTTCCGTTCGCGTTCAAATACTCCGCAGCTTTCCGGTTAAACATTTTATCGAAATTCGTCGAATCCATTTTGCAGCTATAAATTCGTTTTACTCCTCATCATATCATATCGTTTTTCTTTTCCTCTTTTCGTTTTAATAAAAATGGCCCGTCGCCGCGCGCGCGTGCGTGTGTTCTCTCTCTCTCTCTCTCTTTTCCCTCTCAAACGTCTCTCTCGTTTCGAAGAGGTTTTAGGTGTCTTTATTTCTTGCGCATATCTCTTCTGTTTGTGCGGTAAAAAAAAACTTTTCAAAAAGTTGTTGTTGTTTTTCTGTCTGTTGTTTCAAGCCGTGCGGCCGTAAAATGCAAACACATTTGGATGAAAAAAGGGGGAAGACAAACGAAAGAAAAATTCTCAACTCTCTCT
>Ga0182090_1044738_pt1 | contig 29566 bp, 15 predicted proteins | sample 041ome_24_FD_127767 | JGI IMG/M metagenome (GOLD analysis project Ga0182090, IMG submission 127767) | Metatranscriptome of coastal salt marsh microbial communities from the Groves Creek Marsh, Georgia, USA - 041408BS metaT (Metagenome... | ecosystem: Environmental > Aquatic > Marine > Intertidal... | reverse complement strand
GAACTGTGACCAAGATCGACAACGCGCGCAAAAACAAACGACAGGACTGTCCTGTGTCTCTCCGTCGGTCGCGGTGGTGGTGCGCGTGGGTACTCCTTTTTACGTGAGTGACGCGCGCGCGCGAATTGGAGAAAATTGATTGACTTTTTTTTCTTTTCTTTTTTTTTCTGCGTTTTTGGGCTTTTTGATGCGTGACAATTGATGTGGTGGTGATTTTGCCGCTAAATCGCCGTCTCTAATCGCTACTATCATTACTATTACTACTACGACGACGACTAAAACTACCGTGAATAAAAACTATCATCGCATCACCTACGAAGTGCACACGTTGACGTACCCGCTGAGATGCAACAATCTGACCAACATGGTATCGAAGGCCCAATCGTGGAATCGAGACATGCGAGGAGATCGAGCGTCGTTGCGTTTGTTCAACATGTCCATGCTGTAACTGAAACCGAATAAGTTGACACGTTCGCACATTTGCATGGCCATGTACATGGCGTGGATCCCGGAGTTTACGTTGGTTGGGCACTGGAAACCTTTATATCCCAAACGGTGTAAATCCGATCGAGATTTGAAGTAGCCGTTGATCATGTATTTGATGACGTCTGGGGCCATGATGGCGGTGTTTTTGTTCGCTCGTAAAACCGGAGGGAGGAACGGGAAGGACATGTAGTTCCAGAAGATCCACAGCTCATTTTCGACGTCTTTTTTATCTTTCGCTTTCGTGGACGAAATGTAGACGTTTTTCGTGCTCTTCATGGTCTCCGCGCGCTTTTTGTTGAACACGCGCAAGGTGGATTTGACTCCCGTGTAGTTTTGCCAGACGCCACTGGACACGAAGGTGTTGAATCGAATGACCGCGTCGTGCTTATCGATGATTTCACCCATACCGTCGCGTTGTAAGCCAGGACCGTTACCTACCAAGGCGCATGTTTTATACGTTCGCGTCGTTTCTTTCTTCGCTTTCGGCGGTGGTTTTGTCCCGATATACGGGTACGTTTCCGGATTGCCCGAAATCGATCCGCATCCCTTCGCTTGCCCGTTGACGATGATACAGTTGACGTAATTTTTCAAAGATTTAATGCCATCCAAGTTTTGCACGGCTTTAAAGACGTCTTCTATGGCGTGCGAGCACCTGTTGGTTTTCAAGCACCCGACGATGGCGTCTTCACCGGCCCTTATGCTTTTCTTCACGCGTTCGCTCGCCGCGCACTTTGGTTGTAAAGGCTTATATTTCCCAGCCGGAAGTCTGTACGCCAAAAGCTTCCTCCCGCTCGTCCTATCTTCTACCGTTTCTTCTTCTTCTTCTTCTTCTTCTTCCGCGAAATCAAAGAGCACATTCCTCCTCCTCGCGCTCCTATCTCCTCCTTTCCCTCTCACGTTCCCGTCGTTATCCTTCTTCCTCCCGGCGTCGAACGGCGACCACGGTTCCGGCGCGTTCAAACACCGCAACCGCGCCAACTCCATCGTCCTCGCTGGTTCCTCCGGCCCGCGCTGCGCTCTCGCTCCGTGCCCTATATCTCGCTCGATGTTTTCAATTATTGCTTCCGGGAAGTTGTTTTCGTCGTACTCTCTCTTCCGCTTTTCCGGCGTCATCCCGTCTTCTTCTTCTTCTTCTTCTTCGCCTTCTCGCGCGATAATCAACTCGCCTTCAATCCGTCGCTTCTCCTCTCTCAACTCTTCCAATCGACTGGATAACTTCTCCGAGTCCACTCGCTCTAAATCGTTTATGCTCGCCGCGGAATCTTCCCTGAAAACGCCTTCGTCGCGAAAAGAAGAAGAAGAAGAAGAAGAGGAGGAGACGTTCTCCCAGTCGTACAGCGCGACGAGCATGAACAGAGACGCGAAGGTGACGATGTACACGAGCGATTGTCGTCTCGTCGTCGTCGTGCCGTTGCCTCCTCCTCCTCCGGGAGAAGAAGAAGGCAAAGAAGCACCGCCGGCCATTTTAAACGTATATATATACGTATAGCGACGAACGCGCGAGCAAAAAAAAGTAGGACTCTCTTTTCTTTTTCTCTCCACGTATATGTCGTCTCTCGATTGCGCTTTGCGCGTGCGCGTGGTGTGTCGTGCGGTGATGATTTGCGCGCTTTTTTCTCCCCAAAAATGAGGGGCACACACCAAACCCTAAACCCTAAACCCTAAAGAAAATAAAACCCTAAACAAATCGGATGCGCTTGTTTTTTTTCTCATTCGCATCCACACAAAACCTCTCGTCGTCGTCTCTTGCGAAAAAAAGAAGATGGCGGAACAAGGACCAAAAGTAGGCGACGCGCGAAGTTTGTGGAACTTCACCCCTTCTCCAGGTACGCGTTTGTTTCTTCTTCTCTTTTGTTCGCTTTGCCTTTTTGGGCGCGACCCTTTTCTCGCGCGTTCTTTTAAAAGATGTGTGCATACGCGTCGTGTTGCATTTTGAAAATTTTTGAAATCTGTTTTTTCCCCAACACACGCACGCGCTTTGGAGTGTTTCTCTTTGCGTTCGTTTTCCGTCCGTCCGTTCGTTGAACTCTCTTTCTCACGCTCGCTCTGTTGTTTCTTTCTCTCTCTGCGCGTGTCTTTTCTGCGCGATGCGATAAACAATAAACACAGGGTGGACGAAACCGGAGGTTGAAAACTTAGTCATCGTTTTGAAAAAGTTTGGCGTCGGGAGATGGGTACAAATCGTCGACTCGGGAGCGCTTCCCGGGAAACAGATCCAACAGTTGAACGGCCAAACGCAGCGTTTGCTCGGAAAACAGTCTCTGGCGGAGTACACGGGTCTAAATTTGGACGTGTTGGCGGTGAAGCAAGCGAACGATGCCTTGACGGGCGAAGATGTGGTTCGTAAGAATGGGTTGATTACCAACCAAGGAGGGAAGATGAGCAAGGAAGAGTTGAAGGCGAAGCGGGAGGAAAACGTGCGCTTGTACGGCTTGACTCCGGAGCAAATCGAGGCGATCGAGGTTCCGAAACCAGTTCGAGATGCCGGTTTAGGCGCGGCGGCGTACATGGGGAAGAATCACAATAAAGGCGGCGTGAACGGCGGATTGGGACCGATGAAGCGCGTCGTGAACGTGGACGAGGTGAAAGTAGGAGAGTTGAACGAAGAGGAGAAAGTGGAGGTGTTGAAACAATTGAGGAAGAGGTTGTTAGCGGTGAGAATGGCAAATACGACTAGCGAGAACAGCAAAGAAGGTAAATTACAGACAACGACAACGACAAAGACAACGAACGAGGAGAATGCGAACGTTACGGTGAAGGACGTGACCAACGTCGTCGCAAACGAGGCTAAGAAAACAGCCGGGGTGGCCGCAGGAAAGAGAGCCGCGGTGGCGAAGAAGCCTGCCGCGAAAAAAACGAAGAAATCGAGAAAGAGTAAAAACGACGACGACGACGACGATGACGATAACAGCCCGAGCGCCGAAGGGCCAGTAGAGATGCTTGTGAACATGGGTTTTACCAAGAAAATGGCAAAAGATGCAATTCGAGAAACGGGCGGCGATATTTCTGCCGCGACCGAGTGGTTGTTCGCGAACACATGAGCAAATAAATTGTTGTAGACTATTCAAATTTGAGAGATAGGGATCCTACGTTTTGAAAAACTTAACTATACGTACGTCCTATAAAAACAATAACTAAAATCTCTATAAACCAAACTTGTCCGGTTTTCTCGTGCCGCTTTTGAACGTCCCGTTCTTTGGCTTTTCGTTCTCCGGCTTCAACCACTTGTTCGTTTTACAACAGAAATACAGCTTGGTTTTTGGATCGTAATACTGCATCTTCGACGCGTCGAAGTAGTAACCGCTCTTGCTGTCGTATTGCCAAGTCGGTGCGTTACTTGCCATCGCCAACGAAGCGCCCGCGGACTGTTGCAGCAACGAACCGACCAAGTTCGTCGCCCCAGTCGGTTCAATTTTAGCCACCACCGCAGGAGAGGCTGTCGCGATGGTCTTCTTCTTCTTCTTCTTCTCCCCTTCTTCTTCGTCATCTTTCTCCTCCTTTCCTTCTTTCTCCTCCTCTTTCTTCTCTTCTTTCTTCCTCTTCTTCCTCCTCTTCTCTTCCTCCAAGTTGTCTCTCTCTTCCTCTAACTTTTCCAATTTGGCCAACTTTTCCGACTTCTCTCTCATGCTCTTATCCCTCAACTTCCTCTCCAAATCCCCACCGACGTTGTGCATCGACACGTCTTGCACCTCAACCCCGCACATGGCGCATTTCCCTTGCTGAAACGCGCACGGTTGGCAAAACAAACCCGGCTGGTGGAGACTTTTTTTACAGATGGAACAGGACTGGCTGCCGAGAATGTAATTTTTAGAAGACGTCAACGCTTTGTTCTCGTTCAAAAGAACCCGCGGCGCGGAAGAAGAAGCGGAAGAGGCGCCAACCACCTCACCGCCTTTCGCGGCGGCGGCGACTCTCTGCGCCCACGGGTCTGGCGTGATCACGCGTTTCAGCTTCACCTCGCACTTCGCGCACACCATTTTTTTCCCTTTTTTCTCGGGAAAAGTATCTCTCTCACATCAGAAAAAAAGCGCATCAGCTGTATATTAGATATACACAATAGAGAGATAGAAACACACACGAAAACAAGAGAAGATGCGCGCGTCGAATATCCTTTGCTCGTGCTCTGCTTCGTCGTTTTCGACGAGTTCGGTTGGCAAGAAGAAGAAGAAGGTCTTTCAAAACCCGTCGTCGGCAACGGCGACATCATCGTCGCCATCGCCGACGAGAAAAAAAGATACGGAGAAGAAGAAGAAGAAATCAAACGAAGAGGAAGGCGTCGCCTTTTTTCATCGCTCCGCTGCGCTCGGAACGATGACGACGACGACTTCGACGCAGTTTCCAGAGTTCGCGAGCGCCAGAGAAGACGTCGAGCGACACAAAAACGTCCTCCGCGCGCATCGTAAAGAGAAAATAGAAACGATTGAACACCAACAGAGCAATCCGTCCTTGTCGGAACTTTCGATGGATGTGTTCCGAGCGGCGACGGACAATCCGGAAGCGGCGGCGGTGATCGCGCTGGCGTCTTTGATCATCATCCCGAAAGCGATCGAGCAAATAGGAAAGAAGATAGTTTTACCCTTGGGCGCGATTTTGGTCGCGTATAGCGTCCTGTCGCATCCGGAGAGCGCGGGGACGTTTGTCGCGGGCGCCGCCGGATGGGCGTTTGAACACCCGATGGCGATTGCTTTCGTCGCGGTTGGGTTGTTGGCGTTACAGCTGAGTCCGTACATCATCATCGCTTTGTTATTGGCGTTGATTTTTAACATCAGCAACGTCGTTCCGGACGAGCTCAATCCTCTTTTACCGAAAGACGTGAAAGAGAACATTCGAGAGGTGAAAAAAGACGCCCAAATAGCCCGCGAAGCGTTGGCGCCCGTCGAGCGCTCCTTCAGCGAACTCGAGAGTTTCAAAAACGAAGTCCAAATCCAAAAAGAGCGAGCGCGTAAAAACCGCCTCGCTCGCGAAGAGCGAGAACGACGAGAGGAAAAGGAAGCTCGAGAAAAACCGATTAAAATCGCCGAATTGAAAAAGAAAGCCGCCGAGGAAGAGAAGGAGAAGAAGCGAAAACAGTCGCAGAAAGCGTCCGCTTCGGTCGAGGACATCACGAGATGCATGTCGTTGCCGACGCCCGAGCAGCGGGTCAAGTGCGTCGACCGAAACCACGAGAAATATTAACGCACCATAGCATCTCTCGTATTTAAAAAAACTTTAGCAGAACCGCAGCATGCATACACACACGTACATTAAACGCGTTCAAAACTCTTGCACGTTATGAAGTCGATCCTGTTTTTTCAGCCATCGGTGGTCGACTTCACAAAAATATCACAGAGAGAGAAGAAATTTCTCTCTCTCTCTCGAAGCAGCGCGACTCATACGACGACACCGCAAGAAAGAGAAAAACGAAGAATCGCTTTACAATCCACGAATCAGATTAGACGTCTTCCCGCCGTGCGACGTAAAAATATGCTCGCTCGCGTCCACCTTTCGACGGAGAAGAAGAAGAAAAAGAGAGGATTCATCTCGTCGTCGTTTGGCGAACTTGATTGATCGAATTCTACGGAAAAAGAGAGAGAGAGAGAAAATGAATCGTCGCGCGGGAACAGGGAGGAAGGTTATTTCCGCGTCGTCGTTCTTCGCGACTTTCTTGCTTACCATCATCGCGATCTTCTCGCTGGCGCGCGTGGTGGTGGTGGTGCCGATCGGAAGCGAGGCGAGAGAAACGGGAGAGCGGGAAAATTTTCGGCGAGAGGACAGAGGTGCCGGGAGGGAGGATGAGAAAGCTTCGTCTTCTTCGACGGGCGCGTCGTCGGCGTCGAGTCAACGCGAACGAACCATGTTACCGGAGGGTGCAAAAACCACGCAAGACTTATCGAAACCTCGCAATTTCAAACCCGTATCGAGGAGGATGTTTAAAGAGTACAAATTGAACCTTGAGCCGTTGGTGTTGCGTTTCGAGGAGGCGCAGGTTGGGTGGCCGACGACGAAAAATTTGACCATCAGTAACTTGAACGAGGAGGAGCCGTTGAAAGTGTACATGATCACCAGCGATACCGTGCAAGTGTACACGGAAGGGGTTTCGTACGGGAGAACGAAATACGAGGAGAAAGTGATGCAGCGCAATTTGCTCATGGCGAGGGGGGTGTTGGAAAATAGGACAGACGAGGTGGAGAAACACGAGGAGAAGATTAGGTACGTGAGGCGACGCATCGACGAGTTAAGCGAGAAGTTGAGAGCCGCGAAAGAAGACTTGGACAAAAAGGCGAGAGAAGATGCTCTGGACGCGAATAAAAAAAAGCACGAGAGTTTGAAGCTGACCGTGCTCAGAATGCAAAAGATGATTGAAGATACGGAAGAAGACGTGCAAAGAAGTTCGAATCAGATGGAGGAAATCATGAAGGTTGGCGGCGAAGCGTTGGAGGAATCTCGGTTGCCTTTCGGAGGAAAAGAGCCTGTTTTCGTAATTCCACCTCTAGGAAGTATAGATGTAGTCATAAGGCACGCGCCGTTGCAAACTGGGAGAGGCAGAGGGACGTTGAGTGTACAAACGGACAGAGGGGATATCTTGATGCCGTTTACGTTTTTGACGAAACCGAATGAATTTCGCGTGCAGTCATTGAGCACGAAGCAAGTGTACGGCGTGCCGCACGATTATGATTTGGGGTTGTTTAACCCGTTATTAAAAGTACTGAACGTCACGGACGTTTGGACGCGGTCTGATTTTATTAAGATTGACGTTCCATGGGCGAATAATGAAGGGGGAGATGAGGAGGATTCTTCTTCGACAAAATCACCGTCACAATCACCATCATCAATTTCACCACCATCATCATCATCATCATCACCATCATCACCATCAATTTCACCATCATCATCATCACAGTCATCACAATCATCATCATTCGACGGGAACAACGAAGGAGGCTCTCCGGCTCCATTTGGATGGTCCATACAGCCGGGTACATTTTCTCGCCTCGTGAGGGTGACGCTCACTGTACCGCTTAATCGACATGGAGAAGAGAATGCACCTTCCAGCGGGTCCGTGCATAGCGTTCATGGAGCAAAAGTACACCAAGGCATCGTATTTGTCAAAACTGCTACACATTCACAACCGTTCGAGTTTCCGGTCAGTGTAGAAGGGGTTGATAACACCGTATTCACACATCCAACCGAAATTGATTTCGGCACGATCATAGTGAGTGAGGAAAATCGAAAACAAGGTTCGAAAAAGCCGAAAGAGCGCCGATCTATTTACGTCACGAACGGCGACTTATGGCCGATACGCATTACTAGTGTCTCTTCACCAACTTCTGATATTCGTCCGCAGCTCGTCTCTGGTCGAGGCGTCACGGTGAAACCGGGCGCAAAAGCTGAAGCAGCGAGAGTTTGGTACGATGTGAAAAGTCGTCGCACTGCACCGGAGACTTTTGTGGCGGAACGCGTGACGTTTACCGTTGAAAACAGCATTGGAACGAAGTTCAACCTTAATGTCCTCGTCCGAGCTTTAGTTTATACGTCTGTACCGTTCCGTCCGATCGAAAAGTACGCGCTGACGTTTCCAACTATTGAAGAACCGAACACCATCGAAGAACGAGAACTTCTTTTGCAGAAGAGCAATTCCGCCACTGAAAACGGCAAAAATAATAAGACGAAGAAGAAGGGAAAGAAGAAGGAAGAGGAAAAAAAAGCGCCACTCGTTGGACTCGAGCACTTTATCAAGGAAAGAAACGTAACGTTCGAACATATCGGTAAGGAACCGCTACGTCTTTTGAATGTTGAACATCCGCATATCAACGCTTCAAAAACAGCTGTCATTGGGTATCCAAAAGGCCAAGAAATAAATTCAGGCGAGGAAATAACGTTCACGTTCGTTGACAGACCACCGATGCGTTCGTGGAGACTGAACAAGAATGAGGATGAAATCACAATAATAACGAACCTTTTGCGGTTTCCGTTGCGTATTGAACGCTACGACGCCCGTTTACATTGCGTCAACGTGGATTCTAAAAGGTCATATGATACAAAAGCGCTGCTCGAAGACATGGGCGAAGAGCACGAGAATTCCGCTGAAAATGCAGAGGGTTTGAGTGGCGTAAATATTCCGAAAACAACGTGTCAACCGGTCTCCTTTGGCATCATAGGACCCAGCATCAATCGCACGCGCGTGATCACCCTCACAAATCCGCATACAAAACCTTTGAAGATTGCCTCGACGTGGACAGATATGCCGGGCGCGAAAGTGGCTCGATTAACAACATTCGACCCAGAATCCGCGCGCATATCTGGTTGGAACGGCCAAGTGATGTATGTGTTCGATAAGTCGCACTCGATAGAAGAATACTATAAGAAAGACGAAAACTCCACGCACCACGCGCCGTGTCAACCGAACAAGAAACGGTTCACGGACATGCCGGGTGGTTGTCGTCAAGACTATGTTAGCGATTTGAAAAATGGAGAGAATTCACGAAATGGACGCCAAAAATATGCGAACGATGAAATTGAAAAATGGGCAGAAATCTTGACGAGCGAATTCGTGGTGCCACCGCGCGGTCGCGCAATATTCCACATCGCAGCTAATGTCGGTGAAGATAATGCGTTCATCGAGAGCACGTCTGATTCGATGCGCTCAAATTACACTTTCGCCGTTCTCACGGATGATCGTTGGATGCGAGTGCCTCTCGCTGCCTCTTTTAGTACCGGTACACTGCTCCCGGTCCGAGATGTGGTGCGCGCGTCTGCATCAATAGGAAAACGTCATGCAAGCGTCCCTATCGAAGTTGTTTCTACACACAGCGTTCCAGTCATGACCAGGGTGAGCGTGCTACAGCATTCTATGGATGGCAAGCGCGGAAGCCAAAAAGGTGTCATTGTTCGGCACAACGAGAATGACGGTTTAATCCAGCCTGACATCAAGGAGCCGCAAATCAGCGCCTGGGTTAAACTTGACTTGTTGAGCATGCATCAAGAAATATTCGGTAATGACGATATTATGGTCGATACCGCGACCAATGAGGATTTTGAAGACGGTGAAGGAGGAGAAGATTATTTGGACGATGAAAATGATGCGGTAGAAGCTGCGGCTGCAGAATGGTTGCGCAAGAAAAAAAAAATGGTATCAACTCCACCCAGTAAAATCGAAGCGAAGAAACTTCGGTCCAGACTTGATAAGATTGCTTCGCTCGAGAAGCAGAATGCATTTCACGTGAAAGCAACCGTCGTTGTATCTAACGAAGCGACCAGTCTAGGGGACGTCGATACCGTGGCGGTTTTAGTAAAGTTACAAAGGCCAAGTATCATAGAATCGCTCGCTTCTAGCAGCGATGAAACTGATGATGTAAAAAACTATTCGCCGTCATCGTTTAGGGACTATGCGGATGATAAAGAAGATGAAGAACGAGAAGGACGTGTGGCGAACCTAACGGCATCTACCTTTATTAATTTCATTGCTGCCGGTCAGCGCTCGTCGAAATCAAAGTTGCTTCGAGTTCGGAATCCTACGTCGAAACAAATGTGTTTCGATGCAGAACCGTACGTGTTTCCTGGAGCTTCGCACGCCGACACACCTGATTTAGCCATTGGAAAGTTGCTCAAGCGCGGCGGTGGAATGTTTTCAGATTTGTTCACGACCTTGACATTTGGGGCTATTTCTACGACTCCTTCGAAATTAGGGAGTGCTCGCGAGGGCGAAAATGCGTTTATCTTCGAAAGCACAATCAACAACAGCAACGAAGACGTTAACTTGATTTGCATTGATCCTAGTCAAACAAAAACTCTGGGGGAAATATACTTTGCACCACCGAAAGCGGCTGCGAAAGGACAGGTTTTGAAATCTTCCGTCTGCGTGAGAAACTCTTTCACTTTGTTAGAGTGTGTAGATGTGGAGGGCAAAGTTTCCGAGGCGTATTCATTTGAAGCTGAAAGAACCGAAAAAGAAGCCATGAAGGCATTGAAGGCCAAGGAAAGACGCGAAAACAGTTTCGTGACTAAACTTCACGCGTTTGTTACGAGGATATTTGCGAATATAGCGTTGAACGTTTCCGGAACGCTTGAGACAGTTACGTCCCCAAACTTTTTGGCGGTGTTTTTTGCCGTTTGTTTTGTTGTGACGGCGTGCCTTTTTGCAATTTCTGTCATCAATCAGAAAAAAAGCGTTGCCTCTTTGAAACCAGTGGTCGTCGCTGATACCAAAATAGAATCCTCATCAGAGCGTCGTTCTACTAACGGCACGGCGCACGCTGTTGATTCTCATGAATTGCAAAAAAGTGAGGACGCCACTACAACGAAGATTCCGAGTCCAAGACCTTCAAGTTTGAAGACGTCGCTCAAAGAGTTTCCTGACTCGCCCTCTCCAGTCGCGACGATTGATGGTGTGGAAGGCAAGCCGTTACCACCCATAAAGGAGGTGTCAAAACCTACTCCGCTAAAGGCAAATACCCAGGGATCTTCTCCGCGGGCGAGTAAAAATAATGTCACGATTGAGCGCAGAGTATCCGGCTCATCGCCTACTTCCGCTAAAGAAGTTACGCATGCATCAAAGAAGGATACATGTGCTCAATTGGTTGCGCCGCCTGGAGAAAACACGGAAGTTGCAAAAATGCAAACTAGTGCGAAGAAGTCGTCAAGCGTGGACAGTAGCTTGGAAGAGGCAAAGCGCAACGCTGCCGCCGCACTCTCGAGGCCGGTAAGACTTGGAAATACAAATAAACTGGTGGATTTAAATAGTTACGTCGCTCCTAAACCGGCAACAACAAGAGAAACTTCCCATAAAGGAGATAAAGGAGATAAGAAGACGTCTGTTGATCCACCACGGAAATCCCTACTTCCGCCGTGGGGGAGGAAGCACATTCCCGAAAGCAGCAGTAATCCTGCAAACAGCTCGTCGTTAAATCCACAGCACCACGTGCCACCCGTCGCACCTAAGCATCGCATAGAGCAAATTCAACAGCAGCGGCAACAACAAAACAACTTATCTTCTGCGTCGGGATCTCCGAGGGGCTTTGCACCTCCTGGGTTCGAGAATGCGCAAGGTATGTTCTTGCCGCCGGGAGCTCCCTCCTACGGAGGATCACCCATGCAGCAGCAGCAGCAACAACAACAACAACAACCGTCGACAGCACCAGCGCCCCTGCTTACTCCCGCTCATTTATCCATAGCTACGCAGGAAGATCGACCGGCGTTTGATTTGTGGGGAGGTTTGAGTTTCGGGTCGATGACGAGTATTTTCTCGGTTCAACCCGATACCACGAATGGGTCGAGCAGAAACCAACAACTCGAGCGAACGCAAAGTGAAGGCGTGAAGGATGAAGACGAAGGTTTGAACTTCCACTTGCCGGATATGGATTTAGACGAATTGGAGTAATTGGAAACGTATACAGTTGTAAGATTTTGTTTGTAAACATTTGGCGATGCTCAACTAAAATGCATAGAGTTCAGCTCTAACTTGTTTTTGTGTTCTTTTGTTCAGGCGAGCGCTGCCTTCCACTCCTTCATCAGCTGAGCTTCCGACATTCCAAATTCATTGAGTACTTCACGCCACAACATCTCTTCGTCTTTTTCGCTCATGCTGTTTGGCTCGCGCAACTCGCACGCGGAATCAAAGTAGCTCCCAAACGTTCCTTTAGCCTCCTCAAACGCTTTTTCGCTTTGCGCGCAATACACCGTCACCCTCGCGCCTTCGTCGCAGGTGAACAAAATCTGTCGCATAGTCGTTCGGTACAAGAACTGAATCACTTTCGGTAAAGTTTTCACGACGTTCGTAATAATATTACCCGGATGCAAACTCATCATCTTTATCGGCGCGTTCGATGGGTCCCTGCCATCCTTCGCTTTTGTATAAAAAGCTTTACACACTTTCCTCTCCAACACCTTCGCAAATGCAATCTCTGCCATTTTACTATTCGCATACGCCCTCTTCGCGGAGAATCCGAACGATTTCTTTTGCATGTCATAATTCTTTGCAAATTCATGCAGTTTTGAGCTCACAAAAACGATGCGACTGTTTGATTGCCTCGCAGCCGTTTCGCACCCTTCAGTCGTCTTCGTTTCCAACATTTTACCTACCAGCAGAAGCGACAGTAAACTCGGCGCTAAAAAGTTTGTCCCGTGGTGCTGCTCGTACTCGTCCTCCGTGATTACGTATTTATTCGACATATCAAAAACGCCAGCGTTGTTTATCAACACGTCTAAACGTTCTTCGGTGTCGATAAATGCTCGCGCGAAAGCGCGAATCGAGGCTAAACTGTTCAAATCAAGCTTCAGGACGACGCAGTCGAGCTTTGAATTTGGGTATTTTTGTTGCCAATTCTTGAGCATCATCTCGCCTTTAGAGACCGTTCGACAGGCTAAAATCACTCTGTGACCTATCAAAGCTAACGTTAACGCGGTGGTTTCACCGATACCGGACGTTGGGCCAGTGACGATGATGGTTTGTTTTTCAATCTTTAGTTTGGACTCGTTACCCGGAAAAGTAGCCATTTCCCGAGACGTTTTCGGAAGGTGTTTGCATCGAATTTTCTGGAATAGAACGTCGGACAGGACGGACATCCACGTCGGGGCGAAAGAGTGATACGATTTTTGCGTCATGCTCTTTTACTCCTTGAATTCTTCGATGGGGATAAAAGAGCAGTAAGCGCGCAAGAAATTTGTGTGGGGTGGTTGGTGGATTTTGATTAATATGTATATATATAAAAACAGATGGATGTTACGGGATGTAAGGATGTGAGCGAGCGCTCGCCCACGGCGAACAACTCATAGTTCTCACATGCTAGCACAGAAACATTTTCATTGATTAAACGGCCATCTTCATCTCGATTTTCGGGCACGGATCGTATCCGATAATCTCAAAGTCTTCAAACTTGAACCCGTCGATATCCTTCACGTCTGGGTTGATTTTCAGCTGCGGGAACGGTCTCGGCTCGTTTTTCAATTGCGTTTCCAACGGTTCGACGTGGTTAGCGTACACGTGCGCGTCGCCGAGGACGTGGACAAAGTCTCCCGGTTTGAGGTCGCAGACTTGCGCAATCATGCAAGTCAACAACGAGTAACTCGCAATGTTGAACGGAACACCTAATCCCATGTCGCACGAGCGTTGGTACATTTGGCAACTCAACTCGCCGTTCGCGACGTAGAATTGACAGAACATGTGACACGGCGGCAACGCCATTTCTTTCAATGCTGCCGGGTTCCACGCGGTTAAGAGAATGCGTCGATCGTTTGGATTGTTTTTGATTTTGTGAATCACTTCGGCGAGTTGGTCGACTCCTTTACCGGTGTAGTCCGCGTGCATGTCGGTGTACTCGGCGTTAAAGTGTCTCCATTGGAAGCCATAGACTGGACCTAAATCGTTCACTTCGCGGTGGTTTAATCCGATTGAGTCCAAATATTCGCGACTTCCGTTGCCGTCCCATATGCCGACGCCCTTTTCTTTCAATTCGTTCGCGTTTGTTGAACCCTTCACGAACCACAACAGCTCTTCCGCCACACCTCTCCAAAAAACGCGTTTACTTGTCAACAAAGGAAACGATCTTCTCAAGTCGTATCGCATGGAGCATCCAAATTTAGAAATGGTCCCGGTTCCAGTTCTGTCGCCTTTGACGTTCCCTTCATCGATGATTTCTCTAATCAATTCCAAATACTGCATCTCTTCGTGTTTTTGCTCCTTCAAAATCTTCGCCGGCAAAACTTTTTGCGCCTCCACGCGAAACTTCCCGGCCGGACCACTCTGCGCGACGTACGTCAACGTCGTGTACGAACACTCTCCATCTTTCACCAACTTCGAGCTCGAATACAATCGAAACCTTTCGTTATCCAACGGTAACGGGATGAATGCATCACAGGCAAAATGTTCTTTCGGATCCTTTCCGGCGGGCGGTTTCACCTCGGTCAAATGAACAGCTTCGCACCGTTCAGACTTCAAAGCTTCCTCGTACACTTTCGCACCGCCAATGACAAACACTTTCTCGATGATATCCTTATACTCCCCAGTCGACAACGTTTCCAACGCTTCCTCGATGGACGCTCTCGCGAGCACGCCTTCGGGCAAACACTTCGCATCCTCCGCGCCTCCGTTCTCTTTATTCGACTTTTCATACACCTGACCACTGGCGCTTAAAACCACGTTCAATCTCCCTGGCAACGGTCGAAACTTCTCTGGGATCGATTCCCAGGTCTTCCTTCCCATGATGACCGCGTTTTGCGTCATCGGTTTCGAGACGTCCGAGGTTAAAGATTTAAAATGCTTCATCTCTTTTGAAAGTTTCCACGGTAAAGTTTGATTCTTTCCAATCCCACCGAGTTCGTCCGCGGCGACGACGACTTGAAACTTTTTCAAATCTTCTCTCGGGATATCCATGGCTTCGACCGCACTCGACATGGTTCTCTCGTCGTTCTGAACGTTGCGTCTACTCAGCGCCGCTTGGTTGTGTTTTTGTTGTTGTTGTTTTTGCTGTCGTCGGATGATTCGGAATTTCGTTCCAAATTTGTGGAGCAAACCTGTGAATCCTCGTATGGGCGTCGTCTTGACTTTACTTATCGCGCGAAACACGGGAGAATAGAACCAGGAGGCGCGTTCTTCGAGCAATCTCTCTCTCTCTCTCTCTCTCTCTCTTATTCGCGAGCTTTGCGTTTTCTCTCGCTCTTATTTAGTGTGGTCCGAGTTTTTGAATTTTTTGAAAATTGCACAAAAGTTTAGGGTTTGAGAGTCCAGGGAAAAAAAACGGCCGATCGACTCTCGTCGCGTACTCGGTCCGTTCCCACATAAACGCGCGTTCTCTCGACGAGACACGCCGCGCCGCAAAATATATATATAGTATTTTTCGATCGTTAAAGAGCGCAACGAGTCGCGAAAGATATATCGAAGACAGACAGACAGAGAGAGAATACGCGGTTACTAATACTATATATTATCGATATGAGTTCAGGAGGAGGGTCTCTCCCACCGTTTCAACAACAACAACAACAGAATGCGTCGTTCCCGCACAACCCTTTGTTGATGAAAGCTCCCGGAGGAGGAGGCGGACCACCGGGTGGTGGTGGTGGGATGATGATGACGGGCGGACCAGGAGGAAGAATGATGCCACCGCCGATGATGATGCAAGGAGGAGGAGGGATTGGTGGTGGTCAGTTCCCACCGAATCCAATGCTGATGATGCCGCCCGGCGGTGGAGGAGGACCGCCGGGCGTCGCGGGACCTCCGATGATGATGCCGCTCATGAATCCGGCGATGCTCATGCGACCGATTAATTTGAATCAACACCCGACCGGTTTGCCTCCGAATTTGTTGGTCATGTTTAAGGCGAGGCCGCCGGTGAAGTGGTTTCCGCCGGCGAAGGCGAGGAAGACGTGTAAACGTTTGACCGGCGTGGGGAAGTATTTGGATTTGTTCGACGAGAACGACGCGGAAAAGAAAGAGCCGACGACGCGAGGAGCAGAAGGCGGAAAAGGTCACGATGATGACGATTCGTCCGACGTGGAGGTGAACGACGACGGGGAAATCATCGAAATTGACGAGGAGACGAAACGCAAGAAACGAGAAGAGAAGGAAAAATTCGCTCTGTTGCCGGAGAAAACGAAGAAAAAATTAGAAAAAGGCAAGAAGATGTTGAAGGAGGCTTTGAAGGCTTGGGATCCGCAAAAAGACGAAAAAGCGACCGGAGATCCGTACGCGACGCTGTTTGTTGCGAGATTACCGTTCAGCGCGTGCGAAGACGAGGATATTTTGCGACGAGAATTTGAACGGTACGGCGATATTAAATCGGTAAGGATCGTCAGAGATATCGATACCGGGAAACCCACCGGGTACGCGTTTATAGAGTTTGAAACGGAAGATGACATGAAAAGGGCTTTCACGCGCGCGAATGGAACGAGAATTGAAGGCAAACGAGTCATAGTAGATGCGGAGAGAGGACGCACGACGCCGAATTGGCGACCGATGCGCTTAGGGGGCGGTTTAGGAGGGTACGCCAAACAGCCGAGCAAGAAAGAAATTCGAATGAGAGAGATGGGTAATCAGCGAAGAGGAGGCGGTGGTGGTGGCGGCGGTGGTGGTTTCCGAGGTGGTGGTCCTGGAGGAGGCGGTGGCAGAGGCGGAAGATCTGGATTTGGCGACGATCGTACCTGTCACGTGTGCGGCCAAACCGGTCACTTTGCGCGAGAGTGCCCGGAGAGAAGAGAGATGAACAACCGAGGCAGAGGAAGATTCGGTGGTGGTCGAGGCGGCGACGATATGCGCGACAGAGGAGATCTCCCTCCTCCTCCATCGAGAGGAGATAGAGGTGGTATCGGATTTTCCGGACGAGACGATCATCGCGAACGTAGTCCAGGCGTGGCGCCGAGGTTCGGCACGGGCATGATGATGGACGAGGATCGCGACAGAGGAGGAGATAGATTCGGCCGAGGTGGTCGAGACAACAGACGCCCACCGCAATACAGCGATGATTTCGACCGAGACCGAAGAGATCGCAAGCGCGGAAGGTCCCGCTCTCGCTCTCGTTCTCGTTCTCGCAGCCCGGCGCGACGAAGAAGCCGATACGACGACGATTACGACCGCGAGAGAGGCCCAGACCGCCGCCGCTACGATCGACGAGACGACGACAACTATTACGGCAGGGGAGACAGAGGTAGAGATCGAGACCGTGACCGTCGCGGAGGCTACGGTCGTTCCCGCTCGCCCTCGCCAAACTACCGAGATTTTGTCGACGAACCTCCTCCCCCGCCCCGCCGAAGAGGAGGTCGCTCGCCCTCGCCCGCTCGGGCGCCGCCCCAAAAGGAAAGCTCGGAAGAAGGCGAACTCGGAGAGTTGCCCTCTTCTTCTCCCGATAAACGATCATCGAAAAGAGGACGCCGAAGCCCGACGCCCGAGAAGGACTTTGGAGAACCGACCAGACGTAGTAGCCGACGTTAGAGTTTCATTTCTTTTTTACATACCAGTGGCCAGTACGTGTGATATAGCAGAGTGTTCTCATCTTCTTCTCTCAAAGCGCTCGAGATGAGAAAAAATCTCGACGCTTTTTCGGTGCACTTTTTAGCTTTTTTCTCGACACTCACAAGCCCGGCCGGGGGCTTGCGTGGACTCTCACTTCACACACATACACACTCTCTCTCGCCCTCTCCCGCGATCAGAGAGAGTCAGAGGGACAGAAAAGAAAGACGTCGCGTCTCGTCCCGAATCGCTCTTCTCGAGCGACCCGCGAGATCGTCTTTCGCGTTCACTTTCTTTCGCGCGGTGTCGTAGACAATTATTAAGAAAAAAAAGACCCACACTCGTCAGCTGTTATTTCCAAAAGGAAACGAGCATGCGACACCGCCGACAGCTTTCCTCGACGCAGTCGTCCACGCCGGAGAATTTGGCGTCGAAACAGCGTCTGTCCTCGAACGACGGTGTTGCCATCACCACCACGACGACCGTTTTAAGGCGAGCGGGCTCGTCTTCTCCGACGACTGAGAGCGAGAAAGTCGTGGCAGAGCCGGCGCTCGCGTCGAGTCGACAGCGAGACCGACAGAGAGGGAAAAAGAAGGTGTCGTTTTGTGACAACTCGACGGTGCTCGTGTACGAGGACGACGATGATAACGAGGTCGACGATAATGATACAAACATAGCGAAGAATATTAGTAGTAAGCTCACGTACCAAGAAGAGAAGCTGATGGACGCGCCGTCGAAAATTCGCTTGGAAACGAGCAACGAGTTGAAACACCAGCGAGCGAAGATGAAGGAGAAGTTATCGCACGTGGAGGAGCAGTTCGACCAGGCGAAGAAAAGCATGCTAGAAGGGAGGTATCGCGAATGCGCGTCGGTTTTGGAGAACGTGGTCATTCGAGAACTGGCGGAGAGGATAAATGCGAGACAGTTTCAGATGAACTTGGAGAAGTTGAGATTTCAGCGGCACCGGCGATTGGCGATATTAGAGGAGCAGACGAGAGTCGGAGGAGGGAAGTTCAAGAGAAAGTCGACGATTGAAAACGGGATGGAGGGACGATCGGATCATCATCTCATAGAAGCAGAGATGACGACGACGACGACGACGACGACGACGACGACGACGACAACAATAACAACAGCGTCGACAATGGATGTTGCCATGGACGTTGGAGAGGATGATTCCGTTTCCGGGAAGAAAAAATTTTATGCAGGAATAAACGCAACCACTGAAAAGACTCTGAGAAGACGAAGCGGCGAAAGCTCGGCGAGTGAAGCGAGTACATTACGAATGAAATTGCAGTTGGGATTGAATACAAATAGTAGCAGTGGTAGGCGTGATAATAGGAAAAGCGAATTTCCGCCTTCACCCGTGCAACAAAAACATCTCAATGCGTCTGTAATGATGGACGGAAGTACGAGAAGTAGTCCGAGTGCCTCGACAGACAGTTTCGTTGATATCAATAGGGTGACGCAAATTAACACCCAACAAGCAACCTCGGAAATCGCCGCTACTCAGGAGCAAAGGATAAACTTCAAAGTGTCTCCAGCGCCTCCCGCTCGAGCATTGGAAACACCGCAAGAATTAACGATGATTGAAAGCGTGTTGGAGATGTGCGCCAAGGCGTACGAAAGTATGGGGAACAAATGGGCTGCTGAACAGAAACTAAGAGAGGCGGAGAAGATAAGAGAAATCATAACGCGATGCGATCCTTCGACAGATACCGTCGCAGCGGTCTCGTCTCCGTTACAAAACTTTTGTCCGATCGAACCTACATCGATGAATTCCACCTTGACCCATCAGACGAAGCTTTTTGAAACGAGGATGAAACAATTGTTTTCCTCTTCGGTATCGTCTACGGGAGCTGCAGCAGCTGCATCTGCTGCAGCCTCAGAGATGCAGAGTTAGAGAGTACATTATAAATATCCTTTGATCGTTGTTTCGTGAAAGTCGGTTGATGGGCTTCTGTATATATAATTTCCCAAGATTCAAAGTCGAAGGACGAAACAACGAAAGCGAGCGATTCTTTTGAAGCTACGTGACATTGTATTTGTACATAGTTTTTAGTAATGTTACGAACAAGCTTTCCGCCATACACCGCATCTTACAACAAAAACTATCACTATCACCCCTAATCGCATACTAATGTATACACTAATTGACTTCTACACTATACATTTTTTCCTCCGAGTAACGCAAGCGATTCCTCTCGAGAAGGCACGTTCTTCCCGGCATTCACGTTGGCAAAATAGTCCTCTTTCAATATCAATTTTTGCTCCGCATCTTCTTTCGCATTCTCTGCGTCTTGGCGCATGAATAAAGACGCCATGAACCACGAGATTTGACCTAAGACACATAAAATGGCGCTCGCTGCTAAAGCGTATCGCAAACCTTTCTCTTCACCGTACTCATCCGAAAGTCGATCGCTCACCGCACCAACCACCGCCGGTCCAACCGAACCCCCAAAGACATTCGTGACGACTTGAAACAACGCCGCCGAAGTTGCTCTCATAGAATCCGGCGACAGAATTTGTACCACAGCACCTGGCGGACCAACCATGACCATAAAAAACGCCACCGCAACCGCTGCCAATACTAACGACACAACCTTGTTGTTCACCAAAAAAGCCGTCACGAGTAACGGCGTGGCGATCACGTTGCAAGCGATCATGAACCACAAGTACCAACGCGCATCGCGGTACTTAACAACTAACCAATCGCAAACAAAACCTCCCATTAGAATACCTAGAGCGCCAAACGCGCCAGAAACGACCGCAATATCCAAACCAGCTTCTTGGTTAGACATCCCGTGTGAGCGAATGAAAAACGTTGGCAAGAACGTCAAAATTGACAAACCGACGGCGACTTGTAACGAACACGCGACTGCGAGATACACGAATGTTTTCCTCCTAAACATCTCTTTAGCACACTGCCAAACGTTTCCCCAAGCATCTGAACACGCTCGACTAAACTCTTTCGCGATAGATATATTGCTCTCCCGATCAAAATCCATCCCGTTCGCTTTCGAATTCGTCCTCAAAACAATCGGCGCATCTCTCAATGTAAAATATACCAACCCAGCTAAGAAAAATCCTGGCATACCAGCTATTACAAACACCCATCTCCATCCAATCCTATCAACTAATATCCCACCTAAAATATTCGCCAACGCGATCCCTACGGCCAATCCCAGCGCCTGTATTGCCATAGCGCTGGCCCTTTCCGACGGCTTGTACATGCACGCGATCAACGACAACGCTGCTGGTGCACACCCAGCTTCCCCGACACCAACACCAACTCTTAAAACCGCCAACCATTCCTTATTTTGTGCGGTGGCCGACAACACCGTCCCGAGCGACCACACCAACAAACAAAATATCAAGATTGACTTCCTCCCTCTCATATCCGCCAGTCGCGCCAAGGGAATCGCCAACACGCAGTTCACGAGCAAGAAAAACGCGCCGTTCACCAACCCGGTGTCCACATCCGTCATATCCAACTCCACTGCTAACGTTGGAAATAGTATGCTCGGGACGTTTCTGTCAAAATTTTGCATCACCGCAATCATAAACAAGAGGAATAGCACGTATTTCCGATACGTTGGCTCACCTTCGTAACACGAAACAAACTGCTCATCTCCCGTATCTAGCTTTGCATCTTCGGATTGCAAGTCCGCGATGTTTAACCGGAAATACGCCTTCTCTTTCTCCTCCTCGTTGTCTTTTCCACCTCTCGCATCGACGATCCCGCCCATGGCGCGGACCTTTTGCGCTTCCTGTGCTTCCTGTGCTCGAGAGAACGAAAGCCTGATTCTCCACCCCGCGGCTGCGCGCTGATGATTCTATTGCCACCCAGAAGAGGGCGCCGCGCGAGAGAAAAAGCGACCCGAAAACAAAACCGCGAGCAGAACGTCTTCTCCCTCGTTCGAGTCTTCTCTTCGTTTCTCTCTCGCGCGCGTGTTCTCTATCTCTCTCTCTCTCTCGTCCGCGTGCGTGTGTTTTACTCGAGTTTGTGGGGAACAAAAGTTGGAATTCGAAAGAACGAATTCATCACTTTTTGACGTCTACCACTCTGTTCAATAATACTATAATAACAACAACGTTTAAAACACGATGACCGTAAACCTGCAATCAATCATCGTCGACGAGGGTTTTCTCCGCTCGGCGTCGATGATTTTAGCCTCGGAAATTGGCGATAAGACGTTTTTTATCGCGGCTATTATGGCGATGAGTCAGAGTCGTTTGACGGTGCGTTTGTTTTTGCCAATTTGAATTGTTGTTGTTGTTGTTGTTGTTGTTGTTTGGGTTTCGCGCGTGTAGATGAAGACGCGCTCTTCAATTCGTTGTCGTGTTATCGCGTTCTGTATATGTGTGCGTGTGCGCGCGTGCGAATGACCGTTCTGTTCTTCTCTCTTTTTTCTTCGTGTTCGCTTTGAACAAACGATATAGGTTTGGTCCGGTTCTGTGTTCGCCTTGGCGCTGATGACGGCGTTGAGCGCCTTGATGGGTGCCATCGCACCCAACTTGCTGAACAAAACGACCACGCACTACGTGGCGACTGGTTTGTTTTTCTTGTTTGGTTTGCGGTCTATATACGACCAAACGATTGGATACGACGCGGACGCGGAGTCTGAGTTAGAGGAGGTGGAGAAGGAGCTGAAACAGTCGTCGTCCTCCGTCGCGCGGCGCACGAGGAGTTCGACGAGAGCCTCGACGTCAAAGTCGACGAAGAAGAAACAAAGCGGCGGCAATGCGGTCAAAAACATCCTCTCCGTATTCTTTTCGCCAATCTTTCTCCAAGCGTTTCTCATGACCTTCCTCGCCGAGTGGGGCGACCGGTCTCAAATCGCCACCATCGCGCTCGCCGCGGATTACGACCCGATCGGCGTCACGCTCGGAGGTATTTGCGGTCACGGACTGTGCACGTCCGCGGCGGTTCTGGGTGGGAAACGAATGGCTGGAGCTATCAGCGAACGAATGGTTGGTTTGTGCGGTGGCGTATTGTTCTTAGCGTTTGGCGTGCACGCGTTGGTAGTCGGCGAATAAGATCGAGAAATAGAGAGAGAGGGGTTTTAACGCGTGAGGGTTGTTATTTATTCATTTTGCTCTGATATACCGCTAAATGGCTCGAGTCCCTCAACACAAAGAATCGTATTTATTCTTCGTCTGTTGGTTCCGGGCACCTTTTTTCTCGCGCGTGGTAGTTTGACTCTTCTTTTTTCTTATAAAAAACCTTTTTTTTTCACATCACGCGAGATTTTTTTGAATTCGCGAAATCAAAAGTGGATAAAACAGTTGCAGAAGGCACTTCATTCACGACACAACACACAACGACAACAACGACACGCGCGGAAACGAAAGTAAACGGACGAGCATGCGGTAATCGCGACTGAATGAAAGAAATGTACCAAACGTCTTCACCGCATTCGCAGCAGAGACCGTTACCTTCGGTCCTCGAGGAGTACCGCGAAAACGACGACGATCCGCGCGAAAAGTTGCTCCACGCGGAGTCGTCTTTTTCCCGAAGCGACGCGCGAGGCACGGAAGACGAAGAAATAGAGGACGACTTCCACGCGCCGCCCGGTTTATCGCACGGGAGAGATCACGAGGACGAGGACGACGAGGACGATAGTTTCGACGAGGATGACGAAGAAAATCTCGACCGATTCTTCGCGCGCTTGTACCAGCACTTCATGGGGAAAGGATTCCTTGGACAAGTGTTCACTCGAATCGCAAACGCGCTGATACTCTTGTTTACGATTTGGATGTCTGGTTTTTTACTTCTCAGCGTGGATTGGCAGTGTTTGAAAACCACGTGCGCGGAAAATGCGGAGCAGTGCGATATCATGCGAGATTGCGTGGTGATTCGTCACCCTTTGCGGGGATCGACGCGATTCGTCAAGGACGCCGTCGTGTGCTCGTATTTAGCGTTGGCTTCGGCGTATTTGTGTTGGAATATGGCGCGGTTAGTGCACGATGTGCCAGAGTTGAGAGAGATGCGAGAGTTTTGTAGGAAGAAGTTGGGGTTGAGCGATAGGGATTTTTGGACCGTCACGTGGCTGGAAATCGTGGAGAGGTTGGTGCACGTGCAAGAGACCGGGGTGTTGAAGTTGAAAGGACGGAGGAGGAGAGGAGCGGTGTTGGATGAGAGAGACATCGTGGCGAGGATCATGCGGAAAGAAAATTATTTGATTGGAATGATCAACAGAGACGTGATTAACACGAGATTAGAACCGGTTTCTGTGTTGTTTAAGAAAGACGCGTGGATGACGAAATCCGTGCAGAGCAACTTCGACTTGGCGGTGTTCAATTGGATGTTTGACGAAAAGTTTCACGTGAGAAAAGATTTTTACGACGTCGAGGCGCTGAGGAGACGATTTAAGACGCTAGCCGTCGTGAACTTCTTTTTGTGTCCATTCTTAGCGATATTCATGACGTTTTATTTCGTCTTGCACAACGCCGAAAGATTTTACCATCAGCCGAGCGCGGTTGGAACGAGAGAATGGAGCTCCGTCGCCTTTTGGAGAATGAGAGAGTTTAACGAGTTGCCTCATTTCGCGAGGTGGCGCTTGACTGCAGCGCATAAGTACGCGACGAGGTACGTGCAGCAGTTTCCTAATCCGATAACAGATATATGTGCCAAGTTTGTCGCGTATATTGTCGGCGCATTCGCCGCGTGCGCTTTACTGCTCGCATTGGTGGATGACAGACTTCTGAACGCATACATCGGTAATAGAGACGTTTTTTGGTTGACCGCTTCTTTAGGCGCAGTCTTGGCTACCTCGAGAGCGTTCATAGTGGAAGAAAATGTCGCGTTTGAACCAAATTTGGCGATGGCAAGAGTTGTCGCGCACACGCACCACTTCCCGAAACACTGGAGAAAGTCAGCGCACAAGCTGGAGGTGAAAAGCGAATTCACGAACGATCTCTTTCCTCTGAAAGCGACGATGTTTTTTGAGGAGTTGGTCGGTATTTTCCTGTGCCCGTTCGTTTTGTGGTTTCCTTTGAGCGATTCTGCGGGTGAAATCGTCGAGTTTGTGAGAAATTCGACCGCTCGAGTCCCCGGAATTGGCGACGTGTGTTCATTATCTGTGTTTGATTTCTCAAAACATGGGAATAAACGGTACGGTGCGAAAACCAACGCGAGGAAGCACATGCGTTCGCGACAAGGCAAAATGGAAAAATCCTTTCTGAGTTTCACGGAAGCTTATCCAGATTGGAACCCAGGAGAACGTGGGCTTGAAGTTTTAGATAATTTACGACGATTTGCAACGAAACACGAAAGTGTTGTGATGTCCAAGTCTTTGCATTTTGGCGCCAGCGCTCTCCCGCCGAGGTCGATGTCGCCAACGATAGGAGGTGGTGTGACGACGCCTCCGGGAAGTTTCCATCAACATCAACACCATGCGAATAGTATCATGCGAGGTAGCTCGATATTTCGAGATCGCAGCAACGATGAGTCTAAGAATAGAAAACGCGGCGGGAAATCGTTCGGCATTGGTGTCCACGGCATCTCGAGTCCATCTAGTAGCAGGTTTGGTGGGAAATCATCTCTTCGCGGAGGAGGAGGACGAGGAGTAGGAGATCAGCAACAACAAGCCACGTCTTCTTCGATAGTCACGGGCGACGACGAGCTCCCACTTCTCGACGCCTGGCTTGCAAACACAGCTTCGAGTCATCAAGTCATGCAGTGCTTTTACGAGAGAGCGTTGGAAAGGGAGGAAGACGATAGCGCAAACAGTGGCAGCGATAGCGATTACGACAACGACGATAACTTCATCGACGACATTGCAAACGTATTATCAAGCCAAACGATGACGACGACTGCGAACGTCGATTTGATTTAGAATACATTGAAATGCTGCGAGAGCAAATCTGATTGTTGTGCGTTGTGTAAAAATAAAGAATGAGTGTGTACTTTTACTTGTACAATTTGAAACTATTTCTTCGTTCGCTTTGACGCAGTTTTCTTTGTTCCAGCGGCTGCGTCTTCAGCTTCAGCTTCTCGCTTCTTTCCTCTCGCTTCTGCGCGGTTCCTTCGAGCCGTTCTAGGCGTCGGTTTTGCGTCTTCTTTCTCCTCTTCAGCGTCAATCTTTTCCACTTTCTTCTTCGCCGGCGTCTTCTTCGGCGCTTTCGTTTCTGTCGTCTTTTTCGTCGTCGCTTTTTTAACTACTGGTGTTGCTACCGCTTTCTTCTTCGTCTCTTTCGTCGTCGTTGTCGCTTTACTGGTTGTCTTTTTCTTCGTTTCTGTCGTCTTTTTAACGCTCAAATCTTTCATCTTTTCCGCAAGTTTCTTCTCGTATCCGCCTTCGAAGTCGTAATCGATACCACTCTCTTTAATCTTTTTCATCCTCTCCTTCTCCTTCTTTGCCAACTTCTTCAACCGATTCCTCTCCCCTTTCTCATCTCTCTTCTTGTTGTGCTGCTCGGCTGCCCGTTTATTCCACGGCACAATCTTAAACCCGCTCCTCTCGGCTACTTTCTCTCCTAAACCTCCCTTCACGCCTTTAAACGTCTCCGGATGCACGTCCTCCGGTCGCATCAACTTCACTTTCAACACGTGATTACCGAGCAAGTAATTATCCATGCTCTCCGCCACGATAGACGCCACTTCCGCGTGCTTAAACTCCACGAACGCGTAGTGCTTCGATTTCCCGGTTTTCTTATTCCTCGAAACTTTCACGCGCAACACGTCCCCGAACTGCCCAAAGTACGACCGCATTTGCTCCTCGTAAAAACCGTGCGGCAACGAGCCGACGTATATCACTCGCGGCTTCGAGCTCTTTTTCTTCTTCGTCTTCGTCGCGCTCGGTAAAGCGACGAAATCTCCCGTGGGTTTCATCTTCGTCGTCGTTTTTTTCGCGGTTGCAACCACCGCGAGCGTTTTATCCGCGTATTCGCTGTCTTCGTCGATAAAGTCGCCACTTCTTCCCCCGTCGGCGGCGGCGGTTTGTGCGCGTCGGTTTTTCTTCATCTCTCTCTTCTGTTTCCCGGAAGGTTTCGAGGACGTTTTGTGCTTCGACGGCATGATTGTTTTATTATACTTTTAAACGCTCTCTCGCTTCTCTCTCTCTCTCTCTCTCTCGCTTTGTTTGTTTGCCGTTCTTTCGTTCGCGCGGCGTTTTGTTAGAGTGCGTGCGTGCCGCGAATCGAATTTTTGACGCGTTCGATGATGTAAACTTTTTCGTGATGGGGAAAAAAAATGTGTGCTTTTTATAAATACTACAAGTACTATTTCGTTACCATGATGCTTTTACAACGACGCAAACGCGGACGAAACCGCACGTCTGACGAACGCGACTTTCTCCCTCGCACTTTCCGCGAACGATTTTTGGTTTTGGTTTTGGTTTTGGTCTTCCAAATTGTCCCCTAACGACCACACCAAGAGCATAAACAGGAGGATAAAAACACACGCGGAATAAAAAGCGCGCGCGAGCTTCGCGGCGAAGTCTCCTTTTCCAGCCAAGAGTTTCTCTTTTTCTCTTTCAAACTGTTTAGATTTTTGCTCGAGTCGAGCGATGGCGGCGAGTTCGCGTTGGCGAGCGAGGGAAAGCGAGCGCTCGAGCGCGCTCTGCGAAATTTCCATCAGCTTTGTCGCGGTCGTCGTCGGATCGTCTTCTCTCGTCGTCGTCGACGACGCTCTTTCTCTTTTGCATTGTCTTTGTTCGATTTCGGATCGGAAGCTCGCTTTTTGAACTTCGAGGTTCTTCTCGTACTTTGCGCGTAGTCGCGCGAGTTCTACGCTATCGATCGGGTTGCTTCTACTAATGCTTCTACTAATATCATCATCATGGTCATTATTATCTTTGCCTTTGTTTTTCTTTTTCTCAATCGCGAGCAGATCGAGTTCATTCATGGCGATGGAATACCGAGCGTGCGTTAAAGGCGCAAAGTCGACGATTCCAGCGGTCACGTACCAAGGCGGTTGGTACGTTATCTCTTTACCTGCGTATAAGATCGTCTTATCGTACGGTTCCATCACGAATACGCGTCTGTATACGTTACGGATGATAGATACGACCAGTCCCACGAATTTTATGCCGAAGAAAGCGCACGCAAACACGAAAAGCGCAATCAAAACAGCGCGCACCTTCGCATCGCGCTCGCGTTTTTGTTTCAGTCGGATCGTCTTCAGATGCTTCTCGCGTCTGTATATGCGCTGCAGAGCGACAACGCATCGAATTTGGTGTAACTCTCTTTCTAATTTAATAATTTCTTGTGGATTTTTGTCCTCCGTGAGATGTCGTTTTTGCAATAAAGCCGTGAGTATCGACCGCGTGATGAACGACGATTTGTCGTTTTCGTTGTCGTCGTTCTTCTCGTCTTCATTATACGAATTTCCACTCTCTGTATTCGCGGTTTCGTTATCATCGTTCGCGCGCGCGTCGTCGCTCAACACGTCCGAAAAAGTCGAGGCTTCGCTCGCTTCTTCTTCCTTGCGATGATGAAGCTCTTTCTTTTTTTCTAATGATTTTCTAACGTTCTTGTTACTATTATTATCGGCGACTGTTGCCGCGGCGGCGGTGGTGGTAGTAGCGGCCGAACCATTCCGATCGCTCGCGCTTTTCTTTTTCGGTGAACTACTTCCGTTTTTAACTCTTAAATCGCTCGAACTTCCATTCCCTGATCCTAAAAGCTTCTCCGCCAATGCGCTGCTCACGAACGAGTTATTCTCGATGAACTGTTCCCTCTCCCGTAACTTACCGTACGCGCTCGCGAACGCCTCGTCCGCTTCCGCTCTCAGCTGTTTCTCCTTCTCTACTTTTCGCTTCAACTTATTCACTCTCCCGACGATTTCATCCGTCAACCGATCTTCCTCCATCGCTTTCTTCCTCTCCTTCTCCGCTTCTCTCAACCGAATCTCGCTTCTCACCAACTTCGCCGTGTAATAACAAAACCGCTTCATCTCTTCTTTTTCCTTTTTTCGCAAACTATCCAGCTCCATCTCCGTTCGCGTTTTCATCACCTCCGGCATGTGCACTTTCAACCCCATCTTGTTCAAATCTTTCGAAAATTTCAGCGCGTTTTCCTCCAGAAGTTTAATCTGCGCGTCGTGCGTTTTTTGCACGTAATCGGACCAGTTTTGTTTCATCTCTTGGAACGAATTCATCTGAGGAAACGAGATTTTGTGTAAAGAGTTTTGCGCGTCGAAGAGCAACGATTTGAACGACGATTTACTGTTGTTTTTGTTCTCGCTCGAAGTCGCCGTCTTTCCTCCATCGTCTTTGACCGCCGCTGGTGCCGCCGTTGCCGCTGTCGTCGTCGTCGTCGCACGCCGCGCGGCGTTGTTCCCACTCGACGAGGATTTGGATTCGTCAACAACCGCGTCGTCGTCTTTCGTCTTCGAAGAGAAAAAAGAAGAAGCTAAGTTGTTCTTCTTCTCGGGGGCCGCTTTCGCGTTCCGACCGAACATCTTCTCTCTCTCTCGCGCGCGCGTTTGTTCCTCCTCAGGCGTGCGCGCAGCAGCAGCGTAGTGTCTCTCTTTCGTGTTCCAAAAGAGAGGAGAAGAGAAATGGAAAAAAAGTCCAACACGACGAGAAAACCACGTGACTTTATTTAGGGTGTTAAACCCTAATCATTTTTTTTGTGCCTTTTCACCGCCTTCTTTTTCCGGTTTTGGTGTCTTTTGGCGGTTTGTGCGAGAGATAAGACACAAGCCGCACGCGCGTCAGTATTAAGTCGAGAGAGAGACGTCGTCAAAAAGTAAAAAGCAGCATGTCCGGAGAAGAAGAAAAAACCTCGTTCGTCGGTCGCAACAGCAAAGTCTGGTTCCTCTGGACGTGGGCGTTGCTCATTTTTGTCCTCGACGGCATCGTCTACGCGCCGGATGCGCCCCCGGGGGAGAGCGATTGGGAGTACGGAGGCGCACTCATGCTGATGGTTTTAATAGTCGCCGCGATTTGGGGCGGGTTTTCCATCCGAAAGACGGAGAATACGTTTAAGGCGGAGCAAAAGAGAAAATCGGAGACGAAGACGTTGGCGGAGTTGATGAGCATCAACATGGGCGCGTAAAAGAAAGGGAATAATAGAGAACGCGGCGGTTTTATTCCTTCCTCTTGTTGCGGGAAGCGTCGTGCTTCGCGCTTACGGAAACCTAAAACGTATTTTAAAAATGTTATCGTAGACAAAGTATACACACATTCTTACTATTATATATGCATCAAATTAAAT